>Ga0306924_10005796_pt1 | contig 12222 bp, 11 predicted proteins | sample sta12Can44000111_FD_203756 | JGI IMG/M metagenome (GOLD analysis project Ga0306924, IMG submission 203756) | Lab enrichment of tropical soil microbial communities from Luquillo Experimental Forest, Puerto Rico - statanox.12C.anox.44.000.111 (v2)... | ecosystem: Environmental > Terrestrial >... | reverse complement strand
ATAATTTCACACGCGTAAAATCTTTTGGTCCTTCAAAGGTCTCTTTGGGACTCCTCCGTCGTTGGCCATTTCACGCCCGTGAAATCCAGCGCGCTGGGACGGGCAAATCCCCGCGTTCGGCAGCGCACCTACGCTGTATTTGTTTAGCCCCGATCTTCCCTGGAGTTTTCGCCGAAATTGCAGAGTGGCGTAATGCAACATTGCTCATTGCCCCCAATGGGTATTCGGTGTTGGTAGGGCCGGATCTCCGAGCCGGCCGGTTCCTGGCTGGCACCCTCACCCTCTTCGGGCGGCTCGGAGATCCGCCCCTACCACATTCCCTTGCACGTATGCGCCTCGCTAAACACATACCCTACGCTGACCTGCGTTTCGATGGGTACTGCGGATTGACAGGTCCGCTGTTAGGCTATTAACCGAGCGCTAAGTTAAATGCTTATGCTAATTCTGACGGGAATTTCGTTCTCGTTGTTCCGCTGACTTGGGCGCCGCGGAATCGTCCCGACTTCGCAAGGCTACGTCGCGGCAAGCCCTCGGTGTTCTTCACACCTCGCCCGGGCGCGCCAAAGCGTAGCGGCGGCGGCCTCGAACTCGATTGCCCACAGATTTTGGCTCTCTGGTCAGTGCCTAGCTAACCTAGCTTGGGGTGATTGCTTGAGTTGGTGTGGCAAACGGATTCGAGTTCGACGACGAGTTGGCGTTCGAGGACGAGAAGGATTGAGAGCCGGGAATATTAAGGGCGAAGCCCTCGGCTCGTTAGATGCCAACCTCGGGATGACACCAGTGTTAGTTGCTCACCAGTAGGCCCGTTGGGTTCGGACCACTGACATCGTCCGGCTCAGGTTGGCCTCGGTCGCCGTGGGATTGCTTCGCGCCACGGCCATGAACAAGGCGTCCAGGAGGTTCAATTGCGCCACGCGGGCTGCCCCGTTCTCCCCGGTCAGTGGTGAGTCCTCGACCGTCGCGCAAAGCACCACGTGGGCTACTTGGGTTAGCCTCGAGCCGGGGCTATTGGTAATGGCGATGACGTGGGCGCCGTTTTTTCGGGCTTGGCGCACGGCCTCTAAAACGATCAGGGTCTGCCCGGAATACGAAAAAGCCACCGCGACGTCCCCCTTCTGCAACAGCGAGGCCGACATCAGCATCATCAAGCCATCGTCGAAGGCGGAGCCCCGCAGACCAATGCGCAGAAACTTGCAGGCCGCGTCCCGGGCCACTTGGGCAGAGCCGCCCAGACCGTAAAAGTCCCGCTGTCGAGCCGCGTAGAGCCATTGGGCGGCCTGCTGCAGGCTCTCAAATGAAACGAGCGAGAAAGCCTCCTCGAGTGCTTTGAGGGAGGCTCCCAGCGCTTTCTCTGCCAGCGCACGGGCCGTGGACTGGTCGCTTAACTCCTGGCGCGCCTTCGCCAGGGGAACCCGGTTGTGCAAGGCCAGCGCGGCCCGAAGGGAACGGAACCCATCGAAGCCGAGCTTCTTGGCGATCTTCACCAACATCGCTTTGGAGACGTGGGTCTCATCGGCCACCACCTTGAGCAACGTTTTGTCATCGATAGTGCATTGACTCAAGATCACGGAGATGACCCGCGCCTCCAGCGCCGTTAAGGTCGAGAACCGTTGGCGCAGGCAATGGTGGACGGATTTTCCATTAAGTGTTTCTACAGCTACCTCTTCGATGCTGAACGGTGCCGGTTCGGTTTTTGTACTGTATCGGTTTTTCAAAGCGGTGGATTTATCCGGTTTTTCAGGCCGTCGTCCGCACAAGGCCACGGGCGTCTCATGCCCAGGCCGCGACGGTGATTTTCTTTGGGTTTAAGAAGACAACGACGCAGAAATTCATAGCGCGCAAGCGCCTATTAAATCGTTTAACTAAAAAAGAAGTCAACATATAAATAAAAATATTTTTAAAGGTTGCATCCTTCCTGTTTTGCGCCAAACTGTAGGGGTGCGTACCAGGAGCAAAAGCCCGCCCGAACAGCGCAGCACCACCATCCACGACGTGGCCAGAGCCGCCGGCGTGTCCACGGCGACCGTGTCCAACGTCCTACGGGGCACTCGATACGTCGGGCCGGAACTGCAGCAACGGGTTCAAGACGCAATCGCCGCTCTGCAATACAGTCCTAATTCAGTGGCCGCGAGCTTGCGCGAGCGACGCTCACGCACAATCGGCGTCGTGGTGCCGGACATCACCATGGGTCTTTTTCCCGCGATCGTCCGACGACTCGCCAAACGCGCCGCTTTTACCGACTACCAACTCATCCTCACCGACAGCCAGGAAGACCCCGCCTGGGAGCGGGAGCGGGTCCGCGCGCTGATTCGGCGCAAAATCGACGGGTTGATCGTCATCCCCTGCCGGGACGACTCGCCCATGCTCGACGACGTGCGGCAAAGCGGCATCCCCACCGTCCTTTTGGACCGCGTCGCCAAAGGCACCGATTTTGACCACGTTATGCTCGACAACGTGGCGGCAGCGCGCGAAGGCACCCGCCACCTGATCTCGTTGGGCCACCGCCACATCCTGCTGCTTGCGAGCGACCCAAGCCTTCGCAACATTCGAGAACGGATTGAGGGTTACCGAAAAGCCCTTGCAGAAGCAGACCTTTCAGGGTGTGAAAACGTCCTCGTCGCAGGGCGCAACGAAGCTGAGCACGTACGCCAAGCGCTCATGCCGGTGTTGGCAAGTGCGAGCAGGCCTTCGGCCCTCTTTGCCGTGACCCAGACGATGACCATGGGGGCCCTCCAAACCATCTGGGAAGCTGGGCTGGAAGTGCCAAAGGACGTTTCGCTGCTAGCGTTCGACGATTGCGAATGGTTCACGGCGCTCAAACCCTTTGTTTCCACCCTGCGTCAACCCACGGACGATTTTGCGGATCAAGCTTGGGCCATGCTGATGGCCCGCCTCAATAATGACCGTTCGCCCACCCTGCAGAGCGAGGTCCATTGCACCCTTGTCGTACGCGAATCGACCACCAAATACGCCGCGAAGGTAGAGGCCGAAACGCTCTCGAAAGTCACGAGCTTCGTTCGCGGCTAGTCAATTCAGGAAACCGAAACCAATACAGGTCAAGTCAATAGGGGTCACCACAGGACGGCCTGTTGCCCAAACAGCTGCGTCTGCTCAATCATTACTCGGCGCATTCATTCCGGGCCACCGGGATCGAGGTTAGCCCCTCATTCCACCGTCAGCCCATCGTCGACGACCAGAGCGCGCCCGACCACGTAGCTCGCTCCCAGACTGCGCAGTTTAAGGATTCCTGATCAATGCAGGTTGTGGGCGTTTTTTCATTTGATCATCCGGCGCAAGTCATCTAAATACGGCACCTTAATGACCAAAGCCTTTCGACCCCTGGCATTTGGGCTGACGCTCCTTTGTGGGGGTTGCGCAGAAAACGCGGGGAAAATGGTCTCTGGTGGCAAGGTCTGCGAACGGAAATCAGTTCGAACAACCGCCTATACGGATTCAGAATTCAGCCATCGCAGATGGGGAGTAAAGAACGCAGTCGGTTCCCATCTCGAATCGGGAGAGATCAACAGCGCTGCAGCGGATTGGTCCCAGTTTCCTGTCGGAACAAAATTCCGCATTCTCGAGAATAACGAAGTTTACGTAATCGATGATTACGGAGCCTCTTTAGTCGGTACTAATACGATCGATCTGTACATGCCATCGATTCGCCGGATGAATCAATGGGGCACGCGCAAAGTCACCATTGAGGTGCTTGAAGAAGGCTCATATATTATCAGCCTGAAGGTGCTGAAAACGCGGCAAAGGGTGCGATGCGTCAGGCGAATGGTTGAAGCCATCGAAAAGAAGGTCAACGGCAGGTTCTGATTCGTGAAGGTTTTCGTCACAGGCGGTGCCGGCTATGTCGGAAGCATCTGCGTTGAAGAGCTTCTCCAGAGAGGGGATGAGGTCATTGTGTTTGACAATTTGTCGGAGGGTCACCGACTAGCCATCGATCCGGGCGCAACGTTCATTCAAGGGGACCTCAACGATTCGAAGTCCATTTGGCTAGCGATCAATACGTCGGAACCTGACGCGGTCATGCATTTCGCGGCAAATGCGCTCGTAGCTGAGTCAATGCAGAATCCGTACAAGTCTTTCCACAGCAACTTGTGCGGAGGACTCAACTTGCTGAATGCCATGATCGAAAACCGCGTCCGGCACCTTGTATTTTCTTCGACCTGCGCAACGTTTGGAACACCTGATCGGGTGCCGATCGATGAAGATACATATCAGCATCCCATCAACCCCTACGGTGAATCAAAGCTCATGTTCGAAAAAATTCTGCGCTGGTTCGAGCAGATACACGGGCTGGCTTTCGTTGCTCTCCGCTATTTTAATGTTGCCGGCGCCTCTGGGAAATACGGCGAGCATCATCGAACCGAAACGCATTTGATTCCACGCGTCCTGCAGGTTGCACTAGGCCATCTGCCGAATGCCGAGATCTACGGGACAGATTTTCCGACGCCGGATGGAACCTGCATTAGAGACTACATCCACGTTCGCGATCTTGCATCTGCTCACATTCTAGCGCTGTCGACGGACAAGACTGGCTTTTACAATCTCGGCACGGGAGGAGGCACTTCCGTTCGAGAAGTAATCAACGCATGCCGGAAGGTCACCGGGCATGCGATTCCAACAATAGAAAAACCTAGGCGCGCGGGCGATCCTGCGCGGTTGATCGCTTCTTCGGAAAAAGCGAGGCTGTCCCTGGGATGGAAACCTCAATTCGAAAATATTGAGGCGATCGTCGAGAGCGCGTGGCGGTGGCACGGTGCGCACCCCGGCGGTTATCAGGACTAGCCTGGAGTAGCATCCAAAAATCACCCGTTGCAGGGAACGGTGCGCACCCCGCACCAGTTTTGCACTCCTGCTGATCCGCGTCCGTGCCGCCAGCTCAAAACTGCTGCGGGACGGGGGCTTTTTCCTTGCTTTTCATACCATCAGATGTTGGCTTTTGTCTCGTTTAATCTGGTCAACCATCTGTCATGAGGCTACGGCTACTAGGTTTGTATTTTCTGGTCTTTCTGCCGAGTCTGGTTGCCCAACCGACACCCCCACTAACACCCGCGCCGACGGTTACGCCGACGCCTGCGCGACCCTTGGCGGCCCCGACTCCTCAATCTGCCGGGGAACTGAAGGCCTCTGAGTTCGGACCCTTACTGCCTCCCCAGGTCGGCACGCCGGGCGGCCAATTTCCTCTCGAGATCAATGCCGTAAGCACCTATTATTCGGGCGGTGTCGCTCTGGCGGACACCAATGTCGTCATCCGCTTTGGTGATGTCACCATGTATTGCGACCACGCCGAGTACAACACAGAGTCCCATGACATTTTGTTGAAGGGCAATGTCCGGTTTTTTCGGGATAGATACGCATTCACGGCGGATCGAGCCGTATACAACACCCAGACGAAAGAGCTCAAAATGACTAATTTCGGGGGGCCGAAACCGCCGTTCCAAGTGCTGGGCGACGATTTGGTGTCGGTCACCGAGAACCAATACACGATCTTGAACGGTTTCGTTACCACCAGCGATTCGTCTAAACCGGATTACCAGTTACGTGCCAAACGAATGCGAATTTATGCAAACGATAGAATCATCCTCTCCAATGCAACTTTATTTCTCGGCCAAACACCCATTTTCTGGTTTCCCTACGTCTACCAGTCCCTGAACAGCCAATTCAGCTACAATCTTGAACCTGGTTATAACTCTACCTGGGGCGCTTATCTAAACACCTCGCTCACCTTTCCGATTGCAAAAAATTTGAGCGGCACGGTCGAACTCGATCTGCGAAGCATACGTGGACCGGCCCTCGGTTTAAACGCCATCTACAATTCCGGTGATCAGCGCTTTTGGGGCCGAGTACAAATCTATGGCCTGAACGATTTGGATCCCAACATCAATGAAACTGCGTTGGATCGGGCACCAATCACCGCCGGAAGATACCGGCTACTTTATCAGTCGAGGGCGTCCCTCACCAGTGATCTATCGGCAAACGTCGATTTCAATAAGATGAGCGACCAATATTTCCTGCAGGATTTTTATCCGGGTTTGTTCGCTTATGACCCGCAACCGGACACCTATTCCGAACTTGTAAAAAGGGGTGAAGCCTACACTTTAACAGCTTTGACTCGCCCCCAGGTAAATGACTTCCAGGAAACCGTTGAGCGGCTCCCGGACTTAAAGTGGGAAGTTACAAGGACTCCATTGTTCAACGGGCCAATCTTTTACGAAGCGACAACCAGCTTCGCTTCCCTGCATCGGGCATTTGCGGCGCCTACCGGCGTCCAGAACATCGATATCCAGAGTGGTGCGCTCAACCCGGACTACATGAATTTTCGCATCGATTCGTTTCACCAATTTCTATATCCCCACACCTATTTCGGTTTTTTATCGGTGGTCCCGGATGTCGGATTCCGAGGAACCTATTACAATCGCACTGGATCCCTTGATGAATCTACGATCAGTAACCCGCTGCCTCGCGGACTGCTTACGGAGCATGGAGCGCGTTTCAGATTTACGCTTAATGCGGGCGTAGAGGCTTCTTTCAAGTTGTCCAGAGCTTTCGAAGGCGTGCAACAGCGTTGGCTTGGCCTGGACGGACTTCGCCACGTCATCCAGCCATACGCCGATTTCTCCTGGGTTTCCGAACCAACTGTTCGCTCGTCTGATATCCTACCCTTTGATCAATACATCCCGAGCACTCAACTGCAGGCGATCAACTTTCCCCAGTTTGTATCGACCGACTCGATCGATCGATGGACCATCTTGCGACTCGGTATGAGGAACAGGCTTGAGACTCGCCGGGACAATTCAACAATCAACTGGCTCGACGTTGACAGTTATTTCGACGTTAATTTCGACAATCCGCTCGCACAGGTAGTTCCGCCCTCGGTCCTAAATGTCTCGCGCACCAATCCATTAACACCTTCGCGCCAGCTATTTTCAAACGTTTTCAACAAGGTAAAACTACAACCGGTTCCCTGGTTTTATCTCTCAGCCGACTCGCAAATTCCCCTTTTGAACAAAGGCTTTTGGGAAATCAACGCCTTTGGAGATTGGCTCGTGAATCCCAATATCGAGGTGCGGATCGGGTATCAATACCTGCAAAGCAACCCCTTCTTACAAGACACCAGCGAGGTATCTTTTTACAGTTACCTGCGCCTGAACGACAACTGGGGTTTCAGCATCTACGAAGACTACGCATTCAAGACAGGCCTGTTGAATCAGCAGACCTATGCCATCCATCGTGACTTGAGCAGCTGGGTTGCCGCTCTTGGATTGAATATCAGAAACAATGGATCAGGCAAACAGAGCGTTGCCGTCGTTCTCTCCTTCACGCTTAAAGATCTGCCCCGGTTTGGTTTTCCGCTAAGTTTGAACGTTGGAAGCGCCCTTGGACAATAACAATCACCCGCCTCGATTTGCCCAAAGATAGTCAAAAGTTGGAACGGACAGACCGGGCTGCGCAAGTCCTGCTGGACAATCGAGAGATCCCGGCTATCTGAGATAGCTCGTCTTTCTGACGGAAAATATGGACATCTCTATTATCGGCTCAGGCTACGTAGGATTGGTGACCGGCGCGTGCTTTGCCGACGTCGGTCACAACGTCATCTGTGTTGACAACGATCAGCGAAAGGTCGACGCACTGCAAAGTGGACGGATTCCGATCTACGAACCCGGGCTTGAGGAGGTCGTCCATAGAAACGCATCGGCAAGTCAACTCCGCTTCACCAACAGTATCGAAGACGGCGTAAGCCACTCCGAAATTGTGTTTATCGCGGTCCCCACACCTCCTCAGGCGGATGGTAGCGTGGACCTGACCTATATAGAGCGAGTCGCCAGAGAGATTGCTGAAGTTCTCAAGGAATATCGGGTGATCGTCGATAAAAGCACGGTGCCTGTAAAAACGGGCGAGAAAGTCGCGGAGACAATTCGGCGTTACAACAAGGCCAATGTCAAGTTTGATGTCGTCAGTAATCCGGAATTTCTCCGGGAAGGATGCGCGGTTTCCGACCTCATGAACCCGGATAGAATCGTGATCGGATCGAACAGCGATCGCGCATTAACGCTGATGAAAAAGGTTTACGAACCTTTCATGGCGCCGATCATGGTGACCGACATTAATAGCGCCGAATTAATCAAACACGCGGCAAATTCCTTTCTGGCGCTCAAGATTTCGTATATCAACGCGATTTCGGCGATCTGTGAAGCAGCCGGAGCGGACGTGGAGATGGTTGCCGACGGGATCGGGGCGGACAAAAGAATAGGCCGAAGCTTTCTTAGTGCGGGACTTGGTTACGGCGGATCGTGCTTCCCAAAGGATGTCGCAGCTTTCATTGCCATAACCGAGCAACTGGGAGCACCGTTCACGCTCTTGAAGGAAGTCCAGCGTGTGAACAGGCTGCAACGAGAGCGCTTCGTAAAAAAGATCAGGGACACCCTCTGGGTTCTCAAGGACAAGCGTATTGCCGTCTGGGGACTGACCTTCAAACCCGATACTGACGATGTTCGCAACTCCGTCGCCGTCGACCTTGTCAATGATCTTCTGACCGAAGGTGCGGCGGTCCGGGCATACGATCCGAAGGGAATGGAAAAGGTGCGGGAGCTCAATCTCTGCAAAGGCTTAACGCTTGCAAGTTCGGCGCTTGAGGCGGCTGAAAATGCCGAAGCGCTGATCCTGGCGACCGAATGGCGGGAATTTCAGGCGATTGATTTCGAGCGGGTCCGCAAGATCATGCACACGCCCATCCTTTTCGACGGGCGAAATTTCTTTGAGCCGCGCACCATGAAACAGCTTGGGTTCACATATCACGGAGTCGGCCGCGGCGCGAGCATCTGAAGTCGCCGCACTCAGACTGAAACGATTTAATTAGAACTTGAGCGGATTTGTGGGATCTTGAACAGTCGTCCCGCAACTTTCTTGCTGTGACTCCAGAGCACAATCAGCGCGGGACCCTGGAGAGGTTCTATGGCTGGCAAAAATCCGCGTCTCTGTTGTTTGAGGGCGCTGCAACGCTGGGAAACAGGTAGGGAGTTCGCGGACGAGGTTCTTCATCAGACACTCCAGCACTCGGGCTTAAACACCGTTAATCGATCATTCGTCACCGAGACGTTTTACGGAGTAATTCGCAATCGCTCCTACCTCGATTTTATCATCCAGCAATTTCGCCCTTCCGGCTTGGATTTACCCACGCGCCAAGTCTTGCGACTCGGTATCTATCAGCTCTACAAGATGCGGATCCCGGATCATGCGGCTGTCTACGAAACGGTAAATATCGCAGGACCGGCCCGAACGCTTGTGAATGCAATTTTACGCCGAGCGATCACCGAGAAATCCGAAGTACTCCGAAAGATCGAACAGGCGCCGGTTCACATACGGTATTCACATCCCGAATTCCTTTGGCAGAAATGGGAGTCCCGCCACGGCTGCGAACTGGCTCAGCAACTTTGCGCCTGGAACAACGAGCCGGCCAAAATTTACGTACGCGCAAACCGCCTGCGAGTCACGCCGGGAGAACTCGCCGAGAGCCTCCCGGGCGCCAAATCAGTTGAGATGCACCCCGACTGCCTTGAGGTGACGCGCCTACCTCTTTCCTGGATCGCCTCAGGGGTAGCCTATGTTCAGGATCCTAGCACGCTGCTGGCTTGTGATCTCTTGGCCCCAAAGCCCGGAGACGCGGTACTCGACGCGTGCGCGGCGCCTGGAGGCAAAACCGGGTACCTGGCGCAGCAAATGGAAAATCGGGGTAATCTCGTCGCGTGCGACTACGACAAGGTCCGCCTTGCCCGGCTTCAGCAAAACCTTGCCAGATTGGGCGTGATCAATGCAAATGTCGTCCTGGTAGACTGGCTCCAGCATTCGTCCCCTTTTAATCCCGAAACTTTCGATGCAATTTTGGTGGACGCACCCTGCACAAATACAGGTGTTATCCGAAGGCGGAGCGATGTCCGGTGGCGATTGACGCCGCTGGATTTTTCGCGGATGCACCAGCTTCAATGGAGAATAGTCAAGGCGACCATACCCTTGCTGAAGCCCGGTGGCCGCCTGGTTTACAGTACATGCAGCATTGAACCTGAAGAGAACGAAAGCCTCGTAGCCGACATTGGTCGCCAGCTCCCGGAGTTAAGTTTTGTATGCTCGAAAGGCTATACTCCCATCCACGACCATTTTGATGGCGCATACGCCGCGCTATTTTTGAAAGCTTAGCAAAGCCGCGCCTCAAGCCGGCGAGATATAAGGATTCCAGAAAGCAACGCCGGTTGCGCAAAGCGGCCCTCGCTCAAAACGTGCCACTGATTTCCTTGCCTTTGGGCCATTCTACTGAGTACCCGAACTCGATCACCTTCTTGAACTTCGGCGGAAGGTCAATTTCCCAGGTCAATTTGCCAGTGTCCTTATCCAATGCCGTCGGTCTGTCCGAAAAGTCGCCCTGATTTACGGTAATATCCGAATTATTCGATACCGGAATCTGGTCGTAAACCAGCACACGAATCGGGCCTGGCCTGAAGTTTTGCAGGCTAATCTGATAGTTCACAGAAAGGCCTGTTCGCCGGATCCCGTTTCCTGGCCTACAGCCGAAAACATTCCCAATGAAGCCGCGATGAAGATCGACGGAAAGATTGTATTGAACATGGTGTACCCCGTTTCGCGCCTTGAAAAACAGCTGCCTGACCCCGCAGCCGCGGCGCAGCCGTGAGACGACATCATCACTATATCCGAGACCGCACACTAAAAGTTATTTATGACGGAGCACTTCGTTTTTTTCGCCAAGAACGATAATTTTGGGGCGGTGCGTCCTGGCTTCTTCGTGTGCAGTAAATAAGCCGAAACTCATAATCGTGAGACGATCCCCCGGCTTTCCAAGGTGCGCGGCTGCTCCATTTAGAAGAATCGTTCCGGTGCCGCGCCCTGCGTAGATGACGTAGGTCTCAAATCGCTCGCCGTTTGCCATGTTCCCCACGAGAATGCGCTCATATTCTTCGAGTTCCGCCAACTCGGCGAGATCGGCGGAGATAGCAAGACTACCCTCATAATTGAGGTCTGCCCCAGTGACGACAGCTCGATGAATCTTAGACTTTACCAACGAGATATACACGGCTCGCAAACTAGCTTTTAATTTAAATTTGTCATCTGCATCGAGCATCACGCCCCGGCGAGGGCGCGCCTTAGACCAGGGAGATCCAGCGGTGCATGGTAAGTCGGGAGCACTGTCGCGGTCTCGCTGTAGAATCCTTGAGAGGCAAAACCGCCCGATGACTGATGTGCGGATACCGAAAAAACTTGGCTCATCTGCAATCGGTCTTGCTTTTCAAGGTTTCTATTGGCGAAGGACGAAGAAAACTGATCTCAAGCACCGCGTCAACGCGGGCAAAAAACTCTCGTAGAAAAGTCCGGAGCGCCTCGGACGCCGGTACGTCTTCCGCATTGAAACCCACTGCATCTATTCCATAGGCGCGGCAGAAAAAAAGGGCCCTGCGATTGTGGAATTCCTGCGACACAATCGTCAACTGATTTAGACCGTAAACGCCTTTGGCCCGTGCAATGGAGTCAAGGGTCCGAACACCACCATTGTCTAGCTGGAGCACACCGGGGGGGATGCCACGTGCAAGCAACTCGTTTCTCATCTGCTCCGGTTCGCAGCAGCCCGGAGCGAGCCCATTTCCACTCAGTAGGAGGCGATGTACTTTCCCGGATGTATAAAGGCGGCAGGCCGCCTCCATTCGGAAGGAAAAGAACCGGTTGAGCTTTCCGTTACCGAGCCATTTTGCAGTTCCGAGCACCAGGCCAACTTCGTTTTCGGGGACATCATCGGTACGTTTGAAGATCCGATCATCGCCGGCCGCGTAGACCCACCTTTGACAGAGGAGTAGAAAGGCCCCTAAGCCGCCCAGTGCAAGCAGAAAGCAATACAATAAGATAATAAAAATCGTCCGCCTTCGTTTGGTTGGTAACATCCCGAGCGAGTTGCATGCCACCCTTAGCTGAACCGATTATTTCGGGGACAGAACACTTAGCGCGGCAAAGTCATGTCGTTGCGTTTCCAGATCCCGCAGATCTGCTGATACTTTCTTTTGCTGCTTAACGCCCCGGTTCCGCCTCAGAGTCAACCGAGGCGGGTGTTATCCTCCCTAGCCTGCATTGATCACAAATCCTTAGCTGTATCCATGCAGTTGCGTTGAAATGGGTAAGGATTTGTGCTCAATGCAGGCTCCGGCAGCGGAATTC
>Ga0306924_10005795_pt1 | contig 12222 bp, 14 predicted proteins | sample sta12Can44000111_FD_203756 | JGI IMG/M metagenome (GOLD analysis project Ga0306924, IMG submission 203756) | Lab enrichment of tropical soil microbial communities from Luquillo Experimental Forest, Puerto Rico - statanox.12C.anox.44.000.111 (v2)... | ecosystem: Environmental > Terrestrial >... | reverse complement strand
CAGGCCCTAGATGCCGGTCTCGTCCAGGACTGGTCCAGCTGCGTGTGGCTTGCTTACGGTCTGGGAGCGGGTGGCTGCTGCCAGGGATCGGGACCGGGGTCGTGGCCGGCGGCGGCACTGGCCAGCCGAGGGAGGAAGTGCTGCCATCCGGTGGCGTGGAGTTGTGCCTGGCCGGGCGGCAGGCTGCGGTGGACTAGGCGCAGCCGGGTGCCGTCCCGGATGGGGGTGAGGGTGAACTCGACCTCGGTGGCGCCGGGCGGCATGCTGGTATTGCCAGCCACGCCCCAGCTGACCAGCACACGTCGCGGTGGGTCGACCTCCAGGTAATGGCCGCGGACCGGGACGCCGTTGATGTCGACCTCGAAGGCCCCGCCGGGGACCGGCTTGAGGACGGCGTGCTGGCCCATCCACCGGATCATGGCGGCCGGGTCGGTCAGGTGCCGGAAGACCTCCTCGGCGGGGGCGGGCAGGTCGATCTCGGTAGCGAACTGGTCAGTCACGGCGCCTTTCCCGGCTCCGGCCCTGGGTTCTCGTTGAGCGTGGCGCGGAGCCGGCTTAGGTGCTCGGCCCAGAAACCGGCCAGGAACTCCTGCACCGCCGCGAATCCGTCAGGATTGACCGCGAACAGGTGCCTGGTGCCCTCGCGGTGCTCGTCGACCAGCCCGGCCTCCCGCAGCACCTTCAGGTGCCGAGACACTGCCTGTGCAGTGATGTCGAGGTGGCCGGCGATATCGCCGACCGGCCGCGCCTGGTCGGCGACGAGGGTGAGGATGGCGCGGCGGTTCGGCTCGGCGAGGGCCTTCAGCGCCGCGTCCGGGTTCACGGCTGGCGGCCCAGGAACGCGGCCAGCCGGCTGGTGACCGGGGCGTCCGCAGCGGCAGGAAAGGCCGGGCCGATCCGCCCGGCCCTAGAGTCGGGAGTAGCGAGGGCCTGGGCGGCGAAGCCCAGCACGTGCGCGGCCAGGCGGCCGTCCAGGTCGGCCGGCTGCCCCGTAGCCTTCGCCAGGTCCCAGCCGTGCACCAAGATGTCCAGAGTGGTGAACCCGGCCAGCCCGGGACCGGGCATCTCGCCCAGCGGAGTGACGTGCGCCCGGGTCAGCGCATCGCCCGTGGCGGCCGCAGCGATCGCAGCGGCGGACGCCTCGGCGTAGGCCGCGGCCGGGTCATCGCCGGCCACGTCGGCGGGCGGCAGGCCGCCCGGCGCCATCGGGTACCGGGGCGGCTGGTCGGAGAACAGGCCCTCGGCCAGCCACAGGGTGCCGATCACGTGGCTGAGCAGCGCGCGGACGTCCCACTCGGTGCACGGCGTCGGCGCGCCCATCGCGTCAGCGGGGGTGGACTTGACGATCTCGGCGGTCGAGGCGACCGCGCCCTCGAACGCGGCGAGCAGTTCCATCGCGGCTCCTTCCGGGACGATCACCTGCCTGGCAGCCAAACTCTACTACAACAATCCATTTGCGCAACAGGATGATTGATAAATGAGATAGTTGCGGTCAGATGGCCTGACCCGGCCGCCGAAACACAGCCGTCCGCCGTCACGAGAGAACAGGAGCGGTCATCGCCTTCGATCAGGGCCCGGCTCACCGGGTGCGGGCAGGACCTCAGCGCCTGAAGGCAGGCATGCGCCTTCGCCGCCACGCTCCCCGCGAAACATCAGCCGCCAGCCGCTCTGGGCCTCCGCCCCGTCGCAGTGAGGCCTGCCGTCACTGGCGCCTACGGCCGCGCCCGGGCCGATGGCTTGGGCGGCAGGCCCCGGGCGTGCTCGGTCGCCGCCTCGACCCACTGCCGCAACGCCGCGCCCTGCAGGCCACCCGGCTCGACGAAGACCATCCCCTTCATCGGCCGGCCGGTGAAGTCCATCGGCCGCACGTGCGGCCAACCCAGCGCCTCCTCGGCGGCCTCAGCCCCGAGTCGCACCATCAGGGTGTCCTTGACCACGCCACAGAACATATGCCCGCCAAGCATGAACGCAAGACCACCGAACATCAGGCGCTCCGTCACCGCCTCCGCAGCCGGCAGCACCACCCTGACCCGGTCGGCCAGATCCTCGTCATAAGCCATGCCAGCCTCCGATACCGAGAGCCTAACCTCCCACGGCCAGTACAGCCTGATGCGCGTGACGGACGGGCGAAGACCCGACCACTTCAGCCGTCCGGAGACCCCGGCCTGTCAGCCTCGATCCCGGATGGGTCCTGGCCGGCTGGCAGCGGGGCAATCACGGGTAGGCCGGCGGCGGCCCAGGCGGTGAATCCCCCGTCCAGGTCGGTGGCATGGATGAGGCCGAATTGGTGCAAGGTGGCTGCTGCCAGGCTCGATTGGTATCCCTGGTCGCAGACCAGGATGATGCGCAGGTCCCGGCCAGCGATGGCAGGATGCCTCCACTGTGACGCAGGGTCGCAGCGCCATTCCAGCGAATTGCGGGGCAGTGCGATGGCGCCGGGGATCAGGCCGTCTTCGCGGCGCCATGGGCGTGTGGTCGTGCCGATGACCGGAACGACCGCGCCGATCCTCCCACTGATGCCGGTCTGGGTCTGCCGGGAGGATGATGAGATGGTGGCCAACACGCCCGATCCGGCTCGGCACTGGGATCACGCCTACGCCCAGGGTGCCAGCACCCGCAGTTGGTTTCAGCCGGAGCCCACGATGTCGGTGCGGATGCTGGAAGCGGCCGGGGTGTCCGCTGGCGACAGCGTGCTGGATGTGGGCGGAGGCGCCGCTCCGCTGGCCGGCGCCCTGCTCGCCCGGGGTTTTTCCGATGTGACCGTACTCGATATCTCCGTGGCCGGGCTGCAGTCCGCCCAGCGGGTCCTCGGCCCGGACGCAACGCGGGTACGGTGGGTAGTTGCAGACGTGCTGGCGTGGCGCCCGGAGCGGCGCTATCAAGTCTGGCACGACCGGGCGGTCTTCCACTTCCTGACCGGCAGCAACGACCGGCGGCTCTACCTGGACACCCTGAATGCGGCCGCCGCCACAGGCGCGGTCGTGGTAGTCGGCTGTTTCGCGCCGGACGGGCCCGAATACTGCTCAGGACTGCCGGTTGCCCGCTATGGTCCGCGCCAGCTGGCAGCACAGCTCGGCGGCAGCTGGGCGCTGGTCGCCCACAGCCGCGAGGAGCACATCACCCCCGCCGGCGCCGCCCAGCCGTTCACCTGGGCCGCATTCCGGCAGCGGCCCGCGAGCATCCCGAACAGCCCCTAGGCCGCATCGGTGCCGCTCGCGAGCACTGGCTCCGCCGACCTCCTTTCCCGCCGGGCCGACCGCTTCACGCTTGACGCCAACAACGCTCAAACCATACGGCCCGGGTACCGGCCAGACTCGGCCCCGCGACCAGTCAGGTAGTGGCGCTAGCCCGGGCAGAAACCGGCAGCGATCCGCGCCTCCCCCGGGCTCGTCAACGGCCGTCCCCGCACCCTCCCGGCAGCAGAGCCCCAGTCTCCCGCGGGAGCCAGAGTCGGGGCGCCGCTTGGCCGTGTCAGTCGCATAGCCCGTATACAGATCGCGCTTTCTGGCGCTCACTACCGGCACGATGGCCATCGCGGAAACCGTTCAGGCGGCTCCGCGCGCGTTGCGCTGCGGCGTGCCCGGTCACGTTCCGCCAGGCGTGGATCGTTCGGGCAGCGCGGGCACGAGCGCTTCGAGCGCGGCGGTCCAGCTCTCCCAGTAGGGGCGGCCTGGTTCGGCGGCGATGGCCTCGATGAGCTGGTGCCGGAACGGTTCCCGGTCGCCGCCGAAGGCGTGCTCGATGACCGCGGCCGCCAGCGCGAACACGGTGCTTTGCCAGGGCGCGTCGAAGGCCAGCTCGCCGTTGCGGCGGGGCAGGTCCAGGCCGGACAGGCTCAGCGGGGTGGTCACAGCCGGGCCACGCCGATCATCGAGTCCCGGGTCACCAGGGCGGCCAGCTCAGCCTCGGTCATGCCCTCGGTCGCGGGCGGGCGCTGGGGCAAGACGAGATAGCGGACCTCGGCGGAGGAGTCCCAGACCCGGATCTCCACCTCCTCGGGCAGCGGGCAGCCTATCTCGGCTAGCAGGGCCCGGGGCTCGCGGACCATCCGCGCGCGGTAGGGCGGGTCCTTGTACCAGGCCGGTGGCAGCCCCAGCACCGGCCACGGATAGCAGGAGCAGAGCGTGCACACGATCACGTTGTGCACGATGGAGGTGTTCTCCACGACCACCATGTGATCACCCTCGGGCCCGCCAAAGCCGAGCTCGGCAATCCCGGCGGTGCCGTCAGCCAGCAGCCGCATTTTGTACTCAGGATCAGCCCAGGCCCGGGCCACCACCTTCGCCCCATTCAACGGGCCGATCTCCGACTCATACCGACGGGTGATCTGTTCGATGAATCCTTCAGGCACCAGCCCTCGTTCGGTCAGCAACACCTCAAGCGCCGCAACCCGCTGCTCAACCGGCGACATCGGAGCCGGGTGGTGCGTGCTGTTGCTCATGATGGCTCCAGGTAGCTGTCCCACAAGTCGACGTGCACCCGCACACCACGCTGGCCATCACCCCACAGCTCCGCGGCGTCGAACCGGACCGAATACGTCGGCTCATGGCGCCGGGCAGCGCCGTGGGCCTCGATATCGGGCACCGAATGGATGCCATCCAACCGCACCACCGTCCCGGTCTTGCCCCGCACATACCCAGGGCAGCGGGTGTGCCCGGGCGAATGCCAGTCCCGCACCCGGACCCGGTCTCCAACGGCGAAGCGCGGCGTGCCGACATCCGGCCCGGCATCTACCACGGGCGGGGCCAGCACCGGGCCGCTCAGCGGGAACCGCCCGCCCGCGCGTGCCTCAATCTCGGAGCCCGTCACCAGCCTGTGCTCAACGGCCAAGGTGGCCGCCGCGGTGAGCCAATGCTCGTAATAGCTCGACGTCAGGTAGTGACCCGGCTCCATACGCTCGATCGAATGCCGGAACTCCCCGCCGCTCGCCTGCACCGCGCCAGCCACAACCACCAGCAGCGCCCGGGCCACCGCCTCCCACCGATGATGAAAAACCGGTTCCGCCGGCGTATGACCTACCGCCCCCCAGCCCTGCATGCCGCCCAGGTCATGGATACCGTCCACCAGCAAGACCTTACCCCTCCATGCAGCGGCACCGAATGCTCCGATCTGCGCAACCGTGACCGCAGGGCCGGCCGCCCACACAACCGCGCCGATCAGGCGGATCCCGCGCGATGGCCGCGGCCAGCGATCGTGAGGCGGCGTGATAGCCGCTCGGCGGCGTGAGTGACCTCCGGCCGAGACCGCTCGCGCTAGGTCAGGACCAGAGATGCCGGTGAGTGCTCGAACGTGCTGGATCCCACGCACCAGCCGGCGTCGTCGTGGCACACCGGCAGCACCGGGCAGGGGACGGGCAGGTTCAGCCGGACCGGTCCCGCATCGCGAGGTGCGGCGGCGGGGACGACAGCGAGGCGACCGTCGGGATCATCGGGATGGCGGCGCTTGACCGGGACTCCTGGTGTCCGATCGAACGAGGCTGGCCGGTCGATGCGAACCACGGTCTGCCGCTCGGCCCGCCACAGCACTCCTCCGCCGGCCCACTCCAAGGCCAGCACCCGTCCGGACAGCGCCACGGTCAACGCCGTGAAGCGGCGGCCGGCGGGCAGCCCCGCAAACCTCCGGCTTGACAGGGCGTGGAAGCCGCACGTACACCCCGGATCGGGGGCGTCGTGAGCGCTTCGGACGCCCCGGAACCGGCACTCGGCCCTGGCGTCAGCCGGGTAGCCGGGACCGCCCGTCAGCGGGACGAACAGATCGCCCTTTTGCCGGGCCAGCTTGTGGGCCCACACCACCCACAGCCCGTTCACGGTCGTGGTCAGATGCTCGTCGAGTTCTTCGGGCAGGCCGGGCCGGGCGCCGGTACCGGCGATGAAGTCCGCTACTAGGCGATCTCCGCTGCACATGGCGACCCCTTCTCTCCAGTAGCTAACCCGAGGGTAAACCCTGACCGCAGACTCCGGCACCGAGATTCCGGACCGCGGCCACCGGCACCCCAGATCCGGCATGCCGCTCCGGCACGGCACCGACGTCGCCGGCCCTGGATCCGGTCCGGGCCCACCGCCGATCACACAATGTGAGCTGACACATGAGGCGTAGGACGCCGGAAACACCGATTGTTTTGCTCCGCAAGACTGCCGAATCCAGGCCCCCAATGACACGCCGATCGCCCAGTTCTGCAGGTTGAAATCGGGCTCCGGCACGACACAGCTGCAGCCGGGCGCGGATGAGTTCCCCGCCCGGCCGCAGCTTCCGTTCCGTCTTGCCCTGGCCTCTGCAATGCGCCCCTGAATCTCGCGGGTCTGCGGCTGGGTCCATGCCTGCGCGGATAGCCGCGATCAACCGATCCAGCTCCGTTGTCCTACATCGCGCTGAAGAGAACTTCTAGCACCCGGTCCTCGCCGAACTCCACTCCTCGGTCTTGTGCTGCGGCCCGGCGTTGTTCGGACTGGGCCAGTGAAGCGGCGAGCGAGTCCTGGTCCGCCCAGATCGATCCCACCCGCCCTTCGCCGGTGGTCCGGTCGATCAGCTGGCGGACGGCCAGGAATCCGGGTCTGGTCTTCATGTCCGGCACTACCGTCTGCCGGAAGACGTCGAGGATGTCGTCGATCCGGTCCGGATCGAGCTTGATGTTCCGGATGTGCAGTATCGCTCCTGGTCCCGGCCGCGTGTCGCCTACCTCCCAGACGGTCTGTTCGTAGCGCTCGACGCTGGCTTCGCCGGCCATGAGGCGGACGGCGTCGCCGCGAGCCTTGTCAGCGGCGCTCTCGCTGGCTTGGAGATCGGCCTGGCTGTCCCACACGCTGAGCACGGTGACCACGCCGGCAGCCCGGTCGCCGGCCGCGCTGAGACCGCGGAAGCCTCTTTGCTGTTGCATCTGGGGCACTACTTGGCCGCGGAGCAAGGCGAGGCCCCCGTCGATGTCGGAGGCGCCGGTCACGGTGGTAATGCGTACGTGCATGGAGGTTCCTTTCGGTTGTGGTCGGGGTCTGTTGGTGGTCTGGGGCAGCCGCAGCGCATTAATCGCGAAGCCGCTGCTAACCGACGCGAACCATTCGTCGTAGGCCGCCGCGCCGGCGTCAGGCGCCTGGCAAAGGTTTCGGCAGGGTCCTTGTGGCCCGCCCGTCGGGCGCCGGCGATCATCGGCGCCTGGCGCACGAAGCTGCCGGTCGCCAAACAGCTCAGGGTGAAGTGAGCGACCTGGCCGGTGGTCACCGTGCTCCACGGCCCGAGGGCCAGCTCCCCCACCCGGTAATCCTCATCCGGCAAGCCAGGCGTCAGCCGCGGCATCCGGATGAGGGTCCAGTCCAGGTCGCTCCCGGTCAACACGGCAGCCATCCGGTAGCTGTCCGCGCTGAGGTGCCGGTTCCACACGCGCAGTACCGCCCCCATCATCGGGCGGCCGAGGTTGTGCGGGTCGGCGGGGAATGGCAGGTGAAAGCCCTGGATCACGATCGGCCTGCGTACGCCGTGCCGGTTCATTGCGGTGAGGATGGCGGCGGTGCCCTGCTGAAGCACCGCCGGGTTTGCCGGGTTGGTTCCGCCGATGGCACTGACGACGGCGTCCGCGCCCTCGACTACCCGCTCGGCGGCGGCCAGGTCTCGGACGTCACCGGTGATCACCGCGAGGGACTCACCGTCCCGGTCAAGCTTGCCGGATGACCGCGCGAGGGCATGGATCTTATATCCCGCCGCGTGGGCCTGCTCCAGGATGGCACCGCCCGCCTTGCCGGTCGCCCCGAACAACGCCAGTCGCATCTGCTCTCCTCGGTGTCGTGCCGCCGCGGCTCAGGGGGCCCGGCCATGCCGGGTATCGCTCCCGGCCGCTAACGCTAGGCAGCCGCGTCCCCGGCCGCCATACCAGAAAGGTGGTATTTCCGCACGTCGTGGCGGCCTTTTACGATGAGCGATATGACCGCCGATGCTCGCCAGCGAGCCGCCGCGCAGGTAAGGCAGCTTGCCCGCCGCGGCCTTGATGTGCCGACGTTCTGGCGCGAGTGCAATCAGGTGCTGGCTACGGCTGTGCCGCACTACCTGGCGCCGTGCTGGTTCACCTTCGACCCGGCATCGCTGCTGATCACCAGTCACTACGATCCGGTCATCCCGGAGATCTCCGCCGAGTTCCTGGCGCATGAGTACCGCGCCGATGACGTGTTGAAGATGGCCGAGGTCGCTTACTCCGGCAGCGGTGTCGCCACCATTCACCAGGCGACTGGTGGTGACCCCAGCCGCAGCCCCGGCTGGCGTGCTTTCGTTCAGCCCTACGGCGGTGACCAGCAGGTCATGGTCGCGCTGCGCAGCAAGCCGGGCGAGGCCTGGGGGCTGCTCGCGCTTTACCGCGAGGCCGGCCAGCCCGAGTTCAGCCGCGACGAGATCGGCTTCCTGGCCGCGGTCGCCGGCCCACTGGCCCAGGGCGCCCGCCGCGGACTACTGGTCGGCGAGGCCACCGACCCGGAAGGGCCGTACGCGCCGGCCCTGATCGTCCTGGATGAGGACTGGCAGGTGCAGTCGATGACGCCCGGCGCCGAGGCGCTGCTGGCCGAGCTTCCCGGCGGTGCCGTCAGTGCGGCCAGGGACGCGCTGCCTGCCTGCGTGCTCTCGGTGGCCGGGCGGGCGCTGCGCAGCCTGGAGACCGCCGGGACCACCGGAGAGGTCGCGGTAGCGCGCCTCCGCGCCGACAGCGGCCAGTGGATGATCCTGCACGGGGCGCCGCTCCTACGCGACAGCAACCGGCGGGTTGCGATCATCGTCGAGCGCGGCGACCCCGACCGTCTTGCGCCACTGCTGATGGCGGCCTATGAGCTGACCGACCGCGAGAAGGACGTCACCCGGCTGGTGCTGCAAGGCGAAATCACCTCATCCATCGCAGCCAGACTGTTCGTCTCGCCACAAACCGTTCAGCAACATCTGAAAAACATCTTCGACAAAACCAGCGTCCGGAGCCGACGAGAACTGATCGGCAAGGTGTTCTTCGCGCACTACGAGCCGCGCGTCCGGGACAACGAGCGCCGGGCCCAGGCCGGGCGGTCGTTCCGCGGCGGCCCTGCCGCACACCGGTGAAACCCACCCAAGACCTCTTTGCGCCAAGAGAGGGTAGCGGCAGCTGTTCGAGACGGCCTTCAGGAATGCCCCCCGCTGCGCCTTGCCCCGGGGTCGCCGCTCGGCGCGTGATCTTCGCGACGGCGCCGCTACGCAGTAGCCTGTGGCGATGGCCGAGCCAGATGTGATCCGCACGCCCGATCAGCGGGTCCGGGTGTTTGTTAGCTCGACGCTGGGTGAGCTGGCCGCCGAGCGGCAGGCGGTACGGGACGCGGTGACCAGCCTGCGGCTGGTGCCGGTGCTGTTCGAGCTGGGCGCCCGGCCGCACCCGCCCAGGAACGTGTACCGAGCCTACCTGGCGCAAAGCCAGGTCTTCGTGGGCATCTACTGGCAGAGCTACGGCTGGGTCGCGCCGGATGAGCAGGTCTCCGGGCTGGAGGATGAGTACCAGCTGTCGGCCGGGCTGCCGCGGCTGATCTACGTCAAGGGCCCGGCGCCGGATCGGGAGCCGCGGCTGGCCGCGCTGCTGGACCGGATCCGGGACGAGGACGGCGTCTCCTACCAGCATTTCTCCGATCCGGCCGGGCTGCAGCAGCTGGTCGAGGACGACCTGGCAGTGCTGCTGAGCGAGCGGTTCGAGCTGACCCGGCCGGGTCAGGCCGCGGCGGACAGCGGGCCGGAGGCCGGGGCGCTGCCGGTGCCAGCCACGCCGCTGGTGGGCCGCGAGCAGGAGGCCGCCGAGATCGAGGACCTGGTCGCCCGTGAGGGGGTGCGGCTGGTGACGTTGACCGGTCCGGGCGGGGTGGGGAAGACCCGGCTAATGGTGGAGGCGGCGCGGCGGCTCGGGCCGGGTTTCGCCGACGGGGTGCGGTTCGTCGAGCTGGCCGCGGTGTCGGCGGCGGACCTGGTGGCGCCCGCGATCGCCGCGGGGCTGGGGTTGAACACGTCGGCTGGGCAGCTGACCGCCGACTTGGAGGCGTACCTGCGGCCCCGGCGGCTGCTGCTGGCCCTGGACAACTTCGAGCAGGTGATCGGGGCGGCGCCGCTGCTAGCCGGGCTGCTGGCCGTTGCGCCGGGCCTGGTGGTGCTCGCGACCAGCCGGGCGGTGCTCCGGCTGTCGGGCGAGCACGAGTTCGCGGTACCGCCGCTGCCGGTCCCGCCCGCCGACGTGGCGGATCCCGGGCAACTGGGCCGGTACGCCTCAGTGCGCCTGTTCACGGAGCGGGCGCACGCCGCGGCGCCGGGCTTCGAGCTGACCAGCGGTAACGCGACGGCGGTGGCGGAGATCTGCCGCCGGCTGGACGGGTTGCCGCTGGCCATCGAGCTGGCCGCGGCCCGGGTCCGGCTGCTGCCACCGCCGGCGTTGCTGGCGCGGCTGGACCAGCGGTTCAGCCTGCTGACCGGCGGAGCCCGGGATCTGCCGCAGCGGCAGCAGACCCTGCGCAACACTCTGGAGTGGAGCTTCGGGCTGCTGTCGGCCGGGGAGCAGGCGCTGTTGGCCCGGCTGGGCGTGTTCGCGGGCTCGTTCAGCCTGGCCGCGGCCGAAGCCGTCGGCGCCGGTTCCCCGCAGGAGGGCCAGGCTGAGGGGGCGGGGCCGGTGATGGACACCCTCGGCGCGCTGGTGGACAGCAGCCTGGTCCGGCCACAGGCCGGGGGCGGCGAGCCGCGGTTCGCGCTGCTGGAGACCATCCGGGAGTACGCGCTGGAACGCCTCGCGGACTCCAGCGACTGGGCGCAGGCGCACGACCGGCACGCCGCCTATTTCCTGGCCCTGGCCGAGCCGGCCGCAGCCGACCTCGCCGGCCCGGGGCAGCTGGCGTGGCTGGACCGGCTGGAGACCGAGCACGACAACCTGTTCGCGGCGATGTCCTGGCTGGCCGCCCACGGCCCACTCGAACACGCCGTGTACCTGTACGCGGCGACCGCTAGGTTCTGGTGGCTGCGCGGCCACGTCCCAGAGTATGCCCGCCTGGGCGACGACCTCGTAGCCGGCAGCAAGGACATGCCGCCCCACCAGCAAGCAATGGCGCTGATCCAAGCCGGCGCCGCCTTCGCAGCCAATGGAGATCTGGCCCGGGGGCGGCAGCTGGCCGAGCAGAGCCTGGCGTTGTACAAGCAGGACAACGAACGGCCGGCGCTGTCGGTGACGATGAACGCGCAAGTCCTGGCCGCCCTGGGCCATCTGGCGGGACTCCGCCATGATTACGCCGGGGCCGGCAAACTCCTCGATGAGGGCCGGGCCCTGCTGCGGGAGTTCCGCGACGACGACCTCGCCGGATATGACCGCCTTCAGTATCGGCTGGCCTGGGTTTTGGTGGATAACTTCCTCGGCCAGATCCGGCTCAGCCAGAGCGATAGCGACGCCGCGACGCGGCTGTTCGCCGACGGCCTGGCCGTGGCCCGCCGTGTCCAGGACTGGCTCTCCCTGCTCATTTCGCTGTACGACCTGGCGCTGGCCACCCAGGTCCAGGGCGACTTGGCCGGCGCGGCCGGGCACCTGAAGGAGGGGCTGGCGCTGGCAGCCGAGGCCAGAGACGAAACCAGCGCCGCCTACTACCTCGAGGTGCTGGCGGCAGTCGCCGGGCAGCAGGACGACCCGCAGCGGGCCGTGCGCCTGTTCGCCGCCGCCCGCTCGATCCTGGACGCCAGCGGCAGCGGCTGGTTGCACGCCTTCGTGCCGCGCGTCCCGCCCGACGATGCGGTCCTGGCCGCGTTGCGCTCCCAGATGGGCGACGCGGCATTCGAGGAGGCCCAGGCGTGGGGCCGGTCCGCCGGGAGCAAACGCGCGGTGGAATACGCACTCCAGCAGCCATGACCCGCCGCAGCCGCGTTCGTCCACGGCAGATGCGGCGGACCCGCGCTGACCATGACCAGGCGGCTACTTGCGCGCCGGTAGTGGGCCAGCGCCTATCACGATGCGTGACCTAATCTTGGGCGCAGCGTGACGCCAGATCGATTCCGCACGGCTCAGGAGACAGCTCGATCCGGATGACGACTATGCGCAGATGGATCAGCTCTGCGCGTTCATGCTCGGGATGAGGCACGGTGGCGTGTCCTCACCCCGGGTACTTGGGCCAGCGCATGAAACCGCGGTGAAACCGCGATGAATCCCGCTGGGTGCACCTTGGACGTGTTCGCGGCCGTCCAGGCCGCGGTGATGGCGAAAGGACAAAGCATGACCAGCGC
>Ga0306924_10005792_pt1 | contig 12224 bp, 11 predicted proteins | sample sta12Can44000111_FD_203756 | JGI IMG/M metagenome (GOLD analysis project Ga0306924, IMG submission 203756) | Lab enrichment of tropical soil microbial communities from Luquillo Experimental Forest, Puerto Rico - statanox.12C.anox.44.000.111 (v2)... | ecosystem: Environmental > Terrestrial >... | reverse complement strand
TGAGCATCGGGGCCGAGCCGCGGTAAGGCACGTGGAGCATTTCGATGCCCGACACCATTTTGAACAACTCGCCACAGAGGTGACTGCCGCTGCCAGTGCCAAACGATGCCATGTTGAGCTTGCCCGGAGCTCGAAATCAGCGAAATGGGCTCGAAATCCTTCAGCACGTCGTACGGAAGGGCGTAGATAGCTCCGTTCACGACGTGCGTGCCCCATTGGCCGATGCTAAGCGTCTAGCCGTCGGGCGCCGCCCGGGCGACCTTATATAAGTGGATTAAGGAAAGCTCGAGTTCCTATGCCCGCAGTCTACTCACATTGATCGGCTTCCGCCCGCGGCATGCGTTGGCGGGATGGAGCCCTCATTTATCGAAACAGCTGGCAAATTGGTTCCCGAGACTCCGCCCCCTGCTCCCTCGGGCGGGATTCTCTTTTTTGGGCGTTCCGCCTCCGAGACAGATCGCGATGGCAAGCGAGCTTTCAGTATTCGCGCGGCTTCGCCCAGCTTTGCCCTGTTGTTTCCAATTCTGCTGATAAGCCGTCTCGCCTGATCGCGCGTGAGCCCATAGGCATGTACCAAGTGAGATATCTCAACTTGATGGTGAGCTAAGCTGCGTGGCATTTGTGCTCCTTGGGTATTTTTCTCCTCTTCGGGATAAGACAAATCTCAAGTTTCAAAGGTTAGTGCAAGAGCGCGCTGAGATATTGATCTGCATCAAGGAGTTCAAAAGGCATGAGAGGGATGGCGGCCTTGGCCAAGAGCTGGCGCGAGTTCGAATATCACATCAAAAGTGTAAACGAAGAGCATCAGCGCATTGCTCGGAAAGCGAATTGACCAAGCGTAGGCCCGCCACGAAAATATCGACACCGCGCGCAGGAAACCTGATCCGCGATCTGAACGGTCGCGCCAATGTTACCCAGTGTTCTCTAGAAAGCCGGAGGGCCGCCCAGTTGCCCGAGCGACCCTCTAGTGCCTGCAGCAGTTCCACATTAAGGGGCGATTTGCGGACCTCTGCACCGGGGGCCTATCTCCCGGCCGTATCCGCATCGGGAACCTGTGCTTATCGGCGTGCCGCTCGAGCTGCTCGCCGACCCGACCTGATGGACAAGCCATCGCTGCAGACAGCCTTAATCAATAAGCTGGTCTGGGCTAGGCCAGCAACGCCTGCGCCTCTCTCTGGGCAAGTTATGCCCACTGTCCACGTTTTCCACAATGCAGGACGGATGCACCTCAGTTGGGGAGTTGCGACGGGAGCCAAGCCGAGTGAACCAAAGAAGGCGTAACGCGAATCCAGGCCGGATCAAATTTTCGGAAAGGACAACGGGCTGGGCATTCAAGTCGCGTGGCGCGCAAAATAGGCCGCCCAATCGAGGGCGGCCTGAACTCAGCTTGCAAATCAGCCGACCAGCACGATCCGTTCCTGGGCTGCCGCTTCAGCTGCGGTAGCAGGTTGTGCCGGAAGCTGGAGCACTGCTGCTTCCTGATCTTCAAACAAGTCAGTTAAGAGCACGATCTGCCCGTTCGGAAATTCCAACGCATCATGATGCGTTCGCGGGTCGTCCTTGTTGATTTGCCTGAAGATGGCCGTCGTGTGATGAACTGTACTCGCTTTCCAGCCGAGCACACTGCGCGGCCGACAACTTACCCCTCTGGCAAAGGCGAGTTCCGTTCCTGGAAGAACACAAACTGCTGTGTTGGCATCCTCCGGCGCAGCGAACCCTCGAGTGCCGGTATTGAAGTGGTGGATTGTCAGTTTGTCACCAACCTTGGCAGGCCGTGACTTAACACCGGGCGCGAGGATCAGCGGCATGCGGTTGTGGATTTCGGCCACCAACTCATTGGCGTCGGCGGTGATGATTGCAAAAGTCCGAATCCATTCGCCCGAAGCAGGCTCCTTCCAGTTCTCCCAAATGCCGGCGATGCCGAACGGCGCCCCGTCCTTCATCGCTATCGCGTAGGGCTGCTTTGCCTTCTGACCTTTGATCGCCCTCCATTCGAAGAAGCCATCCACCGGCACAATGCCGCGGCGCTTGCGGTACGCATCGCGGAACGTCGGTAGGTCCCGCACAGTCTCGCACTTGGCGTTGATCGGCTTGCGCCCACCTGCTGGGTCCATACACCAGTAGGGAATAAGGCCCCAGCGCAACGGGTCCAACGATATCTCCCCCGTCTGATGGTTACGTCGGATGACCAGTAATTCTTGGCTGGGCGCTGCGTTCCACCGGGGCGGATAGCTGTGTAGCCAGCTGTCGCGCACGTTCATGCCATCCACGATGGCATATCGTAGCGGTCCGCTGCTCTGGATAACCCTCGCGCACATCGCTCGGATATAGTCACACGGCAGCCTGAGTGCCACCGCAACATCGGCCGAGGATTTTGGAAGATAGGATTGCTCGCTCGGAGCGAAAATCAGCCGGCCTTCTTCTGCCGCGCAGATGATCGGCCGGCTTTCTTCGGAGTGCGGCGCTGTGCTGGACGCCGTTCTGCTTGCCCGCGCCCGCCGCCACCACGCTCTGCGTCCACGCTTCGGCGAAGCGCATCCATGAGACTGATGACTTTGGCTGGTTCGCGCGCTCTTGGCGCTTCGATCTTCTCGCCTGACTGCTTCTTCTTCAGCAGCTCCTTCAGCGCATCTTCGTAGTGGTCCTCAAATTCTTCGGGCTTGAAGTGGCCGGACTTTGTTTCGACGATGTGCGACGCGAGCTCCATCATGTCCTTCGGAATCTTCTCATCCTCAATATCCTCGAAATATTCGTCCTCTTTGCGGACCTCATACGGATATCGGAGTGTCACACCGAGAAGACCTTTACCGCGAGGTTCGAGTGCGATGACGTGCTCGCGCGAGGTGAAAACCACCCTAGCGAGCGCCACCATTCCCTCCTTGCGGATTGCCTCGCGAATGACCGCAAATGCCTGTTGGCCGACTTCCCCATCCGGCACAATGTAGTAGGGGCTGTTTAGATACAGCTCGTCGATTTCCTTCTTGGGCACGAACTCGTCGATCTCGATTGTGCGCTTGCTCTCGATGGCGATGGCCTCAAGCTCTTCGGGCTCAATCTCAATGTATTCGCCTTTGCCGACTTCGTAGCCCTTCACGATGTCGGATAAATCGACCTCGTCTCCGGTCTCCGCATCCACCTTGCGGTATTTGATGCGATTGCCGGTTGTTTTGTTGATCTGATGGAGGCTGATTTTCTCTCGCTCGCTGCTCGTCGCGTTGCTAATTTGTTCTCGCCCGTCGCCCGGATTAGAATCCAAGCCCACAAGTGATTCGTCTGGGAGTCCGACCCATGGCTGTTGTCGCTCTAAAACAGAAACCACTGCTCAAGACCTTCCACGCCACTGTCCATGTCACGCGCGTGGAGCAATGGTGCGTCGAGGCTGAGACCGCCGAAGAAGCCCGTGAGTTATTAGCCGCCGGTGCCGGTCATCGATGCGAGATCGGTGACTGCGTAAATGTGGAAGTTGAACACGTCGAAGACTGAGAAGCTCTTCAATCGGGACTACCGTATCAGGTGCACCATAGGAGAGCGGCAGTGTGCAAAGCTTCAATTGCAGCCGTAGTGCTTGCATTGGGAATCGTTTCCCTCGTCCAGGAGGACACCAACGCAATGGTTGGCCTGCCGGCCGGTTTGCGGCCAGCCTTAACAATGCCGGCTGTCGAAACGGTCGCACTACGTAAAAGTGTCACGGTGACCCGTCATGTCGCAGTCCGACATCGAGGTGTCACCGTCAGAACCCGGCACGTCGCGGTTCGGCATCGAGGCGTCATCAGAACTCGTCACGTCGCAGCCGGACATCGAGGCATCGCGGTCAGAACCCGGCACGTCGCATTTCGACATCGAGGCGTCGCAGCGCGCAGGACCCATGTCGCAGTGGGCAGGCGCGGCGCTGTGGCCGTCAAATCCACCGCGGTCGTGAGGCCCGTCAGGCCGTGGGTCCTGCAACCCTACTATGGGACCGTCTTTGACGGTGTCACCCTGGGCGCCGTCATCGCCGCCACTGCTGTGCCGACGTCGCCGTCTATCGACCTGTGCTGGTATTGGTCGAATTCCTCCCAGACCCGCGGCTATTGGGACTTCTGCCAATAGTTCGAGCACGATTTGCCTCGTTGCTCGCGCGCAGTGGTCTGAAACCCGGACATCATTCGGTCCAGCCAACCGACGAAGTACCTCGCCATTCAACCTTAAGACAGCGAAGGCGATGGCGCTCGAAATTCCGCCGCTAATGCTCGCCCGCGCCGACGAGGTGATCGAGTGATGTGAAGCGAGAGGGAGGTTCAAAATGAAACTTCACTGGGTGCGCGGCACGCTGCGGTGGGCGAGAGCGTCAATAACCTGGCGGTCGTCTTTACAGCCCAGGCAAAATACAAGGAGGCGGAGGGGCTCTACAAGCGCGCGCTGGCGATCAGGGAGCAGGCCTTAGGCCCGAACCACGCTGACGTGGGCCAGACCCTCAACAACCTGGCCCTCGTTTACCTGGCCCAGGCCAAATACACGGAGGCTGCAGGGCTCTTCGAACGCGCCTTGGCAATACCGCCTGCTCAAGGAAATCGCGGCAAAAGAAAAGGGGTAAATGGCTGCTTCCGGCATCAGCCAGAGCGCAAGGAAAAACATCGCAACGGTCAGCGCCGAGCCAATCACGAACAGCGCCATGAACTCTCTAAGCTGAGCGCGACTCATGACGTGCAACACCGACCCAGACAAACCCGCCAAACGGAGGGAGACGGGAGCGAGCATTAAAGGTGGATTGACCGGACGCTACCCCGCCCGGGCGCTTATTCAGTCCAATTCGATCTCGCCTTTGATCTCGTGTGAGAAGGCGATCCCGCCGAGCGTGACCGTGGCCTTGGCGGGAAACTTTTCGTTGCCCTTGAGCCGACCCTCCGCCAAGGCCTGGCGGACCGCCTTCTCGATCTCGCGCTGGGCGCTCACTCCGAGCGCCTTGAGGAACCTGCGAATGCTGCCGTTGAACACGTCTTCGTTCATGATCGCCTCCGTTGCGCCATTATAAATGCCTCGAAGGTCCCGAGGTCCCGACCGGCCGAGGCGCCGAGAGTATCAGGGCACGGCAGTGACAAGAATCATGCGTCCCTTCCTTGTGGGGAATGGCGACGGGTGTCCAGGGTCGGCGGCAAAAAGCTAGTCGATCGCCTCAGTACAAAAGCAAAAGTTGAGGATGGTAAATCGGTGACGAGCTCGGCGCAGCCAAATTGTGCGTCGTGATCGCTAGGATGATCGCCGCTACCGCGAGAACCATCCCGAAGACATATGCGAGCCTAGCTGGTTCTGGTTTTGGTGCCATGTGTCCCCTCCTGGCGCCAGATAGATGTCGTCACGCCGGACTTTAGAGGGGCGAATTGGAAGAGGTCCTTGGGCTAGATCTGAATTGTTCTGAATCGGGCTGAGTGGCTGCAGCGAGCGGCGACAGGCCGATTCCAGAACGTTTTGGGGAATCCTAATGATTTCAAGGCGCTGGCGATCACCTCGTGCGACACGAATATAATCCGTTCTCGGATGATTGGCTGAACGACAGGCGCTCGGCGGCGCCGCCTCGGCCTTACGCTCCAGGTTGGGCGCGGCTGCGGGAGGAGGATTGAGCACCTCGCCGGGGCAGAACCCTTCGACCGGCGAGGGTGGGCGTCGAACGGCTCGGCTTTCACCGGCTCAAGTCCGGCATCACGCAGCTTGAGCATCGCCTCTTCCGGGCTATCAGCGTCGATCACGACGTAGTCTTCGTCGGTCATGAACACCCGGTAAATCACTGACCGTCCATTTCCAACGCTTGTTGAATTCCGTGGATCAGGGGCGCAAGCCGTGGTCCTGCCTCCCGCTGATAACTGCGGGCGCGCCAAGTTCGGTTGGCAGCGCCCGCTCCGTCGCACCCGATGCCGGTGAGACGGTTCAGGTCTGCATTGACCGCCTGCACGAACTCGGCGCAAACGAGCAACTCAAACTGTTGACCGGAAAGTTGCAACAGTTGGCCATCCGGGCGACACCGGGAGGCGATGATAAAGGCACTAAGGCCGCTCGGCGGCAACGGGGACGGCCTCAGAATTTAAAGGGGCAACCAGCAAAAGGGGGGCAAGCTGATCGCCCGTGCAGCCAGTGACGGCGCCCACGCGAGGTGGAGATAGGCTCAGCGCTTATGCGAAATCTTCGTCGTTTCTACGCCGTCGTTCGGGGTCGCTTGTGAGGCAAGCACCTGCAAAGCTGCGGCCGCGTCACGCTGGCGAGGGTAGAGACCAAGGCTAATCGTGCCAGTCCGAGACCGTAGCCTCGTAGTTGAGGCCGCGGTGAAGAATGAATCCGACACAGCGGCCGGCTTGAAAAATACAGTCGCGAGCCTTGCGTCGCTGAAATCGACAGCGCTTGCGGTCTGCTCGTCTTCATCATCGTACTGCCGCATTCGCTGATTGTGTGCGCGACGCTCGAATTCCGCCAGCTATCGGTCGTCGTAGGCGGCGATGGTCGTCACACCGATCTTGTCGTAATATTTCTGCACGAGTTCGATGTTGGTTGGAAATTGAATATGCCGCGCCGCCTTCAGCGCCAAAGTGAGGCTCCGAAGTAATTTTTTCTTTTCGCCGTTCGGAATGTTCTTCGCGGCGGTCACGTCTTCAAGTTCTTGCCGGATGGCCGTTGGCGGGTCCGTGAACACCTTCGTCTGCGAATCGATCGCCGCCATCACCAAGGAAATACTGGTGGCAACCGCTTCATATTCGGCAAAATTCTTGAAACCGTGCTTGTTGGTGACCGCCTTGAGCTCGGCCTCGTATCTGGCATTGGCACTGTTCGAAAATACGGCGCCTGGCATCATCTTTTCCACTACCGCCGACATGTCCTTCTGAGCGGCGATGAATCCCTCGACGTGCTTCTCTGTCAGCTTGATCTGCGTTACCGCGACCCGCGCCGGTGCGCTGGTCGGGAAGCTAGCGAAAACGACGGCCATAGCCGCAATGGTGAGACGAAGCATCTGGTACATGGCGGCATCCCTCACGTTTGCGCATCCGGCACCGCGTCAGGCTGCGAAGCGATTCATCTCGCGCTGTCCCCCAAGGGAGTGCGTCTAGCTATCGACTGCTCTCCCGTTGCTTCGGTAAGTCTACTCTAAGAGCTGGCCGTTGACTGTGTTGTCTCGGCCACAGCCTCCAACCATTCGCCCTTGCCAGGCGGCCGCCCGTTTATCGACTACCTAAACCCGTCCCAAGCACGAAGACCCACTGACGAATGTGGGGATCCGTTGCAAGGAACAGTGTGCCTAATTAGGACAGTATCCGCACGGCCGCGCCCTCGACAAAGCCCGCCTCCTTCAGGCCCTGGCTGAAGGCGCGCAGACGGTCCGCGTTCGGCTCGGGCCAGGTAGGATGCAGGAACCCGATCACCGGCATCGCCAGCTGCTGCGCGCGCGCCGCGAGCGGCCAGGTGACGGCTGTGCCGCCCAAACAGCTGACGAAATATCGACGAGTCATTGCACCGCGCAGCATGTGTTTCTCCACATCGCCGGTCGGCGTCTCATCACCATACCCCCGAAGCCGGTGCCGGTCCTTGGATAATCAGCGGGCCACGACAACAGCAACAAGACCGCCGCATATTTGAACACAGGAGCCTCGACCCCAACGTGGCTAGGCGAATGCGATAAAAGCGACCCAATCTCGATCAATCGTTTTGCCGCCATACGCCGCCTAAAAGATCAAGTCTGTGTGGAAGATCAAGCCGGCCGTTATGACGAAGAAGGTCGAGCACGCCCTTCGCTTGATGTTCAGGCGGCGGCAGTGGCCGCGCTCTGCTGCGCATTTTCGACGATCACCGGCGTCTCGAAGAACAGAATCTCCGGCTGTGCTCCGTATCGCTGTGCGATGGTGCTCTTCCAGGAATCGGAATAGAAGCGCTCGGCGGCATCTTTGTCAACGACGCCTTCTCCATGGCGCACCGCGCCCATGCCTCGGTCGAGGGCATCGGCCACAGGCTGCCGACCTATGCCGGCCGCACCATGCAAGATGAGCTCGAGGCGCTCACGAAAGTGTTGCAGACCCCGGTCCGTCCGCTCGCGGCGATCGTCGGCGGAGCCAAGGTGTCGACCAAGCTCGACCTGCTCGGCAGCCTGCTCGCAAAAGTCGACACTCTCATCATCGGCGGCGGCATGGCCAATACCTTTCTGGCCGCGTGCGGACATTCCGTGGGCAAATCGCTGTGCGAGCGCGATCTCCTGCCGACCGCGCGCGAGATCATGGCCAAGGCGAAGGCCAAAGGCCGCGAACTCATATTGCCGGTCGACGCCGTGGTTGCCAAAACGTTCGCGGCGAACGCGCCTTCGCGCGTGCTCAGGGTCAGATAACGGTGGCCTTCTCACGTTCAGCTCACGGTGGATGGTCGGCCATGAAGAAAGGCGCGCAAGAAAACCAGCAACAGTGCGCGTAGACTCTCCTCGAACATCAAGAAAGACTATTCGATCCTTCAAATCGCGGTGTATGACGGCATAGAGAGTGTAAACAAGATTATAGAGCCGCTTCATGAACCTTTCACGCGAGTTCGTTGCTATGCCCGACAGATGTCGGGGGCAAATCAGCTGGCATTACGACCGCGCTGAAATCATCGCCGATGGTGTCGTGCATGCGATCGGCGTCTGTCTGGGTCTCATCGGCGCCGTCACGATCGTCGTGATGGCAGTCAAGATAGAACGAATCAACGTGGCGCCGATCTTGGTCTACGTCATCGGCCTCGTCACAATGCTCGCGTTCTCAGCTGCCTACAACATGTGGCCGGTCTCGCCCGTCAAATGGGTTCTGCGTCGCTTCGACCACTCCGCGATTTATTTATTGATCGCCGGGACCTACATGCCATTTTTGGGGCAAATGAAAAACGCTTTGGTCTCGGCAGGTTTCGGGATCGGCATCTGGTTGAGCGCCGTCGTCGGCATGACGCTGAAGCTCGCACTTCCAGGGCGGTTCGATCGCCTGGCTGTCGTTCTTTGCCTGCTGCTGGGTTGGAGCGGTGTCATTGCTTACGACTCCCTCGCATCTGCCATCCCCAGCTCGAGCCTATGGCTTCTCGCGATCGGGGGCATTCTCTACTCGCTTGGTGCGCTCTTTCATGTCTGGCAGCGCCTGCGCTTTCACAACGCGATCTGGCATGGTTTTGTGCTGCTCGCGGCAAGTTGCCATTATTCGGCGGTCCTCGCTTGCTTGCCCTGGGCGTAAGCGGCTTTTCGCGACTCTATGTCAAGAAACCATCTGCCGACGCTTGCGCCGTCGCAAGTGACTCAATAGACCGCACCGTTGAAGTTATCTGAGATCGCGCGGGTCCCGCGCCCCTCGGGACAAGTGTAGCGACCAATAGGAAAATCGGGCTTGGGTGGCTCGTAACGCAAAGCGAACCTGGCAATGCCAAAGGCGGCAGGCTGCTTATGCCACCAATTAGGCGATCGGAAATTGATCTGTGGCTACAGGCATTCGCAGTCTTCTCGATGTCCGGCAGCTTCCAAGTTACATTTTTTTGACCCCGTTCGTCCGTCCGATTTTCCCCGAGTCGCGGGGAGCTGTGCGGCAGCATATCTTTGGATGGCCTGCATTGTTCCCCGTTCGCTACTTGTGGTGTAGAGAACCCGCGTTATTACGATGGAGGGCAGGGCATCAGCGCTGTGGCGAGCCCCGAAAACGCCCACATTGCTTGATGTGCTTGGAGTACGGGGGAGACTAAATCTTCAAAATCACGAGCGCTCTCTTCCGTGAGTGTTGGACTCGAAGCTACGAGTTACAGCGTCACCAACACGTATCGTTTGGGGGTGGCATCATGTCAAAGCGAAATCTTATCATTGAAGAAGGCAGTGTGGAGGCTATGGCTCGTCTCCAAAAGCAGGACGAAGAGTTCTGCCGAAGGCTGCGAGCCGCTATTGAGACGGGCCGCGAGTGTTGCCCGACCACCGTCTTCACCAAGCCATGCACGAACCGCCCTGTCTCGAACTATATGCGGCCGAATTGATCCGCCGCTATAGGGCCTGCTAGGTTCTCGGACTGCAAGAAGCAGTAAACTGAGATCTCAATTCCCAAATTGGGGGCATAGCGTCGATGCGGTGGCCCCTTCGCCCATTAACTCGCCGGCTCGCTGAACTCGGCCGCCAAGATGCCTCGTCATGACACAAAGGCGCCGTGATAGCCCGCCGTCTCCAGCATCCGGTTCAGCAAGCCCATCGAAGGCGATGGTCCGCCGCGACAACGACTGAAGAGTCTGCGTTTGCGGGCGGCAAGGATGCATTGCGGCCGCCCTGGGCCACCGGGCTGCGCGACTCACCAAGGATCAGCACCCGGTGCGGTGGTGCGTTTTGGCCGAACCGAGGTGAGTTATCACGGCACGTTGCACGGATTTCCTGAGTTCGAGTGCCAGCCAGTCGGGTCTCGGCGAGCCACGTCCGGGTTGTAGAAATATGCACGACATTCCGGAGAGTCAGCGAGACGTTACCTAGTCTCTCAGGCGCTCCAATTGGTCACGACGTTGCAGGGTGTGTTCGGCCGGCGCGGCCGCCGAGCCGGTGTCGTCGGGAAGCCCCGATTTCAGCTTGGCTTCGATCTTAACGAGATCCTCGGGCTCGGGCTTGAGGTCGCGCGCATGCGACCACTGGAAGCGCGCCTCCAGCACGCGTTCGACCCTCCAATAGGCATCGCCGAGATGATCGTTGATGGTCGGATCCTCGGGCTTAAGCTCGACGGCGCGCTCGAGCTGCTTGACCGCCTCGTCCATGTTGCCGAGCCGGTAATAGGCCCAGCCGAGGGAGTCGACGATGTAACCGTCGTCGGCACGCTGCTCGACCGAGCGTTTGATCATGCGCATGCCCTCGTCGAGATTGATACCCTGGTCGATCCACGAATAGCCGAGATAGTTGAGCACGTGCGGCTGGTCGGGAAAGAGCTCGAGCGACTTCTTGAGATCGACCTCCGCCTTCGCCCACTGCTTGGCGCGCTCGAAGCAGATGCCGCGGAAATAATAGATCACCCAGTTAGACTTCTCGGGCTTGCTGATGGTGTCGACACCCTTGGAATAGACGTCCGCGCATTCGGCGAACTGCTTGCGCCCGCGCAGGACGTTGCCGAGCGCCATGATCGCCTCGAGGTCGCCCGGATTGGCGGCGATCAGCTTTTCGAGGCTCGCTTTCGCCTCGTCCGTGCGATCAAGCGAATCCAGATTGAGCGCGAGTTGGATCTGCGCATTGCGGTGGAGCGGCGAATTCAGCAGCACCCGTTCATAGGTCTTGTTGGCCAGTTCCGGCTTCTTCATCGCCTCGTAGAGGTCGCCGAGCGAAAGCAAAGCGAGCGGATGCGAGGGCGCGAGATAGAGCGAAAGCTGCAGGTAGATGAGGCCGAGATCCTCGCCGCCGCGCCGCCCAAGCGCGGCGCCGAGCCCGTAGAGCACCTCGGCGGCGCCCGTCTGCGGCGTGTCGACCATCATGGGGAGCTTCTTGCCGGCGTTGAGCTCGTTGGTCGCCTCGACAATCAGCGGATGGCGCGGCAGAGCTTCCTCGAACGCGGCGAAAACCTTCAACGCGTCGGCGTTGTTTCCCTGCCGCGAGAGAAAACTTCCATAGCTCTGCACCACGCGCAGCGCGGTCGGATCGAGCTTGTAGGAGCGCTCGAAGCGCTTGGCGGCCTCCTTCTTTTGGCCGGCAACGTCGAGGATCAACGCGGCATGCAGCTCCTTGAAGATGGCGTACCAATCCGCGCCGGCGAGCTTGTCGATGGAGTCGGTCGCCTGCTTCGCCTCGGCTGGGTTCGCCATTGTCCATGCCGACAACAGCGTCGCAGTAAGGTCGGTGATCGGCCCGCGGATCGACTGGGCGAGCTCGCGGCGCGCCACCGGATACTGCTTTTGCTTGATCGCGCGGACCCCGAGGACGAGCCGCGCTATGCGATCGTTCTTGTCGACCTGCAGGACGCGCTCGGCGAGCTTGACTCCTTCGTCAACCTCGCCATTGGCGAGCACCGCCAGGAAGGTGCGGCCGAGCAGTTCGTTGTTACGGGGATCACCGCGCAGCGCGGCGCGGTAGTAGGACGCCGCCGCCGCGACGTCGCGCTGACCACCCGCGTGCCGAGCGGCGAGATAGCTGCCGGAAAGGGAGGTCTGGGCAGCGCTCTCGCGCGGCTGCGCCTGCGCCCGAGCAGACACCATTCCCGGCCAAGTTATGGTGAGTGCAGCCAATGCGGCCACAGCCGCACCCCGCAAGAGTGGCGAAGGGA
>Ga0306924_10005790_pt1 | contig 12225 bp, 23 predicted proteins | sample sta12Can44000111_FD_203756 | JGI IMG/M metagenome (GOLD analysis project Ga0306924, IMG submission 203756) | Lab enrichment of tropical soil microbial communities from Luquillo Experimental Forest, Puerto Rico - statanox.12C.anox.44.000.111 (v2)... | ecosystem: Environmental > Terrestrial >... | reverse complement strand
AATAGAGGAATGCGGGATCGTCTCTTTTGTCGTCCTGCATGCTGGCTCCGTGGCTATAATTCGGCGGCGGGGTCGATGGCGGCGGGGTCGATGGCGGCGTGGTGGAGCGCCAGTCCCGACGCAATTCCTCACCATTCCTATTCAGTGATAAGCAAGGCTTCAATGACTGGGACGGCGCTAAGCAGCAGTTAGATAAGCGTGCAGTGATCGCACCTTACACACTCCACGATCTTCGCCGCACCTGCGCCACCGGCATGGCCGAGCTTGGCGTGCAGCCCCACATCATCGAGGCGGTCTTAAATCATGTGAGTGGTCACAAGGCTGGCGTTGCCGGTATCTACAACCGCGCTCGATACGAAGCCGACATGCGCGACGCATTGCAGCGCTGGGCGGATCACGTCGAGCGTCTCACAAAATAATTTCGGTGCTGGCGGCTGCCGTCGCCTCCTGTCGCCAGCGCTGACTTGCGATTGCCATCATCTGTCATTACGTGTCGTGCTCAAGACCTGGGACACATGCGCTCCTTGTGTCCACGATCAGCGTCGGCCCCTCTGTGAGGAGCTAGACGATCGGGCTACCACATTCTGAGCCCCCAGGCACCGGATAGCTCGGCACGCTGCGCGACCGGCAGGCACCGGCCTCAACCCTGACATCACTAGGAGTGTGTCATGACGCTGTTATCAGCGCGTGAGGCGGCTGCGCTATTGCATCTCAGTGAACGGACTTTGGAACGGTTTCGCGTAAGCGGGGCTGGGCCGAAGTTCGTGCGCCTGGGTCGCTCTATTCGTTATCGCCTCACCGACATCGAAGCCTTCATCGCCGCGCGCATTGTTGGCTCGACCTCAGAACGTCCGGTTGCGTAGGCCGGTGCTGTTTCTCATTGTGAACATCCGCCTATGGGTGGAAGAAAGGAGCGATCATGGAAAACGATGCGCCAAGACGCGGTATGGAGGCATCGATGATTAATGTGGCTGAGAGTGGGGAAGTAATCCCGCCTGGGAGACTATCGCTGCCGGAGTTAGTCGCCAGGGTCAACGACGAACATAAACAAGTAAAAGAGTGCGTCATCAAAGGCGCTCAACACGCCGTCAAAGCTGGCGAGCTTCTGTGGGAAGCAAAACGTAAAGCTGGACATGGGCGATGGTTAGAATGGATCGCTGAGAATTGCGAATTCTCAGACCGAACCGCGCAGCTTTACATGAAACTGGCGAACGCGCTCCCCCAAGTGGCAAATCCGCAATCCATTGCGGATTTGAGCCTGACGGGTGCGATCAAAATGATAGAAGACCTAAAATCTCCCGAAGAGAACCCGATCCCAAAAGCTCGTTCCAAAAAGACGGACAAGCTCGCGGAAGCGATCAAGAACTCGCCACTCGCGATCTTGCAGCGGGCATGGGAGGAATTAGGAGAGAACGAGCGAAGTATCTTTCTAAAACAGATCGGGGCCTAGCCGATCATGCCAAAGGCGAACGCAAGGGGCGGGGCTCAGATCGGGCCTCGCCCCTTCTTCTTGCGCTGGAAATTTCTACTCTGGATTTTGCGCCAGTGATGCAAAACCCAAAACAGAAAAATTAAAATTCCACCAGAAAAATTAAAATTTGGGGCGTCCTGCGCAAGCAAATTGGGCTTATTCGTCGATTTTGGTCTGTCGGGGGACTTGAAACTTACGGTTGCAGTACTTACATATAGGGTAGGGCAAGTTGTGCCCGCGATCTCAACCCACGGGAGTGCTGCGTGCGCCACGTAGTTCATGTCTGTGAGAACTGTTCGCGCGAATACCTTCCCGAGCGCGAACGCCAACGCTGGTGCTCGCCTGAGTGTCGTGAGGAGTATCGAAACGCCGAACTTCGTGCAGCGCGCAGACTTTGGGTACGGGCAGGCAAGCCCAAGCTCGAAGTCGTCGAGCAACAATTTGGTGAAAGGGAAGCACAATGAAAATCGAAGAGGTAGTCCAAAACACCGCCAAGCTCATCTCGCACATCAAGGCGAGCCGGCACACTTACCTCCAAGGCCTCGCGGACCTTGGGCAGTTGAAGCGGCTTTGCGAAGAGGAAGGCAACCACGATGCAATTTCAGCAACCAACGACATGATTGCTTTGGGCGAGCAGATCGTTCGCTCACTCTCTGATTTGGCCGACAATGTTAAAGACGAATTGGACAGGACTGTTAAGCAACACAAAGAACGCCTTCCCACGCTGATGAAGCAACACAAGGAGAGGGAAGCGCAAAGATGACCGGCCCACCTAAACCATCACCGACTATTCGATACGCGCCCGCCTCCCTCCGGTGGGCGCGTTCGCTTTCTGGAGTAATCGAATGACCAATTACCCAACGCCAACAACCGACGCCACGATGAAAGAAAAAGTCGAGGTGCTGAAGAATGATCGCCGCGTTGCAAGTACCTATCTCGACCACACTCACAGCGAGGAGGGCGGGAGGTTTGCAAAGCCAACGAACGTGATTGGTGCGACGCCAACGCCTCAATATCCGGCAGGACCAAATTGGAGCGTTGATCCAACTGGCATCGAACCTCCTCTCGGCCACGCGATTGATGCGCATGAACCTGTCGGCGAGTACGGGGAGGTTCAAGCGAGCATCGAAGAGTTGGACGACACCACAAACACCGTCGCAGATGTAGCCTCACCCTGTGGTGAGGTGGTGGTGTCGTCCTCCCCCGTGGGCGACGCAACAACTGTTTTCGATGTGCAGTGCGTTGCGTCGTCCGGGCCGGGGCAAACAGTCGCCGCCAGCGTTGATGATCCCTCGCGCACTGGCGGTGCTGAAGCTCCCACGGTTTCGGCTTCTCCCGATGGTGAGCCCCCGGCCAACCCCAAACCCCAGCCCACGAGGAGAGTGTGATGATCGAGTGGCCTCCTCCGAACTTCAGTGTGATCTGCCCAACGGGCAAGTGCACTCACCAACGCGACCCAATCACTGGCGAGAGTTGGATGTTCGTCGAAGGCAAAGATAGCGGCGCGAAGGACGCTCAGCGTTACTACGAACTCGCCGTCAAATACTTCGTCTCGTTCCGAGAAATACATCAGATGGTGGTGACGATGCTGAATGAGCTTGTTGATCTAAAGCTTCTGTATGAAGTCGAAGTAATCGGAGCCAGCGCCGAGCGCAACCGCATGCATCTGGAAAACCACATGCTGCCAATAAAGGAGACCCTGATTATTTGGGTGCGCAGTCGGGAGGCGCTCCTGCGCCTTGCTGAGTTGTTCCCCGAGCGTCGGGAGAAGATCGAGGCGCAAGTTGCAGAACAACAAGACGTGCTGCTCGCGATGTTGGAGAGGTACGAGCGAAGGGCGGGGACGCAGTGATGGCCAAGCGCAAATCACCACCCCCAGGCTATGAGCGCCACCCGCTCGATCCCAATCTTTTGAGGAAGCGCGTGCCACTGACGCTTGCTCAAGCGATGTACCCGAACCACAGGAGCGAGTATCGAGCGCCGCCTTCGCCAAAGCCAATCAGAAATCAAGGGCGCAGGAGATGATGCTCACAGCACTAGCATTTGGCGAAGCAGGCTTTCCGATCATTCCTGTGCGTCTCTCTCACGATGGCGAGCGTTGGCGCAAGCAACCGATGACAACGTGGGATCAAGCCACGAGTAACGAAGTGACAATCGAGTGGTGGTGGCGCAAGTGGCCCGATGCGTTGCCGGGAATTCCACTCGCGAGAGTGAATTGGGCTGTGGTCGATGCGGATCGGCGCGAGGGAGTTGATGGCGTGGCGCAAGTGACCGACTTGGGTCCGCTTGGCCCCCATTCGCGGATCGCAACTCCTTCAGGCGGACTTCATCTTGTGTTTGCGCAACCGCCAAAGCCAATCACCGGAAGGTTCAAGTGGTGCGAGGGCGTTGAGGTGTTGGGCGAGGGGTGCTTGCTCACTTGCTACGATCTTGAGGAATTGAAATTCCCCCACGTCGCGCCGAGGGCGGTGTTGCCCGAGATGTTTTGGCGACCAAGGGATGATGTCGGCACTAAACGGGACCCTGACAATAAGCGTAGCGCTCCTGCGCCTGACGTGCCTGCGCCTGATGTGCCTGCGCCTGATGTTGCGCTGGTGCCTGATCTGACTGCCGCGTTGCGCAAGATCGATCCTCGCGATTATCGGGGCGAGCACGATGCGTGGCTTGCACTGATGAGCGCTTGTCAGGCTGTGGGCATTGAGCGCGAGGACTTTGTTGCTTGGAGCGTTGGCGATCCGCAGTACGCACACGACGGGCACCTGATCCGGCGCAAGTGGCGCAGCCTCAAGCCAAGACATGGCGGGGTCCTGTATGCCGCATTGGCAGAGCGTGGCGTCAAAGTGTCTCCAGTTATTGTCAGGGACCCGTTAAGGGAGCGCCAGGGGGAGCGCCCAACACCAACTCGCAACTGGCGCTCACGTCTTGAGTGCACCTGCAACGCTCTTGAGCAAAACCCAACCGAGCCGATGTTGTTTTGGGCAGCGTGCATCTTTGCGGAGGTGATGGCTGAGTGCAAGCGGCCAACGCCATCAGTTGCAGCGACGCTGCTGGAGCAATCAGCAAAGACGTGTGGGCTTTGGAAAACTCTTGGAAAGGATGGCGTGCGCAGGACAATCGCTAACGGTCTGCGCCACGTTGAAGAGAAAATGTTAGCGGGAACGGAGAACTGAGATGGCAATGAAAGGACATAAACCCGGCGGCGGGATCAAATCTCGCAATGTTGCTGAGAAAGGAGTGAGGACTGGCGCACCACGCGAGCGCATCCGTCATTCAGGCGTCGCACAGATCGGTCAACGCGTTGGAAATCACGTCACCAATCAAGGGGCGACCGGCTACGGCGGCATCAATCCATTCGGTGCGGGCCAAGGCTATCCATCCGAGCTTGGAAATACCCTCGCAGCACGAACTGTCTGTGGCCCTGGGGGTAGTCGCGAGGTGATGCGCAGTGGTTCGCAGGGAATGACGGGCGCGCCTGCAAAGGGCAATCCCAAACCTGCTGGCACTCTGTTCCCAGGATGGGAGCGTAAGTAACACACAAACTTGAGGAGAAATAAAATGGTCGAAGTTAAGCACTCCGGCAAATCAATGGAGCAACGCATTGCTGACAGGCTTAAGCCTTCCGGCGATCCACGGGCTGACCATCACGCTGTTCACGGCACGGGTCCGACGCGCGCGCATACTTTTGTGCATCACGCAGGCCACGTCTACGACAAGTCCACAGCAATCCAACCCAACGATGGCATGATGCAACGTGGCCACGACAGTGCAACCACGCAGAGCGTTGGTGGGAGCTTGGTTGGTGGTGGGGGAGATCACCATGACTAATCCCCAACCCTCACTCAGGCTGTTGGCCACTCGACTGGCCACCCAGACCGACAACACGCTGGGCACCTTGGGCGATTTCAAGGGTGCGTTGGAGAGCTTGACTGCGCGTGCCGCCGAATTGGAGGGGCTCAATCAATCCATCGCGGACGCCAAGGCTCAACTCGCCACCCTCCGCGCCCAACTCGATGTGATGTGGGGCGAGTTCGAGGCGATGAAAGAGAACTACGCCAAACTCTCGGCCGAGGTGAGTGTGCCCGCCACCAAGCTTCACGAGATCAGGACAATGCTCCGCGATCTGTGAAGCCATAAAGGAGAAGAAGATGAGCGAGAAGGAACTCGAAGCGCTGAGGGCGCGTGTGGAGGAGCTTGAACGTAAGGCCAACCCTCCCGAGCCACCCAAGTTTGAGGGCACGCCTGGGCCCACCACCACGGAGCTGGCCATGAGCAGGATGGCGATGCCTCCACAGGCTATGCGCGTGATGATCGAAGCAGTTGGCGATGATGCGGTGAGCGGCATCGTGCGCGATGGTCGTGCACCACAAAACCTCTCCCCCTTAGCCGCCGAGGGAACGGTGAGGCCAAGGCTCCCGAGTGGAATGCGCGAACCCACGCCCTTGGGTCCACCACCTGGCATCGCCATCGCAGATCGATTGATGGATGCCGCCGATGCTCGTGATCGTGCTGACTTGATTATGCAGGAAGCGAGAAGGAGAGCCGCGATCAAAGCGGCGACCAAGGAGGAGCAGAACGAATGAGCGACATCATCCTTCAAGAATTGAAAGTGAAGGAGGCCGCAGAATGAGGGCCGAAACCGAGATGGAAGCTGACACGAGCGCCGCAACATCCCCGGCGCTCGAATTGCATTGGAAGGAAGCCAAACATGAAACCAAATGAGAAGAGACAGAACAAAACGTGGGGGTCCGGGCCAAACCTTGGCCTACGCCCACTCACTGCGGGGCCAATCGAGAAGCCGCTGACGTTGGCCGAACAACGTGCTCGTGCACGATGGCGGCCTCCCGTCGTCGCAATGATTGCCGACGCACTGGCCTCCAATCGTGGGCTGTTGGAACGGCTGAAGGGCGGGATGTACGCGCCAAACGACAAGGGCAAAGAGCAATACCAAGTCATCTTCAATGGTCTGTTTGCGACGACGCGCGAACAGATCGCGGCGCTTGAGGTTTTTGCGCAAGTGGATTGGGAGTGGGTGAGATGTTGAAACGGCGTTCGCTAGCAGAACTGGATGGGCAATCCAAACTTAAATTATTAGTCGAAGAAGAACAACAAGGAGCAGCAGGGAGCAGTAACCCGCACTACTTTCAACACTCCAAAAGCCCCAACGGTATCGCAACGAGTTTCGAGAACGCGCTAATCTCGATCAAACTATTGCGGATCGAGTGCAGCTATGACGTATTCCACGACCGCATTCACGTAACCACCAACTTCAATGACGAAGCTACGAGCGAGAATTATGAGGGCTTCGATCAGATCGCGTTGATGTTGCGTGAGGAAGCGCTGATGCGATGGCGCTTCGATCCCGGCAAACAATTTGTAGAAGACGCACTCAGGCTCGAATGTCTCAAGCACACCTTCGATCCCGTTCGCGAGTATCTCGATGGGCTGAAGTGGGATGGAAAGCCGAGGATCGACCATTGGCTGACGCGGTATTGTCACGCTGACGACACCCCACTCCATCGTGCATATGGGCGGAAATGGTTGGTCGCAGGAGTGAGGAGGGTTCGCCAACCCGGCTGCAAGTTTGACGAGATGCTCACCCTTGAAGGCGAACAGGGCCAAGGCAAATCGACGCTGTTCAAGATCCTCGCTGGCGGCGACGAGAACTTCTCCGATGCTGAAATCATTGGGTGCGATAAAAAAGAACAGCAAGAGTTAGTACAAGGTGTTTGGGTTTACGAGATTGGCGAATTGGAGGGAATGACCAAACACGACGTAACATCAGTCAAGTTATTCCTATCCAAGACCTACGATCGTGCCCGCCCAGCCTACGGTCGCACAAGGGTTGATCGGCCTCGGCGCAACATCTTTGGCGGCACCACGAACGACAACAAGTACCTCCGCGACACGACCGGCAACCGTCGAATTTGGTCAGTCGATCTCTGTGGGAAGGGGCTGATTGATCTTGAGGGGATTGCCCGTGACTGTGACCAACTCTGGGCCGAAGCAGCAGCCGCAGAAGCAGCGGGCGAGGCGCTGACGCTCCCGCCAATGTTATGGGGGGTAGCGAGTATTGAACAACAAGCGCGCCTCGCTCATGACCCTTGGGAAGATTTGATCGAACGCCACCTAGCAGCGCTGCCGGATAAAACCAAGGACGGTAGAGATGTGGTCAAAGAGGGCTATGCGGTTGGCATCAACGAGAACGGCGACCGGGAATGGCGTGTTGCAAGCAGCTATTTGCTGGGCGAGCTCCTCTGCATTCCGATCCAATACCAAACCAACAACACTACCAAACATCTCGCAGATGTGATGCGGACATTAGGCTGGAGCAGTGGCAAGACAATCCGCACAACGAAACCCTGTCGCGGTTACACAAAACCGATTGACGAACCCAAGCCCAACGCTATCGCTGCGCCAATCGCTGAACCCAAGGCCGAGGCTGAGCCCAAGGCCGAGAAGGCGGTTGTGGTGCGTAAGGTGCTTGGGGTGAGGCCACTGTGATGTGCGGGGCGCGGGTTGGGAGGGGTCATGAGGGCGTTGTAACACGTGTAACAGGCGTAACGGGTCGAAACAGGGACTTCTCTATATCCCCCCTTACCCAATACCCTCCTCCTACTTTACCCGTTACAGGTGTTACAGATGTTACAGATGTTACATGAAGAGTAAGAGGTAAGAGATGGGTCTGAGAGAGTTGATGAGGATTGAGGTTGAGGAGCGAGAACCTGAGCGCGTCAATTCGCTCGAATATCTCCAGAAGATTTATCGCGATCCAACGCAGCCAACTCCGGTTAGGATGCGAGCGGCAATTGAGGCTTTAGCGTTTGAAAATCCAAAACTATCGGCTGTTGGTGTTGGGTATTTGGAGAGCAACACTTTCGCTGAACGTTTAGACCGCGCCATTGACGCCAGCAATCGTGCGAAGGTGATCGAGGGCCGAGTGATTGACGATCAGAATTGATCAACCTCTGCTTGGCGTTCTCTTTCCTTCGGCCAAAGGGGAGGCTCATTTTTCTTTTGATCCTGCGGGATACCGCGCCAGCGACACCAAGCAATAAGCGCGATGAAACTCAGGAGCCCCCAAGCAATTCTTTCTGCGGTGCTCATCCCCCACCCCGCCCGCACTGAACGATCAATAAAGTTCCCTTGGAACTGATTATGGCCGTTAGTGTCGGGGAACGGTCTTAGGTTCATTCGATTAACCGTTGCGTGAGGGGCCCCCAAGGATGGGGTGCCCGACATGACAGCGTGCGCACAGTTTGAGCCGGTTGCGTGGTGGTGGACCCGATGCGAGATCGGGCGGAGCCTCAGAAAATGCTACGAGGTTCCCAAAGAGTTGCCGCCCGAATTACTGGCGCTAGTCAGAAAATTAGACGCAGGCGAAGACAACGCGGATAGTGATGAATAGTGCAGGTTGTGGATTGGTTCAGTGAAAGTGGTAAGATTGCTGTAGCCATAATCGGGGTTCTCCGGTTGGCCTATCGGTCTCCGGTTATGGTGAAGGGCTAGACTGTATGCCGCAGATCACAGTCTGGCTCTGGGTTAGAGCGGGGCATCGAGGACCGCTCCTACTGCCCCGCTCGCCTGTTAGAGCCTCGATATTGTTGAGTGGCTGACAGCGTAGCTCCTCGCAATATCAACCAACGCCTCGCCCGCTGCTCTTCTCGCCAATGCTTCCTGACGTTGATGTTGAGTAAGGGAAGGTTTGCGCCCAAACCTCACGCACCACTCGCATAGGAGCCTCCCCGGACTTTTTAAAGCTAAGGAGGGCCTAGCGAGCGCGCGAAGCTGGTCGAGGGCCACGCGATCCGAGATGAGAATTGTGGATAAGCTGTGCGTATCTCGCCCTAAATAACAGCGCAGACTTGTAAAACTCTGACGCAAAAGTGTAATATTTACATATTATTTAGATATGGGGGATGGGCCGTAGTGAGGGACGGCCCATGAACGTTTTCAAACCTAGCGGAAGCGCCAAGCGCTTTAATCCGTGGGAAACCGGCGTTGACGAACTGACGCGCTCGACGCTGCTCAAGCTATTGTTGCATGAAGCGGAAAAGTCCTGTCCCACTCGCCAGGAGTTGGACAGGATAGATGGCCACATGGCCGCACTTAGACAATTAATCTACAGGCAGGTCGAATTGGTCGAGAAATCGAAGGGCCACAGCGCCGAGCGCCCTTTAAAGCTACTTGAGACGATGAACGACCTTATGGCGAACTATCAAACCCTGCGTCGAAAAATAAGCCCCGCTGGCGATTGAAGTTGAGGATCAATATTCGAGATCAAATCCAATCAATGCCGAATAGAAAAAGCCGCCCCCAGTTTCCCGAGGGCGGCTTTCAGCCAAAATCAAATGGGCCAGCCGCTCTAGGGTCGATATCTCGCAAATGAGGGCAACTTCAAACATCGGTGAGGGCTTGGGCCATTAGTTCGTCGAGATGGTTGGCAAAGAATACTTCGCGGAGCGCATTGATCTCCGCGCAAGAGTAATGCGAGGGCTTTTTGCCATCGGCACGGAGTTGGTCCAGCACTCGGTATTTGGCCGCGCCAAGTGCAAGGGTTGTCACTGCGTATTGAAAGCGTTGTGGATCAAGAGGCTTCATTGGTTCTCCTCATTTCCAAAAATCTTTGAACGGCTTTGCGCTCAACTCGGAATAATGCGCAGTGTGTTTGATGTCCGCATGGCCCAACCACAGCTGTAGCCGTCGCGTATCGTGGCCAGCATCAGCTAGCAGATGTCCGCAAGTGTGGCGTAGCATGTGTGGATGAGCATAGGGCAGGCCTGTGCGTTTGGCCGCTGCCTCAATCATCTTGCTTACATTCGATCTGGTCATTGGTCCGCCATCACGTTCGCTAGCAAAGACAAATGCACCCGTAGCTCTGCGACGTACCTCACGCAGGGCCCGCAACTCATCGCCCTGGATTGGGTGAACCGAAGCGATGCCACCTTTCAATCGCCTGACGTGCAGATGCGCTCTGGTGAAGTCGATTTGATCCCACTCAAGATCAACGGCTTCACTAACCCTGAGACCGTGGCGCGCCATCATGAGCAGGAGGGTCGCGTCACGTTGCCCATAGCGCCCCTTACGCGCAGCACTGATAAGCTTTCCAAGCTCAGCTTCGGTAAAGTATCGGCGTCTGTTGCTGCCCTTCATTGGCCCTCCTAGGTTGACTTTCTCCATTTCGCCTATTGGCGACCATCCCGCCCGATGCCGTTGAGCCCTTTGATTAGGGCCATTGGCATTGGGGACTTTCTTCGTTTTGAGCAATTTGTGGAAAGTCAGCAAACGCTTTTTGTTGGGTGAGTCGATTTGACTCAGGGCAGTCTGCAATTTTAGTTCGGCGCTGTGCGGCTCGCGAGCTTTTTCATTTGGATCGCCTTCGCGGCTACCCCTACCCCCAAAATCGGCTCGCCCGCTCGCTCGCATACCCCTCGCCACGTTGTGTTGAAATTTCCTCGACCCTCAAACACGTTTTAAAAATTATTTGCGTGTTGGGAATTCCTCGCCCCCAGTTGCGCCAGCCGAACGAAGTTTGCAGTTTGCACAGCCCAAAACGCGTGTAACGCCACTTTAGCCGCAATCAGAGCGTACCTTTAGCGTCAGACCCAGGAGGGGGCGCAATGACCAAACGACCGACCGTGACGCCGATGACCGATCCAGAATACAAAGTCGAATTTGATGGCGAGGAAATGTACATCATGTGCAACGGCGTTAAGCTTGCTATGCGGCGCGATGATTGCTGGGTGTCAATCGAACCCGGTGTCACAGTTCGTGACGTCGTCGAAAACGGCAGACGTGGGATTGAGGTAGAATACCGTCCAGTGACAGCACACTAGCGGCGATGACCCTAGCTTGCCCAATCTGCAATTCCCCGGCGCTAGACCTTCCTCGTATTGGCGATGCAACCGGCTTCCATTGCCCAACGCACGGAAAGTTCAAAGTTGCCGACACCATCGCTCCTGAGGACTACACCCGCCAGCAATGGGAAGCGGCGCTAAAGAAGGCACAGTTAAGAACGAAGCAGGGGGAATGGCCCCTTGTGAGGCACGGGGATTTTAACCAGTAGCCGAGAGAGCAACTCCGATGAAGCTAATTATTTTGTTCGTTATTGTTGTCGGCGCAATTCTGTTTTGGTGGTTGAGAAGCATTAAGACCAACCGCAGGATTTGATCTCCGCCTTGGAGCGATCTAACCGCACCGTCCGGCAGCTTCGCCACGTTGGCCGCGATCCGTCGCGCCCCATCACAAAGCGCAATTCTGTGCTGTGCGTCACATCGGGCATGGAGCTGTAGCGATAAGTTTGCAGGCGTACTCCCAGGTTTGGAGGCCGCCATGAGGAACATCAAAAGGCGAGCCAGGGGCACCACAACATGGCTAAACCGCGCAGGGTCAGGCAATGATCTGACCACCCTCAGTGATCGGGACCTGCGCGATTTAGGGCTGGTCCGTCAGCAGATAGGCATCAACACCAGCAAGTTATTTTGGTTAGTCTAAGAGAACTCTCTCTGACGATTAAGCTCGACTGGGCCGAGGGGGTTGGTCATGAGCGAGCAAGCGGAAAAGTTTCTGGCTCAATGGGAAATTGAACACGTCAAGATGGTGGCGCGCTCAGATCGGGCGGACCAAGCGCGGCGCTTGGCATTGCAGTGTCGAGAAGATGCGGCCAGAGCAGGGATCAGCAGCCAGGATTTGGAAGCTGCTGCTGAGGGAAATTTGATCGGCAATATGCTTCAAGCATTGGATGACGCCGAGTTCCG
>Ga0306924_10005789_pt1 | contig 12225 bp, 12 predicted proteins | sample sta12Can44000111_FD_203756 | JGI IMG/M metagenome (GOLD analysis project Ga0306924, IMG submission 203756) | Lab enrichment of tropical soil microbial communities from Luquillo Experimental Forest, Puerto Rico - statanox.12C.anox.44.000.111 (v2)... | ecosystem: Environmental > Terrestrial >... | reverse complement strand
CGATGTCGGGCCAGAAGCCGGCGATCTTTTCGAGCTCCTCCTTGCTCTCCGCTAGCGGCGAGCCGGGGAAAATGAGGCCGCCCACGGTGTGCATCAGGCTTATCTGAGAGAGGGCCTGCGCGCTGCCCCAGCGGTCGAGTGCCAGGGTCAGGGCGCGCCGCACCCGCACGTCGTCGAACGGCTTTTTCTTGTGGTTGATCCAAGCCCCCAGGGTGCAGTTCCAGTCGCTCTGCTGCACCGCGATCTTGTCGCCGAGCTGTTCCTTCAGCTGGTCGATCGCCGATGGCGGGTAGCCGCGAAACTCGGTCGCGGCGCGGTCGGCGCGGATCGCATCGAGCTGTACGGCCTGCTTTGCCGCATAGATGCCGACAAAGCCGTCAAGGTAGGGTAGTCCGCGATGGTAGTAGTGGGGGTTGCGCTTTCCTTTGATCAGCTGACCGGTTTGGAATTCCTCAAAGACGAACGGGCCGGAACCCATGATGTTGTGTTCGTACCAGTGAATGTCCTTGTCGAGGATTTTCTTCTGATAAATCCAGTTGTAGGGATCGGCGAGCGCCGGCAGGAACGCGCTGGTAGCGAACTTCAAGTGAATGACGACCGTGTGTTCGTTCGGCGCCGTGATGTCCTTAACCATCATGAAATCGGTCGAACGCGGGCTCAGCGTGCCTTCCGGCGGAAAGGCGATCTTGTTCAGGCTCGCCGCGACGTCCTCGGCGGTCAGCGGGTCGCCGTTATGGAACTTGACATCGTCGCGGATCTTGAAGGTGTAGGTCTTGCCGCCATCAGTCGGCTGCGGCATCTCGGTGCACAGGTCACAGACGATGTCGGTCGTGGATTCCGGATTGTTGGGGTTGATCCGGATCAGCACACTGTAGAACGGTGCGGCCGAGTGGATCGTCGCATAGGTTTCCTCGCGTTGCGCGTCGAAACTCGGCGGCGAGTCCGCCGGGATCATGTAGGTCAGTATGCCGCCGTATTTCGGTGCCTCGTCAGCCAGTGCCGGCGCTGCCGCCGCGAGCGCGACGACCAAGCCGGCCGCCCAGAACCGTGGTGCCATCGCTACCTCCCGTTCGATTAGACCGTATTTCCCAGCCTATACCTTCATCGTATAGCGCAAATGCAAAAATGCCTATCGTGTTTGCGGCGAAATTGTCTCGGAGCGTCGCCGGGCGCAACCGACCGAGCCCCTCAGCCGGTCCGGCGGGATCAGCCGAAAGCACTTGATTGCGGGAAGTCCTGCACCCGCAGATCGGCCGGCCATTGTGCCGGATCCTCCCCTTTGCCGGTGACACTCGGCCAGAGCGCGTGATTGCTGCCGATCTGCTTGACAAAGAGCTTGGCTCCGGCAGCATGCACCTGGTCGCGGAGGCCCCGGACCCAATCCGGATGCATCAGGCGAGCGCCGCCACCTGATTCACCCCCAACGATGATCCAAGAGATTGGTGCGCTCGCGGCGTCAGATGGTGGCACCAGCCACGGCGCGACGTCGACCGGCTCCAACATCGGCTCGACGCTGAGAAACCTGACCGCAGCCGGGATCACGACCAGGTGCGGGATGCGGCGATTTGCTTCCTCTTGGTTCTCCGTCGTCGTGCCGAGCCAGACGTGCGGCCAACCCTCGCCCCAGTCTGTCGGCAGCATGTCCGGGATGTTCTGCGGTCTTTTTGTGAGCAAAAACCAATCGAGTGCCGGTGTCGAGCGGATCAGTGACCACAAATCGGCGCGCCATGATGTCGGCACTTTGTTGTCAAAGACGTCGGCCATGCTCGCACAGAAGACGCGCCGTCGCGTGCCTTGAGCCTGCGCGCGCTGGTTCCAGCCAAGCGGCTGCCGCCAGTAACCCGAGCTCGTTCGCTTGCGGTCAGCGCCCAAGTCCCACAGATCGCGCCCGTTGCCGTCGCGCCACCCGTAGCGCCACGAAAGCGCTGCCGCATAGCAGCGGTCGCAGGCGGTCGAGACGCGCAGACAGCCGACCCAAGGATTGAATGTCGCGTCGCACCAGGCGATTCGTGTTATCGCGCCCATGCGAAAACGATCTTTATCGGATTCTACAGTGCTCTGCCATGCGGCCCGAACCTCTATCGGACCGCTGGCACGACGTTAGCCGACTGCGCTGTTCCGACAGGAAATCAATTTCCATCAGCTCGCTTCGCGATAAAGTCTCGGACGTGCGCGTACCGGATCCAGCAAGGACCAATCGCCCTGTTCCACCTCGAAGCCTTTGGGATAGGGCGGCCTCGGTTCCATGCCGAGCGACCGCATGACCCGGTCGTCCCGGTAGTAGCATTGCAGGATGATCCGGGTCAGGTATGCCAAGGCCCCGCCGCCGGTCTGGCGCAGGTCGGCAGCAATGGCGTCGCGTCGTTGCGTGTCGAGATCGGCAAACGGGCCGCCGGCCAAGCCGTCGAGCCTTTGCAGCACTGCGATCGCCGGCTCCGGATCGGGTCCAAGGCTCTGCAGAATGTCGCCAAAGATCGCCTCGTCACCGGCGCTCGGCGCACCGTATTCGGCGCTGGCCGGAATCATCATCTCGGCGAGACAGCGCAACGAGCGGCATTGATCCGCAGACAGCATCGTCACCTCAATCAAAAAGCGTGGCCAGGCGCTGCTTGATGCTGTCGGCGACATAGAGCGCCAGCGCCTGGATCGTGCGCGTCGGGTTCACCCCGCCCGAGGTCACAAAGATGCTGCCATCAACGATAAACAGGTTTTTCACGTCGTTGCTGCGCCCCCATTCATTGACGACCGACCGAGCCGGGTCGGTACCCATCCGCGTGGTTCCCATCAAATGCCACCCGCCCTCCGGGATCGGTGCTTCGTGCCACACATCGTATGCTCCAGCGGCGCGCGGGATCTCGGTCGCTCGCTACACCGCGTGATCGAGCATGCGGCGGCTGTTCTCGCTCAGCCCATAGGTGATCTTCGGCGCCGGAATGCCATTCGTGTCCTTCAGCACTGGATCGAGGGTGACGGTGTTGTGCTCCTCCGGCAGGTCTTCGCAGATCGCCACCATGCCGGTGCGGTGGCAGAACAGCTTACGATAGGCACTATGATGCTCGGCACCCCACGGCAGGCGGCCGGCCTGCATGCCGTGCACGGCGGCCATCACCGCCCCTTGGCCGCGCGAGAACTCGAAGGTGTAGCCGCGCACGAACCCGCGGGAGCGGTCGGTTTCATAGAACTCCTGGCTCCAGATGCAGTTTCCAGGACCACGATAACCGTCGAGCGTCTCGTCAAAATAGCCGGCGATCCGTGCATAGGGATGGAACATCAGGTTCTTGCCGACGAGGCCGCTGGAGTTGGCAAGCCCCGTCGGGAAGCGTCCGGACGCTGAATTGAGCAGGATGCGCGCCGTGCCGACGGCGTTGCAGGCGAGGATGACGACTTCGGCAGGCTGAAAATGCTCGACCCCATCGGCGTCGTAATAGACCACCCCCGACGCCATGCCGTGCTCGTTGGTGGTGATCTCGCGCACCCGGCAGCGTGTCTTGAGCTCGATGCCGGCGCGGATCGCAGCCGGCCAATACGTGATGTCGGTGCTCGCCTTGGCGCCCTGCGCCCAGCCCGAGGTGCAATGGCCGAGATTGATGCATTTCGCGCGGCCCTCGTAATCCACCGAGGCGATCGCGCTGTCCGACGGCCACCAGTGCCAGCCGAGCTTGTTGAGCCCGCGTGCCAGTGTCGCCCCCGACTTGCCGAGCGGCAGCGGCGGCATCATCGGTTCGTGCGGCGGGTAGGCGGGGTCGCCGACCAAGCCGGAGACGCCCATGATGCGGTCGTTCTCGGCATAGAACGGCTCTAAGGTCGCGTAGTCGATCGGCCAGTCGTCGGCGACGCCGTCTAATGTGCGCACGCGGAAATCCGATGGATGGAGCCGCGGAAAGTGGCCTGCATAGAGCACGGTGCCGCCGCCGACGCCGTTAAAATTGGCGATCTTGATCGGCGAGCCCGCGTCGTTGATCGGATAGTCGGTGTCGCACTTGCGGCGGTTGGGGCTGATGTGGAAATCGTCGAACTGACGCGCCTCCCAATCGCGAGCGGTGCTGGGATACTCGGACGGCTTCATCCAGTCGCCTTGCTCGAGACAGAGAATGTGCATCTTGGTCTCGGCGAGACTCCTGGCGACAGCAGCACCGGAAGCCCCGGCGCCGATGATCAGGACGTCAACAGGAGCGGTCATGCGAAGCGGTCCCGCTTGAAATGGCACAGCAATCAATCGGGGTCTGAGCGAGCTTGTCAATGGCGCGCCGTTATCTCTTCCTGCCGCTCATACGCAAGTTTTGGGCGATCGGGGCACCTGTCAGCAGGCAAACGCCTCACCTTGAGAGCTAAACGGGGCGTGGCATTAAGTAAATCCTTTTTAAGAGTTTAAAAAAATAATTAATTTGGTTAAAACAGATGATGAAACAATGTTCTCGCCGCGCAAAGAACAAAAAAATGTCACAAGGCCAAGTTCTGCACAACTTGACAGCAGTCCTTTAGGCTGCCTAGCCTAGGAACTCCTACCTTCGAAGCCCGGTCCCATCGGGGACAACTGGGCATCCACCCGATCTGCATTCCCTCACCCATCCACATTATTGGCATGGGGCTCGGAGATTTATTGCCCGCGGCGAGGGAATGCCCAGCAAAGGATGCGATGCCAATGCGTCGAGCGATCGGTATCTCCTTCGCGTGCCTGGTGACATCCGCCTGTGCGATAGCCGAGAAGCCAGAAGAGGGCACAACCCAGTCCATCGGTGTCACCTCGGGAAATGCACAAATCCCGAGCAAATCTCGCAGCTCCACCTGTGCGGGCGAGGAACGCCAGTCGGTCGAATACGGCTCCGAACTGTTGGACGAGAGCCTCGCGCCCTTAGCAGATAGATGCGTCTGCTGCGGCCCGATGCACATGGCTGAGCGTCGTGAGTTCGGAAGAGCTACCTGGTATGGCATGGTGGGCAACCGGACCGCGAGCGGCGAGATCCTCGACACCCAGACGGCCACCGCCGCGCACCGCTCACTTCCGCTGGCCTCTTACGCGAAGGTAACGAACCTCGACAATGGCCGCTCGGTCATCGTCAAAATCAATGACCGCGGTCCATACACCCGCGGACGCATCATCGATCTCTCGCCGCATGCTGCCGACGTGCTTGAGATGAAGCGTGCTGGGGTGGTGGCCGTCGTCGTTGAACCGATGGTTTATTAGACCGCTCAATGGCGTATGGAACCAACCACGCAGCAGCACGTTAAGAAAGCGCGTCTGCACCAAAATTTGGGGACAAAGCCGTGCGGGTGACAGAAGTGCGGATTCCTGACGGAAGCGATCTTGTTGAGCGACTGACAGATATGCGGGTTTGGCTCGATGAGCATCGTTACGAACCATCGACCTTTACCTATTTCTTCGTCCCTCCGGGCATGAAGATCCGGGTCTCATTCAGGGTCGAAGATGAGGCGAAGGAGTTCGCCGAAAGATTTGACGGTTCTCTGCTCGATATACCGGGGGCAATCGATCACCTTCCGACAGTCTAACTCCAGCTCAAATGTTCTGAAACCGGGCACCCTCGCGCGAGAGCTAGTGTGCCCAGACAGCAGGCAGGGAGGCCTACTTTGGGGTGACCGAGACCTCGCGGCCGGCTGTAGAAGAAGAAGGCGCGCGAAGTCGCCTCCAGGCAGAGCAGCGAGAGCGCAACCCGACTTCAGATTCGGCCGTCCCCACCACATGCGCGTCCGGCGAGATGGAGATGGTATTCGATAGCGAAATCGAGCGGCGCGAGCCGATGCTTGGGTCCAATTTTGTGTCCGGGGAGCCGCCGACCTCGGCGCCCGGCAACTATGGCACTGCGGGGCCAAAGGGTGCGGCCGGCGCCCTGCTGTACCTCGCCCTCATCGGGTTCGTCGCCACTGGCACCATCGGCGTCTTTTTTGGCGCTGGGTTTTCCTTGCTCGTTTCGCCCTCAACGAGGGCAGTCGTCGATCCAGGCGCCCGCGACCCCAACCCCGACCGCGATGCCGCGCGGGCGGACCGCGAGATTGTGCCAGTTTCGCCAGAAACTGCGACGTCTGGCTCGGCCGCAATGGCCGCCATTCCCAGGCTGCTCGCCCAGCCTCCATCGATCGGCAGCTCGGCGCAGGTCTCGCCGCCGGCTCTACCAACCACCGAGCTGTTCAGCCAGACGAGCCTGGTGGCTGGCTCTCCATCCGGCCAGACGGGCTCCCTTGCTTCAGCGGTACAAGCAGGACCAGCCCCATTCGCCGCGACGCGCACCGAGCTTTCCAGTGAAAAGACAAACCGCGCAGACCAGAATACACGACCTGCCGTCAGGCAACGCAGCGATCGCTTGGCGGCCGGTCGTCAATCCGCTCATCGCCACCGCAAACGTGCGGAGACACCTGCGGCGTTTGACAAGCTCATCACGCAGCTAACTGGAGAGGCAAATTCCGTCGACCAGCAACTGACGCCACCGCGAGCATCTTTGTCGCCACCTAGTTTCGGCGCATCCGATACCCGGCGGTAAGGAGGGAGCGGCAAAGCGAATCCAGCCCATGGCCTCAGTGCGGGTAGCGCAGCGCGTGTAACAGGTAGAGGATCCGTACGCTTGATGCCGCAACTCGTGCAGACGCAGAAATCGCTGGTCACGCTAGCCTTGTTGGCGGTGTCCCAACTCTGCACGATATGGTCGAACTTGTCCGGCTGCTCATTGGGCGCGTCGCTCTTGAACACATGGCCTTGACCATGCCGCCGCCCCGCGGCGAGGGGGCTGCTGGGTACTGGCGGCGACCCCCGGGACGAAGTGCCGGGGGGTTATTCGCCGATCGTGCGGCGTATCTTATCGAGGTGGCGAGCGGCTGGTGTTCCGGGTGCAATGCCTCACCGCGCTGCCGGGTAGACACCTATCGGCGCAACTCGGTGTCGAGCGCCCAGATCTCGTCGTCCTCGGCGATTGCCGGGAAGCGCACGCCTTCCCAATCCCTTGCGCCAGCGCATGGCGCGCGAGATCGTCCCTCGGGCTACGCCCGAGGACAGGTTCTCGTGCAGCCGGTGCATGATCAGGATGATCGCACCGTCCGAGTGTCGTTTAGTCGGTTGTAGAGGGTGTGGTCGAACCAATCGTTGGCCGTAAGAGGGCCCCCCTCGGGCTTCAGCGGATCGTCGATGATGATGATATCGGCACCACGCCGGGTCAGCACGCCGACCAAGGTGGGATCGGAATGCGGCATGGCGGGTGCACCGGCGGTTGAAGCGGAAGACGAGGTTAGGATTGGAGGTATTTGCGGCGCAGCCCGTGATAGACACCCAAGGCCCCGACCTTGGAAACGAACTGCCCTTTCGGCTACAACATTTGTGCTCCCAGACGCAGAGGGACGAGGCCTACGTGGCAAACCTATAATAGGTCATCGACCCGCCGCTATTTACTTTAACCCTAAATCCGGCAGTTAGGCAGCGGGTTGGCATTTTCGCACGGGGTGTCGCACAACTTTATCGTGCACTCAGGCGTGCTGAAGGCGGCGCGGCGGGTCGAGTTGACGGCCCTTGAGGTACTTGACCAGAGCGAAACTGAGGATGCGGAGCCATCGATCGAGGTCGGTCAACTGCTCCGCAGTTTGCCGCAGCCGGGCGAAGAAGCCGGCGATGCGTAGAAAGGCGCGGCGGGCGCGGTGATGCTGGCCGTGCGGGCTGGTGATGGTGATCGTGGTTTGGCCGGCGTGCTGGGTCTGCCGGCCAATCGCCTGGAGCAGCAGCGGCCGGCTGGTGATCGCCTCGCGATGCTGGTCGGGGTCGGCCAGGCGAACAAACAAGTTCCACCAGTTTGCGGTGAGCGCGACGATGCGGGCCACCAATTGGCAGCGTTTGAGGTCGTGGGTGGTGAAGCCGCCCCAGCCCCATTGGTTTTTCAGTTCGTCGAAGTTGTTCTCGGCGTCGCCACGGTCGCGATAGAGCTGGGCGATGGTCAGCAGTTCCGCATCCAGCGAAGTCACCAGCACGGCATACTCCCACGCCTCCTGGCGGGCGTCCCACTCGACAAAGCCGAGTTGCAGGGGCGCTGTGTCCTTGGCCGGGTCGTCGTTCGCAGGACGCTCGGTCAGCAGCACTTGTCGCAGACGCCGACGCAATAACACGACGCGGCGCTGCCGACCCCAGCCCAGCAGCCGAACCTCGCCCCATTTGCCTTGCCAGCCGGCACCGGCGTTGTGCCAATCGCCCTCCCGCATGGCGCGCTCCAGCACGCGCTTGACACCGCGGCGCAGGCGCAGCTTGAACAAATAAGGCTGGCCGCGGCGCTCGGCCTCGCACATCACCGCCTCGCTGCCCCAGTCGCTGTCGCCGCGCAACAGGGTCGGCGCGCAGGCGGGTCCCAGGCGGTCGAGCAGCGCCCACAGCCCCGGCGCGGCCATGCTTGGCGGTGTGCGCCTTGCCGCTGGCGACCTCGACCTCCAGAACCAAACGCAGCTCGGCCGTCAGGTAGCTGTGATAGACGTGCGAGGGCCGGCCGCGCTTGCTCGGGTTGTACCCCACCTCGGCCGCTTGCTGGTGACCGTAGAGCGGCTTGACGGTGGTATCGACGTCCAGAACCCAAGGCTCGCTCAGCAATGGCCGCACGCAATATTCCAGCTGCTCGCGCAGCCAAGCAATGCCGGCCACCTCGTCGATCTTGCCCAGCGCCCGCCGCACCGCGTCCTCGCTGACCACCTTCTTCATGCCCAGCAGCGGCGCGTTGACCGCTTCAGCGCGCAGCGCCGTGATGTGCGCGTACCGCCAATGGCCGGCCAGAACCGACAGCAGCACCGTGCCCAGCACATCGCGCTTGCCCGGTGCGTTCGGGCTCGTCAGCAGCAGCGGGCAACCCGCCACCCAGCCGTCGAACAAACCGCCCTGCTTGAGATATTCGATGAAAAACGCCAACTGGCCCATCGTCGTCACCGGCGCCGCCGGCTCCCACTCCAGATGAACCCGGCCGGCAAAAGTCTCCGCCGCCACCGGTTCGTCGTCAGCCAGCTCTACTGCCGGTTGCTCACCCGCCGGGTGAACCGCCAGCGCCCCCATTTCCCCCGTCATGCCCTTCGGTTTCCGCTAAAATCCTCCTATCGGCAACCCCTCAACCGCCGGATTTAGGTTAAATGATATGAAAACACAGTCGCTGCCTGGGCGAGACGGCGCAAGAACAACGCCCGTCTGTCAGGTTCACGCCATCGCAGCGCGAAATCGTCCCGGCGTCACACCGGCCTCGCGGCGGAAGACGGACGTCAGGTGGCTCTGGTCGGAAAACCCTGCCTCCTGCGCAATCCAGGCAAGCGGCTGATTGGTTCTGCGCATCAACGTCTTAGCGCGCTCGAGACGGCGCTGCATGACGTAGCGCTGTGGACCGACCCCAAGCGCCAGCTTGAACGAGCGGCTGAAGTGATAGGGACTAAGACAGGCCACTCCGGCGAGATCGGCCAAACTCAGCCGACCGTCTAGCTGTGCCTCGATGTAGTCACGCACGCGTTGCAGCCGCTCGCGGGACAGCCCACTCGACGATGCGAGTTCGATTGCCGACGGATCGACGTAGTGCCGCACGATCCGCACTGCCAGCGCAGTGCTCAGCGCATCGGCGAGGATCGTGTCGAGGACCCCGTGGTCGATCTGAGTAGCGATGGTCAGCGCGATTTGCGAAACCAACGGATCGTGAAGTTTAGTTCGCGGCCTCAGATTTACAGCGCCGCCTCGCACCATCTCGGACACGATGCTGTCATAGACCTCGCGGCGCTGCACAATCTGGATATATCGTACCGGCGCCTCGACAGTGCTCTCTAAGGCTATGCAAAAGGGACAAAACGAAAAATTGTCGTGCATCAATGGCGACTCGTGCTCCGGCCCGTTGTCATTCCGGACCGTGCCAAGAAAATCGGTGAGGGCATAGACGATCCGGTAACAATCGCTCAGCCACACCACCTTGCCGACGGCGCGGCTGACGATCTCGGCGGAGATCGACCTCCAGGATCGTGAACTCTCGATATAGATCCCCGGGAAACTCCAAAATGGATTATGCGCGTCGAAGTAGGCGGTGCTGAGTTTTGTCCCGTCTTGGGGAACAGTGCTGCAGATTTTCTGATGGGCGGGTGGATTGTCGGATTGGATTCGACCTAATCTCATCAGTCGACCTCCGGCCAGGATCATCGGTCTTGCGGTTGAGCGCTGCGATCAGACATCGACGCAGTCGTTCTTCAGGATGGCAGCGAATTCTGATCGGCGACCGCCGCCCCCTGATCGCGCCGTCGCCGAAAACTTTGTCGAGTTCGAGATCTCCTTACTGGCGTATCCCTGGCCCCGGTGCCAATTTTGCGGCAACAATCGGCAGGTCGACCCGGTAGGCTTGGCGCGGAGCCTCGCATAACGGCGCATCCTGCGGATGACGGATGAGGCAGGCATTAAATACCTGAAGGCTCCGATCGGGGACGACGCCGCAACCGCTGACAAGCAGCAAGAGTGGCAACCCAATGGAACCCCATCCCGCTGCTTGCGAACACCAAGCTATTGTCCGTTTTCTCTGACCCTCGAGTAATCGCATGTCGTCACCTCGTGAGTGTGCGCCTATCAGCGAGATATCAGCGCGTCGGTTTTGCGGTTGAGCGCCGCGATTAGCCCTTCGGCACCCTCATTCTTCAGGATGGCGGAAAATTCGGAGCGGCGGGTCGCCACCTCACTGATCGCACCGTCGAGGTAGATATCTGAGATCAGCCAGGTGTCGCCCTTGCGGTGCATTAGGTAGTCGACCTTGACCGGCTCGCCGTCGGCTTTGATGATCTGGCTGCGTACCATGACGCCGGAAGGAGCAGGCTGCTCACCGGTGACCTCCAGCTTTTGTCCGGCATAGCTATCGAAGCGATAGGCATAGATCGCGGAGATGTAACGCCCAAAGCTATCGGTGACCTGCTGGTGCTGGACGTCGCTCAGACTGGTCCAGGAGGGCCCGATCGACAGTCGTGCCATCGAGGCAATATCGAAGCTACGACGAATGACCGGACCCACTTGCTGGAAGCGCCCGCTTTGGCCCAGCATTCGTCCGTTCTTCATCGTGCTGAGCAGCGCGTCGTAGAGTCCTTTAACGGTATCGCCGCCGCTCGACGGCGCGGCGTGCACGGAGTAAGAGAGTATGCCGAGGCCGAACCCCACGACGAGAGCTGCGATTCTGAACAGTAGTGTCTTCGAGAGCGTGGCCTTGGCCATGTTTAGGTTCCTCCCCGTAAAAGGTTGGATTGACGCTAACAGGGCGCTTCAGACCGTGCCATTGCACCTGCGGATGGAGGAGTGCCGCTTAAGAATAATTCCTATTACACTTTGGTTTAGGGCTGCTCAGAAAACCGCCGGCGCGGCGAAAGGGTAGGAGGAATACCCAGGAGCAGGCCGAACTCACTACGCGGCTTTATTATCTCTGGGACTTTTCCCCCGTGAAGTTCAGCTTGTCGGCCATTCGGGCCAAGTCAGGCAGAGAAGCTGCCTTCATCTTTCGCATGACTTGGCCACGATGCACTTTCACGGTGATTTCGCTGATGCCGATGTCGCGGGCGATCTGCTTGTTGATGCGACCAGTCACCACTAAGGCCATTATCTCACGCTCGCGTGGGGTAAGAGTCTCGAAGCGTGCCCGCAGCGCGGCGATCATCTTTTCGTTCTCCAGCCACGCGCGATCTCGCGCCAGGCCCAGCTGGATTGCGTCCAGCAGGTCTTGATCGCGGAACGGCTTGGTCAGAAACTCGATCGCTCCTCCCTTTATCGCCTGGACGGACATCGGGATGTCGCCGTATCCCGTGATAAAGATGATCGGAATGTGAATGTTCGCCGCCGAGAGCTCTCGCTGAAAATCGAGACCGCTTCGCCCAGGCAACCTGACATCGAGCACCAGGCAAGAGGGCCCTTCCGGGCGCCCTTCTTTCACGAATTCGGGTAACGAAGCTAATGTATTGACTTGATGGCCGACGGAGCGCAGCAAGCTTTCGAGCGACTCGCGGATCCCCGGGTCGTCATCGACGATGATGATGGTCGGCAGCGCAGACATCGTTCGCGCTCGCTCAGTAGAGGAGCCGCAGAGGAGCCGCGACCCTTAGGGCAGCGACAATCCCTCAACTGGAACATCCTAAAATCGTATTCCCGGAGGAGAAAGGTTTTTCCGTGGGTGCGCCGGGAGACCGGCAAGGAGTAGGTGGTGCAAGTCCACTGCGATGAAGGAGTAGCGATCCACATCGGCCCCAAGCCGTGCGCAGGCATCC
>Ga0306924_10005787_pt1 | contig 12231 bp, 7 predicted proteins | sample sta12Can44000111_FD_203756 | JGI IMG/M metagenome (GOLD analysis project Ga0306924, IMG submission 203756) | Lab enrichment of tropical soil microbial communities from Luquillo Experimental Forest, Puerto Rico - statanox.12C.anox.44.000.111 (v2)... | ecosystem: Environmental > Terrestrial > Soil... | reverse complement strand
ATGGGAGTGAATTGTGCCCGCCGGAACGAACAAACTGTCACCCGCCTTCAGCGTCACAGGAGGCTTACCTTCTTCTTGCCAGACACCCGTTCCGGACAAGACGTGGAATGTGATTGCCGCCGGATGCAAGTGACGCGGATTGATGCCCCCCGGAGCGTACTCCGTCTCATACACCGCTACTTCTACATTCGTTGTATTCGGCAGCACCATCTTCAACAGGGGCGGATGTGAGATCACGCCCCACCGTTCTTGGCTTCCGGCGGGCGCGACTGCGAGTATAAATAGAATTCCTGCGAACGCTCTTATATCCTTTGGCGACCTCATCCTTTGTATCGTTCCTGGTTGTGAGGATTCAATTCATGAGTGCCCGCCGTCGACACCCTCAATGACAATCAGATCAACCTCGGCCTTGCCCAGCCGTAGTGCCTTTGCGGCCTGGTACCCCGGCGAACGGTAGCACGAGAGCGCCGCCTCGTAGCTCGGAAACTCCAGCACCGCCGCACGCGAACGCTGCTTACCCTCGACTACCTCGTGACGCCCGCCGCGCACCAGAAAGCGTCCGCCGAATTGACCGATCGGCACCGCGTTGGCCGCCTGATACGCCTTATAGCACTCGGGATCGATGATATCGACGTGGGCGATCCAATATCCCTTGCGGGCCGCCGCGGCTGGAGGTCTCCCGATCCATTCCGGCTGCGCGCCCTCGAAGCCCTCCACGATCAGGAAATCGCACTGCGCGTACGGCTCGCGGAGCGGCCGAGCCGCCGCGTATTCCGCCGATCGATAGGCGGCAAGCGCTTCCTCGAACGAGCCGAACTGGCGCAGCACGTTGCGCGAGCGCATTTTTCCGTCGACCAGCTCGCAGCGTCCTGCCCGCGCCAGTAACACCGAGCCATTGTGTTCATGCCAAGCGTCGGCCGTGCTCCGGTACGCCTGGAATCCATCCGGATTGCTGACATCAAGGTGCGGAATCCAATAGCCCTTGGGCATGGTGCGGTCTTTCGTTTTGTCATTGCGAGGAGCGAAGCGACGACGCGAGGCGCTTTAGGGAAGGCGCGGATTCGCGACACTAGATCGGCACTTCCGTCTCGGGATCGTCGTCCGGCGCCTGCTCCGGCTGATCGTGCCGGAGGAAGAAGCTTTGCAGGGCCGGCACCACCAGCAGCAACCAGATCGGCCCGATCAGCATGCCGCCGACGATCACGGTTGCAAGCGGCCGCTGCACCTGGCTGCCGATGCCGGTCGAGATCGCGGCCGGCAAAAGGCCAATCGAGGCCGAGAGCGTCATCATCAGGATCGGCCGCATCTGCTCCTGCGCGGCGCGGAACATCGCTTCGACCGTCGATAGGCCGGTTGCGGCGACCCGGTAATAGCCGTTGATGACGAGAATACCGCTCATCACCGAGACGCCGAACAGGGAGATGAAGCCGATCGCGGCGGAAATGCTGAAGTCGAGGCCCATGACAAACAAACCGAGCACGCCGCCGCATACGGCGAACGGCAGGCCGAACAGGGCGAGCACGCTGTCGCGCCAGGAGTTGAAGAGCGAATAGAGCAGCACGAGAATGAAGGCGAACGTGATCGGCACGATCACGAGCAAGCGGCGCTTCGCCTGTTGCAGCCAATCGAACTCGCCGGCCCAGTCGATGCGGTAACCTGAGGGCAGTTTCACGTTGCTGGCGACGCGTTGCTGCGCCTCCTCGACCGCGCCGGCGAGATCGCGGCCGCGCACGCTGAACTTGATCGGCACGAAGCGCTGGTTGCGCTCGCGGAAAATATAAGAGGCGCCGGTGTCGAGGCTGATCGAGGCGAGCTCGGACAACGGAATGTAGGCGTTTCCAGTCGGCGTCTGCACCCCGACCTTGAGATTTCGCACGGTGTCGAGGTTGCCGCGGTACTCCGGCGCCAGCCGCACCGTCACGCTGAACTGCCGGTCTGCCTCCAGCAGGGTGGTAGCGATAGTGCCGCCGAGCGCGGCCTGCACGACGCTGTTCACGTCGGCGACCGAAAGGCCGTAGCGGGCGGCGGCCGCGCGATCGACCCGGATGTTCAGGTTCGGCTGCCCGAGCACGCGAAAGATGCCGAGGTCGGCGATTCCTTTGACCTGCTCCATCTCGTGCTTCGCTTCGCCGGCGAGACGTTCCAGCACCGCGAGGTCGGGCCCGATGATCTTGATCGAGTTCGCGCCTTTGACGCCGGACAAGCCCTCCTCGACATTGTCCTGGATATATTGGGAAAAGTTGAAATCGATGCCGACGAATTCCTTGGCGAATTCCTGCTGCAGGTCTTCGATCAGTTTCTCCTTCGTCAATCTCGCTGGCCATTGATCGAACGGCTTGAGCGGCACGAAGAATTCCGCGTTGAAGAAACCGGTCGCGTCGCTGCCGTTGTCCGGACGCCCATGTTGCGAAACGACCGTGATGACCTCGGGGTAGCGCCGGAGAATCGTGCGGATGCGGTCGACCGTCGCCATGCCGGCTTCGAGCGAAATGGTCGGCGGCATCGACGCGCGAATCCACAGGTTGCCTTCTTCGAGCGTCGGCAGGAACTCGCTGCCGAGGCGGGAAGCCGAAAACACCGAGAGGACAAGGAAAACGAGGCCGATCGCGACGGTGATCCCGCGATTGGCAAGCGACCAACGCAGCAGCGGGGTGTAGGCGGAGCGGACCGTCCGCACCATCACGGTCTCCACCTCGCGGACGCTTTCGGGGAGCAGGAACGAGGCCAGGCATGGCGTCACCGTGAAGGTCGCGATCAACGCGCCGACCAGCGCGTAGGCGTAAGTGCGCGCCATCGGGCCGAAGATCTGTCCCTCCACCCCCGACATGGTGAACAAGGGAATGAAGGCCGCGACGATGATGGCGGTAGAGAAAAAAATCGCGCGGTCGATCTGCAAGGCGCTGATCAAGATGAGCCGCAGCCGGTCGTTCCAGGTGCTTCCATGCGTGGTGGGATCGGGTCCCCAGGCTTGTTCGGCGAGTTGATGCAGTAGTGCCTGCCGTTGATCCGGCGAGGCCTGAAAATTGCGGTAGATGTTTTCCACCAGGATCACCGCGGCGTCGACGATGATCCCGAAATCGACCGCGCCGACCGAAAGCAGGTTTGCGTCCTCGTTGCGCAGCACCAGGATGATGACGCTGAAGAACAGCGCGAACGGAATATTGGCGCCGACGATGATCGCGCTGCGCAGGTCGCCGAGAAAAATCCACTGGATGAGAAAAATGAGCAGGCAGCCGAAGACGAGGTTGTGCAGCACGGTCGACGTAGTGACCGCGACCAGCGACGTGCGGTCGTAGAACGGCACAAGCTTCACGCCAGGAGGCAGCGTTCCGTCGCGGTTGATCTTGTCGATTTCGGCGCGCACGCGCGCCGTCACGTCGTTGGTGTGGAGCGTACGGTTCATGATCACGATAGCCGCGACCACGTCGTCCTCTTGGTCGCGCCCGGCGCGCCCGAGCCGCGGCACGTTGCCGACCGAGACTTTGGCCACGTCCTTGACGAAGACCGGCACGCCCCGCGACTGGAACAGCAGGACGTTCTCGATGTCCTCGACCTTGTAGCCCTGTGTGAGGTCGCGGGCGCCGCCGCTGTCCATGAGTCCGACGCCGCGCACGTTCACCGACTGTTGGCCGAAGTTGATCGTGCGGCCGCCGACGTTGACGTTGGCGTTGCCGATCGCGCTGACGACCTGCGGGAGCGTGACGTTGTAGGCGTCAAGCTTGTGGAGATCGACCTCGACCTCGTACTCCTTAGTGGTCCCGCCCCAGGTATTGACCTGGACGACGCCCGGCACCGTCAGCAGCCGGCGTTGCAGCACCCAATCCTGCACGGTGCGCAGGTTGGTGAGCCCGAAATTCGGCGGACCGACGACCTGATAGCGAAAGATTTCGCCGACCAGGCTGGTGCCTTGAATCTGCGGCGTTATGTTGTTGGGCAGGTTGACGTTCTGCTGCAGATTGATCGCGGTTTGAGAAAGCGCGAAGTAATAGTCGACACCGTATTGGAAGACGACGCGCACGAACGAGAGGCCGTAGAACGAGGTCGAGCGGATGACATCGACGCCCGGCGTTGCCGCGAGCCCGACCTCGAGCGGGATCGTGTAATAACGCTCCATCTCCTCGGCGGAGAGGCCCGGCGACTGCGCCGTGATTTCCAGGATCACCGGCGCCGGATTGGGATAGGCCTCGATATTGAGCCGCGCGAAGGCAAAGACGCCGGCGCCGATGAACACCAGCAGCCCGAGCAGGACCAGAGGCCGGCGCGTCAGCGCGAAGGCGACAAGCCCTTTGAGCACGGATCGTTCCCGTCCCGATTCGTGTTAACGCCCGGCCGGCTATCTTACTGTAACAGCATGATATTTCCGAGAACCCGCACCCGTTCTTTCGGAAATCGTGCTGTGCGTGCCTCTATAGGCTACAAGAAGGCAAGGCGCCGCAAGCCGTAGGGCGGGCGGGCGTGCGCTTATCCTTCGCATTTCGCCTATCGGCTGCGGGGATGCCATGCGCACTAATCCGTTCTACGACACTTGGCTGTTCGTCATCGGCTCGACCGACGACCATCAGAAGCTCGGCACGTTCAAATACTTCTTCGTCGCGCTGTTTCTCGCGCTCATTCTCGCGAGCGCGTGGATCGTCTGGCGCAATTGGCGCGAGGACCCGGCCCAGCGCAGCGGCCGCGATGTGACGACGTGCGTGTGTCGGGTCCTGATCGGGTGCATGTGGTTCCAGGGCTGCCTGTGGAAGCTGCCGCTACCAATCTCGGGTGGTTTTCAGTATTGGACCGGCGAAATGGCGGAGAACGCGGCCTTCGCCTTTCATCGCGCGCTGGTGACCGACGTCTATCTGCCGTATCTCGCGTTCATCCAGCCGATCGTGTTCCTCGCCGAAATATCGTTTGCCACCTCGCTCATTCTCGGCTTCGGCGTGCGGCTGTTTGCTCTGCTCGCGGTATTCTTCTCGCTCCATCTATGGCTCGGGCTTTATCGACATCCGGCCGAGTGGCCGTGGAACTACGTCTTCCTCGCCGTCGTGCTCGCGCTTTTCGTGGCTTACGCGGCCGGGCGCGGCCTCGGTGCCGATGCGCTGCTGCGCCGGCACGCGAAACAAGGGACGCTCGTCGGGCGCTTCGCGGCGCTCGCGAGCTAACTAGAGCGGGCAAGCTGCGGACAATCGGCACCCTACTGCTTCGCGAGCCGTTTAGTTTACTCGACCACTGCGATCAACTCGATCTCAACCATTGCCTCTGGCTGAGCGAGACCGCCGATCTGGATCGTCGTGCTGGTCGGACTGGCTACCCCGAAGTAGCGCATGCGCACGTCGGAGCACTGCGAGAACGCTTGGTAGTCCGTGACGAAGGTGTTGGTTTTGACAACATCGGCCCAAGTCGCGCCAGCGGCCTTGAGGCAGGCGTCGAGGTTCTTGAAGGTCTGTTCGAGCTGCGCCCGCATGTCGCCCGGGCCGACGATGTTGCCCTCTGCGTCGCGTGCCAGTTGGCCGGCGATGTAGATCGTCTTACCCGGGCCTGTGACCGTGACGACGTGCGAATAGGCGGGCTTCCCCTGCTGTAAACGCACGTTCATGCCCGCAGGCTGGATCCGGTCGATCTTCATGGCCATGCTCTTCCTCGTAGCAGATGTTCATCGCCGCCGAGGATGCCGCTACGATCCCGGTATTGCAATCGGGGCCCACGCTCGGCATCGCGCACAGGCTCGAGGCCGGGCACGAGACGCCGTCGCGTGCGCCGAGGAGGCCAAGATTTCGGGATTGCCAGGCAAGCAATCGAATAGAGCATGATGGCTATCTACAGCGAGATGTCCGCTGCGAGGGGGCGAAGCGGACTCGATAAGTGAGACATCGCCGCCGGAGTTTTACTGCGACGCACACTGGTTATCACTTCGTCTTTCCCTGCAGCATCGCTGCGAGTCGAAACATCAAGCGGCATCCAAGTTAACGTGGGTTGCCTCCGGGCGCGGCCGGGCGTAAGCTCGCAAACAAATCAGAGAAGAGGCACGCTAGGGAGTACAAGCGATGATGATTGACATGCACGCGCATTGGAAGCCCTCCGAGGTCGCTGACGCGTTGCGGGCGCGCGCTCGGGAGCCGCGCATCGTTCGTGGAACAGACGGGGTCGAGGTGCTCAAAGTGCCACGAATGGCCGATACCCCGCTCGCCGAGGCGTTCAATGAAGCCCTGGTGGAATTGGCGCGCATGGACCGGCAGGATGTTTCGCTAAGCGTCCTGTCGCTGCTGGGCTCGTTCTGCTGGATCGAGGCACTGCCGATCGACGAGGCACTGCCGCTGTGCCGGAAGGTGAATGATGGGCTGGCGGCGATCTGTGCGAGGCATCCCGGCCGGTTCGCGGCGTTTGCGGCATTGCCGTTGAGCGATATGGCGGCAGCCGCAGCGGAATTCGAGCGGGTGTTGGGGCTGCCGGGGATGATCGGGGCACAGGTGCCTGGAAACTTGTTCTTGACGCGCGATAGCGCCGAGGCAGCGCGGCCGCTGCTGGCGATGGCCAATCGCCATAAGGCGGTCGTGTTCATTCATCACGGGCCGCGGCCGGGCGACGCGTTCCCGAAAGTCGCCGCCGGGACAGACAATGCTCGGCGACGCAACGGCACGCTGGATATGCAGGCAAGTCTGTCGTCGGTGATGGTGACGCTGTGCCTGACTGATCTTCTGGCGGATTACCCCGATGCGACCATCGTGGTGCACAATCTGGGTGGCAACATCCCCTATGAGGTCGAGCGGATGGATCATCGCTGCCTGCTCGACACGCCCGATGAAGAGCTGCCTTCCGCCCGGTTTCGCCGCGCCGCCACGGTGTACGTCGACTGCAATTCCTTCGGACCGCGGGCGATTGAGGCGGCGGTGCGGGTATACGGCGCCGAACGGATCGTGTGCGGGACGGACGGCAGTGCGTTCGGCGTAGACTGGACGCGAAAGGCGCTGGAGGAGGCCGAGATCGGGGCAGACGCGCGAGAGGCGATTCTCCATCGTAACGCGGCCGCGATCATGGCGCGCGCCGGAGGGGGCGTGGTTGGAGCGAAGGTTGCCGCCTGACGGTCTGCCCTGGGCACTTCTCGGAGGCCCCGAGATGACCGCGCAATGTCGGTTGTTGATGAAATGCGCCTTCAACCAGCGGAGGATTTCACCGGAAGCCTAGGCCCGAAATCGCCGAAGGGCTGCCGCGTAACCGACCCGCGGGTGGAGCGGCGCGGGATGACGGGCCGCCAGTACAGACTCCAATCTGACGTTTTCCTCGTAGCAGCGCGAAGTGCGCAATCCAGGAATAGTTGCCGCAACACATCGTGCGACGCGTGGCTGCCGCCCAGTGGCTGCGTCAGACCGATGACCGGACGCATCAGGTCCAGCGCCCGCGAGTATTCACGATGTCGACGCGCCAGTAACGCCTGCGAAATCGGCAACGCAAAGCGGCGGCATTTTGCTGTAACGCGCAACAGCGCGTTTTGACATGTGGTAGAATGTTTGCGCTTCGGCCGTGCATTCAACGGAGGAGCCAGATGAGTAACGGAGCCGCGACGGCCCAAGAACTTAGGTCCCTGATCCGCAAGAACGGCGAGCTTGAGCTGTCGCTCGTCAAGGTTCCCGTGCCCGAACCCGGACCTGACGAGGTCCTCGTCAAGGTCGAGGCAAGTCCCATCAATCCTTCCGACCTCGGGCTGTTGGTGGGGCCGGCCGACATGAGTCAGGCCAAGTCGACGGGCAGCGGCGAGGGCATCGTCGTGAGGGCAAGCGTGCCATCAGCGGCCCTGCCGTTCCTCGCAGCGCGTCTCGACCAGTCGATGCCGGTCGGCAATGAAGGTGCTGGCACTGTCGTCAAGACGGGCTCGTCGGAGGCCGCGCAGGCGCTCAAGGGCAAGACCGTGTCGATGGTCGGCGGCGCGATGTATGCGCAGTATCGCCTCAAGAAGGTGAGCGACTGCCAGCCGCTACCCGACGGCACGACCGCCGCCGAGGGTGCCTCATGGTTCGTAAATCCCCTTACCGCGCTTGGCATGACCGAGACCATGAAGCGCGAGGGACACAAGGCGCTGGTCCACACCGCCGCCGCCTCGAACCTCGGCCAGATGCTGAACCGCATATGCCTCAAGGACGGCATCGGGCTGGTGAACATCGTGCGCAATGAGGCGCAGGCCAAGCTGCTGCGCGGCATCGGCGCCAAGCATGTGCTCGATTCGACCTCGCCGAACTTTATGGAAGAGTTGACGGAGGCGCTGGTCGAAACCGGCGCCACCATCGCTTTCGATGCGATCGGCGGCGGCACACTCGCCAGCCAGATCCTGACCTGCATGGAGATGGCGCTCAACAAGAACACCAAGCTGTTCAGCCGCTACGGTTCGACCACGCACAAGCAGATCTACATTTACGGTGGTCTCAACGCCGGCCCGATCGAGTTGACCCGCAACTACGGCCAGGCATGGGGCGTCGGCGGCTGGCTCCTGACACCGTTCCTGCAGAAAATCGGCCGCGCTGGGCAGACGCCGCTGCGCCAGCGCGTGGTGGCCGAACTCAAGACAACCTTCGCCAGCCACTACACCAAGGTGGTGTCGCTGCCGGAGGCCCTGCAGCTCTCCAACATCGCCGTCTATGGCAAGCGTGCGACAGGGGAGAAGTACCTAATCAATCCCAACAAGGGATGATTAGGTCCAGCCCCTCTAGCTGTCGACGCCGCGCATTCGATTGCGGATTTTTGCTGCGCCTGCTCACGGCGGCTTTTGGTCGATTTTGTTGCAAAAAGTCGTTTTGCACAGGGGGTGGAAAATGCGTCGTGTCGGAGTTAGTGGTAGCGACGATCGAGCACCTCGCGGATGCGCGCGGCAAGCGCTGCTTCCGTGAACGGCTTCTGAATCATCTCGATGTGCGGGTCGAGGCGCCCGTGGTGAACGATGGCATTGCGTGAATAGCCGGTCATGAACAGCACCGTGATCCCGTTAGCGCGCGTGATGACTTCGTCGGCGAGCCGCCGTCCGTTCATGCCGGGCAGCACCACATCGGTGAGCAGCAGGTCTACTCGCCCTTTTTCTTTGTCGAGCTGCGTGAGGGCTGACGGGGCATCGGCGGCCTCGAGTACCTGATAGCGCAATCCGCGCAGGAGATCGGCGATGTAAACACGCACTTCCTCGTCGTCCTCGACCACCAGCACGCGCTCGCCCGGAATCGCCCCCGGGACCTCGCGCTCGGCGGGCGCCTCCTCGCGCACCTCGGCGAACAGACGCGGCAGATAGATTTTCACCGTGGTTCCTTCGCCTAACTCGCTGTAGATCGTGATGTGCCCACCAGACTGTTTGACAAAGCCGAACACCTGGGAAAGTCCGAGCCCGGTGCCCTGGCCCACCTCCTTGGTGGTGAAGAACGGCTCGAAGACCCGCTCGAGCACCTGACGCGACATGCCAGTCCCTGTGTCGGTAACGGCGATCTGTACGTAGGCGCCGGGCTTCACGTCGGCGTGGCGGCTGCAATACTCCTCGCTGAGATGAGCATTGGCGATCTCGATAGTGAGCTTGCCGCCGTTCGGCATGGCGTCGCGCGCATTGACCGCAAGGTTGAGCAACATGGCCTCGAGCTGCACTGGGTCCGCCTCAACCTTCCACAATCCGGCTGCTCCGACCGTCTCGAGATCGATAGTTTCGCCGAGCGAGCGACGCAGGAAATCGGCGATGCCGCCCACCAGCATGTTGAGATCGAGCGGCTTGGGGCTGAGCGGCTGGCGACGCGAAAAAGCGAGCAGCCGCTGCGTGAGCGTGGCGCCGCGCTGGGCGCCTCGCATCGCCTGCGCCAGGGCGACCCGCATCCGGTCCTGCGAGGCCTCGGTCCAATTCTCAAGCTGGCGCCGCGCCAGCTCGAGATTTCCTATCACGACAGTGAGCAGGTTGTTGAAGTCGTGCGCGACGCCGCCGGTGAGTTGGCCGACGGCCTCCATCTTTTGCGATTGGCGCAGCGCGTCCTCGGCAACGTCGCGCTGGCGCGTCGCCTCACGCGCCTCCTCCATGGCTGCCTGCTCGAGCCGCGTGCGCCGCAATGCCAGGAGCGACAGCGCCACGAGCCCAAGCGTCGCCGGAACGCCGAAGTAGAAGTGCGTCAGCAAACTCTGGCGCCATTCGGCGATGATCGACTCTGACGAGCGCGCGACCGTGGCGTAGATCGGATAGTTCGACAGCTTGTCGTAGGCAACGAGCCGATCGACCCCATCGATGCCCGCGCGGGCGCGGAAAATGCCGTTTTCTTCCTGTTCGACAAGCGCGTGCAGCAAGTTCTGATCGCGATGATCTCCAGTGGCTGGTACTGGATGGTGCACCAGGCCGAGGCCGTCGGTGCGCGTCAACCCAGCGCTGAAGTCGCGCGTTGTGCCGATGAGCTTAGTGTAGAAGTCCTGAAAATATTCTGGCGAAACTGTAACTGCGATCACGCCGTCGAAGCTGCCGGGCTCGCTCTCCTTGCGTCGGGACAGGAAGAAATGCCGCAGCCTGTCGAGGCGACCGACCTCAACGAGGCCGATGTAATAAGGAGCCTCTGCCCGGCTCAACGCCCGAAAATGCTCGCGGTCCGAGAGGTCGAGATTGCGGTCGACCGGGTAGATGGTGGCGCTGACCAGCGGGTGACCATTGCGGCCGATCACCAGCGCATTCTCCACCTGCGGTAAATTTTTGATCTCCTGAGCGAGTTGCTCGTGCAGCACGCGCTCCTCGATCAGGATCGCCTGGTCGCTCAGGTTGCCGAGGAGATCGTTGATACGTGCCGCGATCAATTGATGGGTGTCGAGCACCTTGAGCGCGTGTTCCTCGGCGATCGCGACGCGCCGCATCAGGTCGGCCTCGGCGTGCTCGCGCGTCGACACCCAGGCGAGGTAGCCGCCGCCGGCGAGCACCGCGAGGGGAACGACGATCGAGCCGACCAGCAGGAGGCGCAACAGACGCGTGGCAGCCGGTGCGGTGCCAGGAACGGTCATCAGTGCAACCCGGGTTGAGGCGGTCACACGATATTACAGCTCTACCTCCCCGAGGAGGCCTTCTAGACCAAATCGTTCAAGATGACCGACGTAGAGCCGATGAGGAAATAGAGCGTAGCAGCGAGGCCAATGACCGCTCAGGCACATCTCGGACCTCCCGGGACGACCGCTCTTAGGTCGGTCGTTGAGGGCAAAACGGACCTATCCCGAACAGGACGCAATCAACGCGCATGACCCAGAGACCGAAGTGGGGGGCCTCGATGACTTCATCCGCGAGAGCGAGCATCTGTGGGCGGGATGTCGAGGCCAAGAGCTCTGGCAGTCGCGTGCGCGATAAGGATGTCGCTTTTAGGCAACAGTTCCAGAAAATGTGACCCATCCCCAATCTTGTCGGTCGCCTCGCCTGGGGCATTCCGCTAAAAACATCTAGAGCGCCGGACTCGCCGTGTACTGCCGGAACATGCGTGGAGCGTTCTTTCGGGGACCGTGGCGCGGAGTTTGGGGGCAATGAACGCCTTGCAGGCCACCTGCATCGTGGGTGCCATAACACTCACGGGGATGATCCATCAGGTTAACGGCAACACGCCAGGCGCGACCGTGCCGGACGCAATGCCGGAAGCGGCTGTGAGCGCCGTGACGCTCGGTGCGCCGGCGCTCTCCGCCGCCGAGCCGGAGGCATCTGCCGGACCTGGAACGGCGCTTGGAGCAGAGCCGGGCTCGGTGCGCGTTGTGGTTTCCGGACCGGCGTTGATGGGCCGAGCTGAAATCCGCGACGATTCTATCGAGACAAAATTGGTGGACTTGGGCCACCATGATGCCGCCCAACCGGGGCCGACAACGCGCGATGCGTCCGACGATGCCTCCAACCCGGCGCCGGTGACGCAGGATTTCCGCTATCTCATCTATTACGTCTGGTCCGAACTGCCGCCCCCCGAGAAGCCGGCGGATATCGTCTTAAGTTCACTCAAGGACACCCCGGTCGGAACGCCGGTTGAGGAGATCAAGCGCGCTTCCGACGCTTTCGGTCTGGATTTCAATTTTATGAAAGCGGTTGCCAGGATCGAGTCCAATTTCGACCCCAAGCAACGCACCGGGTCGTATATCGGCCTGTTCCAGCTGAGCAAATACGAGTTCAACAAATTTGGCTCCGGGCGGATTCTTGATCCCCGCGACAATGCGGTTGCGGCGGCCTACAAGGTCATTACCGAAGGCATTCTGTTCGAGTGGGTGACGCACAGGAAGCCGACCTTGAGCGATCTTTAC
>Ga0306924_10005779_pt1 | contig 12236 bp, 8 predicted proteins | sample sta12Can44000111_FD_203756 | JGI IMG/M metagenome (GOLD analysis project Ga0306924, IMG submission 203756) | Lab enrichment of tropical soil microbial communities from Luquillo Experimental Forest, Puerto Rico - statanox.12C.anox.44.000.111 (v2)... | ecosystem: Environmental > Terrestrial > Soil... | reverse complement strand
GGGGCGCCTATATTATTGAGATCCTCAACCTCGACGAGCTGGCCAAGGATCGGGCATATCAGTTTCTCTTTGTCGTCGGGCCACTCCGGTTGCAGGGTGGGATCGGTGTACCTGTGAACCCCGTCGCCATTCTGTAAGCCAGCGATCGAGGCCGCAAGCCCTCTCTCCAGATCCTTGGGGATTGCGATGAGCGAGCAATCGGCGGTTCTTCTGCACCAGGTGAAAAAAGCATTCCCGCTCCAGGGCGGTCGCGCTCTCGAGGTGCTCGACCTCGAGCACCTCGCCCTTTCGGTCGGCAGCTGCACCGTTTTGCGCGGCCGGAGCGGCTCAGGAAAAACAACGCTCCTCAATCTGATTGCCGGCGTGACGGCTCCGTCCGCCGGCACCATCCGCGTCGGCGGTACCGATGTCTTCGCCCTGTCGGAAGCGCGTCGCGACCGGTTTCGCGCCGAGAATATCGGATACGTGTTCCAGACCTTCAACCTGGTCGCGGCGCTCAGCGCGCTTGAGAATGTGATACTCGCGATGATGTTCGCCGACGTCGTTCCGCAGCGCGAACAGCGCCGGCGCGCCGGCGATCTCCTCACTCGATTGGGCCTCTCCGAGCGCGTTGCGCACAAGCCCGCGCAGCTCTCGCGCGGCGAGCAGCAGCGAGTCGCCATTGCCCGCGCCTTGGCCAACAGCCCGCAATTGGTACTCGCGGATGAACCCTGCGCCAGCCTCGATGCGAGAACGGCCAACGAGGTGCTGGCAATATTTCTGGCCGTTTGCCGTCAGGAGAAGAAGACGCTGCTGCTCGTCTCGCACGACGAGGCGGCGCTCTTCGGAGCGGACCGGGTCATCGACATGACCGAGCTCAATCGCACCGAGGCCGACAGATGGTCCGCATAATGGCCGCCGTCCGTCGATGACGATGGCCGCCGTCCGTCGATGACGATCTTCACGGTCGCCCTCAAATACCTCCGAGGTCGTCTCGTCGCCAGCACACTGACAGCCGTCTCGATTGCGCTCGGGGTCAGCCTGGTGGTCGCCAGCGTGGTTCTCGGACGGGGGATCAGAGACGGCTTTATTGCGGGTGCCACCGATTACAACCTCGTGGTCGGCGCCAAGGGAAGTCCGACGCAGCTCGTGCTCGGCGTAATTTTTCGCATGGACCTCGCGACACCGAATATCGAGTACACCACTTATCGCGATCTGCAGCAGGATCCGCGCGTCGAGACGGCGGTGCCGATCGGGGTGGGAGACGCGTTTCGCGGGTTTCGCTATGTGGCGACAAACAAAGCGTATTTCGCGGCGTTTCCATGGCGCCATAAAACGTTCGCGCTCGCAGCGGGGAAGTTCTTCACAGACGATCCACCTAGCAAGCCGGCCTACGAGGCCGTGCTCGGCGCCGAGGCGGCCCGGTCGACAGGACTGCAGATCGGCGATCGCTTTTATGAGGGCGAAGAGATGGCTGAGTATCCGCTCACTGTGGTGGGTATCCTCAGGCCAACCCACAGCGCGGACGATCGCGCCATTTTCTTTTCGCTGCCGAGCTATTGGGGGATGAACGAAGTCGCACGAGGGATGGCGGTCAAGCCCCTGACAGCGGTGCTGATCCGGCCGAAGCGGATGTCCGACCTGCCGAGCCTCAACCGAGAGCTCAATGTCGCCACGGACACCCAGGCCGTCCTTCCGAGCGCCGTGCTCCTTACCATCTTCAATATGATGGCCGTGGCGGAGAACGTGCTGAAGATGATCCTGGCGATCGTTGGCCTTATCGTGTTGCTCTACGTGCTTGTCGCGATGTACAGCGCCACCATGGAGCGACGACGCGAGATCGCCACGATGCGTGCGCTGGGGGCGAGGCGCGCGACTGTTTTCGGTATTATCCTAGCGGAATCGGCAGGGCTCGCGACCGTGGGTGGAGTGGCCGGGCTCCTCGCCGGGCACGCCATTGCCTACCTCGCGGGGCTGGTGCTGGGGCAAAGCGGGCTGGTTACAAACCCTCTTCGCTTCAATCTATTCGAACCTGCAGTTCTGGTCAGCGTGATTCTCCTCGGCACGCTCGCCGGACTGCTGCCGGCGGTGCTCGCGTATCGCACGGAGGTTGCGGAAAACCTTGCGCCGCTGTCCTAGTCTGACGCGCCTGATCGGCAAATCTCGGAGGTCTGTGGCGGCTGGCCTCCTGCTGATCTTCCTGCCGATCGCGGCGCCGGCCGGCTCGGAGGAGATCGAGCGCCTGACTTTTGCCCAGCTGGTCGATTCGATCCGCGCCGATTCCGCGGTTACCGAAACCATCAAGTCTTACAACGGGAAACAAGTTGCGATTCAGGGGTTCATCGTTCCCGCCGGGGCGCCGGATTTGTCGTTCTTTCTGCTCAGTCGGGTCTCGGCCTTGGGCAATTACTGTTGCGAAGCGCCGGTCGGTCAAGACGAAACCGTCTACGTCTTTACCACAAAAGAAGTGAACATTACTTACGACCCGTTACGCGTTTTCAGAATCATCGGCGTCTTCGAGGCCGGCATGCGCACCGATGCGACCTATGGCCCGAGCCTATTCCGGATGCACGATGCGCGTGTCGAGGAAGCCTTCGGGGCGAAGATCTTCAAGACGGAGGAGTTTCGGGCTTCTGGTTCGAAGCCGTAGAGTCGCCTTCGAGCGCTTTTCTGCCGGACGGCAATGCGGGTATGGCAAGGGGAGGGAGAGGGCGATGATCGGACATGTGCGTGCGTTGACGATTGTCGGCGGGCTGGTGCTCGCCGCGTGCGGCGCCAGTTTGGCCTTCGCACAAAAATCGGGCGGCATCCTCAAGGTTTCGTTTTTCGACAACCCGGCGAGCATGTCATTGCACGAGGAAGCGACTGGTGCCGCATTGCGGCCGATGATGGGCGCGTTCAACAACCTCGTCATGTTCGATCAGCATGTGGCGCAGAACAGCCCGGACTCGATCGTCCCCGATCTGGCGACGAGCTGGTCCTGGAGCGAGGACGGCAAAGAGCTGACCTTCCCATTGCGCCAAGGGGTCAAATGGCATGACGGCAAGCCGTTCACCGCCGCCGACGTCAAATGCACCTGGGACCTGTTGCTGGGTACGGCGAGCGAAAAGCTCCGCGTCAATCCGCGCAAGACGTGGTACCTCAACCTCGACAAAGTGACGACCAACGGCGACTACGAGGTTACCTTTCACCTGAAGCGGCCGCAGCCGGCGCTACTGTCGCTACTGGCGTCGGGGTGGTCGCCGGTCTACCCCTGCCATGTCCCACCGGCCGAGATGCGGCGGCGGCCGATCGGCACTGGCCCCTTCAAATTTGTCGAGTTCAAGCCGAACGAGGCGGTCCGGACGGCGAGAAACCCGGATTACTGGAAGCCGGGCCGGCCTTATCTCGACGGCATCGAGTGGCACATCATGCCGGATATCGCCACCCGCAACCTGACCTTCATTGCAGGCAAGTTCGACATATCTTCGCCTTACGGCACGACTATCCCGTCATTGGACGACGTCAAAAAACAGGCACCGCAGGCGGTCTGCGTGGTGACCTCGACGAATGTCAGTCGCAACCTGATCCTCAACCGCGACAAGCCGCCGTTCGACAACGCCGACCTGCGCCGTGCGGTCGCGCTCAGCCTCGACCGCCAAGCCTTTATCGATATTCTCCAGCAGGGCAAGGGGGACATCGGCGCGACGATGCTGCCGCCGCCTGAAGGATTGTGGGGGATGCCGCCGGAGATGCTGGCAACATTGCCGGGCTACGATCCCGATATCGCGAAGAACCGCGCCGAAGCGCGCAAGAGCATGGAAAAGCTCGGCTACGGGCCCGACAACCGGCTCGCCCTGACCTTGTCCTCACGCAACATCCCCGCCTACCGCCAGCCGGCGGTGATCCTGATCGACCAGCTCAAGGAGATTTACATCGACGCCGTGCTCGAACCGGTCGAGACCGCCAACTGGTTCCCCAAAATCTACCGCAAGGACTACACGGTCGCGATCAACGGCACCGAGAGCGGGGTCGACGATCCCGACCAGCAATTCTACGAGAACTTCGTGTGCGGAGCCGTGCGGAACTACACCGGCTACTGCAATCCGGAAGTCGACAAGCTGATCGACCAGCAATCGGCGGAGGCCGACCCGGCAAAGCGCAAGCAGCTGGTATGGGAGATCGAAGGGCGGTTGGCCGAGGAAGGTGCCCGGCCGATCATCTTCTATCCGCGCGGCGGGACCTGCGCGCAACCCTATGTCAAGGGGCTCGTGACGATGGTCAACAGCATCTACAACGGCTATCGCATGGAGGACGTCTGGCTCGACAAGTAGCCCGGGCGCGGCAAAGATGACGGTGCCGAAGGGCGCGCGGCAACACGCGCCGCCGGAGATGGAGACGGATGACGGCAAATCTTGCGACTCTGGCCGCCGCAAGTGGGCTGCTGGCAAGCTTATGCATAAACGGACCGGGTTTTGCCCAGAAGTATGGGGGCGTTTTGCGAATGCCGTCGGGCGACAGCCCAGCGAGTATGTCGATCCACGAGGAATCGACGATTGCAGTCTTGGGCCCGATGATGGGGGTGTTCAACAACCTCGTCCTGTTCGATCAGCATTTGAAGCAGAACAGCCTGCAGTCGATCGTCCCCGACCTCGCCACGAATTGGTCGTGGAACGAAGAAGGGACGACGCTGACGTTCACGCTGCGCGACGGCGTGAAGTGGCACGACGGCAAGCCCTTCACGGCGCGCGACGTTCAGTGCACCTGGGACCTGATCACTGGGAAGTCGAGCGAGAAGTTCCGCGTCAATCCGCGCAAATCCTGGTACCGCAACCTCGAAGAGGTTACCAGCAACGGCGATTACGAAGTCAGCTTTCACTTGAAGCGGCCGCAGCCGGCCTTTCTCGCGCTGGTGGCCTCCGGCTGGTCGCCAGTCTATCCATGTCATGTCTCGCCGCGCGACATGCGCAGCCATCCAATCGGCACCGGTCCGTTCAAATATTTCGAGTTCAAACCCAACGAAGGAATCAAAATCGCGCGGAACCCGGACTATTGGAAAAAGGACCGGCCTTACCTCGACGGGATTGAATGGACGATCATCCGCAATCCCTCGACGGCGGTGATGGCCTTTGCCGCCGGCAACTTCGACCGGTATCAGCAGGGTATCCTGTCGATCCCTTTGATGAAGCAGATCAAGAACCAGGCGCCGCAGGCGATCTGCGAGGTGGTGCCGTGGAATGTCAGCCGCGCGCTGATCGTCAACCGCGCAACCCCACCCTTCGACAACCCCGATCTGCGGCGAGCGATGGCGCTGAGCCTGGATCGCCAGGCCTTTATCGACATCCTGGGCGATGGGCAAGGCGAGATCGGCGGTGTCATGATGCCGCCGCCCGCGGGGCTCTGGGGCATGCCGCCGGATCTGCTCAAGACATTGCCGGGCTACGACCCCGATGTCGCAAAGAACCGTGTCGAGGCGCGCCAGCTGATGCAAAAGCTCGGATATGGGCCGGACAACCGGCTCGCTGTCACGGTGACTACGCGCAACGTCCCGGGCTATCGCGATGCGGCGGTAATCCTGATCGACCAGCTGAAGGAGATCGGGATCGACGGCGTGCTCGACGCGGTCGACACGACCCAATGGTATCCCAAAGTGATGCGCAAGGACTATGCCGTCGGCCTCACCGTCAGCGAGAACGGGCTCGACGATCCCGACCAGCAGTTCTACGAGAATTTCGTGTGCGGCGCCGAGCGTAACTACACCGGTTATTGCAATCCCGAGGTCGACAAACTGGTCGACCAGCAATCGATGCAATCCGCCAAGGAAAAACGCAAGCAGCTGGTATGGGAGATCGAAAGGAGATTGGCGGAGGACGCCGCGCGGCCGATCATCTTCTATCCGCGCTCTGGAGTTTGCTGGCAACCCCAATTCAAGGGACACACGATGATGATCAATGGAAACTACAACGGCTGGCGCTTCGAGGACGTTTGGCTCGACAAATAGGCACTGAGGCCGTGCGACCGAGCTGACTCGCGACAACCGAGGGAAGGAAACGGCAAATGACGCGACATCTTAGCAGCTTTGCGGTTGCTGCCGGGTTGCTGATCGCACTCACTGCCGCACCGGCGGCAGTCGCCCAGAAGCAGCGCGGCATCTTGAGAATCTATATGATCGACAGTCCTGCGAGCATGTCGATTCACGAGGAATCCACCGTCGTCGCCGAGCGGCCGGTGATGGGGGTGTTCAATAATCTCGTGCTGTTCGACCAGCACGTAAAGCAAAACAACCCGGATGCGATCGTTCCCGAGCTCGCGACCGGCTGGTCGTGGAGCGAGGACGGTACAGAGCTGACCTTTCCACTCCGCCAGGGCGTCAAATGGCACGACGGCAAGCCCTTCACCGCCAAGGACGTCAAATGCACCTGGGATGTGCTCGCCGGCAAATCAGAGGAGAAGTTTCGCATCAATCCGCGCAAAGCATGGTACCGCAACCTCGAAGAAGTCACCACGAACGGTGACGGAGAGGTCACTTTCCATCTGAAGCGGCCGCAGCCGGGCCTCATCGCGCTCCTGGCTTCCGGCTGGTCGCCGGTCTATCCCTGCCACGTCAGCCCACGCGACATGCGCAGCCATCCGATCGGCACGGGTCCGTTCAAGTTCGTCGAGTTCAAGCCCAACGAGGGAATCAAAGTCGCCCGGAACTCGGACTATTGGAAGAAGGGTCGACCGTATCTAGACGGCGTAGAGTACACGATGCTGAAGAACCGGTCGACGGTGATACTGGCCTTCATCGCCGGCAAATATGACCTGACTTTCGCCGGCAGCGTGACGATCCCGCTGATACATGACATTCAAAACCAGATGCCTGAGGCGATCTGCCAGTCGAACCCGGGGAGCGTCAACATCAATCTGATAATCAACCGTTCGGCGCCGCCCTTCGACAATCCCGATTTGCGGCGAGCCATGGCGCTGGGCCTGGATCGCAAAGCGTTTATTGACATCCTCACCGAAGGGCAGGGAAACCTCGGCGGTGTATTGCAGCCACCGCCCGGAGGGCAGTGGGGATTGCCGCGCGAAGTCCTACAGACATTGCCGGGTTACGGGCTGAATGTGGAGCAAAACCGCGCCGAAGCACGCCGGATCATGCAGACCCTCGGTTATGGGCCGGATCATCCGCTCAAAATCGTGGTGTCGACTCGCGACACGCCGTCGTACCGTGACCCCGCAGTCATTCTGATCGACCAGTTGAAGCAAATCTATACCGAAGGCGAGCTCGAAACGATCGATACCACGCGGTGGTACCCCAAGGTGATGCGCAAGGACTACGCTGTCGCTCTCAACCTGACGGGCAGCACCGTCGACGATCCCGATCAAGGGCTGTACGAAAATTATACCTGTGGCGCTGAAGGCAACTACAACGGTTACTGTAATCCGGATCTCGATAAGCTGGTCGACCGGCAATCGATGGAGGCCGACCAACAAAAGCGGAAATCCCTGGCGTGGGAGCTCGAACGGAAACTGGCGGAGGACGACGCACGGCCGATCATCTACTACAATCGCGGCGGGACCTGCTGGCGGCCCGAGGTCAAAGGGCTGACGGTCATGGTCAACAGCATCTACAATGGCTGGCGTATGGAAGACGTCTGGCTCGACCAATAAAGACCCGGGAGAGAAGCACATGAAGTTGACACTGCGTGCCGCCTTAGCGGTCACGGTCGCACTGATCGCGATTTCTGCTGCCTGTCCTGCGTCGGCGCAGAAGAAAGGCGGCAGTCTTACGGTGTACAGTATCGACAGCCCGCCGAGCATGTCGATCCATGAGGAAGCCACGGCCTCCTCGCAGAGCCCGATGATGGGCGTGTTCAACAACCTGGTCATGTTCGACCAGCACGTGGAGCAGGCCAGCCTCGCGTCTATTGTGCCCGATCTCGCAACCAGCTGGTCGTGGAACGAGGAGGGGACCGAGCTTACCCTGCCGCTGCGCCACGGCGTCACATGGCACGACGGCAAGCCGTTCACGGCGCGAGACGTCGTTTGCACCTGGGACCTTCTGATGGACAAGGCGAGCGAGAAGCTGCGCCTCAATCCCCGCAAGACGAATTTCAAGAACCTGGATCAGGTCACCGCCAACGGCGACTACGAGGTCACCTTTCATCTGAAGCGGCCGCAGCCGGCCTTTATGATGCTGATCGCCACCGGGTTTGCGCCGATCTATCCTTGCCACGTCCCGCCGGCCCAGATGCGCCAGCATCCGATCGGCACCGGTCCGTTCAAATTCGTCGAATTCAAGCCGAACGAGCACATCAAGGTGATGCGGAACCGGGACTACTGGAAACAGGACCGCCCCTATCTCGACGGCATCGAGTACACGATCATCCGCAATCCGGCGACTGCGGTATTGGCCTTTATTTCCGGAAAGTTCGACATGACCTTTCCGTACACCCTCACCATTCCGCTGCTGAAAGACGTACAGAGCCAGACTCCGCAGGCGATCTGCGAGCTGACGCCCATTGGCGGCGTCAACCGTCATCTGCTCATCAGTCGCGACAAGCCGCCTTTCGATAACCTCGATTTGCGGCGGGCGATCGCGCTGAGCCTCGATCGCAAGGCATTTATCGATACCCTGAGCGAAGGCCACGGCGACATCGGCGGGGTCCTGCAACCCCCGCCCGAAGGGTTGTGGGGCATGACCTCCGAGACACTGAAGGACCTGCCGGGCTACGACCCTGACGTACAGAAGAGCCGCGCCGAGGCTCGCGGGACCATGGAAAAGCTCGGCTACGGTCTCGGCAACAGGCTGAAGATCACGGTTTCGACGCGCGATCTCCCCGTCTACCGGGACCCGGCGGTGATCCTGATCGATCAGTTGAGGGAGGCCTATATCGACGGCGAACTCGAGCTCATCGAGACGTCGCGATACTTTCCGAAAATCCTCCGCAAAGAATACACGGTCGCGCTCAACCTGCAGACCAGCGGGCCCGATCCCGACCCGACGCTCGATGTCTTTTATGGCTGCGGATCGAGCCTGAACTGGGACGGCTACTGCAACCCCGAGGTAGACAAACTGATCGAGCAGCAATCGCGCGAGGGCGACCGGGCACGGCGTCGCCCGATCCTCTCGGCGATCGAACGCAAATTGGCGGAGGACATCGCTCGGCCGATCATCTTTTACGACCGCGCCGGGACCTGCTGGCAGCCTTATGTCAAAGGCGTGACGATCATGGTCAATAGCCTCTTCAACGGCAATCGTCGTGAAGACATCTGGCTCGACAAATAGGAAACACGAATGGATCGAAATTTTTGGACAGCGGTCGCCGTTGGCGCGCTGCTGGTGGTCACGGCGGGGGGCGACATGGCGTCAGCCCAAAAGCAGGGCGGTGTTCTTAAGCTGTCGCATTTCGATAGCCCGGCCAGCATGTCGATCCTCGAAGAATCGACGCGCGCCGCACTGCAGCCAATGATGGGCGTGTTCAACAACCTCGTCATGTACGATCAGCACGTGGCGCAGAACAGCCTGGATTCGATTGTTCCAGATGTGGCGACCAAATGGGAGTGGAATGAGGACGGTAAGGAGCTAACCTTCCCGCTTCGCCAAGGCGTCAAATGGCACGACGGTAAGTCGTTTACTGCCGCCGATGTCAAATGCACCTGGAATTTGCTGATGGAGACGGGCAGTGACAAGCTGCGCGTCAATCCGCGCAAATCCTGGTACGACAACGTCGCGGAGGTAAGTACCCGCGGCGATTTCGAGGTCACCTTCAAGCTCAAGCAGCCGCAACCCTATCTGCTGACCCTGCTGGCCTCCGGCTGGTCGCCAATCTATCCCTGCCATGTGCCGGCGCGCGAGATGAGGCAGCATCCGATCGGCACCGGCCCGTTTAAATTCGTCGAGTTCAAGGCCAACGAACACATTACTGTGACAAAGAACCCGGATTACTGGAAACCGGGCCGACCTTACCTCGACGGTATCGAATATACGATCATGCGTGAAGCCGGACCACGCAACCTGGCCTTCTTCGCCGGGCGGTTCGATATGATTCCGTTGAACGTGACCATCCCGACGCTAAAGGATTTCAGGGAACAGTCCCCGCAAGCGCTGTGCCAAGTGGGTACGGGCAATGTGCCGCGCACATTGCTGGTCAACCCCACTGCGCCACCCTTCGACAATACGGAGCTGCGCCGGGCGATGGGTCTGGCTTTTGATCGTCAGGCCTTTCTCGATATTCTCAACGAGGGAAAAGGGGCGATCGGCGGCAATATGATGCCGCCGCCTGATGGCGCCTGGGGTATGCCGCCCGAGGTATTGCACACACTGCCCGGCTACGGCCCCGATGTTGAGAAGAACCGCGCCGAAGCGCGCAAGATCATGGAAAAGCTCGGTTACGGCCCGGACAAGCGCCTTGCGATCAAGTTATCGACGCGCAATTTTCCGGCCTGGCGCGACTATGCGGTGATAATGATTTCGCACTTAAAGGAAATCTACATCGACGCCGAATTGGATCTTGTCGACACCGCGCTCTGGTATTCGAAGATGGCGCGCAAAGACTATACCGTCGGCGCAGTTCCAATAGAGAGCGGCGTCGACGATCCAGACCAGATGTTTTACGAGAATTACGTGTGCGGCGCCTTGCGAAACTACACCGGATATTGCAACCCCGAGCTCGACAAGCTGGTGAACAGGCAATCGATGGAAATCAACCCCCAAAAGCGTAAGGAGATCGTCTGGCAGATCGAGAGGATCCTCGCCGAGGCGGGAGTCAGGCCGGTGCTTTTCTACCCGGCAGGTGCGTCCTGCTGGCAGCCTTGGGTCAAGGATCTGACCTTGATGACCAACAGCATCTACAATGGCTGGCGTATGGAAGACGTCTGGCTCGACAAGTAGCCCTCATTTTGCATTGAGAGCCCAGACAATGGGCCGCGCGACAGCGAACGGGAGGTGGACCGAGATGACGCGGCATCTGGGGGCGTTCGCAGTGGCGACGTCATTGCTCGTCGCCGTAGGCGCCGGGCCGGCGTCGGCCCAAAAAGCAGGCGGCATCCTGAAAATGTACGATCCCGACAGCCCGGCGAGCATGTCGATCCACGAGGAGGGGACGATCGTCGCAGAGCGGCCGATGATGGGGGTGTTCAACAATCTGGTGATGTTCGACCAGCACGTGAACCAAAACAGTCTCGCCTCGATCGTGCCCGATCTGGCCACCAGCTGGTCGTGGAATGAGGAAGGAACCGAGATGACATTCCCGTTGCGCCAGGGCGTCAAATGGCATGACGGCAAACCGTTTACTGCGAAGGACGTCCAGTGTACCTGGGACATGCTGACCGGCAAGTCGAGCGAGAAGCTGCGCGTCAACCCGCGCAAGGGCTGGTACCGGAACCTGGCGGCAGTTACGACCAACGGCGATTACGAGGTCACCTTTCATCTCAACCGGCCTCAACCGGCCTTTCTCGGGCTCCTCGCTTCCGGGTATTCCCCGGTCTATCCCTGTCATGTCCCGCCGCGCGACATGCGCCAGCATCCGATCGGCACGGGCCCGTTCAAATTCGTCGAGTTCAAGCCGAACGAATACATCAAGGTGACACGAAACCTTGATTACTGGAAGAACGACCGGCCTTATCTGGACGGCATCGAATATACGATCATTCGCAACCTGTCGACAGCGATATTGGCGTTTGTTGCAGGCAAGTTCGACATGACCTTTGCGTATGGTGTGACGGCACCATTGCTGAAGGACGTGAAGAGCCAGATGCCCGACGCAATCTGCGAAATGGCGCCGATCGGCGTCAACCGCAGCCTGATCGTCAACCGCGACAAGCCGCCCTTCGACAATCCCGATCTGCGGCAGGCGATGGCATTGAGCTTCGATCGCAAGGCGTTTGTCGACATCGTCACCGAGGGGCAGGGCGACATCGGCGGCGTCATGCAGCCGCCACCCGAGGGGCTTTGGGGCATGCCGCCGGAGGTCCTGAAGACACTGCCGAGCTATGATCCCGATGTGCAGAAAAACCGGACGGAGGCCCGCCGGATCATGGAGAAGTTCGGCTATGGGCCCGATAACCGGCTCAAGGTCAAGGTGTCGGTGCGCGACCTGCCGTTCTTCCGCGACCCGGCGGTGCTGATGATCGACCAGTTGAGGGAGGTGTACATCGACGGCGAGCTCGAAATGATCGACACCACGAATTGGCTGCCCAAGGTCATACGCAAGGACTACACTGTTGGTTTCAGCCCGGTGGCAGGCGGGCCCGACCCCGACAACAACCTCTACCTCAATTACGGGTGCGGC
>Ga0306924_10005777_pt1 | contig 12239 bp, 10 predicted proteins | sample sta12Can44000111_FD_203756 | JGI IMG/M metagenome (GOLD analysis project Ga0306924, IMG submission 203756) | Lab enrichment of tropical soil microbial communities from Luquillo Experimental Forest, Puerto Rico - statanox.12C.anox.44.000.111 (v2)... | ecosystem: Environmental > Terrestrial >... | reverse complement strand
GATGACGGCGCGGGCGCGCGTGTGCAGCGGGTCGAGCGGGTCGCGTGGCTCCGTCTCCATGTCGACGACGTCCTGCACCGTGCGGCCGCAGTAGCGCCGGTTCAGCTCGCGCCCGATCGCGCGCACCTCGTCGATGCCGAGCGGCGGATCGAGCGTCACCGCCCGCGCGGTCACCCAGCCCGCTTCGGTCACGAGCACAGCGAGCGCACGATCGTCCTCGAGCGGGATCAGGCCGACCCGCGCGAGCGTCGTCTGCTTGAGCGGCGGCGCCAGGAGCAGGCCGGTCAGCTTCGTCGCGGTCGACAGGTGCGAGGACGTCCGCTCCATGAAGCCGTCGATCCCGGAGCGGCGCTGCGGGAGCGTGTCGCCGGCCCGGACGTTCTTCGAGCTCAGCGGCGGCGGAAAGGACTCGACGTAGAACCGATAGGCCTTGTCGGTCGGCACGCGGCCCGCGCTGGTGTGCGGCTGGACGAGGTAGCCCATCTCCTCGAGGTCGGCCATGACGTTGCGGAGCGTGGCCGCCGAAAGGCTCGGGAAGTGCCGCCGGGCCAGCACGCGGGAGCCGACCGGCTCCGTCGAGTCGACGTACTCGCGGATGACCGCGACGAGCACGTCGCGATGCCGTCCATCCATTGTGCGGAAATTATAACAATTCGACGAAGAGCGCGTCCGAGAGGAGGAACCCGGCTTCGGTCAGCCGCACGCGGTCGCGCGCGTCGGTCAGCAGGGCTCGCGCGCGCCACTCGTCGACCAGCCCGCGCAGGCGCGCGTCCCCGTCGAGGCGCGCCTCGAGCAGGGTTGCCGGGATGCCGTCGGCGGTGCGCAGACCGAGGATCAGCCGCTCGGCCAGGCGCTGCCGCTCGGACAGGAGCTCGGCCGACGCGACCGGGAGGCCGGCCCCGGCGAGCGTCTCGCAGTAGCGCGGGGTGGCCTTGACGTTCGCGTAGCGCAGCCGGCCGACGAACCCGGAGGCGCCGGGTCCGGCGGCGAGGTATTCGGCCGCGTGCCAGTAGATCTGGTTGTGGCGCGAGCGAAAGCCGGGCCGCGCGTAGTTCGAGATCTCGTAGTGCTCCAGGCCGCGCGCCGCCGCGGCGCGCGCCAGGCGCCAGTACTGCTCGATCTGCGAGTCCTCCGCCGGGATGCCGTCGACGCCGGCGGCGCCCCAGAGGCTGCCGGCATCCAGGGTCAGGCCGTAGGCAGAGAGGTGATCCGGGCCCCAGTCGAGCACGCCCTCGACGGCGCGCGTCCAGCCGTCCGGGTCGAGCCCGGGCAGGCCGTACATCAGATCGACGCTCAGGTTGACGCAGCCGGCCGCGCGAGCGGCCTCGAACGCCGCGCGGGCGCCGCGCGCGTCGTGGAGCCGTCCGAGCCGCGGGAGGATCGAGTCGTCGAGCGACTGCACGCCGAGGCTCAGCCGGTTGACGCCGGCGGCGCGATACCCCGCGAGCTTGTCGCGCGTCACGCTCTCCGGATTGCACTCGACCGTGATCTCGGCGTCGCCCGCGACGTCGAACCGCGCACGGATCCGCTCGAGCATCGCCGCCAGCTCGTCAGAGGTCAGAAGCGACGGCGTGCCGCCGCCGAGGAAGATCGTCGACAGCCGCACGCGCGGAGCCCACGCGAGCCCGCCGAGCAGCTCGATCTCGCGATGGAACGCCTCGAGGTAGCGCGCCATCGCGCCGTCCTCGAGCGGCGCGGTGTTGAAGCTGCAGTACCCGCACCGCTTCGCGCAGAACGGCACGTGCACGTACAACCCCAGCTCCCGCGCCTCCGGCGGGTTATCCGCCAGCGACGACGAAAGCGCAGCGACTTCGGCAGCGTTGACCACGGGCACGGAGCCGCCTCGCATGAGAGGGTTGTCCGCCGGCGAGGCGCGATGCGCCCTCTCGGCGCCGTCAAAACGTACAGGGCTAATCGGGCGTGCGGAGCCGGCTCGCGCCAGTCTCAGGCCACCCTCGATTGGGACCGGGCTCACGGCCCCCGCTACAACAACAGGGCGTTCGGGCGACCCGCCTCGCTGAATCACTACAAAGGGCTACGGAATATAATTCGCGAGCCGCCACCAGCGGAGCCAGTGGCGGTCGCTGTCCCACGACCAGTAGATGAGGAAGGCCTTGCCCTTGATCTTGTCGCGCTTGACGAAGCCCCAGTACCGGCTGTCCTGCGAGTTGTCGCGGTTGTCGCCCATCACGAAGTACGAGTCGGGCGGCACGATCGTGGGCTCGCAGCCGTAGGCGTAGCCGCAGTAGCTATCGCCGCCGCGCACAGGGGTGTCGGCGAACTTCGTGTACGGCTCGGTGAGGGGCTTGCCGTTGACCAGGACCTGGTGGCCGCGGACCTGCACGCGCTCGCCCGCCGTGGCGACGATGCGCTTGATGAAGTCGCGCTTCTCGTCCTGCGGATAGCGGAACACGATGATGTCGCCCCGCTGCGGATCGCGCAGCGCCGGCAGGCGCAGCTCGGTCAGCGGCAGCTCGGGACCGTACAGGAACTTGTTCACCAGGATGTAGTCGCCGACCAGCAAGGTGTCCATCATGGAGCCGGACGGGATCGTGAAGGCCTGCACCACGAGCGAGCGGATGACGAGCGCCAGGAGCACGGCGATCGCGATCGCCTCGGCGTACTCGCGGACGATGGACTTGCGGCGCCGCTTCGGCTCGACCGCCTCGGCGGGCAGCGCGGGATGGGCCTCGATCTCGATCTTGCGGTCGTCCATCGTCAGCTCTTGAGCACCGAGAGGAACGCTTCCTGCGGTACTTCCACCTTCCCGACCTGCTTCATGCGCTTCTTTCCTTCCTTCTGGCGCTCGAGCAGCTTCCGCTTCCGCGTGATGTCGCCCCCGTAGCACTTGGCCGTGACGTTCTTGCCCATCGCCTTGACCGTCTCGCGCGCGATGACGCGGCTGCCGATCGCGGCCTGGATGGCGACCTCGAAGAGCTGGCGCGGGATCACCGCGCGCAGCTTCTCGACCAGCGCCTTGCCCTTCTCGTACGCCTTGTCGCGATGCACGATGATGGAGAGCGCGTCGACCGGGTCGCCGTTGAGCAAGATGTCGAGCTTCACCAGATCCGACGGCCGGAAGTCCGAGAGCTCGTAGTCGAACGACGCGTAACCCTTCGAGATCGACTTGAGCCGGTCGTAGAAGTCGACGACGATCTCGGCGAGCGGGAAGTCGAACCGGATGTGCACGCGCTTGCCGTGATACTCGAGCGAGCGGTGCTCGCCCCGCTTCTCCTGGGCGAGCTTGTAGATCGCGGTCATGAACTCCGTCGGCACGAAGACCGACGACTTCACGTACGGCTCGTCCATCTGCTCGATCCGATCGGGGCTCGGCAGCTTGGACGGGTTGTCGATGTCGAGCACCTCACCGGCCGTGGTGAGCACCTTGTACTGCACGCTCGGCGCCGTCACGATCAGCGACAGGTTGAACTCGCGCTCGAGGCGCTCCTGGACGATCTCCATGTGCAGCATGCCGAGGAACCCGCAGCGAAAGCCGTAGCCCAGCGCCAGGGAGGTCTCGGGCTCGTAGGTGAAGGCCGGATCGTTGAGCCGGAGCTTCTCGAGGGCGTCGCGCAGCGCCTCGTAGTCCGTGTCCTCGATCGAGTAGAGCCCGGCGAAGACCATCGGCTTGGCGTCGCGATAGCCCGGGAACGGCGCGGCGGTGGGGCGCGCGGTCTCGGTGATCGTCTCGCCGACCTTCGCGTCGGCGACGCGCTTGATCGACGCGGTCAGGTAGCCGACCTGTCCGGCCGATAGCTCCTCGACCGGCCGCATGTCCGGGCTGAAGACGCCGACCTGCTGCACGTCGTACGAGCGGCCGTTGGACATGAGCAAGATGCGCGTCCCCGGCCGCACGCGGCCGTCGTAGAGGCGCACGTAGACGACCACGCCCTGGTAGGAGTCGTAGAACGAGTCGAAGACGAGCGCCTTGAGGGGCGCGTGGGGATCGCCCAGCGGCGGCGGCACCCGGGCCACGATCGCCTCGAGGACCTCCGGCACGCCGGTGCCGTGCTTGGCCGAGATCGCGAGCGCCTCGGTCCCGTCGAGATCGAGCGTCTCGGTGATCTGGTTGCGCGTGCCCTCGACGTCGGCGGCCGGCAGGTCGATCTTGTTGATGACCGGGATGATGGCGAGGTTCGCGTCGCTGGCGAGGTAGAAGTTGGCCAGCGTCTGCGCCTCGATCCCCTGCGCGGCGTCGACGATGAGGACGGCGCCCTCGCACGCGGCCAGCGCGCGCGACACTTCGTAGGAGAAGTCGACGTGGCCCGGCGTGTCGATGAGATTGAGCGTGTACTCCTGGCCGTCGCGCGCCCGGTAGAGCAGGCGCACCGTGTGCGCCTTGATCGTGATCCCGCGCTCGCGCTCGAGATCCATGGAGTCGAGCACCTGGTCGACGGCCTTCTTGGCGTCCATCGTCCCGGTGAGGGACAGGAGCCGATCCGCCAAGGTTGATTTCCCGTGATCGATGTGGGCGACGATCGAGAAATTGCGGATGCGACTCAAGACCATCGGTTCAGTCTAACACTGCGCGCTCCGGAACGGTCGTGCCCGACGCGAGCACCACCTCGGGGCCGACACGCGCGCCGTAGCCGATCCGCACGTCGGCGCCGAGCACGCAGTCCTGGAGCACGGCGCCCGCGCCCACCTCGACCCGCTCCCACAGAATCGCGCCCTCGATGCGCGCGTCCGGGCCGATGCGCGCCCCGTCGCCGATCACCGCGCCAGGCCCGACTCGGCACCGCGGACCCAGCGCGACCCCGGCGCCGACCACCGCGGGCGCGACGATCCGCGCAGCCGGGTCCACGCTGCCGCCGCCGTCGAGCCAGACGCCGTCCCGCCGCTGTCCGGGCGGCGCCAGCGGCATCGCGGCGCGGCCCTGGAGCAGGTCGATCTGGGCGGCGCGATACGCCGACGGATTGCCGATGTCGCGCCAGTACGCGGTGGGGCACCAGCCGTAACACGGCACACCGTCGGCGATCAGCGCGGGGAAGAACTCGCGCTCGATCGAGCTCGCGCGGCCGCGCGGGATGCGCGCGAGGAGCTCGGCGTCAATGAGGTAGATACCCGCGTTGATCGTGTTGGTCGTGATCTCCTCGTCGGCGGCCGGCTTCTCGCGGAACGCCTTCAGGCGCCCGTCGGGCTCGGTCTCGACGAGCCCGTACTGACGGGGGTCCGGCACCGGCTGCAGGTAGATCGTGGTCCGCGATCCCCGCGTCTCGTGCAGCCGGCGCATCTCGGTCAGATCGGGGTCGGTGAGGATGTCCCCGTTCAGCACGAACAGGGTCCCCGAGACGTCGTCGGCGGCATTGCGCACGCCGCCGCCGGTGCCGAGCGGCTCGTCCTCCACGACGTAGCGGAGCCGGACGCCCAGGTGCTCGGCGTCGCCGAGCGCGGCCCGCACGTCGTCGACGCGATAGGAGCACGCCAGGACGACGTCGGAGACACCGTGAGCCCGCAGCAGCGCCAGCTGGTAGGCGAGGAAGGGGCGATTCAGGAGCGGAACGACCGGCTTGGCCCGCGCGAGTGTCAGGGGACGCAGGCGCGTACCCTGGCCGCCGGCCAGAATGACGGCCTGCAGGGAGCTGGGTCCAGCCACTACCTACCGGGCGACCAGGGCTCGGCCTCGCTGATCAGCATCACCGGGATCCCATCGCGGATCGGATAGGCCTTGCGGCACGCGGGGCAGATGATCCGCGTCTCCTCGAAGAGGAGGTCACCCTTGCACGCCGGGCACGCGAGAATTGCTTTCAGCTCTTCGTCGATCATCGTTTGAGCTCCTTCCGGAACCAGGCGACGGTCTGGGAGAGGCCTTCGTCGAGCGATGTGGTGGCGCTCCAGCCAAGGAGTGACTTGGCGCGCGAGGCGTCGAGGAGGCTTCGGCGCTGCTCGCCCGGCTTCGCCGGCCCGTGTTCCGAGGCCCTGCGCACATCTGTGAGCCGCGCGAGCCGCCGGTAGAGCTCGTTGACGGTCGTCTCCGCGCCGGTGCCGATATTCGCGATGCCGGTGACGTCCAAGGACGCCACGCCGCACGCCACCGCGTCGGCGACGTCGCCAACGTACACGTAGTCGCGCGTCTGCTCCCCGTCGCCGTTCACGACGCAGGGGTCGCCGGAGAGGAGCCGCGAAGTGAAGATCGCGATGACGCCGGCCTCGCCGGCGGGATCCTGGCGCGGGCCGTAGACGTTGGCCAGGCGTAAGGTCAAGCCGCGGCCGCCGGTCAGCCCGGCCCAGCACTCGAGGTACCGCTCGGCGGTAACCTTCGACACCCCGTAGGGCGAGGAGGGTCGGAGCGGATGGTCCTCCGGGGTTGGCAGGACATTCGTGTCGCCATACCCCGCGCCCCCTGTCGAGGTGTAGACCACCCGCAGCACCCGCGCGTGCCGGCATGCCTCCAGGAGGCCGATCGTCCCCAGGACGTTGACGGACGCGTCGAAGCACGGATCGGCCACCGAACGCGGCACGGCCGCCTGCGCCGCGATGTGGACGACGATGTCCGGCTTGGCGGCGGCGAGCACATCGTCGAGGCGCGCATCACGCAGGTCGCACACGTGCAGTCGCGCCCCAGCCGCCACCCGCTCGCGCCGACCCGTGGCCAGGTTGTCGACCACGTCGACGGCGTGCCCGGCCACAAGCAGGCGGTCCACCACGTGCGAGCCGATGAAGCCCGCGCCGCCGGTGACGAGAACCTTCATGCGCGCAGCTTCTCTCGGAACCAGTCGATGGTGAACCGCAAGCCGTCGTCGATCTCCACGCGAGGCTCCCACCCCAGGACTGCTCGGGCACGTCCGATGTCGGGCTGGCGGATCTTGGGATCGTCGACCGGGAGTGGTCTGAAGACAATCTCGCTGCGAGAGTCCGTGAGTCGGATGATCCGTTTGGCGAGCTCCAGCAGGGTCATCTCCTTGGGATTGCCGAGATTGACGGGCTCGTTCACGGGCGCCCCCATGAGCCGCCACAGGCCGTCGACGAGGTCGGTGATGTACTGGAACGACCGCGTCTGCGCACCATCACCGAAGACCGTGAGGGGAGCCCCGGTCACTGCCTGGCCGATGAACGCCGGAATGGCGCGCCCGTCCTTGAGCCGCATGCGTGGACCGAACGTGTTGAAGATCCTGACGATCCGCGTGTCGATACCGTGCGTGCGGTGGTAGGCCATCGTGATCGCCTCGCCGAAGCGTTTGGCCTCGTCGTACACCCCCCGCGGCCCAACCGGATTGACGTGTCCCCAGTAGTCCTCGCGCTGGGGATGCACGAGGGGATCGCCGTAGACCTCGGAGGTCGATGCGAGGAGGAATCGAGCGCCCTTGGCCTTGGCGACGCCGAGCGCGTTGTGCGTCCCGAGCGCGCCGACCTTCAGGGTCTGAATCGGCAGTTCGAGGTAGTCGAGCGGCGAGGCCGGACTCGCGAAGTGCAGGACCCAATCGAGAGGCCCGTTGAGCCGGATGTAGTCGGTGACATCGTGCTCGATGAGCGTGAAGCCGTGGCGAGACTCGAAGGCGACGACGTTGTCACGAGATCCCGTGACGAAGTCGTCCATGCAGACAACGTCCCATCCCTTGTCGAGAAAGAACTTGCAGAGGTGCGAGCCGATGAAGCCCGCTCCCCCTGTGACCAGGACCCGCATTGCGGGCTCTACCCGAGATCCCGAGAGTCACGGGCGTCGCCGCTCCTCGCGAGAGCACCAGAGCCGCCGGCGGCGCACATGTCCATGACTTCTGTCATCATAGCAGACGCCACATCGTGTCCACGGTGTTCGTCCTCCGCCTCGGCGGAGGCCCAGCGGAAGAAGACGACCGTGAACGCCAGCAGCGGAATGAGACCGGCCGGTACCCACATGATCAGTCCGCCCAGCCGCTGATCGGCGAGCGGCGTGAGCTCGAAGAGCCGTGGCGCGGCCGCATAGAACGGATAGAGCGTGTGCTCGGCGCCGGTGATCATCGCCGCGACGATCGTCATCGGCATACCGAACGCGAACAGGTAGAGGATCTGCGCGCCGTAGTGCAGCCGCGGCAGCCGGGCGGAGGGCGACAGTACCGGCCACCACGCCACGAGCGCGGTCACGATCAAGAGCAGGTGCTCGAGGATATGGAGGCGGTGGTGCTCGAGCGCGGCGTTGTACGGCCCCGGCAGATGCCAGCCGATCAGCGCCACCGCGTAGAGCGCGAGTGCCGGCACCGGCCGCGTTGCCGCGCGCATCAGCGCCCCGAGCGCCCGGCCGAGCCGGCGCACGAGCGCGTCGGCCATCCACGGCGGGGTGCCGGTCAGCAGCAGCGGCGGCACGACGAGCGTCAGCAGCAGGTGCTGCACCATGTGCCCGCTGAACAGGTAGTAATCGCTCAGGTCGTGCAGAGGCCCGTTGAGCGCGACGAGCAGCACGAGCAGCGCGGCCATGAAACGCGCCGGACGCCCGAGACCGGCGCGCGGGCCGTGCGTCCACGCGAGCGCGTACGCCAGTGCCGCGGCGCCGACCAGGAGCACGACGTCGGCGTGGAGCTCGCCGGACGTCCACGCGAAGGGTGGCGGCGAGCTCATCAGCGGCCGAACACCAGAAAAGCGCCGGTCAGGGTCATCAACGCGACCGCGAGCCCCGAGGCGAGGATCAGCGGCCCCACGAACAAGAACGTGGGCACGCGCGACTCGTAGCGCAGGTGCATGAAGAAGGCGGCGACGAGCGCGAACTTGGCGGCCGACATCGCCAGCAGGAGCGGCACGACGATCGGCGCGAGCCGCCGGACGTAGATCACTCCGACCTCGAGCGCCGTCACGACCGTCAGCACGAGCGCCACCCGGATGTAGGTGCCGACCGTCGGCTGCTCGTGGCCTGGATGCTGGTCGCTCACGGATGCGCCTCCGTCATTGGCCATTGGCGCGCCTCGGCCGGCGGGGCCCCAGCCCGGCGACGGCCTGCAGCGCGCACAGCCTCACGGGATCAAGTACACGAGCGTGAAGATCGCGATCCACACGACGTCCACGAAGTGCCAGTAGAGCCCGGCGATCTCGACCTTGACGGCGTCGATCGCGCCGAGCCGTCCGCGGAGATCGAGCACCCAGAGCGAGAGCAGCCAGAAGACCCCGATCGCGACGTGCGTGCCGTGCAGGCCGGTGAGCAGGAAGAACGTCGAGCCGAAGAGGTTCCGCTGCAGCGTGAACCCCTCGTGGACGAACGAGGTGAACTCGTAAGCCTGGAAGCCGAGGAAGATCAGGCCGAAGAACGCGGTGCCGAGCAGCCACAGGCGCGCCTGTCGCCGGTCGCCGCGCTGGACGGCGGCGAGCGCCAGCACCATGAGCAGGCTCGACATCAAGAGATCGAAGGTCGACAGCGACGTGAGCGGGATGTTGAAGATCTCGTGGGGCGCGGGCCCGACCACGCTGCGGCCCTTGTACGCGAGGAACGTCGCGATGAGCGTGCCGAAGAAGAAGCATTCGGACCCGAGGAAGACCCACATCGCCATCTTGCGGTGGTCGAGCCCGAGGCCGCCCACCTGGTCCGCGTGCTCCGGCGCGCGGTGATGCTCGAGGGCGAAGCGGACGGCCGCCCAGATCGTCCACAGGACGCCGATCGCGACGAGCGCGACGTACGTGAGGCCGCCGACCGCCGTGACCAGCAGCCCGAGCGCGGCCATCCACGGCCAGTGGGACGGCGCGGGCAGATGAACGGACGCGTGGGCGCCCGGTTGTGTCGCACCGACCGTGGGACCGCGACGCGGACCGTACTTCTCCCGCCAGAACGAGTCGCGACCGTAGATGGGCGGGATCGTGTCGAAGTCATGCGGCGGCGGCGGCGACGACGTTCGCCACTCGAGCGTGCGCCCGTCCCACGGATCGGCGGGCGCCGGCGTCCCGGCGCGCAGGCTCCGCCAGGCGTTCACCATGAAGACGAGCACGGCCAGCCCGATGCCGAAGGCACCGATGGTCGAGGCGAGGTTCGCGTCGTTCCAGCCCAGGTCCGGGCGATAGGTATAGATGCGGCGCGGCATCCCGATCGCCCCCAGATAGTGCTGGGGGAAGAACGCCAGGTTGAAGCCGGCGAACATGAGCCAGAAGTTCAGCCGGCCGAGCCCTTCGCCCAGCAGGCGGCCCGTCATCTTCGGCCACCAGTAGTAGATCCCCGCGAACAGCCCGAAGAGGCTGCCGCCGATCAGCACGTAGTGCAGGTGCGCGACGACGAAGTAGCTGTCGGTCTGCTGCAGATCGACCGGCGGCGAGGCGTGCATGACGCCCGAGAGGCCGCCGATCGTGAAGAGCCCGACCAGCCCCATCGCGAAGTGCAGCGCGCTCGTCGGCCGGATGGCGCCGCCCCAGAGCGTCGCGAGCCAGTTGAAGATCTTCACCCCCGTCGGGATCGCGATCAGCATGGTCGCGATCGAGAACGCCGAGTCGGCCACGGGCCCCATGCCGGCCGCGAACATGTGATGGCTCCAGACGCCGAAGCCGAAGAAGCCGATCAGCACGCCCGAATAGATGACGACCGGTGCGCCGAACAAGGGCTTGCGCGCGAAGGTCGGCAGCACCTCCGAGACGATCCCGAACGCGGGCAGGATCAGGATGTAGACCTCGGGATGCCCGAAGATCCAGAACAGGTGCTGCCAGAGATGCAGGTCGGCGCCCGCCGCCACGTCGTAGAAGTGGGTGCCGAAGAACCGGTCGAACATGAGGAAGATCAGCCCGACCGTGATGGGCGGGAAGGCCAGCGCGATCAGGAACTGCACGACCAGGGTCATCCACACGAACACCGGCATGCGCATCATCGACATGCCGGGGGCGCGCATGTTGAGGATCGTGACGATGAAGTTGACGGCCGCAATCACGGACGACACGCCGAGGATCTGGAGGCTGAAGATCCAGAAGTCGACGCCGAGGCCAGGCGCATAGTGCTTCGAGGTGAGGTTGGCGTAGCCGAACCATCCGACGTCGGGCGGCGTGCCGGCGAGCCAGCTCGCGTTGAGCAGGAGGCCGCCCGCGAGGAAGATCCAGTAGGAGAGCGCGTTCAGGCGCGGGAACGCGACGTCACGTGCGCCGATCAAGAGCGGCACCATGAAGTTGAAGAACATCGCGTTGAACGGCATGATCGCCAGGAAGATCATCGTGGTGCCGTGCATCGTGAACAGCTCGTTGTAGGTGTGCGCGCTCACGAGCGTGTTGTCGGGCACCGCGAGCTGGAGACGGATCACGAGGGCCTCGATCCCGCCCAGCAGAAAGAACGCGAATGCGCTCGCGCCGTAGAGGATGCCGATCCGCTTGTGGTCGACCGTCGTGAGCCAGCTCCGCACCGTCGACGTCGTGTCCGCGCGCGATCCGCCGACCGCCGGCGCGTGGAGGACTTGATCCGAGGGATGGGCGCTCATCACTTCAACCCGATCAGGTAGGTCGCGACGGCGCGCGCCTGTTCGTCGCTGAGCCCGAGCGCCGCCATTTTTGCGTCAGGTTTCAAGGCCGCTGGATCCTTCACCCACGCGGCGACGGTCTCGACGGTGACCGGCAGGAGCCCGGCCGCGAGCGAGCGGCGGCTGCCGAACGTGGTGAGGTCGGGGCCGAGCGCGCCGCTCGAGACTCCGCGGATCGTGTGGCAGCCGACGCAGGCGCTGCGCGCGAAGATGGCCTTGCCGTCCGCGGCCGGGCCGGCCGCCGGCTCGGCGGGCTCCGCCTTCTGCGCCGCGACCCAGCGCGCGAACGCGTCGGGCGCGTCGACGATGACGTGCATGCCCATGTTGGCGTGGGAGGTGCCGCAGAACTCCGCGCACTGCCCGCGATAGTCGCCCGGGCTCTCGGCGGTGAAGGTCAGACGGTTCAGGCGCCCGGGCACGACGTCGCGCTTGCCGCCGAGCCGCGGCACCCAGAAGCTGTGGATCACGTCGGGTCCGTCGAGCGTGAGCGCGACCGGCTGCCCGGCCGGCACGTGCAGCTCGTTCGCGGTGACGATCGCCAGCCCGGGATAACGAAATTCCCACCACCACTGGTGGCCGAGCACGCGCACCTCGAGAGCGTCGCGCGGGGGTTCGGCCTGTGTGCGGAAGATCACCTGGATCGTCGGGATCGCGATCACGAGCAGGACGATCGCGGGCGCGATCGTCCACGAGATCTCGAGCACGGTGTGGCCGCGCGTCTGCGCCGGCATCTCCGCGGCGCCGGGCCGGGCGCGGAAGCGCACGATGACCCATGCCAGCCCGATACCGACGACCAGCACGATGCCGACGCTGATCCAGGTGATGATCCCGTAGACGTGCAGGATGTCGCGCGCG
>Ga0306924_10005772_pt1 | contig 12241 bp, 10 predicted proteins | sample sta12Can44000111_FD_203756 | JGI IMG/M metagenome (GOLD analysis project Ga0306924, IMG submission 203756) | Lab enrichment of tropical soil microbial communities from Luquillo Experimental Forest, Puerto Rico - statanox.12C.anox.44.000.111 (v2)... | ecosystem: Environmental > Terrestrial >... | reverse complement strand
GCAAGCCGGTGATCGTGGAGAATCGCGGCGGCGCGGGCGGCAATATCGGCATTGCGGCCGCGGCCCGCGCAGCGCCCGACGGCTACACGCTCCTGATCTGCTCCAGCGCTTACGTCGTCAATCCGAGCCTCTATGCACAGGCGAGCTACGATCCCTTCAAGGATTTCGTGCCGGTCATGGTGATCGGGGCTTCCCCCAATGCCTTCGTGGTTCCCGCGCAATCGCAGTTCCGGAGCATGCCCGAGGTCATCGCCGCGGCGCGGGCAATTCCCGGCAAGCTCAACTGGACATCGCCGGGCGCCGGCACCACGCCTTACCTCGCGGGCGAGCTGCTCAAGCTGCGCGCCGGGATCGACATGGTGCACGTTCCTTTCGCTGGGGCGGGGCCGGCAACCACCGCCGTGCTCGGCGGCCAGGTCGACCTGTATACGGCCAATATCGGTTCACTCATGGCGCTGATCGAGGCCGGCAAGGTTCGCCCGGTCGCGGTGACCTCGGCGCAGCGCTGGGGCGACCTTCCCGATGTGCCGACGCTCGGGGAACTCGGCATCGCCGATGCGGTCTCCGACACGTTTCAGGCCATCTTCGCGCCGGCCGGAACGCCGCAGCCGGTCATCGATCGCCTCGCCACCGAGCTCACGGCCATTCTCCGCCGCTCCGATATCAGCGAGAAATTCGTCAAAGCGGGGCTCCCCGTGACTGCCGAGGGGCCGCAAGCCTTCCGCGCGCGGATCGCGCGCGAAGTCCCGATGTACCGCGAGATCATCGAGCAGGCCCGGCTGAGGATTCAATGAGACCGCTGGCAGGCATCCGCGTCATCGAGCTTGCGAACTTCATCGCCGGCCCTCTCGCGGGCACGCTGCTTGCCGACATGGGCGCCGACGTGATCAAGCTCGAGCCGCCGCGAGGCGACATGGCGCGCGCCACGCCTCCCATCCGCAACGGCGAGAGCGTGAGCTTTGCCGCGCTCAACCGCAACAAGCGCAGCCTGGTGCTTGATCTCAAGCAGCCGCAGGCGATCGAGATCGTTCTCAAGCTCGCAGCGAGCTCGGACGTGCTGCTGGAGGCGTATCGGCCGGGCGCGCTGGAGGCGCTCGGGCTTGGCAGCGCGGATGTGAAAGCCGTCAACCCGCGCATCGTCTACACGTCGGTATCGGGCTTCGGGCAAACTGGCCCCGAGCGCCGGCGTGCCGGCGTCAACCTCATCATCGAGGCTTTCTCGGGCGCGCTTTCCGTCACCGGCGAGCCTGGCAAGATGCCGATGCGTCCGGGCCTGCAGACAGCCGATGTCTTCGGCGCGCTGTTTGCGACCTACGCGACGCTCGCCTCACTGCTCGGTGTCGCGCGCCAGGGCGAGGGCCGCATCGCCGATGTCTCGCTGGTCGAAGCCTCGATTGCAGCCGCTGCCTGGGAGGCGGCGGAATATCTCGAGACCGGGAGGGTGCCGCAGCCGCTCGGCAACCGTCACCGCCTCAATGCGCCGTATCAGCTGTTCGAGACCGCCGACGGGCGCTATCTCGCGATCGGCACTCCCAATGACCAGCTGTTCGGCCGGCTGATGCAGGTGCTGGGCCTCGCCGCGCATGTCGGCGATGCGCGGTTTGCGAGCTATGCAAGCCGCAAGGCGCATGAGGAGGCGCTGCTCGCGCTCGTCGAGCCCGCGGTCCGCGCGCGCACGGCGCGCGACCTCGAGCCCGCGCTTGTTGCTGCCGGCATTCCCTGCGCGCTGGTGAACAATTTCCAGGAGGTATTCGATCATCCGCAGATCGTCGCCCGCGAGGTCGTCCAGGAGATCGCTCATCCGCGGCTCGGGACCATGCGCGCCACGCGCAACCCGGTGCTGCTCGATCACGATTCCCCCGCGATCGCGCGGCATGCGCCCGTCCTCGGCGAGCATTCGCACGAGGTGCTCGGGGAGCTCGGCTACTCGGCGGACGCTATTCGGGAGCTTGCGGTGGCGGGAGTGACGCGCCTGGGTGCCGCTGCGGGTGCGGGAGGCGCGAACATCGCAGCGGAATGAATTCTTCGGGGATGGTGCGATCGCCATGCGGCTTGCGCGCAGCTTTCTCTATGTCCCGGCGAATCGGGAAAAATTCCTGGAAACGGCGATCCGTCTTCCCTCCGATGCTTTCATCCTCGATCTTGAGGATTCCGTGCCCGAAGCCGAGAAAGCCGCCGCACGGCTCGCGGTACGGCGCTATGCGCCGCGATTTGCGGAGGGTCGTGTCTGGGTGCGCACCAACGGGCTCGATACGGCCTTCGCGGAGGCCGACCTCGAAGCGGTGATCGGCCTTGCCGGCCTTGCCGGCCTTTTCGTGCCCAAGATCGAAGCGGCCGAGGAGGTCTTGCGCTGGGACACGATGATCGCCGCCCGTGAAGCCGCTTGCAGCCTCGGCGTGGGGACGATCAAGCTTGTGCTCTCGATCGAGAGCGCGCGCGGCGTGCTCAGTGCCTACGACATGGCGGTGGCGGCGGAACGCATCGTCTCATTGTCGTTCGGCGGCGCGCGCGACGGCGATCTCAACACCGACCTCGGCTGCGCCTGGTCGATCGACGGACCGGAAATGCTGCACGCGCGATGCCAGACGCTCCTGGCCGCGCGCGCGGCGCGTTTCGAGACGCCGCTCGATGGAGTGTTCGCCGATGTGCGTGACGCCGATGGCTTCGAGCGCGACACCGCGCTCTCGCGGCGGCTCGGCTATCGCGGGCGCAAGCTCATCCATCCCGCGCAGATCGAGCCGTGCAACCGGCTCTATCGTTCGAGCGAGGCGGAGCTTGCCTACTATGCGCGCGTGCTGGAGGCCTTTGACAGGGCCGTGGCGCAGGGACGCGCTTCCATCACCGTTGACGGCCGCATGATCGATGTGGCCATGGCCAACGCCGCGCGGAGGGCGCTGGAGGCAGGTTAGTGACGAGCATCAGTCGGTAGGGCGGATTAGGCGCGCGCTTGCGCGCCGTAATCCGCCGTCACACTCCTCTCCATCACGCGCGCGGTCCGGAAGTTCCGTCGATGGCGGATTACGCTACGCTAATCCGCCCTACCAAAGGACCTCCGAGCCCGCGCGTAGTGAGCTTTCAAACCCGCCCCTAACATCATCGCCGTATCGAGTGTCGTCGCATCCCACTCACTTCCTCGCTGCCCCGTACGGCGCCGTGCCGTCCTCAAACAGATCGATCACCGTGCCGGGCGCACAATCGTCGGTGAGCCCCACCGTGATGCGGGGGCCCGCCGCGGTGCGCACGCTGGCAATGTGGCGCGGGTGCCAGTCGGCCTGGCCGAGCATGTGATGAATGGTCGACACCTCCTCCACCGCGGCCTCATGCGCCCGCTCCTCCACAAACGCATCACCGTGACAATGCGGGCACAGGAGCCGCTGCGGAAACAGCGCCGCGCGGCAGCGCTCACATCGCCAGATCGTGACGCCCGGCGTCATTCCAGGCGCTCCAGCACGGCGGCGGCCGCGGTGCCGCCGTAGCGGTACATGGTCATCCCGTATCCGGTTGCCACCGCAAGACGCGCATCCTTCACTTGCCGCTCGCCGGCGCGGTGCTGGAGCTGGAGCACGGCCTCCGCAATGCCGTTGAGCCCGCCGGCGGGGCCGCCGGGCTGGCCGGCGGAGAGCATGCCGCCCCATGTGTTGATCGGGAAAATTCGCTCGCCAATCTCCCGGCGCGCGAAACGCCCGAGATCGTGATCGGCAATGAGACCGAGGTCGTCGAGCTGCGCCAGCACGATCGCGGGGTAATCATCGTAGATGCTGGCGAGGTCGACATCTTCGGGCCGCACGCCCGCTTCCTGCCACAGCTCGCGCGCAAACGTCGCAATCCCGGTGGCTAGCCCGTCGCCTTCCTGACTGTCGTAATTAAAGCTTGCGCGGTGCGCGCGCACGCGCACCGATGCCCGTCCCTGCGGGCAGCGATCGGGATGCGCCACGATCATCGCCTGCGCGCCCGCCACCACCGGCACGCAGTCGTAGCGGCACAAGGGATCCGCCACCATCGGCGCGGCGAGATAGTCGGCCATGGTCATGGGCGCGCGGTAGACCGCAAACGGGTTGCCGGCGGCCCAGGCGCGCTGCGCAATGGCAATGTGGCCGTAGTCTGATTTCTGCAGGCCGTATTTCTTCATCTGCCGGCTCGTGACCAGCGCATAGACGCCGTTGGGCCCGCCATGACCGAGCGGGGCGAGATGCATCTGGGTCACGAGATTGAGGTTCGAGGCGACCCTGGCGTAGCCCGCAAGCCCGGTTGCGTCCCCGGCCACCATGAGCACGACCGAGGCCGCCGCGCTCTCCACCGCGCGCACCGCATGTCCCAGCATGTTCATGGCGGAGGAGCCGCCATTGGTATCCTGCAGCAACCAGCGCAACGAGAGGCCGAGCTTCCAGGCAAGGTCGACCGCGGTGTCGGGCGCAAGCGACATGGATGCAACCGCCATCCCGTCCGCGTCGCGGGCACCGAGCCCGGCATCCGCAAGCGCGGCGAGCACGGCATCGCGCATGAACGTGTGCGTCGACTGCTGCGGCTCTGGCCGTCGCACATAGGCTGACTGTCCCACGCCAATGATGGCGGCGTTCGCATGCATGGGGGTCGTCGCGGCAAATGCGTTGAGGGGAACGAGGCGCAATGTTAGCCTCGGCACTCCCGTCCGCGGAAGCGCCGATTGCGCGATCGCCGCCCCTCATTTTCTGTCGCCTGCCATGCATCCTCAAAAATCCGAGCTCCGCGACGGCATGCGCATTGATTGGGACACACCGATCGAGATGGATGACGGGGTGGTGCTGCGGGCGGACCTCTTTCGACCCGTCGCTGAGGGACGCTATCCCGTCATTCTCAGCTGTGGGCCCTATGCCAAGGGCCTCGCTTTCCAAGACGCTTACAAGAGCGCATGGATGCGCCTGGCCAAGGCCTTTCCGGAGGTGCTGCAAGGCTCGAGCAACAAATATCAGAACTGGGAGCTGGTCGATCCGGAGAAATGGGTGCCCGACGGCTATGCCGTCGTGCGGGTCGATTCGCGTGGCGCCGGCTGCTCGCCCGGCTATCTCGAAGTATGGTCGCCGCGGGAGGCTAAGGATCTCTACGAGTGCATTGAATGGGCCGGCACCCAGCCCTGGTCGAACGGCAAGGTCGGCATCAACGGCATCTCCTACTATGCCATGAACCAATGGCACGTCGGCCCGCTGCGGCCACGGCACCTTGCGGCGCTCTGCATTTGGGAGGGTGCCTCCGACTACTACCGCGAGCTTGCGCGTCACGGCGGCATTCTGTGCGATTTTCTTGCCGGCTGGGCGCCTCGCCAGGTCGCGAGCGTGCAGTACGGGTTTGGTGAGCGCGGGGCGCGCAGCGCGGTCAACGGCGCTCCGGTCGCCGGCAGCGAGACGCTGAGCGAGGACGAACTCGCGCGCAATCGCGCCGATGTCGCTGGCGACGCCCTGCATCATCGACTCGCCGACGAATACTACCGCGCCCGCATGCCCACCTTCGGGCAGATCGATGCGCCGCTTCTCTCTGCGGCCAACTGGGGTGGGCATGGCCTGCACACCCGCGGCAATTTCGAGGGCTATCTCGCCGCGGGTTCGCGGCAGAAATGGCTCGAGGTCCACGGCGACACGCATTTCTCGCATTTCTACAGCGACTACGGTGCAAGTCTGCAGAAGCGGTTCTTCGGCCATTTCCTCAAGGGCGAGGACACCGGCTGGGAGCAGCAGCCGCGCGTGCTTCTCAATATTCGCCGGCCCGGCGAGAAATTCACGCCGCGTGCCGAGAACGAATGGCCGCTTGCGCGCACGCAATGGACCCACTTCTATCTCGATGCGCATGACCGCGCTCTCACGCGCGAACTTCCGGCCGGCGCATCCACCCTCCCGTACGACACGCGGGGAGACGGACTGACCTTCCTCGCCGCGCCCATGCGCGAGGACACGGAGATCACCGGACCGGCGGCGGCCAGGCTGATCGTCTCGTCATCGACGAGCGATGCCGACGTCTTCCTGGTGCTGCGCGTGTTCGATCCGCAGGGCAGCGAGGTCGTCTTCATCGGCACTAACGATCCCCGCACCCCCATTGCCTTCGGATGGCTGCGGGCCTCGCAACGCAAGGTCGATGCGGCGCGCAGCCTGCCGTATCGGCCATTTCACAGCCACGACGAGGAATGGCCGCTCAACCCGGGAGAGCCGGTCGAACTCGACGTCGAGATCTGGCCCACCTGCATCGTGGTGCCCGCGGGCTATCGTCTCGGCCTTACCGTGCGCGGCAGAGATTACGAGTATGACGGCACCGATGCGGCATTGCCGCATTCGCATTATCCCATGAAGGGAGTAGGCCCCTTCACTCATACCGATCCGCGTGACCGCCCGCCGGAGATCTTTGCGGCCATCAACACCCTGCATTTCGCCCCGGACCGCTCGTCATATCTACTGCTTCCGGTTATTCCGCCGAGGTAGCATTCGGGCATGATCCGCGCAGCCATTGTCGGGCTCGGCCGCTGGGGGCGCTCGCTCGTCCATTCCGTGCAGGGAAAAGGCGGCGGCAACAGCAGCGACATCCGCTTCACCGCTGCCCACACCCGCACGCGCGTGACGGCGGAGGAGTTCTGCCGCGACCACGACCTCGAGCTCGCCGCCAGCTACGAGCAGATTCTCCGCGATCCCGACGTGGATGCGGTCGTGCTCGCAACCCCGCACAGCCAGCACGAAGCGCAGATCATTGCCGCGGCGCATGCCGGCAAGCACATGCATGTGGAGAAACCGATCACGCTCGACCGCGCCGGCGCAGATCGCGCCGTGGCGGCGGCTCAGCGCGCCGGCGTGGTGCTGGCGGTCGGCTTCTGCCGGCGCTTTCATCCCTCCGTCGACCAGATGCGCCGCCATCTGAGAGAGGGGCGGCTTGGCCAGGTCACGGCGATGGTGGCGCAGCACACCACCAGCAGCGGGCAGTTCGTCGCTCCCGACAACTGGCGCGCCGCTCCCGAGGAGGCGCCGGGCGGCGCATTCACGGCGGTCGGCGTGCATTCCCTCGATCACATGATCGAGCTCGCGGGCCGCGTGCGCGATGTGCAATGCGTGACCGGCCGCTACCTTGACGCGCCATCGGACGATACCACCACGGTGCTGCTGCGGTTCGAGAACGGCGCGACCGGGCAGATCTTCTGCTCGGTCGCGACCGCCACCAATTTCAGCTTCACGCTTTACGGCACGCGCGGGCTGGTCGAGATTTCACGCCCCGATCTCCATCGCGTCCGCTTCGTGCCCGGCTCGACCGAGCCGCCACGCGGTCCGATCACCGCTCCGCCCGATGAGATCAGCGAGCATTCCGGCTTCGACATGCTCCATGCCGAGCTCACCGCGCTGGCGCGCTCTATCCGCGAGCGGCGGCCCTATCCGGTCCCGCTCGCCGATGTGCTGCATGGCATGTCGGTGCTCGATGCCATGGTGCGGTCGGCGCGCCACAACTCTGTTGAGAAAGTCGATTGAACGAGCGCAGGGAGGATTGATGGAAAAGCTGATCATCACCGTGGCCTGCGATTCCCGCACCTCCTATCCGCACAACCATCTCTGCCCGCCGCAGGAGGACATCGCCGGGGTCGCGCAGCAGTACATCGATGCCGTCAATGCCGGCGCCGCCATCGCCCACATCCACGGCCGCCGAACGCTCGAGGAGACGATCCAGTCCGATGGACGCCAGGTCTCGCGCATCCACCATGACGACTGGAGGCGGCTCAAGGATGCGATCATGAACCGGGTCGATCCCATCATGCAGTTCGGGGTCGCCTCGGCCCGCATCGAGGAGAAGATCAGGCTGATGGAGCTCGGTCCCGACATGATGGCGGTCTGCTTCAACGCCCATGATGAGTACTTTCAGCCCGAACCCACGCTGCCGCCCAAGCGCATGATGGCGATTCACCCGGTCGAGGAGCTGATCGCCTATGCCAAAGCGGCAGACGAGCACAACGTGAAGCTCGAATGCGAGTGCTTCACCACCGGCGCGTTCTGGCATCTCGAGTTTGTGCGCAGGCAGGGCTTTCTGAAAGACAACACCTATGTGACCCTGTTCATCGGCTGGCCCGGCGGCACCTGGACGCCGCCGAGCGAGCGGGCGCTGCAGTTCATGGTCGACAATCTGCCCGCGCGCTGCATCTGGAACGTGAGCGTGATGAACCCGCAGAAGCAGTGGCCCATCCTCGCGCTGGCGGTGGCGCTCGGCGGCCATGTGCGCGTCGGCTACGAGGATAACCCCTATATCGCGCCCGGCGAATTTGCGAAGAACAATGCGGTCCTCGTGGAGCGCATGGTTGCGATTGCGCGAGGGCTCGGCCGCGAGATTGCAACTCCCGACGAGGCGCGCGCGATTCTCGGCCTCTCGCGCTCGCAGTGACGCCGCACAAAACGTCACATGCAAAAACGCCGGCTCGGCCAATCCACGCTCGAAGTCTCCGTCATCGGGCTCGGCGGCAACAATTTCGGCGGCCGGATCGATTTCGACGCCGCCGAGCGGGTGGTGCACCGGGCAATCGAGCTTGGGATCAACCTGATCGACACCGCCGACAGCTACGGCAACCGTGGCGGCTCGGAAGAGGCGCTCGGCCGCATCCTCGGTCAAAAGCGAAAGCAGATCGTGCTTGCCACCAAGTTCGGAATGCCCATGGATGATTCGGGCAAGCTGGGCGGTGCTTCCCGCGCCTACGTCATGCAGGCGGCGGAAGCAAGCCTGAAGCGTCTGAAAACCGAATGGATCGACCTCTATCAGCTGCATCAGCCCGACCCGCGTACACTCATCGAGGAGACGCTGCGCGCGCTTGACGATCTTGTGCGGCAGGGAAAGGTTCGCTTCATCGGCTGCTCCAACCTCCCGGCACGGCAGCTCGATGAAGCTCACGCGGTTGCGCGCCGGCAGCGCCTCGCCGCATTCGTCTCCGCTCAGGACGAGTACAGCCTGCTCGTCCGCGACGTCGAGCGCGAGCTCATCCCCGCATTGAAAGCGCACGGGATGGGATTGCTGCCTTATTTCCCGCTTGCGAGCGGTCTTCTCACCGGCAAGTACCGGCGCGCAGCGGCGCTGCCGGCGGGCTCGCGGCTTGCAAAGAACGCGGGCCTCGCCTCGAGATTCATCAACGAGCGGAACTGGCGCGTGGCAGAGGAGCTCACGGCACTTGCGGACCGGCGTGGGCACAGCATGCTGGGGCTTGCATTTGGCTGGCTGCTGCGTGAGCCGACCGTCGCAAGCGTGATTGCGGGAGCAACGTCGCCGGAGCAGATCGAGCAGAACGTGCGTGCCGCAAGCTGGCTCTCAGCGGATGATCTCGCCGAGATCGATCGCATCACGCTGGAACGCTAGTGGTCCGCTTTCGCAGTTGCCTGACTCGTGTCCCGGATGCAGTGCAGCGCGCGTGCTACACTCGCCGCACCACGTCAAATGACAGCGCGGTGCACTGCTGATCCGGGATCGCCCAATCCTGGAGTTTGGGGCGATCCCGGGTCTGCAGCGCAGCACTATGTGCTGCGCTGCGCCCGGGACACGTCGCCGATCACGCCAGGGTCAGGCCGTGATTCTTGAGCGGGAAGGTCCGGTAGCGCTTGCCCGTCGCCGCCGCCATGGCGTTGAGCACCGCGGGCGCGGCCACGCAGATGGTCGGCTCGCCGACGCCACCCCAGGTGTCGCCCGACGGCATGATGATGGCCTCGACCTTCGGCATCTGGGCGATGCGCATCATGTCATAGCTGTCGAAGTTCGCCTGCTCGATGCGTCCGTCCTTCACCGTGCACTCACCCATGAACAGGGCGGTGAGCCCGTAGACGAACGAGCCGGCAACCTGGCGCTCGATCTGCGCGGGGTTGACCGCATGACCGGGATCGGTGGCGGCAACGATGCGGTGAATCTTGACCTTGTTGCCGTCAACCGAGACCTCGGCGCAGGCTGCCACATAGCTGCCGAACGCCATGGCCTGCGCAAGGCCGCGGAACACGCCTTGCGCGGCGGGTTTGCCCCAGCCGGCCTTCTCCGCGACCGCATTGAGCACCGCGAGGTGCTTGGGGTGCTGTGCCATCAGCTTGCGCCGGAATTCGAGCGCATCGACGCCTGCCTCCTTCGCAAGCTCGTCCATGAAGCATTCGAGATAGATGGCGTTGTGGTTGATGTTCACACCGCGCCAGAAGCCCGGATAGATGTGCGGGTTCCGCATGGCGTGATCCACGAGGATGTTGGGGACGGTGTAACCCAGCATGGCCTCGCCTCCGCCGGGATAGAAGCCGGAGAAGGTCGCGGGGTCGGCGCCGTTCTGCAGCGCCCCGGGTCTGACCTTGGCAAGGATCGATTGACCGGAGATGCGCACGTGGAGCGCGGTGAGGTTGTTGTCCTTGTCGAGACCCGCGGTGAGCCGGCACTGGGTGACCGGGTGGTACCAGCCGTGCGCCATGTCCTCTTCGCGCGTCCACAACAGTTTGATGGGGGTACCCGGCATCTCCTTCGCAATCAGGACCGCCTGGCGGACGAAATCATGCGAGGTCGAGCGGCGGCCAAATCCGCCGCCGAGGAAGCCCTTGTAGACCTCGCATTTCGGAAGTGGCAGCCCGCTTGCCTCCGATGTCGCGGCGAGCGCGGCTTCGCCGTCCTGGGTCGAGGTCCAGACCTCGCATTTGTCGGCGGTGTAGCGGGCAGTCGCGTTCTGCGGCTCCATGGTGACGTGGTGCTGATAGGGGTAGGCATAGACCGCCTCGATCTTCCTGGCGGCGCCTTCCAGTCCGGCTTTGACGTCGCCGCCCTTGTTGCCGACGAAGGCCTGATCGGCATCGAGGCCTTCCTTCAGCCAGGCAGCGATTGATTGGCTCGAGACCTTGGCGTTCTCGCCTTCATCCCACACGATGGGAAGGGCATCGAGCGCGGTCTTGGCCTGCCACCAGTCATCCGCAATCACGGCGACGGCATAATCCTCGACCTGCACGACCTTCTTGACACCCTTGCGGCCGCTGATTTTGGCGACATCGAAGCTCTTCACCTTGCCGCCATTGACGGGGCACGCCTTGATGGTGGCGTAGAGCATGCCCGGGAGCCGCACGTCGATGCCGTACTGGGCCTTGCCGACCACCTTGTCCGGCGTATCGAGCCGCTTGACCCCCTTGCCGATCAGCTTCCAGTCCTTCGGATCCTTGAGCTTGATCTCGGCCGGCGGCTCGATCTTGCCGGCTGCGTCTGCCACCTTGCCGTAGGTGATGCTGCGGTTGGAGGCCTTGTGGGTGATGACGCCGTTTTCGGCGGCGCACTCCGCGGCCGGCACCTTCCATTGGTTGGCGGCCGCCTGGATCAGCATCATGCGCGCCGCGGCGCCGCCTTTGCGGACCAGCTCATGGGAGGTGCGAATGCCGCGGCTGCCGGCGGTGAAGAAATCGCCCCACGGACGTTTGCGAGCGAGGTTCTGACCTGGCGTTGGAAGGTCGTAGGTGACCTTGGACCAGTCGCATTCAAGCTCCTCGGCGACCATCTGGGCGAGACCGGTGAGCGTGCCCTGACCCATTTCCGATCGCACGACGCGGATGACCACAGTCTCATCCGGCCGCACCACGACCCAGGCATTGACCTCGGGTCCGCCAACTTCGGCATGGGCCGCCGCCGGTCCGAACGGGAGGTCGAAGCCGAGCGCGAGCCCGCCGCCGACCGCGGCGCTGCCCACCACGAAGGAGCGGCGATTAATCTTTGGCATGTAAGTCATCGCAGCCTCCCTCACGCGCTCGCCGCCGTATGGATCGCTGCGCGCACCTGCTGATAGGTGCCGCACCGGCAGATGTTGGTGATCTCGCGGTCGATGTCCGCGTCGGTCGGCTTCGGCTTGTCCTTCAGCAGCGCCGCCACCGCCATGATCATGCCGGACTGGCAGTAGCCGCATTGTGGCACGTCGTGCTCGATCCAGGCCTTCTGCACCTTGTGCAGCGTGCCGTTCTGAGCGAGCCCTTCGATGGTCGTGATCTGCTTGCCGTCGGCCATGCTGACGGGGACCGAGCATGAGCGCACGGCGATGCCGTCCATGTGCACGGTGCAGGCGCCGCACTGGGCGATGCCGCAGCCGTATTTGGTGCCGGTCAACCCGATGCGGTCCCGCAGCACCCATAAAAGCGGAGTGTCGGGGTCGGCGTCGACCGTATGCGCTTGTCCGTTGACGGTTAGGCGAGCCATTCGCGTCCTCCTGTTGGCGCGAATGCCGCGGCTCCCGGCGGTGAAGAAATCGCCCCACGGACGTTTGCGGAGGCCGACC
>Ga0306924_10005771_pt1 | contig 12242 bp, 11 predicted proteins | sample sta12Can44000111_FD_203756 | JGI IMG/M metagenome (GOLD analysis project Ga0306924, IMG submission 203756) | Lab enrichment of tropical soil microbial communities from Luquillo Experimental Forest, Puerto Rico - statanox.12C.anox.44.000.111 (v2)... | ecosystem: Environmental > Terrestrial >... | reverse complement strand
ACGCCCTACACGCCAACGAATGCTGCGAACTATGGCGACAACGCTGGAGTGGGTAATAGCGTCGGATCCGGCTCGTATCCGGACTTGATCGGAAATCCCACAATCGGTATACCGAACGTGCCGCTTTCCGGCTTTGGTCCTTTAGGCGCCAATCCATCTGCCTTCGCCGCTCCGCAAGGCCTGACATTTGGCGACGCCGGCAGAAATTCCTTACGTAACCCCGGTTATTGGAACTTCAACATGGCGCTGTATAAGAACATTGCCGTCAAGGAGAACATGTACTTTGAATTCAGGGCAGAGGCGTTCAACATTTTCAACCACACCGAGTGGGGCCCGATAGGGGGAGCCGGGGGCGGCACCGCTGCCGCCAATGGGTTCTCGGCTTCCAACAATGCCATGGGCTGCTACGGGGGCCCGAATAATTCCGCAGGTGATCCCAGTTGTCTCGGGTCATCGAGCTTTCTGTACATCGGAGTGGCTCATCCTGCACGCATCCTGCAACTCGGACTGAAGTTCATCTTCTAAAGGTTTCTGCCCCTGGCGGCGCTGGTGTTTCATTCGCCGGCGCCGTCTTTCTGCCTTGTGCAAGTGTTGGAAGGTTGCGATATAGTCTCCGCCAAAGAAGGTGTGAGATGACCAAGGCGATCCAGCAGTCGGTGGAATTCGACGCTTCTCCTGAGACCCTGTACGAGTTGTACATGGATTCTGGGCAGCATTCGAAGGCAACGGGATCTCCGGCGAAGCTCGGCCGCAAGGCGGGAGCTTCGTTCACTGCATTCGGCGGTCAATTGCGGGGCAAAAATCTACTGATCGTACCGAGGAAGATGATCGTTCAATCGTGGCGGTCGACGTCCTGGAAGAAAGAGGATCCAGATTCGATCCTTGTGCTGGTCTTCAGCAAGACAAAATCGGGAGGACGGGTGGACCTTGTGCATGTGAACGTTCCCGAGTACGACCACAAAGACGTCACCGAAGGCTGGAGCCGTTATTACTGGAAGCCATGGCGTATCCATCTGGCTGCCGAGAGGCTGTAGAGGACGCCAATACATCAGATTCGGAACGCCTTTTGCACCAGCGTGAATCGAGCTGCACCAATCAGTCCCGAGTCGTCGTTCAACACGATCTTGACAGGAACTTCCTTGAGCAGTGACCGCATGCGGCCCTTGTTCAGGAAGGCACCCATGAAGCTCGGCTCCTGCATCTTGGAGACGATCTTCGCTGCTATGCCTGCGATATAAATTCCGCCGGTGGACATGAACTTCAGGGCGCAATTGCCTGCTTCTGACCCGAAGACACTGACGAAGATCGACAGTGTACGGTCGCAAATGGGAATTTTCTGTGTCACCGCCAGCTCCGAAATCATGGCAGGTGCGTCGGGCGAGACGGCCAGTTGGTCTCGCAACCACGCCGGCTCTTCTTCCTTGCCGGTATCGCGGAGGAAATCGTAAATATTCTTTACTCCAGGACCGGAGAGGATGCGCTCGAAGCTGACGTGGTCATATTTCTTCATCAGGTACTGCATCAGCTCGAGTTCCAGGTCGGTCTTGGGTGCAAAGTCAGTATGTCCACCTTCGCACGCAAAAGGATGATGCCGGAATCCGTCCCAGTAGAGACCCGCCTCCCCAAGGCCCGAACCCGCCGAGACAACGGCCGTGTTTCCCTCGGGGCTTTCCGCGCCTTCCGCGAGGGTGACGAAATCCTGCGATTCCAGTACGTCGAGGCTATAAGCGAATGCTTCGAGGTCATTGATCAAACCCACGCTGCGCAACCTGAGCTGGGCGGCCAGCTCACGCGAGTCAATCACCCACGGCAGATTCGAAATCTGGCTGCGCCCGCCACGCACCGGCCCGGCGACTCCGAAACAAGCGGCCTGCGCCGGAATGCCTTCCGTCTTGGTGAAGTCGGCTACGATCTCCGCCAGTCCATTGTGTTCTTTGCTGGGATAAATTTTTTCCACTGCACGGCACAGACGGTTGCCTTCTGTCTCGAACGCCGCCAGCCGCGCATTGGTACCGCCGATGTCGCCTACAAGAATCATGCAATCTTCCTCCACTGTCGGCCGTCACGTTCCATCAGATCGTCTGCTTCCTTTGGCCCCCAAGCGCCGGCAGCATAGTTGGGGAAGTTACGTGCCGGAAGCGCCTTCCAGACATCCAGTACGGGATCGATAATCTGCCAACCTGCCTCCACCATGTCGGCACGCTGAAACAGCGTAGCGTCGCCAATCATGCAGTCGTACAGCAGGACCTCATAACCCGTATTGGGTTCGGTGCCGAAATATCTGGAATATTCGAAACTCATCTCCACGGAACCGATACGTAGCAGCGGCCCGGGCACTTTGGCGCCAAAGCTCAGTGCCATTCCCTCATCGGGTTGAATTTGAATCACGAGCCGGTTGGTCTGCAACTTGTGGATAGCCGTTTGCCGGAACAGTTGAAACGGCGCGCGTTTGAACTGGATGGTAATTTCGGTGTGTCGCTTGGCCAGACTCTTGCCGGTGCGGAGGTAGAACGGAACTCCCGCCCACCGCCAGTTATCGACGTTAAGCTTCATGGCCACGAAGGTCTCGGTCTTCGACTCACGCGACACGCCGGGCTCCATCCGATACGCTCGCACTTTTTCGTGTCCAATCATGCCCTCGCCATATTGGCCTCGGACTGTCTGGTGCAACACATCTTCCGAGCTCAGCGGCTGGATGGCGTGCAAAACTTTGGCCTGCTCATCGCGGACTGCATCCGCACTGAACGAAGCAGGGGGTTCCATCGCGGTCAGGCTGATCAGTTGCATCATGTGGTTGGGCACCATGTCGCGCAACGTGCCTGCGTTGTCGAAATAGCCGCCACGCTGTTCGACACCCACAGTCTCGGCATTGGTGATGGCCACGTGATCGATGTAGCGACGGTTCCAGATCGGTTCGAAGATCCCGTTGCTGAAGCGAAAGACCATGATGTTCTGCACCGTCTCTTTGCCGAGATAGTGATCGATGCGGAAGATCTGGTCCTCTCCGAGGACCGACTTGACTCTGCGGTTGAGCGACATGGCCGACTCAAGGTCGTGCCCGAACGGTTTTTCGATGACCACTCGCCGCCAATGGCCGGCGTCCTGATTGGACAGTCCCGAAGCGCCCAGGTGTTCGACGATTTCCGCGAAAAACTTTGGCGCCGTGGCCAGGTAGAAGAGGTAGTTCTGGTCCGTGCCTTGATGCTGGTCAATTTCGGCGAGTCTCTCTCGAACCTTCTCGTAGGTGGCGTCGTCGCCGAAGTCGCCACGCTGGTAGTACAGGCATTCGTGAAAGTGCTCCCAGGCCGGGCTGCTATGGTCCTCTGCCTCGAGAAAATGAGTGACCTTGTTACGAAACTCGTCCTCAGGGAGTTCGTCGATCGCCACCCCCAGAACCGCGAAATGACCGGGCAGTAAGTGCGCTCTTTCCAGGTTGTACAGTGCCGGAACAAGCTTGCGCTGAGTCAGGTCCCCGGTTGCTCCGAATACGACCATGACGCATGGACCGGGGGGTTTACCCGCCTGCTCAAGCTCGTCTTCGACTTCCACCAGCGGAGACAGAGACATTCGGCCTCACCCTTCAGAGTCGGGAACAGTAGAACGTGCTGGCGAAGTCGTGTCAAGCGCCTACGCGACACCCCGAAGCAACGATGAACATCAGCTTCACAGATCCAGCCGTTGTCATCCGGAAGAAGACCGATCGGAGTCAAAGCTCGGTCGAATGACGGTTGACCGGAAGACGCAAGACCCCAGGTGCAGCTGTTACCATGATCGGCAGAAGCCTTGGGGCAGACACTCTCATGGATCCTAACTGCCTGTTTTGCAAGATCATTGCGGGCCAGATCCCTTCGAAGAAGGTATACGAAGATGACAAGGTCTACGTTTTCGAGGACATCAATCCGCAGGCGCCCACGCACGTGCTCATCGTCCCCAAGGAGCATCTGGTCAGCCTGAAAGAAGCCAAGCCAGGGGATGCCGAGATCATCGGATATTGCAACCTCATTGCTGCCAAGATCGGCCGCGAGCGCGGCATCGAGGACGGTTACCGCACCGTGTACAACGTCGGCCCACGCGCAGGGCATTCGGTGTTCCACCTGCATCTGCACTTACTGGGTGGCCGCGACCTGGGATGGCCTCCGGGATGAGGTTCGACTTTCGTGGAGCCTTAAGCGCGAATCCCCACAGAGTGAGAAATCTCGGGGCTCTGACCATGGATTGGTGCCGAAGAAGGGACTCGAACCCCCACACCCTTGCGGGTACATGGACCTGAACCATGCGCGTCTGCCAATTCCGCCACTTCGGCACGGGATCGTTACGAGCGAGAAACACAGCCCGTTGTTCAAGCAGAAAATTGATTGTACAGGGTGATCTGACGGGTTCGCAATTAGGTCCTCGTCCCACCGACGGTCGTTCGGATGGGCTCCCGGAATGAGACTTATGCGGCGTGTGTCGTGCTGCCAAAAGCACACAGCGCTCAGTAATGCCGCGCTCCCAGGCATGGTCTCGAACTCGCCAAACTCGTCCATTCGGGTCGTTTTCTGTGCCGGTAAGTGGAGCGCTTCGCCAATTGTGGGTGTCCGGCAAAGCGTTGTTTTTCTGCCTTATATGGCGTATATTGAGTAAGGTACTGTTGTGTCTTAGTGGCTCTAGTCGCCGCACCGGGTTTGGTAGGCGAATTCGGCGAAGCACATCGGTGGGCGCGAGCCCACTTTTTATTTCCACCTTGCAATCCGCTGCTTGACGGCGAGTTCAGGCGGTGTTGGAAGCCTGCCGGGCAGGTTTCGCCTACTTGCCAACAGCGGTCTTGGGACAGCAATGGCAACCGGCCTCGAAAAGGTGCAGGAGATCGTCGAGCGCGTGGCGCATTCCAGCGGCCTGGAAGTGGTCGATGTCGAGCTGCGCGGTGGTGGCAAAGCCCGTATGCTACGCATCTTTCTCGACAAGCCGGGCGGAATCACACATGACGACTGCTCCAACTTCAGCCGGGAAGTGGGGACCATCTTCGACGTGGAAGATGCCGTGCCAGGCGGCTCATATTTGCTGGAAGTTTCGTCGCCTGGGTTGGATCGCAAGCTTTCCAGGCCGAGCGACTTCGAGCGTTTTACAGGGAGCCTGGTGAAGCTGACGACCCGCGATCCGGTCAATGGCAATCGACACTATGAGGGGCGCCTCAAGGAATTTCACGATGGACAGCTTGTCCTGGAGTTGGCCAGCAGGAAGAAGAGCAAGAAACATCGGGCGGATGACGCGGAAGTGCAAGTTGAGATCAGCCTCGCGAATGTGGAGAGGGCGAACCTGGTTCCTGAGCTGCCGGGTGGAGTGCGCAAGAAATCAAACGGGTAAGGTGGCAGGTATTTTATGGCGAGTGAACTGTACAACGTAATCGACGCTCTGAGCCGCGAGAAGGGGATCGATCCGCAAATCGTTGTCAGCGCGGTGGAAGACGCCATCGTTGTGGCCACCCGAAAGTATTACAAGACGCAGGAGAACCTGCGCGCCGAGCTCGACAAGGACACCGGCCAGATTCGGGCATATGCGGTGAAGAGTATCGTCGAGACTCCCGAGCAGGTGGAGGATCCTGTCGCGCAGATCGCGCTGGAAGATGCCAAACGCGTCGACCCCGCTGCCGAAATCGGCGGGGAACTGCGCACCTACAAGCCTACTGACGTACTCGGGCGGATCGCGGCGCAGCTGGCCAAGCAGGTCATCTTTCAGAAGGTACGCGAAGCCGAGCGAGACACTGTCTACAACGAGTACATCGGAAGAGTCGGTGAAATCATCAACGCGACGATCAAGCGAATCGAGGGCCAAGACGTGATCGTCGACCTCGGCAAGGCCGAGGCTCGCATGCCAAAAAAGGAGCAGTCGCGGCTGGAATCTTTCTCTCCCGGCGAGCGCGCCCGGGTGGTCATTGCTCGCGTCGAGAAAGCATCGAAGGGTCCGCAGGTTGTGGTATCGCGTGCGGTACCGGAGCTGGTGACGCACCTGTTCCAGACGGAAGTGCCGGAAATCTACGACAACACCGTTGTGATCCGCGCGATCGCCCGGGAAGCCGGCGAGCGCACCAAGATTGCCGTCATGTCAAAGGACAAGGATGTCGATCCCGTAGGTGCATGCGTCGGGATGAAGGGGATGCGGGTGCAGTCGATCATTCGCGAGCTGCGCGGCGAAAAGATCGACATCATCGAATATCACGAAGATCCGGTCACTTTTGCAGAGAAGGCACTACAGCCTGCCAAAGTCAGCCGCGTGACGGTCCTCGAAGGTCAGGAGAAACACCTCGAAGTGATTGTCGACGACAGCCAGCTCTCACTGGCCATCGGCAAGAAGGGCCAGAATGTTCGCCTGGCTGCGAAGCTGCTGGGTTGGAAGATCGACATCAAGAGCGAAGAAGAGAAGCGCCAGGAGGTCGAGCAGCAGATGAGCGCAGTGATGGCTCAGACCACTACGCCGCTAGAGACCGTTCCTGACCTCGACGCGAGCATCGTTGAGAAGCTGGTAGCTGCCGGTATCACCACGGTTGAGGCAGTGGCTGACATGACTCCCGAGCAGCTGGAGGAAGTGCCGGGCATCGGGCCGAAGACGGTGGAAAAGATCAGTATCGCCGTCAACAACTACTTCTCCAGCTTGGAAGCGGCGCAGGAGACCGGCGCCGAGGCGGAAGCTCTTGGCGTCGAGGGAGAAGTTGGAGCAGAGCCAGCAGACCTGGCGGAGGTAGGAGAAGAAGTCGCCGGAACCGCAGAGATTGCTGGAGCGCAATTGGAAACCACCGAGTCGGAAGAGAACCCGCTTCCTGGAAGCGAAGACACTCCTCTGCCTGAGAATGCCGGCGCAGAGTTTGCTGGCGAGGATGATTTCGCGGGTGCTGACTCGGGCGGCCAATCCGGGGACACCATGGGTTTGCCTGAGGAAGCCGAAGCGTCGGAGGAATCCGTGGAAGAGCTGGCTGAGGAAGGCCAGTACTACGAAGCAGAGGTTGTCGATGGAGTGGAGAATGTCCCTCCAGCAGACGAGGCTGAGGTGACCACGCATGAGCGTCCCGTGGTCGAAGGGGAGAGCGTTGCCGAGGAAGAAGAGCCCGGCAAGGGCCAATAGGGATTTCGAGGGGGCGGCTTTGGTGAGGCGCAAATGAGCAGCTCAACCCGCAGAAATTCAAGAAATCACCGTGAGGGTGCTATGACGTCGTAGGGGAACGGTACAACACGGAGGAACGAAGGGCGGAATGCAAGCAACAAAGATTCGAATCAACGACCTCGCGAGAGAGCTCGAGGTAAAGAGCAAGGTAATTCTCGACATTCTCGCCAAGGTTGGAGTAGCCGAAAAAAAGACGCACTCCAGTTCTATCGAAGTAGAAGAAGCGGAGGCCGTCAAGAAGTACTACCAGGAGCATGGTGAGCCCGGTACCACTCGTGGCGGCTCGCGTGCGCCCGTGGTTGAAGAATTCAAGCCCAAGATTGACCTCTCGCACATCTCCAAACCGGGTGATGTGCTGAAGGCGATCACGCAGAGGGCCGTCCAGCCAGCGACGCCCGCCCGTCCGGCTGCGCCTCCGCCCCTGCGGCAGACCGTACCTCCGGCGGCTGCTGTGCCAGCAAAGTCCGTTCCGCCGAAGCCCGCTGTACCTGCGGCAAGCGCGGCTCCTGTTGCTCCCGTCGAGCCGCCGAAGCCGGCGCCTCGCATGATCACTCCACAGTCTGTCGCTGCGGCGCGTCCACCAGTTGCTGTGGTAGTGCCGCCGCCGAAAGTGCCCATCGCGCCTCCGGTTCCGCCCGCTGCTGTTGCGGAAAAGACCAAGCCTTCCGAACTTACGGTTGAAGATCAGGTACCCAGGCTGGCAAAAGGCCCTGCCCCGTCTGAAACCATGGCCACCGAAGTTGCCCAGGTGATTGAGGCTGATGTTGCCCCTTTCCCTGTAGATGCCACTCCAGCTACACCGCCAGTGCCGGGTCCAGGTATTCCTGCTGGCCGTCTGGCTCCGCCTGCTCCGCCCCATGGTGGCGTCCATCCTGCAACGGGAGCGCCGGGAAGAGCAGCACATCCGACTGGGCCTCCGCGGCGCCTAATCGTGCCGCAGACGGGACCCCGTCCGGTATACCAGGCGCCGCCGGCGTCCGCACGGGCCGCCACACCGACCGGTGCCCGTGGCATGCCGGAGCGAGGCAAGCCCATCTTCCAGCGGCCCCGGCCAAGTCTTCCACAGCCGGGACAGGGTACTGCGCCGGGTCGTCCACCGCTCCGGCCTGGCGAACGGCGTGGTCCGCATCCCACGCGCTCTGGTGCGCCGGGGACTCGTTCGCCGTTTGGGGCGGGCGCCGGGATTGCGCCTCCGCCTCCACCGACAGGGCAGCGGCCAACGGGACGTCCAGCACGTCCGGGGCAGCGCTATGTGCCGCGCGGCGTGAAGGAAGGCCCGATGAAGGGCTTTGTTCCCCCGCCGCGATTGTCACTATCGAGCGAGCCGCTCCCGATCACCCGCAGCATCACGATTCCTGAAGGCATAAGCGTAAAGGACCTCGCCGAGAAGCTTGGAATTCGCGCCAAGGACCTGATTGCGCGTCTGCTGGCCCGTGGGGTCTTCGCGACTGTCAACCAGACACTTGATTCCAACCTGGCGAGCGAGATGGCGCGCCACTTTGGGGCCGAGACGGACGTGATCACCTTCGAAGAGCAGTTGGCGAAGGAGACTGAAGCAGCCGAGAGCGCGGGCGAAGAATCCGCTGCTCAGGCCGTGCCTCGTCCGCCGGTCGTCACCATTATGGGCCACGTCGATCATGGCAAAACAAGCTTGCTCGATGCCATCCGTTCTACCAATGTGGCCGAGGGGGAAGCAGGCGGCATCACGCAGCACATCGGAGCGTACAAGGTCGCGATTACCGACACCAATTCGCCGGCGTATGGACGCGAAATCGTCTTCCTCGACACGCCCGGTCACGAGGCGTTTACCCGCATGCGTGCTCGCGGGGCCAAGGTCACCGATATTGTGGTGCTCGTGGTAGCCGCTGATGATGGCGTCATGCCCCAAACCATCGAAGCGATTGATCACGCTAAAGCGGCCAACGTGCCGATCATTGTCGCGGTTAACAAGATTGACAAGCCCGGTGCTATGCCCGAGCGAGTCAAGAAGCAGCTCGCCGATCGCGGATTGATGCCGGAAGATTGGGGAGGCAAAACGGTCTTTGTTGACGTTTCGGCGAAGCAGAAGACAAATCTTAATCTGCTGCTGGAAATGATCTGCCTGGTTGCAGACCTACAGGATTTGAAAGCAGTGGTCGACCGACCGGCGACGGGAACCGTCCTAGAAGCCAAGCTGGATCGCGGGCGCGGCCCCGTGGCCACTGTGCTGGTGCAGAACGGAACATTGCACACAGGTGATAACTTCGTGGTTGGCAATGTCTTCGGCAAAGTACGAGCAATGTTTAACGATCGCGGGTCAATGCTGGAAGCCGCCACTCCGGCAACGCCCGTCGAGGTGCTCGGCCTCGACGGACTGCCGCAGGCCGGTGATCAGTTGGTTGCCGTCTCCGATCGCGAGAAGGCGCGTGACATTGCCGAATACCGTGAAACTAAGGCTCGCGAAGCGCAGTTGGCGAAGAGCTCCCGGCTGTCGCTTGAAGGCCTTGCCGAGCAGATGAAGTCTGCCGGCGTGAAAGAACTGCCAATCATTCTGAAAGCCGACGTACAGGGCTCGGCCGAAGTCTTGAGCGACTTGCTGACCAAGTTGTCAAACGACCAGGTCAAGATCAACATCATGCGCGCAGGCGTGGGTGGTATTACTGAAGACGATGTGCTGCTGGCGACTGCTTCGAATGCGGTCATCATCGGCTTCAATGTGCGGCCCGAGCGAAAGGCGCAGGAGATCGCCGAGCAGGAGCGAGTCGACATCCGGTTGCACTCAATCATTTATGAGCTGCAAGACGAAATCCGTCGGGCCATGACCGGCTTGCTTGAGCCGATCATCAAGGAAACGTACCTTGGACGTGCGGAGGTGCGCGACACTTTCCGGATTCCGAAAGTGGGTACGGTTGCTGGTTGCTACGTCATCGACGGGGTGATCAAGCAAAACTCCGAAGCGCGCCTGCTGCGCGACAATGTGGTTATTTTCAAAGGCAAGATTGGCTCAGTGCGCCGCTTCAAGGAAGACGTAAGCGAAGTCAGAAGTGGCATGGAGTGCGGAATCTCGATCGCCAACTATGGAGACATCAAAGTGGGAGATGTCATCGAGGTCTTCGTCACGGAGCGCGTCGCAGCCGAGCTTTTCGCGTAAGATACGGAACCAACGACTTCCCGGAGCCGAATTCCTCGTTATGTGGAACTTGGGTGTCCGGGATGTTGTGCAACAGGGGGCACCACGATCGACGCTTGGAAGGGGCACGTGCCTTCAGCCAGGCCGAGGAACGGTGTCCGCTGTGATCACGAGCCGCCTTCGGCCCAGGGACATCTAGAGCCAGCTAAATCAGACTCACTTGTGCACCACAGAACGTGCTGAAAAGTTGAATAGCAGACTCGTCCGACCAGGAGTTGGCCCGAGGTAACAGGAATACACCGGTGTTGCGACAGGCGCACCCGAAGGTGCACTCAAGCCCCAATTCGAGAGCACGGATCGACACTTGATGATTGCGTATCTCACTCTCGAGATTCGCATTGAAGGCGCACATTCGCTCAAGGACAGGCGCCAGGTGATGCGCAGTGTGAAAGATAGCTTGCGCGCACACTTCAATGTGTCGGTTGCCGAGGTCGACCCCAGCAATGCCTGGCAGCGCGCTACCTTGGGCGTGGTTAGTATCTCCAGTTCGCGGAATTACCTCGAGGGACTGATGCGCAACGTGGAGCGCCATGCCATGCGCGTGGCCAACAACGCAGGGGCAGAAGTTACGGACTCACTCGTCGATTTCCTGAGTGAAGCGGAGTTCGGTAGCCATTCGACCGAGGAACCGTGACAGATATCACCATATTCTTGGCAGGTAGGCGTATGCTCTAACGTTCCCCTGTTACGCAGGAATGGACAGGAAAATGGAGAACCGGGGACAAAAATACCATCGCGGACGGCTGGGCGAAGCTATGCGGGAAGAGATCGCCGCTCTGGTGGAAGGCGAACTCGGGGACCCACGCATCGGTCTGGTGGCTGTGAATGAAGTACAGATGACTCCAGACGGCAAGACCGCGCGCGTATTTGTCTCCGTGTCGGGGACGGATGAGGAAGCCGAACAGAGCCTCGCAGGCTTAAACGCAGCGCGTAGCTTCATCCGGCACGAGTTGACCAGCCGACTAGGCAAACGGCAGGCTCCCGAGATCATCTTTGTCCTTGATCGCTCGGAAGAATACAGCGGCCGCATTGAGCAGTTGTTGCAGCGGATCCAGAAACGCAAGCAGTAGGCAGAACCGGTACGAGAGAATGTTAGACGAAGTCCTGAATCAGATAGGGAGAAGGAGCCGCTTCATTCTCACCTCGCATGCCCGGCCAGACGGCGACGCCGTCGGGTCAGCGCTCGCTTGCTGCCAAATCCTTCGCAGCATGGGCAAAGATGCGAATGTCGTTCTGAGCGATGGAGTGCCGGGAATCTATCGGCCGCTGCCAGGTAGTGATTCAGTTTTCCAAACGACACAGGATGCTCCGGAACCGGACGCAGTCATCATCCTGGAGTGTGATGGTGTGGCGCGTACCAAACTTACAGGTTTGGAGAAACACTACCTCATCAACATCGACCATCACGCCACCGCGCGGCCTTTTGCCGACGTCAATTGGATCGATCCACACGCTTGCGCCACTGCCGAAATGATCTTTCGCTTGGCGCGCGAGGCGGGGGTCAAGATCTCCTCCGAGGCGGCGACCTGCCTATACACGGCTGTGCTCACGGATACCGGGTCGTTCTGCTTCACCGGCACCACCGAGCGAACGTTTGCCCTGGCACAGGAGTTGGTGCGCTGCGGGGCGGATCCAGTGCGCATTGCGCAGAGCGTTTACTTTTCGACTCAGTTGTCAAAGATGCGTTTGCTGGGGGCTGCGTTGAGTAATTTGCACCGCGACGGTAGCCTTGCCTGGATGGACGTTAGCCACAGTGCCATGGAGCAGTGTCAGGCTACGGAAGAGGATTGCGAGGGTTTGGTCAATTATGCCCTGGCCATTGAGGGCATCGAGGTAGCGCTGTTCTTCCGCGAGTTGCCGGACCATCATTACCGTATCAGCCTACGCAGCAAAGGCTCGGTAAATGTCGCGGCGGTGGCGGCGGCCTTTGGCGGCGGCG
>Ga0306924_10005770_pt1 | contig 12243 bp, 9 predicted proteins | sample sta12Can44000111_FD_203756 | JGI IMG/M metagenome (GOLD analysis project Ga0306924, IMG submission 203756) | Lab enrichment of tropical soil microbial communities from Luquillo Experimental Forest, Puerto Rico - statanox.12C.anox.44.000.111 (v2)... | ecosystem: Environmental > Terrestrial > Soil... | reverse complement strand
GCGCATCGCGCTTGGCGACCGCCCACGCGCTCGGCGGATTCATGATCAGCGCGCCCTTGCCGGCGATCAGATACTTGTTGTTCGACGCGTTGTCCCACGCCGGCGCGTCCGGCGGCAGCCACTGCGCAAGTTTCTTGTAGTATTCGAGCGCTTGGCGCACCGCGTCGGTCTTGACCGACACGTTGCCCTTCGCATCGACGAGCTCCGCGCCGAAGGATTGGAAGATCGCTCCAGCGGTGTCGACGTTGTCCTCCGTCACGCCGAGCCCGATGCCGAAGGGATAACCTCCCTTGTAGCAAGCCTCGGCGGCCTTGAGCATCGCGTCGAGCGTCCAGGCGTCGGCCTTAGGCGGGCTTCCCGCCGGATACAGCGCCTGCACGTCGATCCCGGCATATTTCTTCATCAGGTCGATGCGCGAGCACGGCCCCTTGATCTGGCTGCCCACGGCGGCGGGCACCGCGACCCAGCGACCGGTGGACTTGGCCAAATATTCGACCGTCGGATTGACGGCGCCGTTCTGCTTGATCAGCTCCGCCATGATGTCGTCGACCGGCTCCAGCCGGTTGGCGTGGTCGGCCGGTTGCCAACTGGGGAAGGCGTAAATGTCGTGACCCGAGCGCGCCTGCGCCTCGGCCGCGATGGTGAGCAGATTCTTGTTCCCCATCGAGGTGATGTAGTCGATCGAGAGTTCGACCTTCTCCTTGGCCGCCCATTCCTCGCACAGGGTCTTGGATGCGTTGTTGGCGCCCGGCACCCAATGGTCCCAGAAGCCGATCGAAAGCCTGCCGGCCGCGTGGGCGCCGCGCACATACGGCATCGCGATGACGGCCGTCGAGGTGGCCGCCAGAAAGCGGCGCCGCGTCATTTTGCTTTTAAGCATGATGCAGTCCTCCCATGGGGTTCCCGCCCTGGCGCCGCCGATTTCTGCCGGAGCCGTCGCTCGCCGGCCCGTTCAGCTTCACGCCGTGACTGGGAGGAAGCTTAGAGCAAATTCGCCGCGATTGTCAGTGGAGATTTCGCGAACACACCAGCGTCACGCCGCCGCGACACTGCGTACCCCGGCAGCGAGCGGAACCGACCGGCGGTCGAGGCGGAGCGTCAGGCAGAAGGCCGAGCCGCCGCTGCGCAGGAACGAGGGGAGCGGCGTGGTCACGACGTCGTAGCCGCGCTCCGTGAGTTCCGCCCGCAGCCGCCGCCCGCAGCCCGACATGATCAGAGCCTTGCCGAGGCCGACGGCATTGGCCGCGAGGCGGCAGCCGTCCTCGATGGCGATTTCGATGCGCGCGTGCGGCGCGACCCGCTCGCGGATCGCGGCCGTTCCGGCCGCGGTGAAGGCGCTCGGCAGATACATGACTTCGCCGCCGGGCAGGGGAGCGAGCGCCGTGTCCATATGGTAGAAACGGGGGTCCGCAAGTTCGAGCGCCAGCACCTCACGCGCGAACGTGTCCTCGACCGCGCGCGCGGCCGCCGCATCGGAGCGCGGGCCGTAACCCATCCAGAACAGATTGCGCCGCTCGTCCCAAACGCAGTCGCCGGCGCCTTCGAGCACGAGGCCCGCGGGCAGCTTTGTCACGCCATCGATGAGGCCGCGCGCCTGCAGCGATCGAAAGGCGGCTTCGAAATGCCCTTCCTCGCGCTGGCGCTGCGGATGTCGGAAGCGCGCCAACAGCGCCTGGCGATCGAGCACGACGGCCGCATTGGCGGTGAAGACGAGATCGGGCAGCCCCGCCGCGGGCGGGACGAGCTCGACCGCCGCGCCGAGTTCCACCAATTTGCGATGCAGCGCCGCCCACTCGCGCTCCGCCGCGGCGTGCGCGCCGGCGTCGCGCGCCCAGCGCTTCGGGTTCATCCACGGATTGATGGTGTAGCTGACCGCGAAGTGCTCGGGCCGGCACATCAGGAAACGCGCGCTGCGCTCGTTGAGCATGGTCATTCGAGTATCCCTCTCCGTCGACTCGTGTGCGTCCCAAGAGACTCTCTTCCGCTCGTCCCCGCGAAAGCGGGGACCCATCCTTTGGCCCTGGATTCCCGCTTTCGCGGGAATGAGCGGAGGTTGCTGCGCGGTCGGCAATTTCTCACTCCTTCACAGATTCACGCCGCACGCGCGCGCCGGCGCGTGCCGTCGAGCTCGCGCAGCACCTCCTCGAAGCGATCGAGCGCCCAGTCGAGATCCGCGCGCGCGATGACGAGCGGCGGCGCCAGGCGAACGACCGTCTGGTGCGTCTCCTTCGACAGCACGCCTTTCGCCAGCAGGCGCTCGCACGCCGCGCGCGCGCCCGCGACGGCGGGGTCGATCTCGGCGCCGACCCACAGACCGCGGCCGCGAACGTCCTTGAGCGCCGGGCTCGCGATCGCGCGCAGGCGCGCGAGCATGTGGCCGCCGAGCGCGCGGCTCTTCTCCACCAGCCCTTCGTCGCGGATCACGTGCAGTGCCTCGAGCCCCACCGCGGCGGCGAGCGGATTGCCGCCGAAGGTCGAGCCGTGCGAGCCGGGCGTGAACACGTCCATCACCTCGCGGCGGGCGACGAAGGCGGACACCGGCAGCACGCCGCCGCCGAGCGCCTTGCCCAGGATCAGTCCGTCGGGACGGATGCCCTCGTGCTGGAAGGCGAACCAGGCGCCGGTCCGGCCCAGGCCCGACTGCACCTCGTCGAGGATCAGCAGCACGCGGTGCGCGTCGCAGATGCGGCGCAGACCGCTGAGCCAGCCCGCCGGCGGAACGATGATGCCGGCCTCGCCCTGGATCGGCTCGACCAGCACCGCCGCGGTTCGCGGCGTGATCGCGCGCTCGACCGCGGCGAGATCGCCGAACGCAACCGCGCGGAAGCCGGGCGTGAACGGTCCGAAGCCATCGCGATAGTCGGGCTCGGTCGAAGCCGAGATGACGGTCGTGGTGCGGCCGTGGAAATTGCCGTTGGCGACGATGATTTCGGCGCGGTCGCGGGCGATGCCCTTGACGCGATAGCCCCAGCGGCGCGCGGCCTTGATCGCGGTCTCGACCGCCTCCGCGCCGGTGTTCATCGGCAGCGCGGCATCGAGCGAGGTGAGCTTGCACAGCTCCTCGAGAAACGGGCCGAGGCGGTCGCTGTAATAGGCGCGCGAGGGCACGGCGAGGCGCTCGGCCTGCGCCGCCAGCGCGGCCAGGATGCGCGGATGGCCGTGGCCGTGGCTCGCCGCCGAATAGGCGCTCATCATGTCGACGTAGCGCCGCCCGGCGGTATCCCACAGATGCGCGCCTTGCCCGCGCGCCAGCACGACGGGGAGCGGCGCGTAATTATGGGCGCTGTAGCGGGTCTCGAGCTCGATGGCGTTCATGGCACGTCTCCGCACTGCTGCGGGCGAATCACCGCTCGCATTGCGAATCACATTTATGTCGTGGCTGCGGCTCGTGCGGCGGAAGTGGACGCGCGCCGCGGCGGATTCGGCGGTCGCGGCGGCGCGACGCGGCCGAAACGGCGGTTTGTTAACCTTTCGCGCGCGCGCTCTCTCTCTCGGCTAAGAGAACAGCGCGCAACAAACTCCGCTCATTCCCGCGAAAGCGCCTGGGAGAAAATTGGCGTCGCAGGCGCGATGCTCGTTATTGCGCTCTCTCCCACCCGAACTCGGGCTTGCCCGAGTTCGGGCAGTTTGAAAGCTGGCCGAAGTCGGATGAATCCGACTTCGGCTGCGGGAAAGGGCATGCGCGATGGCCTTCCTGGAACCAAGTTCGATCGCCGGCGTTGAGTGGGCGCCGCCGGGAAGGGAGAATACGATAAGAGTTTGTCCATGGGAGGCAGCCGAGTGGTCCCTGAGCCTTCCCGATCAACAACTGTGTCGAGCGAGGAAAAGCGCCGGTACGGCGGATTGGTGGAAACCATCCGCACGATGGCAACCGCGTTGATCATCGCGGCGGTCATTCGAACTCTGCTGTTCCAAGCCTTCAGCATTCCGTCGGGGTCGATGGAAGCGACGCTGCTGGTTGGCGATTACTTGTTCGTTTCGACTTATGCTTACGGATATACGCATTATGCGCTGCCATTCTCGCCGCCGGTGTTCCCCGGGCGCATTTTCGGATCGCAACCCAAGCGCGGCGACGTCGCGGTGTTCCGCCTTCCCGGGAATGACTCGATCGACTACATCAAGCGCGTAATTGGTCTTCCCGGCGACCGGATTGAGATGATCGACGGCTTGCTGCACATCAACGGGGTCGCGGTCAAACGCGAGCGCGCGGAAGACTATATCGAGAGGGAGGGCCAATACCCAACTCGAGTCAGGCGCTGGCGCGAGACCCTGCCGAATGGGGTCAGCTACCAGACGCTCGATCGCGTCGAGAATTCCCTGTACGACAACACAGCGCCCTACACAGTGCCGCCCGGGCATTTCTTCATGATGGGCGACAACCGCGACAACTCCAACGACAGCAGAGTGTCACCTGCGAGTGGTGGGGTCGGCTATGTGCCGTTCGAGAATATCATCGGTCGCGCCGAAATCATCTTCTTCTCGATCGGTGAGGGCGCGCATGCTTGGCAGGTGTGGCGCTGGCCGTGGTCGGTGCGTTGGGGCCGCTTGTTCACGATCGTTCGCTGAGCGGGTCGATCGCCGTAGTGCTACCTGGCTTTGGTCAGCTCGCGTGCGAGCAGCGAGTCCGGGTAGCCGGTAAAGCGGCGCACCGGGCGCAACGCCACGTGGCTCACGATGCGGGCGACGCCGAGATTGGGATCGTCGATCAGCGCGCTGGTGAGCTCCTCGTAAGCCGCGAGATCCGCGCAAACGAAGCGCGCCATGTAATCGACGGTGCCGCTGACCTCCCAGCACTCGACGACGTCGTCGATGGCGGCGAGGCGCTTCTCGAACCGGCCGCGATTGGCCTGCCGCTCGAGGATGATTTCGGCGAAGACATTGACCGGCCGCGACAGCCGGGAAAGCTCGACGACGGCCTGATATCCGGCAATGACGCCCGAGGCTTCCAGGCGCCGCACCCGTTCGAGCGACGCCCGCGGCGACAGCCCCACCGTTTGCGCCAATTTCTGGATGGTCGAGCGGCCGTCGCGCTGAAGCGCGGCGAGAATCTTGACGTCGATCTTATCCAATGCCGGCGGGCGCTTGGCGGCCATAAGCACCTTATGCCATTCGCGACCCTCGCCCCGCGAAGCGGGGAGAGGGTGCCGAGCCGCGAAGCGGCGAGGCGGGTGAGGGGCAAGAGCAGGTAGCATCTGCAGGCGGAAACCCGCGTCGCGAGATCATTTGCCCCTCACCCGGCCCTCGCCATAGCGCGTCGAAGACGCGCGTGAACGCGCTTAAGGCTCGGGCCACCCTCTCCCCGCTTCGCGGGGCGAGGGAGCTGCCCTGCGCCCGGGTTGCGTTTGCCAACTTAGCGCCTGTACGTTTTCCCGAGAACGCCATCGATGAGCTATTCCGCTCAATCGTCCAGAATTCACCTCAAGCCTCACTCGAGCGCCTTCTCCGCGACCGGCACGGTGTAGTTGAGCGCGAGCCGGCCGCCGTCGGCGTAGATCGTCTCCCCGGTGATATAGCTTGCCTCCTGCGAAGCGAGGAAGACCGCAATCGACGCGATCTCGTCGGGCTCGCCGATGCGCCCGAGCGGCGTGCGGGCCAGTATCCGGCGTTTGGCGTCCTTGTCGGTCGCCACCGCCTTGAGGATGTCGGTCATGATCGAGCCCGGACCGATGGCGTTGACGCGGATGCCGTAGGGCGCAAGCGCGAGCGCCATCACCTTGGTCAACTGATCGATGCCGCCCTTCGACACGCAATACGGCGTGTGATTGGCGATCGCGACCACGGCGTTGATCGAGCTCATATTGATGATGGTGCCGGCGCGCCTGCCGGCCTTGACTTGCGCGGCCATCCGCCGCGCGGCGGCCTGGCCGACGAGGAACGCGCCCTTGAGGTTCACCCGCAGCACGCGGTCGAAATCGGCTTGCGTCAGGTCGAGGAAATCGGCGCCATGGATGATGCCGGCATTGTTGACCAGAATGTCGAGATCGCCGAACGCGCGGCAGGTTTCGGCGACCACGTTCTCGGCGTTGCCGGCGTCGCCGACGTCGGTGGCCACGAAACGGGCCTCCTGGCCCAGCGCGCGCGCCGCGGCCTCGCCGGCGGCGGCGTCGATGTCGGCGATGGTGACGCGGGCACCCTCGGCGACGTAGCGGCGGGCGATTGCGAGCCCGATGCCGTGCGCGGCGCCGGTGACGATCGCGACCTTGTCCTTGAGCCTCATGCCGGCCTCCGGAGGTCTGTCAACGGTAGCACACGAACTGCCGCGAAACCCTCGCCCCGCCATAAGCGCGTTCACGCGCGTCTTCGACGCGCTATGGCGGGGAGAGGGTGGCGAGCGCCGACGGCGCGAGCCGGGTGAGGGGCAAGAGCGGGCGCCATCTGCAAACGGGAGGGAGATTCGCGTCGCGAGGCAGTTGCCCCTCACCCGACCCTCGCTGCGCTCGGGCCACCCTCTCCCCGCTACGCTTCGCTCCGCGGGGCGAGGGAAGGACGCTGCGCTGCGCCCGGGACAAGGATCAACGCCGGCCGAACAGGCGATCGAGAAACCAGCCGTCGAGGCCGCGGTCGATGGGTTGCGGCCGCACGGCTTGGCCGCTGACTTGCGTGTTGAATTGCCCGTCGCTCGGCACGGGCGGCAGGGCAGCGTTCGGCAGCGCCGAGGCGAGCGACGGCGCGGCCGAAAGTCCGGGCAAGGATGCGACCGCCACGCCCTGATGCGCAACTTTCATAAAGCGCGACCAGATGTCGACCGGCAGGCCGCCGCCGGTCGCCTTCTTGGTCGGGGAGGAATCGTCGTTGCCGAGCCACACCCCGGCGACGAGGTGGCCGGTATAGCCGATGAACCAGGCATCGCGGAAATCTTGGCTCGTGCCGGTCTTGCCGGCGGCCTGCCAGCCCGGAAGTTGCGCCTTCTGGGCGGTGCCGATCAGCAGCGTCTCGCGCATCATGGCGTTCATCATGGCCACATGGCGCGGGTCGACGATGCGCCCGAGGGTCTGCGGCGCGCGCGCGTACAGGATCTTGCCGCCATGGGTGCGCACGCGCTCGACCACGTGCGGCGCGATGGCGTTGCCGCCATTCGCGAACGGCGCATAGGCGCAGGTGAGCTCGATGAGCGAGACTTCCGACGTGCCCAGCGCCAAGGACGGATTGGCGTCGAGCTTGGAGGCGATGCCAAGGCGATAGGCGGTCTTGGCGACCGCCTGCGGCCCCACTTCGAGGGTGAGCCGCACCGACACCGTGTTGAGCGACAGCGCGAGCGCCTGCGTCAGCGTCACCGGCCCATGATAGTCGTGGCTGTAGTTCTCCGGCTTCCAACCCTTGAGCGCCACCGGCTTGTCCTCGCGCACGCTCTCGGGCGTGAGCCCGCGCTCGAGCGCGGTCAAATAGACGAAGGGCTTGAAGGCGGAGCCCGGCTGGCGCTTGGCGGCGACCGCGCGGTTGAATTGACTTTCCGCGTAGTTCTTGCCGCCGACCAGCGCGCGCACCGCGCCGTCGGGCGTGATCGCGACGATGGCGCCCTGGGCGACGTCGAACTTTTGGCCCTTGAGCGCGAGCTCGTCGACGAGCGCCTTCTCGGCCGCCGCCTGCAGGAGGGGGTCGATCGAGGTCTCGACCACGAGGTCCTGCTCCACGCGGCCCACGAGATCGTCGAGCACGTCCATGATCCAGTCCGCGACGTAGTTGACGGAGCCGGCGCCGGCGGGTTTGACCGCGCGGGCGGGCTGCGCGAGCGCGGTCTTGGCCATGGTCTCGGTGACGAAGCCGAGCTCGGTCATGGCCGTGAGCACGGCCTGGGCGCGGCGCTCGGCGCCGTTGGGATTGCGGCTCGGCGCCAGCCGGGAGGGCGATTTCACCAGGCCCGCCAGCATCGCCGCCTCGGCGACTTTCACCGTGCGCGCGGACTTGCCGAAATAGCGCTGCGCCGCCGCCTCGACCCCGTAGGCGCCGGAGCCGAAATAGACGCGATTGAGATAGAGCTCGAGAATCTGCGTCTTGCCGAACTTGCGCTCGAGCCAAAGCGCCAGCACGAGCTCCTGCATCTTGCGCCAGAGCGTGCGTTCCTGGGTCAGAAACAAGTTCTTGGCGAGCTGCTGGGTGATGGTCGAGCCGCCCTGCGAGACGCCGCGGCGAAGCACGTTGGCGGCGACGGCGCGGAGAAGCCCGATAGGATCGACCCCGAAATGGCTATAGAAGCGGCGGTCCTCGATGGCGACGAAGGCCCGCGGCAGATAGGGCGGCAGCTCCTTGATCGGCACGTCGGTGCCGCTCATCTCGCCGCGCATGGTGAGCGGCCGGCCGTCGAGGCCGACGATCTCGACCGTCGGCGGGCGCTTGGGAACTTCGAGGGATTGAATCGGCGGCAGCGTCGAGACGCCAAAGGCGATGGTGCCCACCGCCGCGATCACCGCCCATAGGCCGAGCACCAGCGACCAATAGACGAGGCGCCGCAGGGGTGAACCGCCGCCCTTACGCCGGCCCCATTTCCATCGCTTGCTGCGAGGGCGTTCCGCCGCTGGCGCCGCCGGGCCGGTGTCGAGCGCACGCGCGCGGCGCGCTTTGCTCTTTTGCTGCCCCATTGTCGCCTCCCGCGGGTCCGGCCCTGCGGCAGGCTAGTGGCCGTCATTTAAGGCGGGGTTACCGCGTGTCCCGGATGCGGTCCAGCGCGACCCTCGCCCCGCGAAGCGAAGCGTAGCGGGGAGAGGGTGCCGAGCCGCGAAGCGGCGAGGCGGGTGAGGGGCTCCTCCGCGCCAAACTCAAAGCGCTCTGCCCTGCAGCTTCGCAAGGATCACGCTGAGAACGCCCACCTCATTACTCAGGATTTCGGAATTCCAGAATCGCAACACGTCATACCCCTCCGCGCTGAGCGCGGCGTCACGCGCCCGGTCCTTGAGATCATCCGCGTGCTGCCCGCCATCGACTTCGATGACCAGTTTTTTCTCGCGACAAACAAAATCAACGATGTAGGAGCCGATCGCTTCCTGCCGAACGAATTTGAACCCGTCCAGCCGTCGGTCGCGCAGCGCAAACCACAACTTCGTTTCGGCGTCGGTGGCTCGGCGGCGAAGGCGCCGCTCCAATCGAACTTTCCGTTGTTGCGGTCCGCGCATATGTGCCTGCCCCTCACCCGGCTCGCGCCCATAGCGCGTGGAAGACGCGCGTAAACGCGCTTGTGGGCGCTCGCCACCCTCTCCCCGCTCCGCGGGGCGAGGGACGGGAGCGTGCGGCCCCTGCAATTATCTCACCACGTATATCGCACGGTGCCGGTGCCGGCGTAGGTGGAGGAGTGCGAGGCGAACTCGCCGTCGAACTTGGCGAGCAGCGTGACGCCGTTGGCGAGGCGAAGCTCGCCGCCCGCCGAGGTGAGCGCGGAATTCTTCGCCGGCGTCGCGCCGTTGACGATGAAGCTCGCGCCGGGAAGCGCCTGGAACACCGGTACGAGCGTCGGGTCGCTGATCCAGTCGTGCGCCCACGCCGCGCGCGCGCGTAGCGTGAGCGCGGCCTCGGGGTTGAGCAGCAGCAGACGGTCGAAGCGTCCACCCAATTCGCTGCGCGTATCAGTAGCGTTGCGCGAATTAAAGCCGAGCGCGAAGCCGCCGGCGGTGAGGTCGCTCTCGCTGTAGCCCGGCGTATGGAAGTTCTGCGCCTGGATCGCGGCATAAGGCGTGAGCCCGCCGTAGTACGTCGCGAAGCGGTAGCCGGTTTCCACACGGCCGCCGAAGCTCTGCGCGTTGAAGCTCGCGGTGAGATGGTCGCCGGCGAAGGCGAAGCGGTCGGTCGACATCCAATGGTTGGTGTAGGCGAGCGCGGCGGCGAGATAGGCGGGACCCGAGCGCGCCGTGCCGTAGATGCCGGCCTGGAACGCGTCGCTCCTGCCGCCGCCCAGCCCCTGCGCCAGGGACCAATCGGTGCCGCCGCCCGCCAGCGCGAAGCCCACCACCGTGCCGGGCGCCAGGCGATAATCGAGCCCGGCCGCGCCGCCCGCGGTGCGCGCGGACAAGTCATGGCTCCCGACCACTGCCACGTCACCGCTGGTGCGGTTGCTGCCGCCATAGCCCGCGCCCCACACGCTCCAGCGCTGCTCGAAGGTTTGCGGTTTCGGCGGCTCCTTCAGCAGCTTGGCATAGGCGAGCGCGAGGTCCTCGGGCAGCTCTTCGCGCTCCGGCGCAAATCCGATGGCGCGACCATTAACCTCGCTCCTGCCGTCGACGAAGGGATCGAGCATGATCCCGAGAAACTGGTTGGTAAGTTGGAACGCAACCTGCTGCGCGCCGGTCGCAGCTTCCCCGGAGAGGAGCGTGAGCGCGTTGGCGAGATTGGCGCCGGTGAGGCCGAAGATGGTCACGAATGCGGGGGGCAGGGCGCCGCCGTTGTTGAAGAAGGCGTTGAGCGCGTTGGCGACGTTACATTGGTTGACGCTGAAGGCGCAGGCGAGTGCGCTGGGTCCGCTCGGCCCGCTAGGCTGCGCGAGCGTGGCGGTGAGGTTCAAGATCGCGTCGGTCGCAGTGTAGCTCAGCGACGCCGTGAAACCGGCGGGGAGATTGCTGGTGGTGAGCGCGTTGAAGGTGGTGCCGCCGAGCCCGCCCGCGGCCGAGAGGATCGTGTAGGTGCGCGCGACGTAGCTGCCCGGCACGAACGCCGCCTGCACGGTGCCCGCGAGCGCAGCGCCGCCGCTCACGTTGGCGCTTGACGCGGTCGAGGGATTGATCTGCACCAAATAGATCGCGCCGGATTGGAAGGCGAGATTGCCCGCGACCGTCATGGTGCCGGGCGAGTTGCCGGGCGCAAGCGTTCCGCCGCTCATGATCGTGGTTGGGCCGACGGTGCCGGTGCCGGCGAGCGTGCCGCCCGAGTTCACCGTCATGGTCGAATTGGCCATAGTGCCGTTCACCATGAGCGTGCCGACATTGATCGTCCACGGCAGTGCGGCGGTGTTTGTCCCGGTCAGCGTCCAGGTGCTGGTGCCGGTTTTCTGAAATACGCCGAAGCCTCGATACTGGGCGCTCGACCCGATCTGCGAAACATCGAAGCTCGCATTTGACGTGCCGCCAAGCCTGAAGGTGTCGGCCATGCTGAACGCGACCACGTTGCCGGTGATCGACGAGCCGGCCTGCAGTTCGAGCGTATTGGTGCCGCCAGTGAACGTGATGGGTTGGCGCGCGTCACCCCGTCGCCGGAAAGGCCGCCCGTGATGCTCCCGCTGTTGATGACGGTGAGCCCCGAGCCGACGATGCCCGCGCCGCCAGCGCCCGCGCTGCCGTTGGCGCCGGGGTTGAAGCCGGTCCCGCCCGCGCCGCCATTGCCTCCCGTGACCGTGCCGGAATTGGTAAACGTGGCGCCGGTCGTTGTGAATTGCACGCCGACGCCGCCATCGCCCCCATTGCCGCCGGAATCACCAATGTTACCGCCACGCCCGCCGCTCCCGCCGCTGCCCCCGGTAATGCTGCTGGTATTGCTGCTCGCGCCGGCGGCGGTGACCACCGCGCCATAGCCTCCGGCGCCGCCACCGCCACCCCCACCCGTGCCGCTGCCCCCGCCTGCGCCGCCAGCGCCGCCGTTGCCGCCGGTCAGGGGGGATGTGTTGGTGATGGTCGTGCTACCGGCTCCGTTGCCATTGAAGCCGCCACCGCCACCACCAGCGCCGTGGGAGGCCACGCCAATATTTGCACCGGGGTCGCCGTTGGGACTGCCCGGGGTGCCGCCGGGGCCGCCCGCCGCTCCTGCGTTCACGCAGCCGACGCCGCCGTTGCCGCCTTGACCGCCGTCACCGCCGCCCGCGCCACCACCGCCGCCACCGCCACCAAAGCCGCTGACACAAGTCCCGGGGTCCCCCGCAGTTCCATTGAAGCCGCTTCCGCCTAAGCCAGCGTTCGCAAAACCACCGCTGGTGCCTCCCGCGCCGCCGTCCGCCAGCCCGGGCGTCGGCGCAAGCGAAGTCAACAAGACCACGCCTGTCAGCATGGTGCCGGCGAGCAACGTCCGCCGCCGCACGCGGCTGCGTGCTTGCGCCGGCGCAACCGAAATCACGCTGTCGGAAACCGATGCATCGAGCGCGCTCGGTTGATGCGGCGCGCCGCGCATTGCCACCGCACGCATGCGATGTGAAGGCATACCTCAAGGCCCCCCGAGCGCGACCACCGGCTTGCTCTGGTGCCGCGTCCCCTCTTGCCGGCATTCAAACGGATGCCTGCTCAGCCTTACATGATCCTTACGGGAGCAACCGGGGCTGATCAATTCAGGGCTCGC
>Ga0306924_10005764_pt1 | contig 12250 bp, 9 predicted proteins | sample sta12Can44000111_FD_203756 | JGI IMG/M metagenome (GOLD analysis project Ga0306924, IMG submission 203756) | Lab enrichment of tropical soil microbial communities from Luquillo Experimental Forest, Puerto Rico - statanox.12C.anox.44.000.111 (v2)... | ecosystem: Environmental > Terrestrial > Soil... | reverse complement strand
TCCTGCGCCGAAACATTCATCGATAGCGCAGGCAAGATGATCGCAAGCGTCGCCGCAGTGCGAAGAAGGTTCGGTCGCATTGGAGTGACTCCTCCCAAACTTGGGAATTCCAAGCCCCCCATCAACAACGCTTCACCAACGGTTTGGTTGCTTACATGACACAAGGACTCTGAGCTCGCTATGAAAGTGCCGGATCTGAACATTTGTTTATTTATCGGCGCCTGCCGCTTCAGGATCCTCGATGGATCGCAAGCGCGTCGAAATCCGGATGGATTTCCCTCATCTTGGAAATGCTCTATTTTTTTTGCGTTGGCGCATGTTCTTATCGGAAAACCGGTGCCCACTTTTCCGGAACATGCGCTAACACCACGGTCGGTCGTCGAAGCATCCGGGTGTCTCCTGCATGCAGGTCTTGGTAGTCGGGGCGGGAGCGGTCGGGCTTGCGGTCGCGCGCGCCGCGGCGATCGCGGGCGCGGACGTCGTCGTGGCGGAAGCCGCCTCCGCGATCGGCACCGGCATTTCCTCGCGTAACAGCGAGGTCATTCATGCCGGCCTCTACTATCCGAGCGGCTCGACCCGCGCCCGCCTGTGCGCGCCGAGCCGGCGGCGGCTCTATGCGTTCTGCGCCTCGCACGGCGTGCCGCACCGCAAGTGCGGCAAGCTCGTGGTCGCGACCCGCGACGGCGAGCTGGCGCGGCTCGAGGCGATCCACGCTCAAGGCTGCGCCAATGGCGTCGAAGGGCTCGAATTGATCGACGGCGTCGCGGCGCGGCGCCTCGAGCCGGCATTGGCGTGCGCGGCGGCGCTGTGCTCGCCCGAGACCGGCATCATCGACAGCCATTCCTTCATGACGGCGCTGCGCGGCGATCTCGAGGATCGCGGCGGCAGCATCGCGTTCAACACCGCGATCGAGCGACTTGAGCCGGCGGGCGGCGGCTGGACCGCCGTCTTCGGTGCGCAGCCGCAATCGGAACGCTTCGATGCCGTGGTCAATGCGGCGGGCCTGGGTGCGCAGCGCCTTGCTGCCGCGACCGAGACCTATCCGGCCGCGCGGGTGCCGCGGCTGGTACTCGCCAAGGGCAACTATTTCGGCTTCGCCGGCCGGCCGGTCTTCTCACGCCTCATCTATCCGGTGCCGGTGCCGGGCGGGCTCGGCGTGCACGTGACGCTCGATCTCGCCGGACGGATGCGCTTCGGACCCGACGTGGAGTGGATCGCGCAGGAGAGCTACGACGTCGATCCGCGCCGCGCGCAGGCCTTCTACGCTCGCATTCGCGACTACTGGCCGGCGCTGCCGGAGGGCTCGCTGGTGCCCGACTATGCGGGAATTCGGCCCAAGATCAGCGGGCCGGGCGAGCCGGCCGCCGATTTCATGATCGATGCCCCGAAGGATCACGGGCTCGCCGGTCTCGTCCACCTCTTCGGCATCGAGTCGCCGGGACTGACAGCGGCGCTTTCGCTCGCCGACGAGGTCGTGTCTCACTTGGTCAATTGAGCCTGCCGCACGTTTTGCCGCCGCCCAACCTCTTGGAGGACCCCATGCCGGCCCCGATCCGCTTCATCAATCCCGAAGGCCTGGTGCGTCCCGCGGCCTATACCCAGCTGGTCGAGGTCGCGGGCGCATGCCGCATGCTCTACGTCTCCGGCCAGCTCGGCACCACCTCCGACGGCAAGCTCGCGGGCGCCGACTTCCGGGCGCAGGCCGAGCAGGTGTTCGCGAACCTTGAGACGGCGCTGGCCGCGGTAGGGGCGAGCTTTGCCGACGTGGTCAAGATCAACAGCTTCCTCGCCGACATCGGCCATCTGCCGATCCTGCGCGAGGTGCGCGCCGCCACCTCGACGCGGCTGCTCTGCGGGCCAGCACCACCATCGCGGTATCGGGCTTTGCGATCCCGGGCGCCTTGCTCGAGGTCGAGGCGGTGGCGGTGGTGCCGGGTACGCGGTGAAGATCAGCTGCCTCCCACGAACAAGTAGGTGATGAGCGCGAATACGGGCAGCAGCACCGCGCACGACCAGATCATGTAGCCGAAGAAGCTTGGCATCTTGACGCCGCGCTCGACCGCGATCGCCTGGATCATCAGGTTCGGCGCATTGCCCACATAGGTGAGCGCTCCCATATAGCTTGCCCCCATGGAGATCGCCGCCAAGGTCGAGCCGAGCCGCCCCATCAGGGCCACCGGATCGCCGCCCGCAAGCGAGAAGAACACCAGATAAGTCGGCGCATTGTCGAGCAATGCCGACAGCGCGCCGCTGAGCCAGAAATAGGCCGCATCGCGCGGAGTGCCGTCGCTCGCGGTCGCGGCCGCCAGGAGCCAGGCGAAGGCGCCGTTCGCTCCAGCCTGCAGCATCGCCATCACCGGGATTATGCAGGCGAATATGCCGGCGAAGAGGATCGCCACCTCGGCGATCGGCTCCCAGGTGAAGCCGTTCGCCTCGCGATGCTCGTTCGGCGTCAGCGCGAGCGACAAGAGCGCCAGCAGCAGCAGCACCGCATCGCGCACGAGGTTCTGCAGCTCGAGGACGGTGCCGTGGATTTCGAAACGCACGCCCGGCCTCCAGAACGCCGAGGCCAGAATGGCCGCCACGATGCCGGCGATGAGCAGCAAGTTGACGCCACCGCGCAGCTCGAGATGCACCGGCGGCTCGACCTCGCCCACGGTCGTGATCCGCCGATCCTGGCGATAGAAGAAAACGTCGACGATCACGAACACCGCGAGCACCAGGGCGGCCGTCACCGCGGTCGGCGCCAAGAGATGCTGCGTGGTCCAGAAGAAATCGACGCCATGCAGGAAGCCGACGAACAGCGGCGGGTTGCCGATCGGCGCCAGCGACCCGCCGATATTGGCGGCAAGAAAGGTGAAGAACACGACCACGTGGGCGCTGTTGAGCCGCGTCGCGTTGGCGCGCAGCAGCGGCCGGATCAGGATCATGGCCGCCCCGGTGGTGCCGACGATACTCGCGATGAGCGTGCCGAGCGCCAGCAGCGCGGTGTTGACGAGCGGGGTGCCGCGCAGATGGCCGCGCACCAGGATGCCTCCGGCCACCACATAGAGCGCGAACAGGAGCACGATGAAGCTCAAATAGTCGGCGAGCATCGTGTGCAGGAGCGCCGCCAGCGCGGTTGGCGGATCGAACAGCGCCGCCAGCGGCACCACCGCGAGCGCCGCCCACATGAAGGCGACCTTGCCGTAGTGCCGCCCCCACAGCCGCGGCGCCATCGAGGGCATCAGGGCGATGGTGAGCAGGATGCCGAGGAACGGTAGCGCCCACGGCCAGGCGAGCGCGGAACCCTCGAGCGGGGCGATTCCGTGGTCGCCCATCTCGACTCAATGCGCCTCGTCCCAATTGCCCGCCGCGTGCACGTCGACCGACAGCGGGACCGCGAGGTTCAGCGCCGGGAAGGGCGCCTCCTCCATCACCTTCTTCACCACCGGCAGCGTCGTGGCGACCTCCTGATCGGGCACCTCGAACACCAATTCGTCGTGCACCTGCAACAGCATCTGCGCGTTGAGCTTCGCCTTGGTGAGCGCGGCGTCCATGCGCGCCATGGCGCGGCGGATGATGTCGGCGGCGGTGCCTTGCAGGCGCGCATTGATCGAGGCACGCTCGTTGAAGGCGCGCACCGAGACGTTGGCGCTTTTGATCTCCGGATAGTGGCACTTGCGGCCGAACAGGGTGAGCACATAGCCGTTCTGCCGGCAGAACGCCTTGGTCTCCTCCATGTAGTCGCGGATGCCGGGGAAGCGCTCGAAATATTTCTTGATATAGGCGCCCGCCTCCTCGCGGGCGATGCCGAGCTGGTTGGCAAGCCCGAAGGCCGAGATGCCATAGATGATGCCGAAGTTGATCGCCTTGGCGCGGCGGCGGATCTCGCCCGGCATGTCCTTGACCGGCACGCCGAACATCTCCGAGGCCGTCATGGCATGGATGTCGAGCCCCTCGCGGAACGCCTTCTTGAGCGGCTCGATATCGGCGATCTCGGCAAGGAGTCTGAGCTCGATCTGCGAATAGTCGGCGGAGGCGAGCTTGTGGCCCGGGGCCGTCACGAAGGCGCGCCGGATCTTGCGGCCCTCCTCGGTGCGGATCGGGATGTTCTGCAGGTTGGGCTCGGAGGAGGAGAGGCGGCCGGTGGGCGTGGCGGCAAGCGCATAGGTCGTGTGCAGGCGGTGCGTGTGCGGATTGACGTAGCCGGGCAGCGCGTCGGTGTAGGTCGAGCGCAGCTTGGAGACCTGTCGCCAGTCGAGGATCCGCTGCGGCAGCGCGTGGCCCTGCTCGGCCAGCTCCTCGAGCGTGCGGGCGCCGGTCGACCATTGCCCGGTCTTGGTCTTGGTGCCCCCTGGCAGGCCGAGCTTGCCGAACAGGATGTCGGCGATCTGCTTGGGGCTGCCGGGATTGATCGGCTCGCCGGCAAGCTTCTGGATTTCATCGACGAGCGCGAGCTCGCGCTGCGCGAACTCGCCCGAGAGGCGCGAGAGCACCTGCCGGTCGACCTCGATGCCGCGCCGCTCCATGCGGGCGAGCACCGCCACGAGCGGACGCTCCAGCGTCTCGTAGACGGTCGTCATGTGCTCGGCGGTGAGACGCGGCTTGAGCGCCCGCCACACCCGCAAGGTCACGTCGGCGTCCTCGGCGGCAAATTCGGCCGCCTTGTCGATCGCCACGCAGTCGAAGGTGAGCTTCGACTTCCCCGAGCCGGTGAGCCCGTTGACGTCGATCGTGGTGTGGCCGAGGTAGCGCTGCGCCAGCGCGGCGGTGTCGTGATCGGCGCGGCCAGCATCGAGCGCGTAGGACATCAGCATGACGTCGTCGACGGGCGCCATCTCGATGCCGCGCTGCGCGAACACGGCCCATTCGAATTTGACGTTGTGCCCGACCTTGAGGACGCTTGCATCCGCGAGGACCGGCTTGAGCGCCGCCAGCGCCGCGTCCTCTGATATCTGATCAGCGACGGGGCCGCCGGCGAACAAGCCCGCGCCGGTCGCTTCACCGGCTTCGCGATGCGCGAGCGGCACGTAGCAGGCTTCGCCCGAGGCGACCGCGAGTGCCAAGCCGCAAAGGGTCGCCTGCAGCGGGTCGAGGCTCGAGGTCTGGCACGCGATCGCGAGCGCCCCGCGATCGGTCGCGCGGGCGAGCCAGGCCTCGAGCTCGCCAAGCGTGCGCACCGTCTTGTAAGCCGCGCGATCGACCTTGCGGGTGCGCGCCGCTTCGGCGCGCGCTGCCGCGAGCGCCTGCGGGGTCATCGCGTCGGCCGCTGCGGCGGGCGCGCGATCGGCCTTCTGCGGCTCGCCTGACGCGGTGATCCGCCGCTCCACCTTCTCGGCCGGCGGCGGGGAAGGCTCGCTCGGCCGCCGCGCCGGCGTGCTGCCGGGCCGGAACGCCTCGTCGGGCTCGATCTCCGCCGCATCGAGGCCGGTGGCCTCGGCGACGCGGCGCACCAGCGTGGTGAACTCCATCGCCTTGAGGAACGCCACGAGCTTGCGATGATCTCCTGCATGCACCGCCAGGTCGGCGAGCGGCACCTCGAGCGCGACCTTGCTGTCGAGCGTGACGAGCTGCTTCGACAACAGCGCCAGCTTGGCGTTCTCGACGAGCGACTGCCGGCGCTTCTCCTGCTTGATCTCGCCGGCACGCGCGAGCAGCGTCTCGAGGTCGCCGTATTCGCCGATGAGCTGCGCGGCGGTCTTGGGACCGATGCCGGGCACGCCCGGCACGTTGTCGGTCGAGTCGCCGATCAGCGCCTGCACCTCGATGACCTTCTCGGGCGGCACGCCGAATTTCTCCATCACCTCGGCGCGGCCGATCTTGCGGTCCTTCATGGTGTCGTACATCACCACGCAGTCGCTCACGAGCTGCATCAGGTCCTTGTCGGACGCCACGATGGTCACGGTCGCGCCGGCCTCGCAGGCTTGCCGCGAATAGGTGGCGATGAGATCGTCGGCCTCGTAGCCTTGCATCTCGATGCAAGGCAGATCGAACGCCCGCACCGCCTCGCGAATGAGCGGGAATTGCGGGCGCAAGTCGTCGGGCGGGTCGGGGCGGTGCGCCTTGTATTCGGGATACATCTCGGTGCGGAACGTCTTCTCCGACTTGTCGAACACGATCGCGAGATGCGTCGGCTTCTCCTCCGGCTTCATCTCGGCGAGAATGCGCCAGAGCATGATGCAGAACATGCGCACCGCGCCGGTCGGCAGGCCGTCGGAGCGGCGGTTGTACTTGGGGTCCTGGTTCATCGACTGCCAATAGGCGCGAAAGATGTAGGACGATCCGTCCACCAGGAAGACGTGGTCGCCCTTCCGCGGTGCGCCCGTGGGCGCCGGCGCTGGCTTCGCTGCCGGTGCGGGTGCGGACTTCGATGTGGATCTGCCCGGGGACATGGCCCGAATGTGGGCGGTCGGCGCCGGTGCGTCAACCGAAAGCAGGGCCCCGTAGCCCGGATTGAGCGGCAGCGAAATCCGGGTCCGCCGTCCCCGCATTTCGCTTCGCTCAATGCGGGCTACAAGATCGTTTATTCGGCCGGCTGCAACGAGAATGCGGGAAGCTTCCTGGGCGCGATCCACAACCGCGCCGGCCGCTCGAACAGGAAGCGCGCCCGGGTGTGCCGCGTCGCCCAGAACAGGCCGAGCGCCCCGATGATGCCGCTTGCCGTCACCAGGAGCGAGACGGTGCCGATGTCGGCGATCAAGCCGCTGCGCATGAGCAGGCTGCGGGCGAGCGCCATCGGCAGGAAGAATGCGAGGTAGATGACGATGGAGTTGCGCCCGCAGTAGCGCAGCGGCTTGAAGAGATCGCTCTTGGCCATCAGGGCCGAAATCGTGACCACCGCCATGGCGCCGACGAGGCCGAGACCGAGCGAGACGAGCGGCAGCTCGGCCAGTCCGCGCAGCACCAGGGCGCCATTGACGAGGCCCCAGGCGCAGAGGCCCGCGAGCGCGGCCCGCGGATTGGTCTGCGCCACGGCGGCGAGGGCGAACACGTATCGGGCGGCGAGATAGCCGGTGTAGAAGAACACGAAGCGGGCCGCGAACTCGTCGATCACGGTCGAGCCGGTCGCGATCGACGCGCTTTCGAGCGCGGCGGCGGCAACCCACACCAGCGCCGGCGGAACCGCGAAGCGTTTGGCGAGCCTGGTCACCGCGAAGAAGATCGGCAGCAGATAGATGAACCAGAGGGTGCCGAACGGCTCCCAGAAGGATTGCGCATAGAGCCAGGCGGCGCCGGCGAGGCCATGCTCCTGCGCCATGAGGGGCGCCTTGAAGGCGAACTGCAGCGCCGTCCACAACAGATAGAAATAGGCGAAGTGGACGACCTTGCGGTCCAGATAGGTGCGCCAGTCGCGGTCGATGACCTGCGCCAGGAACAGGCCCGAGATCAGAAAGAAGTCGGGCATGCGGAACGGCCTGGCGAAAGCCACGACCGCGTGCATGAAGCCTTCCTGCCCGGCTGCCTGCTCGACGCCGAGCGTCGAGTGCATCATCACCACGAAGACGATGCAGAAGCCCTTGGCATAGTCGACCCAATCGACGCGCCCGGTATTGCTGTCGCTCATGTGTCGGACGCCGCCGTCTGTTTGGAATCGTCTCATATTCGGGCGAACCCGTTGAATTCGCCTTTACCTATTCAAGGAAAGTGCCAGGGACGGCGTTAGGCGCGGCTTAACCGTGATGGAGCGCGAGACCATGCAAAAGCGCATGGCTCAGGGGCCGGCCGGGGTTGCTTTAACAACGAATAAACAACGCCGCACCGCACTCGTGTGTCCCGGAGCCATGCAGAATCGCGGAGGTAGGTTTCCGGTCGAACGCCGGTTCGCCATCATGGCTGCGCCTAGCAAAAAACCCGGCACGGTTGCGGGCCGGGTAGGAATCGCAAATCGGGAATTTCAATTAACCGAGTGCACTGATTCTGACCCTCCTGTCAAGCGCTCGTGAGTAACGGGAGTAGGGAGTAGCGAACAGGCATGCCCCAATTCACAACTCCCCATTCCCCACTCCCGCGCTTTACAACAGCGGTCGTCGCATGGCGCCGAACAGAAGCGAGATCACGAACAAGATCAGCACGACGAAAAAGACGATCTTCGCGAGCTCGACCGCCGCGAAGGAGATGCCGCCGAATCCGAGCACGCCGGCGATCAGCGCGATGATGAGCAGCGTTACGACCAGCTCGAGCATGGGATCACCTCTTGGTTCATGAGCCAGCCAGCGATGGGTTGGCCTCCGTGAGCCTAATCTCCTCATCGCGAATCTGGCCGCCCAGGATGCCGGCAAGCGTTGCCGCCGCGCCGCCGAACAACAGCGCCATGAAGGTCCAGAAGGAGAAGAAGGCGCCCGCGGTGGCCGCTTTGTCGGCCGCGGACTTGATGGCTTCGCGGGCGTCGTTCTCCACCATCGTGACGCGCTGGGAAGCTTCGTCCTGCGGCAGGCCGCTGCGCATGGACACGAGCTGCGCCAGGTAGGCGCGATCGTTGTCGCCGAGCTTTCCCTCGCTCATGCCGTGCGCCAGGATGCGGGTGACCTCGGCGCGGCTTTCCGGATTGAGCGGCTGCGCCGCAATCGCCGCCGTTCCGACGGTGGCGGGTGCCTGCGGCTGCTGGTCCTGGGCCGGAGCCGCTCCGGGAGCGGGCCGGAACAGCGCATCAACGAAATAGTCGAGCGGTGCTGCGGCGGCTTGCGTGGCCGAGGACGCGGCCGAAGGCGCTAGAGCGGCGCTCGTCGCGGCCGTCATCGCATGGGTGCCGGCGCCGGCGGCGAGCGCCGCCAGCCATGTCGTGACGGCGGCCAGGATCACCACGCCCAGCGCCCACACCACCAAGCCTTCGGCGGCGTCGCGAAAGGAGCTGTCGCCCGCGATGCCATCAAAAGCCGGATTGCGCAGCCGCGCCGCCACATATCCGCCGGTGGCAAAGCCCATGGCCTGTGCCATCACCAGCCAGACCGCGGCCGCGACCGTCAACGTGGTGGCCGATGGGCCCGTATAGGGAGAAGCGAATGAAAGCCCGATGCCGGAGCCGAGCGCGACGACGAGGAGGCTGACCGCGATGGCGGCGAAGACTCCCGCGATGGCCGCGCTCCAGGAGAACGACGTCCCGCCGGCCGCGCGCGCGGCGATGGATGGGACCACGTCGCTTTCGATGATGTCCTCTTCGTAAAGGGTGGTGGTGTCGGCCATGTGGCCTCCTCGGCGCGAGTCCGGCAGGCGAACGCGCGCTACGTCACAATTTCATCGTGAGGCTAACCGGCTGCCGGGTTGCCAGTTCCATCCGCCTGCAGGCGCGCCTGACGCGGCCGCGCAGACGGCACCTGCGGGCGCCTCAAAGGCATAAACATAATAATGTGGGCGCAGAGATCCCGGTGCGGGTGGAAACCCGGGAGCGGCGGCCACACGCTCCACGCGGCCGCCGATTGATTGGGGTCTCAATGCAGGCCGCCGAAGGCCCAGATCAGCACCAGGATCGGGATCGGCACGCCGAGCAACCACAAAAGCAGGTAGCGTCCCATACCTTTTGCCTCCATTCATCGGGGCTTTCGAGGTGGCTAATGCCTGTTCGGCCTGTCGAGTTCCGTGCCGATGCGCCCGCAAACAGTGGTGCCGAGATGCCGATGCTAGAGCGGGATGCCTTATCTTCGAATCGTCATCCCGCTCTACATTGTTGGTGGAGCATGACCCCCGCCTTCGCGGGGGCAGGCCTTTTCCGAAAACCGGCAACCACTTTTCGGGATCATGCTCTAGATTGATCTACAATTCGGCATGGTGGAGGAGACGATGGCTGAGGCGGAAGATTGGGTCGACATCGGCAGCGCCGCGGAGCTCGCCGGCAAGCCGCTCGCGAGCTCGCTTGCGCGCAACATCCCGATTGCGGTCTCCTGCAAGGACCGCCGATTCGGCGTGGTGTCGAACGTGTGCAATCACGTGGGCGGACCGCTGGGCGAGGGCCGTCTCGATGGCGACTACATCGTCTGCCCCTGGCACGGCTGGAAATTCCATCGCTCAACCGGCGTAGGCGAGCCCGGATTCGAGGCGGACCGCGTGCCGGCGTTCCCGGTCAAGGTCGACGGCGGGCGCGTCCTGGTCGATGTCGGCACGCCGACGCGACGCACCAAGGCGCCGCATGCGCCGCATCCGCTCGCGCGCGAGGTCAAGCGCAATCCCGGGCCGCTGCGGCTTGCCGGCATCTCCACGACCGTGATGGATCAAGGCAATCCGCGCTTCTCCGGCTCCGATCACCTGCTCGGGCACGCCCTCGAGGAGGCCGAAAGGCTCGGCGCGCAGACCAGGCTCATTCGCCTCAACGACCTCAAGTTCCGCGCCTGCGAGGGCTACTACTCGAAATCCGCGCAGGCCTGCACCTGGCCGTGCTCGATCACCCAGATGGATGGAGGCGACCAGCTCGAGGCGGTCTACGAGGCGCTGGTGCACTGGGCCGACGCCATCGTGGTGGCGTCGCCGATCCGCTGGGGCACCGCCTCCTCGCTCTATTTCAAGATGGCGGAGCGGCTCAACTGCATCCAGAACCAGGTCACCATCGCCAACCGCGTACTGATCCGCAACAAGGTGGCGGGCTTCATCATCGTGGGCGGGCAGGACAACGTGCAGATGGTGGCCGGGCAGATGCTCGGCTTCTTCGCCGAGCTCGGTTTCATCTTCCCGCAGTTCCCCTATGTGGCGCATTCGCGCGGCTGGTCGCACGAGGACATGGAGAACAACGTGGCCGCCGTGCGCATGTCGCAGGAGCTCGCCGAGGGCGCGCAGATGCTGGCCAAGCGCCTCCTCGACCTCGCCGCGCGCCTGATCGCCGAGGGCGAGGCGCCGGCGCGCGTCGAGCGCGGCGGCCGCAAGGCGCATCCGGTGTAGGGCGAGGGATCGGCCGCGCGGTCACTCCATGGCGCCGGCCGGGCCCGGCTCGATCTTGGCACGGCGCAAGAGGGCAGTGAGCTCCTTGACGGCCTGCGTGAGGTAGAGGACCTCGGTCTCGCGCAACTGATCGACCTTCTGGTGCAACAGCTCGATCTCGAGCTCGGCCTTGATGTTGATCTGGTGGTCGTGCGCGGCCGCCATGCGGTCGACGTCCTGCTGGCGGTTCTGGCTCATCATGATGAAGGGCGCCGCGTAGGCGGCCTGGAACGAGAGCGCCAGATTGAGCAGGATGAACGGATAAGGGTCCCAATTCTCGACATATGCCGTGATGTTGAGGACGATCCAGATCGCCAGAAAGATCGACTGGATGATGATGAAGCTCCACGAGCCCATCGTCGCCGCCACCACGTCGGCGATCCGCTGCCCGGGCGTGAGCTCGGGGGTGGCCATTTGCGGCTCGCCTTCGCCTTCGCGCCCCTGCGTGCGGCGCAAATCCCGCCGCACGGATCTGAGTTTGGTCAGCAGCTTATGCTCGGTTTCATGCAGCTCGTGCCGCAGCCCCGCCAGTGTGGTCATCGTCCTTCTCTCCTTCCATGGTCGTGCCGGTCCCATTGGCCCGCTGCGTACCCAAAGGCCGCGCCCGAGCCGGGTTTCAGCTACCCGCGACGACAATCATAAGCAATCCCGGTGATGGGCTTGCGTCAGGTCTTGAACCGCTGACCAGCCAGGCGCCGATCGCGACCAGGACGGCGGCGGCGCCCTTGCGCAGGAGCTCCGGGGCAGAGAGATCCTCGCGGCCGATCGAGGGACTATAGATCGACAGCAGGACCCCGAAGGCGAAGACGAACAGCGTGGTGGTGCTGCCCACGGCCTGCACCAGGCTGAGCGGCGCCAAGAGCAGCGCATAGCGGTTGCCGAGCCCCCCGCCGAGGTTGACCAGCTCGTTGGCCGCGTTGATCGAGACCACCGCGCCGGGATTTGCGCGCAGAAGGGCAAGGAATTGCGCCCGGTAGGAGGGAACGGCCAGCAGGCCGGCGCCGAAGAAGGCCTCGCCCACGAACATCCAAAACGTGGTCGGCCAGAATGCGTCGTCGAGGGCGAAGACCTTGAAGACGAGCGCGCTCGAGGCAAGGCAGAGCGCGGCGGCGAGCATCGAGGCGACGAGGCGCCGCCTCAATCGCGTCTGCGCTCCGCCGCGCCGCAGCGAGACCAAGGTGGTCCCGGCCACGATCAGGATGCCGCCGGCCATTTGCGTGAGCGACAAGGTCTCGCCCAGCACCAGATAGCCGAGCACGAAGCCGAAGAACGGCGCCGCCTGAAAGAACGGCGCCACGGTCGAGGCCTCTTCACCTTGCAGGGCGCGCAGGTAGAACAGCAGGCCGCCCATGTAGAGAACGCCCGA
>Ga0306924_10005754_pt1 | contig 12256 bp, 12 predicted proteins | sample sta12Can44000111_FD_203756 | JGI IMG/M metagenome (GOLD analysis project Ga0306924, IMG submission 203756) | Lab enrichment of tropical soil microbial communities from Luquillo Experimental Forest, Puerto Rico - statanox.12C.anox.44.000.111 (v2)... | ecosystem: Environmental > Terrestrial >... | reverse complement strand
TGTTGACGTGATTGGTGATCGGACCTGTGTCGAGGGTCTTCAAGAGCGCGAACGGGGGTTGCCCATCGAACACTTGGGTCTTGCCGGTGTCTTTCAAGGTAAACCAAACCTGCTTGCTGTCCGGCGTTGCGGCAATGTTGGGACAGAACGGGCTAGCTTGCGGAACCTTGCCGACAATTCTGTGATCGGCGACGGTAATGACTTCAGTCTCAGGTGTAAACGACGAGCAGACGTAGCCGTATTTGCCGTCGGGCGAGAAAATCGTCATCCCCGGACCATTTGGAACTGTGATGCGTGTCTTCTCTTCGTATGTTGTGCCGTCAAGCACGGAGACATAGTTCTCACCGCGGATGACAACCCACACTTCTGTGCCGTCCATCGTAAAGAACGCTTCGTGTGGAGAGCGCCCGACATAAGTCACGTGCTTCACACTATTGGTCTCAGTGTCGATGAAGTTCACGGCATTCGAGCCGATTGCGACAACGGCGATGGTGCGATGATCGGGCGAAAACCCCATGCCGTGCACCAATAACTGACCCTTATAGAGCGGACTGAGATTTGCCGGCAGTGGATCGCCAAGATGGATTGCCCCGAGCAGCTTGTTGTCTACGGGATCGGTGACGGAGACCGTGTTCGAGTATTGTTCGGCGGAGTAGACCCGATCTTGATGGCTGATGGGAATGTCGGGATCGGAAGCGGCCGCGGGCGCCTGTCCGGCGACGGCGTAGCGGACACCGACAAGACTCGCCGCGAGTGACAGAACCACTAGCATTAAGCCGCGTCCCATATCACGGCTCCTTTACCAGGTGTGATAAATTACCGGATTTCGAATTGTTCGTTGGCGCGGACGGGATCTGATCAGGCAATGGTACGGAGGGCGGCAAGGACTGGCCAAGCGACAACCGCATTGCAGTGATCTCTTGCAGCTGGTTGACGATGATTTCTTGGGCCATGCGCCGGAGTGGCTCATTGCGTCCGTAACGCAACTCAGCCCGCGCCATCTCGATGGCACCCCGATGATGCGGCACCATCATCGCAACAAAGTCAGTGTCGACATCGCCTGACGGCCTAATACCCATGTCGATCATCATCTTTGTCATCGCGCTGACGTTCTCGGCCAGGTACGGAGCTTCCGTGGCAGGCGCGGAACCAAACGACCTCGCGCAGATCGCTGAGATGTAGTCGACTAGCGATTGCGGGTTTTCTAAAAACACGGTCAGATACGCCGCCGCGGCAACAGCGCCGACCGCGACCGCCGCGAGGTGCGAGCCGACTGAAACGCGAAAGATTGACGACATCGCCGCGCCTCCATTCGATACACATCGTTGCGCGTGCAGTCAGGGTGATTTCGCTGTGTCAGCCGCGAGGTTACCAAGGGCTTTGGACAACGTTTCAACATTCGCGGTCACTCCCGCACCGAGACCATAACGTCGTGCGAGCCAACTCGGATCAGTATACGCCAGCCAAACTTTCCCGGCTTCATCCTGGTAGACCAGCGCCTTGAGAGGCAGATCGATGCCAATTCTTTGATCCGCCTCCATGAGGGGCGTCCCGCCTTTGGCATTTCCGAAAATCAGAAGTTCCGTCGGGCGCAATTTCAAGCCGACAGCCTGAGCCCCGGCCGCATGATCAACGCGGGCGAACACGGTCAAGCCCTTCGCCTTAACCTCGCGTTCGAGCCGATCCATCGTTTCCTTTGGTCCGAAGGCACTGAGAATGGTAGTCAATCCATCTACTGACATTGCGTGCTCTCCTGAAGCCAGTGGCCAGAAGCCTTCACAACCAGCCTGCCTACACAAAATTGCTGACCTTCCGATGCTCAAGCCCGCACCGTTCCAGCCAATTTGGAGCGGAACAATAGCGCCAATACAGGCTGTGTTGGCCGCAAGTGCGATGCAAAGTTCTTTTCTCACCGGTTGTTCCCGCGCGTAGCGTAGCTTGTGGCGAGGGCGTGCATTTCATCAGGTGTGAGCGCCTTGGCAATTGCGCGGATTTGCTCGTAGATATCGTTCTGACAAATGTCTTCGGCGAAAGACGCGAGTTGCCGTTCGATATAATCGGCTTGCTGGCCTTCAAGCGCCGGGGCGCCGATTTTGAAACTACCTGGGCCGTGACATGCGGCACAGGGTGCAATGGCACGCTGCGGGTTGCCCGCAAATATTAGACGTGTTGCTGGATCGGCTTCCCTCAGGCTTCGGCCAGCCTCCGGAACCCGGCTTCCGCTCAGCGTCGGAAGCCCGTTCTCTTGAGTGGCGAAATAAGAGGCGACGTCAGCCGTATCTTGGGTCGAAAGCGCCTTCGCGATCGCTCCCATTACTCCCCACTGCCGTTTGCCGGAGCGATAGTCGTCGAGCTGTTTGAAGATCACTGCCGCATCCATTCCGGCAAGAGTCGGGATCAAGATCGACGAACTCACGCCGGAATCGCCATGACACGCGCGGCAATTCGGCGCGATTAACGCGCTGTCTTCGCACCACGCCGCAATACTGGCTTGGTGCGCCTCGACGTTATGACAGGTGATCCAAGGCTGCCCTCATAACCTCAAAGAAACTTGTACGTGCTTGCGCTGTTTATCGCAGTCTTGCGTCAATCATTGGAGATTGGATCGAAGCGGGCCATCGATTCTTGGCTTTGCCCTTGAGTGCGCTATTGGTGCGGAATGGGAAGCTGCGTCTGGCTGCGCTTAACAAGCCAGAGATTTCAATTGGGATCGATGTAACGCAAGAGGCGCGGCGCACCGATGAGAATTTTTGGGTATTCGGGGGTCGGAGGGATGAAGCTATAACCCACACTACCGTGCGCGAATTAAAGTAACTAAACAGCAGCTTCGCGCTTTAACCACTTGAAAGTTTTTGGGGTTACGCCAGTGGCTTGCCGGAAGCGGTGCGAAAAGTGGCTTTGGTCATGGAATCCGCTTTCCAGCGCGACTTGAGCAAGAGACAGATCAGTGTTGGCGAGAAGCATTTGCGCTCTCTGCAGCCGTCGCTCCATCAAATAGCAATGAGGCGGTATTCCAACTGATCGCTTGAACGCTCGAGCAAAATAATAGCGCGACAATCCGGTAATGTCTGCAAGTGTTTCCAATTGTATGTTGTCCGAGAGATGCGCGTCTATGTACTCGCACACGAGCTGCAATGAGCGCGGAGTCAAACCGCCCACCCATAGGGGCGGGCATGCCAACTGACAAAAGTAGCCAAGCGATTCGAGACGGGGACGGGAGTGGTGAATTCTTTGCTCCCGGCTGTAGTGACGAAGCATTTCCGATTCCGGTGGTGTAAATAGCGCAAACCATATTTCAGCCGTTTCGGCAGTTACCAGGGTGGCGGCTATATCTCCCATGTTCTGGTTCCGAAAGAGGGCAGGATCCTTTTCAAAGAACGCCCACAGGCTGACGCCCGTTTTCATACGGCGGCCGTTCATTGCCTGGCCGTGCCGATTAATGGCCGCAATACGTAGGTGATCGTCAACCGCCAAGAGCATGCCGCGGCCGCCAACACTACGAGGCGCCAATGCGACAATCCATTCCCGACAATACCGCTTTCGGAACGATCGTTCCTCGATTGCCTGTGCGGTCATCCACATGAGGCTGCGAGCTAGAATGGACGGTTCTCCGTGCACTTTACCATCTCTGATGGCTAGGCTTAAAAACCCGAGCATGTTGCCTTCACCGTCAAAAATTGGCGCAGCCCGATAACTCACACTCGAACTTTTCTCACGAATCAACGGCGCGGAATCCATGACCGGTTGACGGTGGAATCTTGAACGTGCTGTTAAACCGCGCTCAGCGCCCTTCAACTTCAAATACTCAAATCGAGGATCAGCCGTAATGAGACTACAGTAGCTACCGATGGTCTTGCCTCTCCCATCATGGAACAAGATGTCAAACCCAATTTGACTCACGAGGTTGTAAAGACGATTGAGACTTTCTCCTGCATCCGTAAGCAGTTGCGAAAGCGTGCCATGGCCCTCCCACCCAGAGACTAACGTTTCCGCCGAGCACCGTCGTTCAACATGCTCGCGGCAGCTGTGTAATTCACTTGATCTGAAGGCTCCGATCGGCTGAATTCTTTGCCGCGACGCAAGCACTGGGCGGTTGGCCGTCTGAGTGATTGTCATAGATGTAACGACTAACTTATGCGCCCGCTCTTAACTGCGAACGCAAGTGGAGACAGCAGTTCGTCAAATAGGTGTCCTTTTAGGATATTCCCGATTCTCAACTTACAGGCGTCACGAATTCCTCTTCCTTCGTGACCGAAAAGCTATCCGGTTACTTCCTCCGGCGCTGTTCGAAAAAACCGGACCCATGCAAATCTTCCAAGTTTTTATGTAGGTAGCGCGTTGAACGTGAGACATCGGCTGCAAGACGCCATGCCAGCCCGCCGAGCTGTGCGACGATAACGTGTCCTTCCGATGGAACGCTGGACCACTCGTGCGGAGCTGCGCGGCGACCTAACATCGTCATTTGCCTTGCATCATCTCAGATCGGAATAGGGAGGGGCTCGCGCCCACAAATTTACGAAACATGCGAGCAAAATGACTCGGATTCTGAAAACCAACATCTAGTCCCACTTCGATGACGCTGCGCCCGGTATCGCAGAGACCCAGTTTTGCGCGCTCTATTCTCCGCAACAACACATACCTGTGCGGAGCGTACCCCGTACTCTTTCTGAACAGCTCGGCAAAATAGTGCGGGCTCATTCCGGCGACCGTAGCAAGTTGTGACAGGCTGATATTTTCCGCTAAGTTGTCTCCAATATGATCAAGCACACGCTTGAGACGATATCCGGGCATGCCTCCTTGGTAGGCAACCGGTTTGTAGCAGCGCGCGGTGTAACGATTAAGCAGATACACAGCCAACGCGTTCGCTAAGCATTCCCCATACAGCGGTCCTGCCGGCGATCCCGCGTTCAGGTCCGTCGTCATAGCCAGGAGCACGGCGGTGATATTTCGGTCCGTCAAATTCCAATGCTCGGTTAGTTCGATATTGCGCTCGTGCGCCGTTTCCTCCAGCGCGTTCACCAATAAGCTTGGATGTATAGCGACAGCGATTCGATGAGTTGGTCCTTTCCATCTCAACTCGTCGATGGTTCCCTGAGGAAGGATGAATGTCGTGCCCGGACTCGCGCGGAAGTCGAGCGCCTTGCCTCGGGTCAAGACCTCGTATTTGACGGAACCACTCAAAACAACGTGCAGGAAGTTCTCGACGTGCTCGTGACGCGGTATCACGCATGCTGGGATCGAGTAATCCTCAACGGCTACGCCTTTCCAGCGCACTGAAGAACTCGACAGTGTGGGGTGAGCATGCAGGAACGGTTCGACGTGTCCCTGACGCTTCACCTTGAGCCCGCAAAGGAGAGGGAGAAATTTGGGGGTGTGCCGGTGACCCACATGGGCGGCAGTGGAAGAGACCATCGGCCCTCCAAAGAGTTCTGCGCCAACGCCCCTCCGAAGGTATTGGAACTAATTTGAAACAAATTTGGCTGCAACGCGTTCCATGGACTATCTGCAATCACCTAGCTTAGCGTGTTCTTGCACATCGAATTGGTGCGCTGGCGCTTTTTTGCCGCCTCCGCGGTTGAATTGCGTTTTTGGTTCCACGCAGACTGATCTGTAACTTATTGGCGCTGCAGTAGTTTGCAGCCGTCCTGTAGCGACGAACTCGATCGCTCTGATTGGCTCCTAGACCATCAGGAGAAAAGTTCCCGGCTCGCCCGAGTCGCCTCTCCGACACTTGCCGCAACCGATACGCGATCTTGCGCTCTACCAGGTCCAACAGCCGTTTTCACAAGGCGCTTTTAACAGGCGAGACCAAACACGCCGCCCGGCGTTCCAAGCCGAGCTTCTATGCGGTTTCGACGGAGGATTGAACGATCAATCCCGATCTGGAGCGGTTCATAGCGAAGCACATGGCGCAAAAACAATAGAGGTCAAGGCAAGCCACCTCGCACGAATATCGCAGCCCAACACGATTGCGGTTCTGATTCCGGAGGTAGCTGGAGAGAAATAACTTTGCCAATTTTGGGCTAAGCATGATGTAAGTCCGCAAATAGTTGTTTATTTCTGACACCGGAATTAACATTCCGTACGTTCGCTATGATATGCGTAACATGTTTTGGACATTTCTTTTCATTCTCCAGCAGGCACGTGGTGGATTTTTTGCCCATGGGGATCTTATCTATTGACCACACCCAACGCACAAACCGGCTCGCCTCCCGTGCCACAGCCGGTGGTTCAGGCCCTAACTCGTGCAGCGATCTTTTTGGTCGCGACGATCAACCCCGGCAGCTCCAGTGGCGCGGCAGTACGGTCCCTTTGTGGCGACCTACCGGCGTTGCTTCGCGCGGTTGGCTTCCGCGATATCGAAGGAAACCTCTCCTGCGTAATGGGGATTGGTTCTGACGCGTGGGACAGGTTATTTGGTCAACCGCGACCATCGGAACTACATCCTTTTCGGGAAATCAAAGCCGGCTCGCGCCACGCCATCGCAACGTCCGGCGATCTCCTCTTCCATATTCGCGCCAAGCGAATGGACCTCTGCTTCGAGCTGGCCACGCAAATCATGACCCGGCTCGGTGAGGCAGTTTCGCCGGTGGATGAAGTGCATGGCTTTCGATATTTCGACGATCGCGATCTCATCGGTTTTGTCGATGGCACGGAGAATCCATCCGGCCAAACAGCCCTCGACGCCGCATACGTAGGCATGGAGGACGCCGCGTTCGCCGGCGGCAGCTATGTGATTGTCCAAAAATATCTGCACGATATGCCTGCCTGGAACGCGCTGTCCACCGAGGCGCAGGAGCGCGTTATCGGCCGTACCAAGCTTTCGGACATTGAACTCGACGATACCGTGAAACCAACGTCCGCGCATAACGCGCTGACAACGATCGTGGAGGATGGGAAAGAGATGAAGATCTTGCGCGATAACATGCCCTTCGGGAGCATCGCGCAGGGTGAATTCGGCACCTATTTTATCGGCTACGCACGTTCGCCGCGTACGATCGAACAAATGCTGGAAAACATGTTTGTCGGCCGTCCCCCCGGCAACTACGATCGTTTGCTGGATTTCAGCTTCGCCAAGACCGGCAATCTATTTTTCGCGCCATCCGCGACTTTCTTGGAAAACGTCGGGGATAGCGCTCCGCCAGCCGAACAGGCCCTTTTCGACACAGCGGCCGTTGCTGCGACACCGTCGGTACCGACACGGGATGGATCGCTCCGTATCGGTTCCCTCAAAGGAGATCCTGGCGCATGAACAACCTCCACCGCGAGCTTGCTCCGATATCTGACGCGGCCTGGTCCCCGATCGAGGAGGAAACGGCACGCACCATAAAACGTCATCTCGCCGGCCGTCGTGTTGTTGACTTGCAGGGTCCGGGCGGCACCGCTCTCTCCGCCATCGGCAGCGGCCACTTACGCAATCTCGCGGCGCCCGGAGAGGGCATTCTCGCGCGACAACGTGAGGTGAATGCGTTGATCGAACTCCGTGTGCCATTCGAACTCGATCGCCAGCAGGTCGATGATGTTGAGCGTGGTGCCAACGATTCGGACTGGCAACCGGCAAAGAATGCTGCACGGCTTTTGGCCTTCGCGGAGGATCGGGTAATCTTCGAAGGATACAGCGCAGCCGGCATCGGTGGCATTCGCGAGGGGACCAGCAATCCGGTGATGACCCTTCCGGCCGATGTACACGCCTATCCGGAAGTCATCGCCCAGGCGGTGAGTCAGTTGCGTCTCGTCGGCGTCAACGGTCCTTATTCAGTGTTGCTGAATTCCGATGCCTATACGGCACTGAGTGAGACCAGCGACCATGGCTACCCAGTGCTGGAACACGTTAAGCGCCTCATTGACGGCGAAATCATCTGGGCTCCGGCCATTACTGGAGCATTCGTGCTCACGACCCGTGGCGGCGACTTTGGCCTCTATATCGGGCAGGACGTATCAATTGGTTATTTGAACCATCACGATAGGACAGTCCGACTGTATCTCGAGGAGACATTCACCTTCCTCCTATTAACAACGGAGGCTTCCGTTGCGTTGGATACCCCTGCCAGAAAATCCAACACCTAATGTCTCATTCGGGAAGGCCCGGGCATTGCAGAAAAACAATCCGCGCCAAGTGTATTTACCAAGTGTTATCGGAAGTTACGGCGAGAATTAATTGCGACAGCGTCATCTTGCCGAACGAACACATACGAAGCTTACCGTAGCTCGACTCGATCGCTCTGATTTTCGAGCGCCATCGGACCAAGAGGGCTCTTGGTCCTAAATCTCGGAAGGCGAGCCATGTTCGCGCATTTCAATCCGCCCTATCCTCAAAACCAAATAACGCCCCGGACTGCCAGCGTTGCTTCTCGACCCGTCGAGTGTGCCGAACGGAAATCCCGGCATGGTTTTTGCCCGAGACGGGCGCCACGGCGAGCGTAAACTGACCACTAAAGCGCAAGAACATACAATTCGCGGCAATTTTTGGAGGGACCGGCCAATCGGCCAGCTCTAAAATTCGCGTTGCGGTATACCCTGCCTGGAGGCGCGGGTCCTATCTAATAGTAGCTGTTGCACATGTCTGATGAATATCGCGACGACTGCCCCACAGCCTTCAGCCTCGCACGTCGCGACGTTGTGTTCGGCGGATTGTCGGTGGTTGGCGGAGCTGCGGTCTCGATGCTGCCGGAGATTTCCGCGGCGGCCTCGTGGTCACAGGAGTCCTCGGCCCAGTTTATGGAAATTTCGTCGCTGCTGATCCCTCATCGCCTGCGCCAGGAAGTCGGAAAGCGTATTGGGGCGGCGATGAGCGCATTAAATCCGTCGCTGTCGGCGCAGATAGCCGAACTCCTGGCCATCGCAAAAAAACACGATGCCCGAATTGTCGAGGACTTCTTTTCCGACGTGCCGGAAGGCTCGCTTAAGCAGACTGCGCTCGCGATCATTTCCTCTTGGTATCTCGGCGTCGTCACCGACGCTCCCGATGCCGAGGTGTTCGCCTACGCGTATGCGCTCATGTACCAGCCGACAAAGGACGTTATGACCATTCCCTCCTATGCGATCTCGGCGCCGAACGCCTGGAGCGCGGAGGCTCCTCTATTGAGCAACATGCCGGAATTTTGAGTGCGGCGCCTTGGCGCGAACAGGAGGTTGCGCAGGTGGCGACTGATCACAGTGCAGATGTCGTCGTGGTGGGAACGGGCGTAGTCGGTTGCCTGATCGCTGAACAGGCGCTCGATGCCGGCTTGTCAGTGCTTATGCTCGAGGCGGGCCCGCGCGTCGATCGCTCTCGGATCGTCGAGAATTACCGCAAGCTTCCGCCAAGCCTGCGCCTTCATTGGGATGCGCCCTACCCGCCGGAACCGTGGGCGCCGCACCTTGAAACGCGCGGAGCCAAAGAGCAGGAAGAATATCTTCAATTGGAAGGGCCGAGTGCCCGCGCTTATCTTCAGGGCTACGTGCGCTATGCCGGCGGCGCGACCTGGCACTGGGCAGGCCTTTCATGGCGCATCACGCCCGAGGACATGCGGCTCAAGAGCCTCTACGGGGTCGGCCGGGACTGGCCGTTCGGGTATGACGTGATCGAGCCCTACTACACGCGCGCCGAATATGCGATGGGCGTGTGCGGTCCATCCGACCCGGCATTGCAATGGCCCGCCAATACAAAACGCTCCAAACCCTACCCGATGGGCCCCATACCCTTCGGTCCCGGCGAGCACCGTTTCACGGAGGTGGCGGCGAAACTCGGGATGATTAACCTGCCCGCCCCGCAGGCGCGCAACAGTGGCGCCGCGTACGACGGTCGGCCGGCCTGTTGCGGCACCAACAACTGCTTTCCCGTCTGTCCTCTCGCCGCTAAGTACGATGCAGCGAGCGCTCTGCCCAAGATCGAGGCAAAAGGCGGCCAGATCTTGGTCAACGCCGTGGTCTATCGAATCGAGTCGGGAGAGAAGAACGCGATCGAAGCGGTCCATTACTTCGATTCCGTTAAGCGCTCGCAGCGGGTTACAGGCAAGATTTTCGTGATCGCCTGCAACGGCATCGAGACGCCGAAGCTCCTGTTGCTATCGAAAGACGAGCGCAATCCCAACGGCGTGGCCAACAGCTCTGACCAGGTCGGGCGCAACATGATGGACACACCGAAGCTCATCGTGGACCTGGAGCTTAAAGAGCCGCTATGGACCGGCGTCGGGCCGGTCCAGAGCAGCAGCATTGTCGCGACGAGCCAGGGCGAGTTCCGAAGCCGCTACGCCGGCGCGATGTTTCGCATGGAGAACTTCGCGCGCAGCCCGCTCGGCGCCGCGGCTGCCTTGAAAAAGGGACTGGTCGGCAAGGCGTTGGATACCGAGATTCGCCGGATTTCCGCTTGTACGGCGAGGCTGACAGTCGAGCACGAGATACTGCCCTTGCCGCACAACCGATTGACGCTGTCGAACAACCAAGATTGGCTTGGCATCAATAAACCGAACATTTATTACGACGTCGGCGATTACGTGCGCCTGAGCGCCAAAGAATACAGCGTCCGGCGACTACAAGAATTGGCGGCCGGACTTGGCGCGACCAGTTTCCAGCTCTCCCCCGAGTTTCTCAACAGCGACCACATCATGGGCGGCTGCGTCATGGGGGCCGATGCAGCGACGTCGGTGGTCGATCCCGACTGTCGGGCGCACGATCATCACAACCTGTTCCTGCCAGGGGGCGGCGCGATGCCGAGCGGAACTGCATTAAACAGCACGCTCTCAATGGCGGCGCTGGCGCTGAAGGCGGCCGACGCGGTCGTCGATCAACTGAGGCACGGCTGATCATGACCAAATTTGGTCATCGCCTGTGCTCGCTGCTGACGATCGCAGCGACGATCGTTAGCGCCGCTGCCCTTTGCTCGGCCTCGCCGGCGACGGCACAGGATACGAAGCGGCCGGCCGACGCAAAGCGCGGTGCCGTGATCGCGGCGCAAGGCAACACCGCCAAGGCCCCGGCGTGCGCGCTGTGCCATGCCTTTGACGGCGCCTCCGACGGCAGCGGCGCCTTTCCGCGCATCGCCGGCCAGTCGGCAAACTATCTTTCCCAGCAGCTACGAGCATACGGATCGGGCGTGCGCGCGAATGCAATCATGGCACCGATCGCTCGCGCGCTCTCGCCGGAGGACATCGCCGACGTGGCTAGCTATTATGCAAGCCTCGAGACTCCATTCCCACCGCTGGCGGATGCGAACCCTGACCTCGTCAAGAGGGGCAAGCAACTCGCCGAGACGGGCAACGCATCGAAAGGAATTCCCGGCTGCGACGACTGCCATGGCGCTGAAGGCGCAGGTCGGCCCCCGACCCTTCCCTACCTCGCCGGACAATACGCGAGCGACATCGCGCTCCAGCTCCGAATGTGGAAGCGCGGATTCCGCAGAGACAATCCCGAAACCATGGTGCTCTTTGCCAAGGAGCTCGACGATCAAGAGATCGCCGCGGTTGCAGCTTACTACCAGCAGGTCCGAAGTGCGGGTCAGCTGGCGGGCGCACGATAGGATGGCATTGATGTCGAGTGATGTGATCAAACCGGGCGCGACAGCCGCTGCCGGGACAGAGGCCCGGGCGCTCGCCGACGGCACCTTTGAACACCATGTGACGGCCTCCGCCAAAATAGAACATGTGGCTGCGCCAATCGACGCACGGACCGCCGCCGAGGCGTTGGAACACGGACCACGCGGCGCCCTCGTCCTTGCCGGCGTTTCCGTAGGGCTTCTCTTCATCGGCTGGCTTCTGTTCTATTTCGTGCTGTTCATTCCGCGAGGGCCCGTTGGCTGATACCGGCACCAATCCGCTCACACACCGGCTTCCGGATGGCATCGTTCCAGAGGACGAAGTCGCCCGCACGGAAGACCGGTGGTTCACCGCCGTTCTGTCGATGCTCGGCGTGATGATGGCGATCATCGTCGTGACAGGCGCTCTCCACGCGCTGCATCCGCCGAGTAATGTGGAGACCATCGATCCCATCACCCTGCATCTCGGCGGCGAGTTTGCCGAAAGCAATCTCGGCACCGCCGTTGAGCCCGACGGCTCCGTCACGGTGAGGATGATCGGTGAACAATATTCCTTCGTGCCGAATTGTGCGCAGGTGCCAGCCGACACGCCCGTGAAATTCCGCATCACCAGCACCGACGTCATTCACGGCTTTTTGCTTCCCGCCACTAACGTGAACACGATGGTCGTGCCCGGCTACGTGGCGGAAGTTCGTACCACCTTCAGCCGCCCCGGAGTCTACGACATGCCGTGCAATGAATTCT
>Ga0306924_10005753_pt1 | contig 12257 bp, 12 predicted proteins | sample sta12Can44000111_FD_203756 | JGI IMG/M metagenome (GOLD analysis project Ga0306924, IMG submission 203756) | Lab enrichment of tropical soil microbial communities from Luquillo Experimental Forest, Puerto Rico - statanox.12C.anox.44.000.111 (v2)... | ecosystem: Environmental > Terrestrial >... | reverse complement strand
AGGCCCGCCATGCAAGCGAAGCGTGAGTTGCTCATCTCCAAAGGCTGGATACAAGCGGTCGTAATCGTGGGCCTTTGCGGTTTCCTTCTTCTAGGGTTACTCGCCTATCGAACTTACACCGATGAGCCGCCCATTCCTTCGAAAGTGGTTGGCGCGGATGGTCAGGTTCTCTTCAGCGGGGGCGACATTCTCGCCGGCCAGGAAGTTTTTCTGAAGAATGGCCTCATGGAGTACGGCTCGATCTTTGGTCATGGCGCGTATTTGGGCCCAGACTATACAGCAGACTATCTTCACCGTGCTGCTCTGATGACAAATGGCTTCTATAGTGGCGATTCTTCGGAAAGCGTTCGCCAACAGACTGTCGCTGATTTCAAAACGAATCGGTACGACGAAGGCACTGGAGTCCTCACTTTCTCACTGCCACAAACAGACGCCTTCAACAGACTCATCCTTCACTACGGCGAATTCTTTGCTGCGCCGGACACTCGAAACGGCTTGCGGCCTTCGGCAATCACAGATGCACAACAAATCAGACAGTTGACAGCCTTTTTCTGCTGGTCGGCATGGGCTTCCTCCGCGTTGCGTCCAAATCTGAATTATTCATATACGAACAACTGGCCTCCCGAACCATTGGTAGGCAATCATGCGACCGCCGATGCGCTTGTGTGGAGCGTGCTGTCGCTAGTGGCTCTACTGGGCGGCACAGGGATTTTGCTCGCCGCGTTTGGCAGATGGAATTTCCTGGGGTGGCACGGAAGAGAAGACCAGCGTCTATCATTTCGGACTCCCGATAGCGTTGAGCTGACTCCATCTCAGCGATCGTGCGCCTGGTTTTTCCTGGTGATGGCCGTCCTTTTCTTGATGCAGGCTCTTCTCGGTGGTGCCACGGAGCACTATCGCGCGGAGCTCACGAATTTTTTTGGCTTTGATCTCGCGCGGCTACTTCCGTTCAATATCGCCCGCACCTGGCACGTGCAGCTTTCGCTGTTATGGGTGTCTACCTCTTTTCTTGCCGCCGGAATTTTTCTCGTTCCAATGATCGCTGGCAAGGAACCGCAGCACCAGGAGTGGCTCTCCTATGGGCTGCTCTTCGCGCTCGCCTTTGTGGTCTTTGGAAGTTTGGCCGGTGAATACGCGGGAATTCACGGATGGATTCAGCAGGGTTGGTCCTGGTTTGGTGCGCAGGGATTTGAATACCTGGACCTCGGCAGATTCTGGCAAGTGCTGCTCAGCGCTGGTTTGGCCTTCTGGGTTGTTCTGATTTTTCGAGGATTGCGCGGCCGCCTCGGTACCGAATCCATGGGCAACATGCCCTGGTTATTTTTCTTTTCTGCCCTGTCGATTCCGGCATTTTACGCGGTTGGTTTGCTGGCCCGGACCAACTCCCACTTCACGACAACGGATTTCTGGCGTTTCTGGGTTGTCCATCTTTGGGTGGAAGATTTTCTCGAGCTTTTCACCACGGTGATGGTCGCGTACATGTTTGTGCTATTGGGCGTGGTGCACGAGCGCGTCGCGCTGAAAGTGATCTACCTCGACATCATTCTTTACTCTGCCGGCGGTATGGTTGGCTCCATGCATCATGTGTATTTTTCTGGCGAGCCCTCAATGCACATGGCCCTGGGTGCGTTCTTCTCTGCCGCCGAAGTGATCCCGCTCACATTCTTAACGCTCGAGGCCTGGAGTTTTCTGCAGCTAGGAACACAGCAGCATTCAACCTCTCGAACGCCGTTTCCGCACTTTTGGGCCGTGATGTTTTTGGCTGCTGTTGGCTTCTGGAATTTTCTGGGGGCAGGTGTCTTCGGCTTCCTGATTAATTTGCCGATCGTCTCTTACTACGAAATTGGCACAGCCTTAACAGCGAATCATGGGCATGCCTCGATGATGGGTGTGTACGGGATGATGGCCGTCGGGCTGGCGCTCTTCTGCCTACGCTACATCATTCCGGAAGATGCCTGGAGCGATCGAGCGGCAAAGCTAAGTTTCTGGTCATTGAATGTTGGCCTTGCTTGGATGGTCTTCGCGACACTTTTCCCACTCGGAGTGCTGCAACTATATCACTCTGTAAACGTGGGCTACTTCGATGCTCGTTCCTTGACCTATCTCACGAGTCGCACAAACAGGCTTCTTGAGTGGCTGCGCCTCCCCGGCGACGCGGTTTTCATTCTCGGCGGAGTCCTTCCGGTCGTGTATCTCACTTGGGTGGGAGTCTGGCGAACCAAATTCAAAGCAGGCGTCGGACAACCGTCGGACATTCGGCTGACCGATGTCCTTGGACCGACGGGATCCAACTCATGATTGCCGGCATCCATGCCGAAGTGTTTCTGGCGCTGTGCTATGCGCTCTTTCTGATGGCTGTGGGTTTCGTTCTTGAATTTGTGGCGCATCATTCGCGAAGGCGAACAGATGGCTACCGGAACTCCGGCTTTATTTACTTTCGCGAGTTGGACTACTGGGAATGTCCTGCGGGTCATCAACTTGTTCAGTTGAACTCGGATATTGAACGCCGGGTTTCTGTATACCGGGCGGCGGCAAGCGCCTGCAATTCGTGCTCGCTAAAGCTCAACTGCACCGACTCAGACGAAGGGCGTCTTTTAGAACGGCGCTGGGATACCCGAATCGATTCGGCAATGTGTCACTTCCATCGTGTTATGTCCATGGTCCTCTTAATTCTGGCCACCACCCTGTTGCTCGCGGAATTTTTCCGCTACTCTCCGCCACATGACCGAGAAGCTCTTGTGGCGCTCCTCTTTCCTCTCGTTTATGTACAGCTGAGGTTTCTGCGAGGGCCCGCCTCGGCAAAGTAATTTGGTTCGGAGCCAGCGGACGCCGGCGAAATCTCTCGAATCGAGGCGTCAAGTCGAAGGGGTAGTATTCATTGGGAACCACTCGGGGAAGCGTAAAGATTTTGGACTTCGGTCTGGCAAAAGTGACGCAGAGGCGCAAAGCCGCAACGCAGACAACGCTTGCAACGGAAGCGCGTGGAGGAATGACGTTCCTGTATGCGGTTCCTTCCCGGGCCAAATCACGATTTACCGGCAGACTTGGAGCGACGGCAAAATTGTCGGAACGCCCCAGGTCGCGCTGAAAGTCCCCTTCACGTTTCCACTTTCCTACCTCCACGGCAATGCTTACGATTTTTCTCGCGACCTTTCCACAATCGTCTATGCGCGCCCTGGCGGCCACGCCGACCTCTATCTTCTGAGCCAGAAATGATTCGCTCCAAGTTTTTCTGGCCCAAGTCCTGCAACGAAAGTCCAGGCTCTGGTCCAAGCGCGAATCTGCAAATTCCCGCAACACCAAGGACAAAAACTATTGCGCTCCGCGTTTAGAAACAATTTGCCCTGCTTCATCAACGATGGATGCATTGAAGTGCGGGTTTGAACCGCACGTGCAAGTTGGAAAATCCCACTGAGTATCTAAATGGTGATTGGCCAGCTTCGTTCCCCGTTTGGCGTATGCACCTACTATTTCTGTCCAATTCAGCCCTGCTTTAGCTGTCAGCGCTTTAAGCAAGTTTTCAATCTGTTCTTGAGTGAACAGCCCCAACTCCACTTTCATGTCGAAAATCGTGCTGAAACCGTCTTGTCCTCGGATGCGCCAGTGACGGTGCCCATTTTTAACATGCTTTACACCCATTTTGATGCGGTCGCGTGGCCGCCTCGCCGCGTATATTCAATTGGGCTTCTCAATCCTCGGTCGGTATGGGCGTCCTTCGCCCGGCGGTTATTTTTTATCAATAATATCCGCCAGGTCCCAAACTTCCTGGTTCAGCTGGATTTGCAGCTGGCCTTCCTTGTCGATCGCCAGCTTCGCTGCAGGGTACAAGACGCCTTTGCTCTTTTTCCGATCGCTATCGTTTAAATCTAATACACCTCCCGTCAGGCTAAAAGATTGGGGGGAGTTAGAGTCGTCTATGTACGCTTCGCCACGCGCAATCGTCCGGTTGGTGACGAACCGAATCTGCCTGCCGGTTGGGGTCGGAATTAGCCGAATGTAACTTATATCCATGCCTAGTGTGCCGGTGATCGAAATACGCCCCACTGCTTTCATCTTGGATAGCGCGTTCGTGAGGCCCCTATTCTGAGCTTTGTTGAACGCATCCACCAGGATCTGTCTATCCTCCTCCGTCGAGAATTCATAGATTGTCAACATCACACTGGTCATCCGCCCAGATTGGACGCCGCTACTGGTGGTGACAGCGGTGATGGTCTCTGGCTTCATCCTGTCCTGAGACAAACTTCGATTACTGCCGCCCATCAGAACAGCCATGAACAGCAATCCGCTGACTGCGAGCTTGCAAATTTGGGGGATTCCGTTTCTTGATTGTTGCATTCCAGTGTTCCTTAGCGCTCGACCAAATGAACCGAGCGACTTTTGAGAGTGATAATTCTACTAAAAGAGAGCCAGGACCACTGGCAATTGTGATAGGGGGGTGAAAAGCGGATTGAGGGCGTTCGGTGTTACCGCACCGGGCGTCCTCCGCCTTGTTCTACCTTATATCACACCTAGCTAAGCCGCCAGCTAAAGAATGGTTAGTCGGTAACAATATCTATTAGCGGCTTTGGGGATACCCGAGGGATACCGGATGAGGAACGCCTACTTTGCCCGATTTCTGTGAATCGCTGAAACCCGCATAAACATTGGGAAATGTGGCGCGCCCAAGGGGACGATCTTAGAACTTTTCTTGACACTTTCGTGGCAGCCTTGAACGGACTGCCTGCGGAATCGAGGCTTGAGCGCGGCGCGACGCTTGGCTACGGATGGACTCGTCGAGCCGACTTACTGGGACTAGCGCTATCCAAGAGTGTTAATGAAGAAACTCAATCCAGGTCTACTTACCAGCGCAATCTTTGCGCCCCGTATCCGCGATTGCGGCGACAACCCAGTTACCATCCATACGAGCAAGAGTGAACAAGTCCGTCCCGCAGTGGTCCACCTTGCCATCCACTAGAAACTCGAAAGGAGCCCACACCAACGCCAGATCGTGATCCACCCGCACAAGGGGATCATGAATTCGCTCCTCAATCTGCGTGGTTCCCGGTTTCCCTACCTGGTCTGCAAACTCTTCATAAGTAATCTGAGTGGGCTTGCCGTCCCGCATCAGCACCATCGTGCCGCCGCTCAGTAAGGGTTTCTTAATCGCTGCGGCGTCGCGTTTCGCCATGCTGTCAAACAATTTCGTTATCGGCGCCAGAATCGCCTGTTGCTCCGCGCTGTCAAGCGAGAGTTTCGCGGTCGAGTTCCGAGCCCTTGGGTCCGTGAGTGGTTGCCGCACGCGACGGGGAAATCAGAAAAATGACAGAGGCTGCTGCGACAGCAATAAGAAAAAACGCGAGCAGAGAACGGGATGTGTTTTTCATAAACCGATTCTACCTGCGTTATTCACGATTCCAAAGTGTTGTATCACTTGGCGCGCTTTATCCGCGCGGTATGCCAGGCCCTGAAGGCACTGCCTCCTGATTAACCGTCCAACCAAGATGAGTTCGAACGTGTCTACAGACGAAATCGGAAGCTATTGAAGAGAAGTACCAAGAAAACTGGCGCGCCTTCGCTGACAAGATAGGCAAAGTGCGGCCCTGACGTGCTTCCTGAACGGGCTCCTTTGCCAGCGACGTAACCGGCCTCGTGCTACTTGGACTCGGAGCCTTGCTGCTAATGCGGAAACGCGTGCGCCACAACAGTCCTTCGGCTGTTTGAAACCGCTAGACTAAGAGTTTTCCTCGGATCGATACATCGCCTGGTGACGTGGTATTCCACGTCACTATCAGCGCACCACGTCCACATCGTCCAGAAATAGGCGATGGCAGCGGACACGATGAGCCCGATGGACGCTAGTTTGTAGGGCTTGATCCATGTCAACGCGATGCAGGTGAATGGGAGCAAACCGCAAACGTGTGGGTTGCAGGACGTTCACGCCTTCCGTTCTTCAATCTCAAGAGTTGTCTCCCCGAACCGCACGTGCTTACTCGCCGAGAGAGGTCCGGACAGGGTCCGCCGACGAGCCCCCGGTCACTCTGAGGACAATAAGACTTAGCCTTTCCCTTAACTTTGACCATTAGCCTTACCTACAAAGTTTTTGGCCTTGAAGTCTTCTTTCGTGCCTAAGTTAACCTGTCTTGGATATCCATGCATGTAAGCCGAATCACTCGTCGATGTGACCTGCGTCACCGCCGAAAAAAAAGAGCGGCACTCGCTCAAGCTCTGTTAAAGCAGGCGAAAAAGGGTTCAATCTCACACGTTCGGGAGGCTGCTAATCGGCTTGAGGGCAAAGTGGAATCGAGCGACGAATCGGCCGGCGGTGTCACGTTCAATGTGATTATCTCGGCCCCTAGGCCACATCGCCCAGCAATAGGCGATGGCAGCAGACACGAGGAGCGCGATAGACGCTAGTTGTAGAGCTGTCTTGCAAGACTGCAATCTTTGACACTGATGACGTAACGCACTGGTTGCGCTGCCAAACGTTAGTTTTCTGATTCGCGCACCGGCTCAGTGCTCGATGCCAGTTACCGCGCTTGGCTCAGTCTCTGCATTCGGCTCGTTGCTGGGCACTGCATCAGGGTCTCGTCTGCGTTGAAACCTCCTAGGACGAAGCGGGATGTGCTTCAGATAATGGGTCGAGACGGCGTGGAACGGTGCATCCGTGCCGGAATCGCCGCTGCACGGCCCGGCCAACACGACATATGTCACAAACGCAGATGCCGGCCAGGGCGGAGTCAACGTGTTGCCGTTCGCGTCGGTGGCGCTCAACACGAACGCTGCCACATCGCCGCTGTCATCGGATGCGAAGAGCACTTCGACATCACCGGTCGCGATGCTCGCCCCATATGCCTGGGCGGCGGTGCCGTTGATAGTCAGGTCCGCAAAACAAGGCTTAGTCGGCGCGGACACCGTCCCTGTTACGTTGAAATTTGAATCCACACTCGACGTGATCGTGGCGGTCACCGGGTTTGTGCCGGCATACGATTCAATCGTGCCGACGATGGGGCTATCGAGGGGCGGATAAAGGGTGGCGCTGAAGGAGCCGCTATCGGCCTGCGTGCATCCTCCGCCCGACGATTTGAACGTTCCTGTAAAATTGCTGCTCCCGTCGCCGGCGCTCTGCGTGAAGGTGAATGTCTGAGCATTGTCCACCCTCACTCTGATCGTCGTGGTAGCATGTCCCGGATTGTAGCTGACAGTGAAATTCGCCGGTTGCCCTGAAGCTGAGCAAGCAGAATTCGTGAATGTGTTCGCGAGTACGGGAGAAATTGTGGCGCTGTTTCCATGCGTTGTCGTTGTCCAATCCGTTATGAACTGCAGGGGCGTGCCGTCAAGCGCATTCGAGTTCGTCTCACTCGTCGCCAAGATCAACCATTGGCCAGTAGAGGGCGGGTTCTGCGCAAAGGCTGAAAGCGAAACAAGGAGAAGTGCAGATAGAAGCAGCGAAATCTTCATGACAGTCTCCCACAATTGGATGTGAACATAGACAAGCGATACCTAAAGAGATGAGGGAGCAGCCCCGACAGGAAGAAAAGGCACGCTTGATCGACAGGCTAACGGTTTCTGACTCGCAAATCGAATTTTCTGACAAGGTTTCGGCCAAACGTTTATTAATGCCTAAAACACTTATGACCCAACGAACTAGGGTTCTGGTCATGCGCTTCACTCTGCTCGCGGTCTCGGCTCTCATTCCCGCGCGGACTTTACGCCCTGCGGGTCTAAAACTGTCGGGTCGTCTTTGAGATCAACCTTGTGTGAAGGATCACACTGTTAGAATTGACAGTTCAACGGCTCCCATACTTTTGCCAGAATTGTGAGTGTGGCGCAAACCGCAAGACAGCAATCGAGAATCCTCTTCCGGCGCTTCGCCTTCTTTTGTTTCTGCGGCGCAGCATCCTCCGAACGTGCCACCCGCCGTGAGTCAAGGCATCAAGATCAAAGGAGAGATCTCCGGTCACGGTGATCTGTTCTTGGAGGGCGAGTTCGAAGGAAAGATTCGCATCGCCAGTGGGACTCTTACAGTCGGCCCAAACGCTCGAGTCCGGGCGGAAATTGAAGCTACTGAAATTATCGTTCGTGGTGAGGTGACTGGCACGCTCAAAGCCAGCGAGCTCGTCCAGATCTGGAGCACCGGTAAACTCACAGGTGACATTGAAACCCACGGCATCGTGATCAACGATGGGGCGGTCTTGTGTGGCACAGTGGCTGTCCCTCAAGCCTCATTATTCCTCAAGCTTTTCCCCCTGATCAAAGTCGATGAAACAGACCAGCCACCTCAGCCTTCCAGCCCGGAGCCTCCCCCGCGAGCGAAAGGCGCGTCCGCGTAGTTAGCTACGGCTGGCGGCTAATCGGCTTGAGGGTAAGGTTAATAGTGCGGAGGAGTCGGCCGGCAATGTCGTGTACAACATCACTATCAGCGCACCACGTCCACATCGGCCACCAATAGGCGATGGCAGCGGACACGATGAGCGGTAGACGCTAGTGTAGGACTTTCGCTGGCCCAATCAGTCGTGTACCGCGATAATATCAATCTCGCCGTCGTGGATGGGTCTTCTAGAATTAGCGGGGCGCCGGTTGCGCCAAGTGTCCTTCCAATCGTGCCTTGAGGTTAGCCAGCTCAGCTGCTTGTGCCTGCAGTTGCTTCTGTTGAGCGCGAATTTGCTGCTGCTGTCCCTTGATGGCGTTGAGCATGGACCACAGAATCGGATCGTTGTTCACCAGCAGATAGCCTTTGTTGTTTGCGCTCACAGCTTCCGGAATCACCTTCTCCACTTCCTGAGCGACCAACAGTTGTCCGATTACCGCGTTAACCTGGATGTAGCTACCTATCCTCTGAATAAGGCCCTTGACGGCGCAGGTTAATGGTGTATTATCCGTGCACTTGTCCCCACCGGCGCCACCTATGTCACGCTTTGGCCCGGCCTTTTCGTCTCTTTCTGTCTCCAGGAAGGTTGCGGGCAGAGTATTGCTGCCTAGAGCGAAGTGAATACTGATAAGCAAAAGTATCGGAACGATGCTCCGAACGATGAGAGCCGGCGTTCGTTTCTGGGGAAAGTCGGCGTTGGTGGTGCCACAGCCGCCGCGTTGGCTGTCGGCGTTTCATTGGAACCGCTGATCGCAGGAAAGGATGGAGAGGCCGAGGCATCGGTCGTACCCTATCAGTCCAACAATCGCGCCAACGACAGCTTCAATTACCGCAAGAACACGGCGATCAACGAGAAAATCAATAACGGTGAACTGCCGGACAATGGCGATTCGGAAAGGTTCACCGACTTCAGCGGAAGCTGGAGCAAGTGTTTGAAGCACGAGGCACTAGGAATTGTGAATCCCGCATCGTGGCTTAGCTTGGTACACGCTATGCAAACGGGCCGCTTCTCCGATTTCCAAAACATCCAGGTCGGGAACCCGGGTGGTCCGGGTTTCACCGGAACCCTGAATGGTCCGATGGGTGCCCTGGCCTTCGATTTAGAGGGGTTGGATGCTTTCGTGACCGTGATCCCCCCCGCACCGTCCGTGGCCAGTGCGCAGACTGCTGCCGAAGAGGTCGAGCACTATTGGGCGGCTCTGATGCGCGACGTGCACTTTGAGGATTACCCGAATAGTCCCCTGGCTGTCAAAGCCTGTGCCGATCTCAACGGCATGTCGTACATCCAGAGCCAGGACAACATCGAATTTCCCAATCCAGTCACGCCGCAAAACCTATTTCGCGGCCAGATTGTTCATGGCGATGGAAGTGTGCAGGGACCATACCTTTCACAGTTCCTGATGCAGCCGTCGTTCATGGGTGCGCAGCCCATGAACCAGCAGATGGTGCGCTTCTTGTCCGTTAACGAGGGGGGCGCGGACTACCTCACCGATCCGGTCGAGTACCTGAGCGTTGAGAGTGGCTTCCCGCCGTCGTTCAGCCTGCAGTTCGATCCGGTTTTCCGTCACATGCGCATGGGTCGCGACGTCGCCGCTTACACCCACGTGGACGCGCTCCATCAGGCGTACTTTGTCGCCTGCCTGGTCCTCGCACACATCGGATGTCCAGTTAACCCTGGCAATCCATACATCGGTTCACTGACCCAACACGGCTTCGGCACGTTCGGCACACAACAAGGCGGCCCGGTGGACGCTAAGGGCACAGTCCCCGAAATGGCAACGCGGGCGTTGAAAGCCGCGTGGTTTCACAAGTGGGTTGTCAACCTGCGGCAGCGCCCGGAGGAGATTGGCGCTTTGTTGCAGGCGCGGATGACGAACCAGAACCCCAGGCCTCAGGCGGGGGCGGTACTGCATCACGACTTGCTAAACTCGGCCGCGCTGCCAATCATTCGCGGACAATATGGAACCTACCTATTGCCCCAAGCATTTCCCGAGGGGGCGCCGGCACACCCCTGCTACCCCACCGGACATGGAACCGTGGGCGGCGCCTGCATCACGGCCATCAAGTTCTTCTTTGATGGCAGCCAGCTGATCCGGCCGCTGCTGTTGGCCGCTGGCTCGGATGTCATGGTGCCCACCTCCGACGGTCTGGGGCTCACGCCTTACACCGGCGCTGACCGCGACAGCCTCACTATCAATGGCGAGCTCTCGAAGCTCGCGTGGAACATCACCACTGGACACGGAATCCACGCGGGTATCCACTTCCGCAGCTCCAGCTATTACTCGATTTTATTGGGCGAGCAGGTGGGAATCAGCGTGCTTAAAGATCGTGCTAGGAGCTACGCCGAGCCGTTCACCATCAACATTACCAAGCTCGATGGGACAACGGTGACCTTCAGCAACCAGTAGCCGCAAGACTCGTTTCGCGGACGCGACCCCACCTGAGCTAAGCGTCATAGTGAAATTGATGCCGCCGACTTGTGACGTGTGCGGTTGGGTCTACTCGACGACAAACATTCGAGCCTTACTGTGATGGCGTAACGGTGCCCTGTACCTACAGCCAGATTGACGAGATCAACGTGAATCTCGCGGGATTGCTTGCGACGCAGCAAGGCAAATGCCTTGAGGCAAGCGCCGCGCTAAGCTCGCGGCGTTGAGCGCATCCGCTAAAAATAGCTGGCAGCATATCATCCGCGAGATGGCGCAGATATTGGCTGTTGGTTCCGATCCGCTTGCGGCAGGCCTCACAGCCGGGAACGATGACGCCTTTTGCTCCCAGCGCGATCGTCGTCCTGTCGCCATCAACAAACGTATCCCAAACATGTCTTTCAAGTTTACTTAGCTCATCGAAGAATCTTAGCGTCCATTGCAGTGCAACAAGCACAAAATAAAAATCGTGAGTACTGTACTGGCCCGTACCCGTTGCTGTAACTCCTGGTGAATCGCGGAGGGTCTTGAGCTCGTTATCAAATTTATACTTGACATGCCGAAATGAAAGGCGCAGGCTTCGTTTGATTTTTACAACTCCTCTCTTACTGTTCGTTCCAATGGTTTCTCGACAGGCATTTTCGGGACCCCGGGCTATCACACTTTCGTGGGCACGTTCCTTTGTGCGTTGGAAGGAGAACAATGATGAAGGAGCTCGACTCTATTGCAAGAAAACTTAAGCAGGCAAGGCTAAGCCGACGCAATCTCATTCGTGGAGCGGCGGGCGCGGTTGTGGGAGCGGGTCTGTTTCGCCCAACTCCAGCCTTTGCCGACAACAGTGGCCAACACCTCTGCGCCTTGGCCAATCCGATTCCCGGGGGCGTTGTGCCCTTTAAGCCCTTTGGAGTTCCCGTCCACCACAACCCGCTGAATCCCGCCGTGCGGCTTGCCAACATCCACGATCCGTCACAGATCACTGATTTCGATGGGTTCGTCGGTCTGACCCACATTCGCGGCGGCGGGACTGGAACAAACACCGCCACGGGCGTGGCCACTCCTCTGGCGTTCCAGGCGGACATGGGCTTCGCTCAAGGCAAGTTCATCGGTACGGACGGTCACTCGCATCAGGCTGCACTCGCGTTTGTTTGACTTGACTTGTACACCGGTCCAGTTGGATCGGCGATCCTCACCGAACAAATCCACGACTACAACGTACACATCGACTCGAACGACGTATTCTGGATGGTCCCAGTGGGGCAAGACGCTGTGAAGGTAGACTTCAACGGGGCGCGAGCGAGCCTGCGAGTGAGCGGACTGAACGTCTTCGACGATCACGACATTGCGAACTCAGTAACTCAAGGCCTGGGACTGCCCGGCGACCCAGACTACCCCTATCCGGCGATCGCACCTGTTGCCCCTGTCCGCGCGATCGTTTCGTTCGACGTGGAGTGGAGCGGTATCGTCGCGACGGCTCAAATTCACAA
>Ga0306924_10005748_pt1 | contig 12261 bp, 13 predicted proteins | sample sta12Can44000111_FD_203756 | JGI IMG/M metagenome (GOLD analysis project Ga0306924, IMG submission 203756) | Lab enrichment of tropical soil microbial communities from Luquillo Experimental Forest, Puerto Rico - statanox.12C.anox.44.000.111 (v2)... | ecosystem: Environmental > Terrestrial >... | reverse complement strand
AGGGCGTGGGCGTGAACCCGCTGCGCGGCCAGAACAACGTGCAGGGCAGCTGCGACATGGGCAGCTTTCCGCACGAGCTGCCCGGCTACCGGCACATCTCCGACAGCACCGTGCGCAGCCAGTTCGAAGCCGCGTGGGACGTCGAGCTGAACCCGGAACCGGGCCTGCGCATCCCCAACATGTTCGACGCGGCGCTGGGCGGCAGCTTCAAGGGCCTGTACTGCGAGGGCGAGGACATCGTGCAGTCCGACCCCAACACGCAGCACGTGGCGGCGGCGCTGTCGGCCATGGAATGCATCGTGGTGCAGGACATCTTCCTCAACGAGACGGCCAAGTACGCGCACGTGTTCCTGCCCGGCGCCTCCTTCCTGGAGAAGGACGGCACCTTCACCAACGCCGAGCGCCGCATCTCGCGCGTGCGCAAGGTGATGCCGCCGCTGGGCGGCTACGCTGACTGGGAGGTGACGCAGCGGCTGTCGAATGCGCTGGGCTATCCCATGGCCTACACACACCCGCGCGAGATCATGGCGGAGATCGCGGCGCTGACGCCCACCTTCGCCGGCGTCAGCTACGAGAAGATCGAAGCGCACGGCAGCGTGCAGTGGCCCTGCAACGACACCACCGGCGAGCTCGGCACGCCGATCATGCACATCGACCGGTTCGTGCGCGGCAAGGGCCGCTTCATCATCACCCAGTACGTGCCTACCGACGAGAAGGTCACGCAGCGCTATCCGCTGCTGCTGACCACCGGGCGCATCCTGTCGCAGTACAACGTGGGCGCGCAGACGCGGCGCACCCCCAACAACCAGTGGCACAGCGAGGACCGCCTGGAGATCCATCCGCACGACGCCGAGGACCGCGGCATCCGCGACGGCGACTGGGTCGGCATCGCCAGCCGCGCCGGCGAGACCGTGCTGCGCGCGCTGGTGACCGAGCGCATCCAGCCCGGCGTGGTCTACACCACCTTCCACTTCCCCGAGTCGGGCGCCAACGTGATCACCACCGACAGCTCGGACTGGGCCACCAACTGCCCCGAGTACAAGGTCACGGCGGTGCAGGTGCTGCCGGTGTCCCAGCCCTCCGAGTGGCAGCAGAACCGCGCGCGCTTCGACCGCGAACAGCTCGCCCACCTCGAGGCGGCCACGGCCGTGGCCGGCAAGTGAAGCCGTTCGACGCGCCCCTGGCGCCGCCGGCCGGCGTGCGCGCGGTCGCCGTGCGGCAGCGCCGTGGCGCCGCCCTGTGCGACACCCAGGATTGGGTGGCGGAGGAAGTGCCGGTGGCGCTGGCGTACAACGGCGTGTCGCACGCCGTCATGCTGGCAACGCCGAGCGATCTGGAGGATTTCGCGCTCGGCTTCTCGCTCACCGAAGACATCGTGGCCTCGCCGGCCGAGGTGCGCGACATCGAGGTGGTCGGCAGCCCCGAAGGCATCACGGTGCAGATCGAAATCGCCTCGGCCTGCTTCGTGCAGCTGAAGGAGCGCCGCCGCAGCTTGGCGGGGCGCACCGGCTGCGGCTTGTGCGGCACCGAGAGCCTGGCCCAGGCGTTGCGTCCGCCCGCGCCCGTGCGCACCGACGCCCGATTCACGGCGGCAGCCGTACATCGGGCGCTGGACGCACTGCGCCGCCACCAGCCCCTGCACGAGACCAGCGGCGCGACGCACGCGGCGGCGTTCGCCAGCGCGCAAGGCGAGCTGGCATTGGTGCGCGAGGACGTCGGGCGGCACAACGCGCTCGACAAACTGGTCGGCGCGATGGCGGCCCGGCGACTGGACGCGGCCAGCGGCTTCGTGGCCGTGACCAGCCGTGCCAGTTACGAGATGGTGGGCAAGACGGCGCGGGCCGGCTGCGGCCTGCTGGCCGCCGTGTCCGGCGTCACCGCGCTGGCGATCGACGTCGCCGAAGACGCCGGGCTGTGCCTGGTCGGCTTCGCGCGCCAAGACAACCTGAACGTTTACACCCGGCAGCAACGCCTGGGCAGGTAAGGACGATGGATACCGAGAATCTCATCCGCATGGCCAACCGCATCGCGGAGTTCTTCGAAGCCATGCCCGATCGGGGCGAGGCGCTGGAAGGCGTCGCGACGCACATCCGCAAATTCTGGGAGCCGCGCATGCGGCGCCAGCTGCTGGAGGTACTCGACGCGGGCTCGCCGGAGGCCCGGGCGCTGGTGGTGGAAGCGGTCGACAAGTACCGGGCGCTGCTCGCATAGGCGCGGTGCCAACAGGCAGCCGCCACGCGGCGGTCGTCATGCGGACGGTGCGATGCGCCGGTGGGCGGGTACGCTCGGCGTGAACGTCCATCCCATCAGCCACCGACCGAAAGTCTTTATGGCCACCGTCAAGCAGCCACCGAACCCCGAATCCAACCCGCGCGTCCAGGCCGTCTTCGACGACATCCGCGCCACCCGGCGGACCGATTTCATCAACAACTTCTGGCGCTCGCTCGCGTTCGATCCGTCGCTGCTGGAGGCCACCTGGGCCGAGGTGAAGGCGGTGATGGCGACGCCGTCGCAGCTGGACCCCCTGACCAAGGAGATGATCTACGTCGCGGTCTCGATCGCCAACGCCTGCAGCTACTGCGTGCACTCGCACACGGCGGCCGCGCGCCACAAGGGCATGACCGACGGCCAGCACGCGGAGCTGCTGGCGATCGCCTCGCTGGCGGCCAAGACGAACAGCCTGGCCACGGGCCTGCAGGTGCCGCTGGACGCCGCGTTCGACGCCGACGCCGCTTCCTGACCGGATCGCCCGCCGCGCGTCAGCCCGCGGGCGTGGCCAGCCATGCCTGCAGCGCTGCCGTCACGGCCTGCGGCTGTTCCATGGTGCTCATGTGACCCGAGTCTTCGATGACCACCAAGCGTGCGCGCGGCTGAAGTTCGCGCATCTGTTCATGCCGTGCCAGCGGGCTCCAGGCGTCCTGCCGGCCGCACAAGAGCAGGGTGGGACAGGCGAGCGCTTGCAGCACCGGCCGGGCGTCGGGCCGATCGAGCAGGGCCTGGATCTGGGCTTGGAAAATCTCGGCAGACTGGCGCGCAACCATCGCCAGGATCGCCTCGAACAGCGGCGTGGCGACGCGGGCCGGGTGCACCATGCCGGGCGCCCACTGCTGGCCCATGGCGCGCATGCCTTGCTGCCGCGCGAGCTGCAGCAGCGCCAGGCGTTTGTCGCGCTCGGCCTGGCCGGCTTCACCGGGCGACCGCGCGTCCATGCCGGTGTCCAGCAGGGCCAGGCGCTCGACGCGTTCCGGCGCCAGACGGACGACTTCCAGCGCGACGCGCCCGCCCATCGAGTGGCCGGCCAGCGAGAAGCGCTCGGCCGGTGCCTGCGACAGCACCATGCGCGCCATATCCGTGATCGATGAACGCGTGCCGTACGCAGGGACGACGCACCGCGCCTGCGATGACAAGGCGGCGCACTGGTCGGCCCACACCGCGTCGTCGCACAGCAGTCCCGGCAGCAGGACCAGGACCGGCTTCATCAGTCGCACCGGCGTCATGCCGACCGCTTCGCCACCTTCTGCTCGATCGCGCCAAAGACGCTCTGGCCGTCCTTGCCCTTCATCTCGATGCGGATGGTGTCGCCGAACTTCATGTAGTCGGTGGAAGGCTTGCCGTCGAGGATGGTCTCGATTGCGCGCTTCTCGGCGATGCAGGAATAGCCCTTGACCCAGTCCTTCTTGCCGTCCTTCTCGACCGCGCGGTTGCTGACCGTGCCGCTGCCGACGATGGAGCCGGCGCGCACGTTGCGCGTCTTGCAGATGTGGGCGATCAGCTGGCCGAAGTGGAAGGTCATTTCCTGGCCGGCGTCGCACAGGCCGACGGTCCGGCCGTTCCATTGCGTCTGCAGCGTGAGGTTCAGCTTGCCGCCCTGCCAGGCGTCGCCGAGTTCGTCGGGCGTCACGGCCACCGGGCTGAAGGCCGTAGCCGGCTTGCTCTGGAAGAAGCCGAAGCTCTTGGCCAGCTCGTCGGGGATCAGGTGGCGCAGGCTCCAGTCGTTGGCCAGCATGATGAGGCGGATGCCGTCGAGCGCCTGCTCGGGCGTGCTGGTCATGAGCACATCGCCCGTGACCACGGCGATTTCGGCTTCGAAGTCGATGCCCCAGTCCTCGGTGACGAAGGGCGCGTCGTCGCGCGGGCCCAGGAAGTCGTCGCTGCCGCCCTGATACATCAGCGGCTCGGTGTAGTAGTTCTCGGGCACCTCGGCGTTGCGCGCCAGGCGCACCAGCTCGACGTGGTTGATGTAGGCCGAGCCGTCCGCCCATTGGTAAGCACGCGGCAGCGGCGACATGCATTGCGCCGCATCGAACGCGAAAGCATGGCGGGCCTTGCCCTGGTTCAGGGTCTCGTAGAGGTCCTGCAGTTGCGGCGAAATGAAGCCCCAGTCGTCCAGCGCCTGCTGCAGGCGATCGGCGATGCCGGTGGCGTAGTGGGCCGTGCTCAGGTCACGCGAGACCACGACCAGCTGGCCGTCGCGGGAACCATCCCTGTAGGTTGCGAGCTTCATATGTGATTGATGCTTGACTCTGCGTGCGCTAGATTCGACCGAAGCTTACGCATCGTGGAATGAATTCACCTTATCGAAATTTTACGGGACCCCTCCGGTGAGCAAGGAGCGCGCGGGTATTCAGTCGGTCGAGGTTGGCTTTGCGCTGCTCGATGTGCTTTCGCAGGCGCGCGCGCCGCTGATGTTGCGCGACCTGGCCGCTGCCGCCGGCATGAGCGCGGCCAAGGCGCACCGTTACCTCGTGAGCTTCCAGCGGCTGCAGCTGGTGGTGCAGGACGGTGTCAGCACGCGCTACGACCTGGGGCCGGCCGCCCTCAAGCTCGGCCTGGCGTCGCTGTCGCGGCTCGATGCCGTGAAGCTGGCGCGACCGCGCATGACAGCGCTGGCCGAGGAGATCGGCCAGACGATGGCGCTGGCGGTCTGGGGCAACCACGGCCCGACCATCGTGCACTGGGAGGAATCGCCGCAGACCGTGACGGTCAGCCTGCGCCTGGGCGATGTGATGCCGCTGCTGTCCTCGGCCACCGGCCGCTGCTTCGCCGCTTTCGCCGCCGCCGACGCGATCACCCCCATGCTCAAGGAGGAGATCGCGCGGGCGCAGCAGCAGGGGCGCACCGACATGCCGAAGACCCTGGCGGAGGCGCGCACCTTGCTCGAGGAAGTCCGCCAGCGCGGCGCGGCGCGGGTGGTCCAGACCTTGTTTCCCGGTGTGGCCGGCTTTTGTGCGCCGGTGTTCGATGCCGACGGGCACATCGCGCTCGGCATGGTGGCGCTCGGCGCAGTCGGCAACTTCGACGCCGCCTGGGACGGCGCCGTCGAGAAGCCACTGCGCGCGGCAGCGCGGCAGCTGTCCAGCGATCTCGGCTACCGCGATGCCTGAAGGCCGCCGGCTGTGGGGCCGCCTGACGGTCCTCGCAGCCGCGGTATTGGCGCTGCATCTCTGGTGGCTGGCCGGCGTGCCGCGCGTGTTGACGCCGATGCGCGCGCCGCCGTCGTGGAACATTCGAACCCTGGCAGCGGTTGCCGGGCCGGTGGCGGCATCTGTGCCCGCTGCGCCCGGTGTGCCCGCTGTGCCGGCAGCGCCCGCTGCGGCGACGAACGTGCACCGTGAGCGGTCGACTTCGCCTGCCGGCAGCACCGGCGCGAGCCCGGCCGTGGCGACTCGATCGTCGTCGGCCGATCCCGCCCCACACTCCGCGGCGCCGATCACGCGCTTCCAGGTGCTTGCGCCCACGCGTCTGGCGTTCCAGGTCACGGCATCGACGCGCGGCATCATCACCGAGGGCCAGGCCGCGCTGCACTGGTGGCACGACGGCACCCGGTACGAGGCGCAGCTGGAGCTCAACGGCGCCGGCCTGCGTTCGCGCAGCCAGCGCAGCAGCGGCCTCGTCACGCCGCAGGGCCTGGCGCCGCTGCGCTTCTCGGACAAGGCGCGCAGCGAAGAGGCCGCGCATTTCGAACGCGACAGCGGCAAGCTCAGCTTCAGCAGCAACCGGCCCGATTCGGCACTGGAAGCCGGTGCGCAGGACCGCTTGAGCGTCGTCCTGCAGTTGGGCGCGATGCTCGCCGCCGACGCCGCCAGGTTTCCGGCCGGCGCCCGCATCGTGCTGCAGACAGCCACCACGCGCGAGGCACAGTCCTGGGTCTTCGTGGTCGAGGGTGCCGAGGCCTTGCAGCTGCCGGGCGGCGAGTTGACGGCGCTGAAACTGTCGCGCGAGCCCGTGGGCCCATACGACGGCAAGCTCGAGCTGTGGCTGGCTCCCACGGCGGCTTACGCTCCGGTGCGTCTACGTCTGACACAGCCGAATGGCGATTGGGTCGACCAGCAGTGGTCGTCCACCGACAGGTGAGCCCGGGCGCGCCGCCTAGTCTAAAAGCAAGGGTGTGCCCGGTCCACCTTGAAAGCAGCGCAAGCGTTGCTATGTAGATCGGCAAGGAATCCCAAATGCAAATGCTCTATGACTCCGACTCGTTCGTTGTCGTGCACCTGCAGGCGAATGAGCCTGCCGAAGGTGAGTCGCCCCCGCGCGTGGCACGGCATGGCTTCGAAATCGTCGATAAGCGCACCAACAAGGAGGTCTACCTCGACGGCTCCTGGGCCGACGCTTTTCAGCGCCAGATCAACGCCTGGCAGCTGAATACGCCGACGCAGGAAGAAGTGGAAGAGACCCTGGACGGCTACGCCGAGCTGGCGCAAACCCCCCTGGTCATGCACTGATCAGGTACTGAGCCACCGCATCCAGCCGCGCGAATACATCGGCTCCACCAGCACCAGCACGGCCACCAGTCGACAGACCTGGAAGGCCGTGACCACGGGCACGCCCAACTGCAATACTTTGGCGGTGATCGCCATCTCGGCGATGCCGCCGGGCGAGGTGCCGAGGATCAGGGTCGCCCAGTGCAGGCCGCAGGTCCAGGCCAGCAGTAGCGCGAACGCCGCGCACAACAGGATCATCAGCACCGTCCCGACGGCCACCGACGCCAGCCAGCGTGGCGCGGTGCGCACGAACTCGGCCGAAAACCGCACGCCCAGGCTCACACCGATCACCAACTGGGCCGCATTGGTCATCCAGGGTGGCAGTGCGGACAGTTCGGTGCCGGTCATCGTGATGCCCATGGCCACCAGCAGCGCCCCCATGAACCAGGGGTTGGCGCGCCGCGTGCGCGACAGCAAGATGGCGCCCACGGCCGTCGCCGCCAGCAGCAGCGCCAGCCCGGGCAGCTGGACCTGCCGGGCGCCCGGCAAAGTCGGGTCCAGGCCATGCCAGCCGCTGAAAGTCAGGGCGAAGGGCACGGTGAGGGTGACGATCAGCAGGCGCAGGCTGTGCGCCGACGCGACCATCTCGGTCTTCGCGCCGGCACGCTCGGCCAGCAGCGTCATCTCCGACGCGCCACCAATGGCGCCGGCAAAGTAGCTGGTGGCGTGCCGCTGCTCGAAACTGTCGCCCAGCGAGGAGCGATTCGCCCGCTGCAGCCAGCTGCCGAACAGCCACCCCAGTCCCAGCGCCCAGGCGATGGCCAGCAGGATCGCCCACCACAGGCTCAGCACCAGCGCCGTCACCTGCGGCGTGAAGTACAGGCCCAGCGCGGTGCCGATCGCCCATTGGCCGGCGTTGCGCAACGGCACCAGGCTGCGGGTGGGCCAGCCGAAGATCGAGGCCAGGGCGCAAGCCACCAGCGGGCCGATCATCCACGGGATGGGCGTGTGCAGTTGCACGCAGGCCGACGCCGCCATGAACGCCAGCAGCAAGGTCAAGGCGGCGCGGACAAGCAGGGTCGAGGTCATGCGCGCGTAGTATCTCCGCATGGCGCGGCTGTTTTTCCTGATGGCGCTGGTGGTGATGCTCGCCGGGTGCGCGCAGAGCCTGCCTTCGCCCCTGCCGGACGTGTTGCTGCTGGGCGAGCAGCACGACGAGCCCGAGCACCAGCAATGGCACCGGCGCACGGTCGAACAGCTGGCGCAGCGCGGCCAGCTGGCCGCGGTCGCGCTCGAGATGGCGGAGCAGGGTCGTTCAACCGCGGGACTGCCGCGCGACGCCTCGCCAGAGCAGGTGAAGGCCGCACTGGCCTGGGACGACAAAGGCTGGCCCTGGACCGCCTATGGGCCGGCGGTGATGGCAGCGGTGGCCGCTGGTGTGCCGGTGCTCGGCGCCAACCTGCCGCGCGCGCGCCAGCGCGAGGTGATGGCCGACGCCAGCCTGGAGGACACGGTGACCACCTCCGTGTTGCAGGCGCAGCAGGAAGCCGTGCGCACCGGGCACTGCGACCTGCTGCCGGACTCGCAGCTGCGACCGATGGTGCGGGTGCAGCTCGCGCGCGACCGCGCGATGGCGCAGGTGCTGCGCCAGGCCGCCCGGCCGGGACAGACCGTGGTCCTGATCGCGGGGGCCCGGCATGCCGATCCGGCGCTCGGCGTGCCGCTGCACCTGGATGGCGGCCTGCAGGCTTATTCGCGCATCTGGCCGGCCGGGCCGCCGAAGCAGGACTACTGCGCCGGGCTGCGGCGACAGTTGGACAAGGACAAGGACAAGTCCTCGTCCTGACGCTCAGGCCTTCGCGCGGATCGCGTCGGCCAGCGTGTTGACCAGCGTGTCGATGTGCGACTTCTCCACGATGTAGGGCGGCGCGATCACCAGCACGTCGCCGGCGGGCCGCACCAGCGAGCCCGTGTGGTAGCAGTCGAGGAAGATGTCGTAGGCGCGCTTGCCCGGGGCGCCGGCGATCGGCGCCAGTTCGACCGCCGCGGCCAGGCCCAGGCTGCGGATGCCGATCACGTTGGGCAGGCCCTTGAGCGTGCTATGGAAGGCATCGCCCAGCACCTTGCCCATCTCACCGGCGCGCACGAACAGGTTTTCTTCCTTGAACAGGTTCAGCGTGGCAATGGCCGCGGCACAGGCCACCGGGTGGCCCGAGTAGGTGTAGCCATGGAAGAACTCCACCACGTGCTCGGGCGCGTCGGTCTTCATCATGGTGTCGTACAGCTTGTCGCGGCAGATCACGCCACCCAGCGGAATCACGCCGTTGGTCACGCACTTGGCGAAGTTCAGCATGTCCGGTACCACGCCGTAGAAGTCGGCGCCGAAGTTGGTGCCCATGCGGCCGAAGCCGGTGATCACCTCGTCGAAGATCAGCAGGATGCCGTGCTTGTCGCAGATCTCGCGCAGGCGCTGCAGGTAGCCCTTGGGCGGCAGGTACCAGCCGGCGCTGCCGGCCACCGGCTCGACGATGATGGCGGCGACGTTGCTCGGGTCGTGCAGCGGCAGGATGCGCGTCTCCAGCTCCACCAGCGGGTCTTCTTTCCACACCGGTTCCTGGTTGTGGATGTAGGCGTTGTCCACCGGGTCGTGGATGAAACGCATGTGGTCCACCCGCGGCAGCAACGCCCCGCCGTACACCTTGCGGTTGGCCGGGATGCCACCCACGCTCATGCCGCCGAAGCCCACGCCGTGGTAGCCGCGCTCGCGGCCGATGAAGACGTTGCGATGCCCTTCGCCGCGCGCGCGGTGGTAGGCCAGCGCCACCTTCAGCGAGGTGTCGGCGGCTTCCGAGCCCGAGTTGCAGAACAGCACCTTGTTCAGGTCGCCCGGGGCCATGGCGGCGATCATCTCGGCCGCCTGGAAGGCCTTGTCATTGGAGGCCTGGAAGGCGGTGGCGTAGTCCAGCGTGTCCAGCTGCTTCTTGATCGCCTCGTTGATGGGCGCGCGCGCGTGGCCGGCGCCCACGCACCAGAGGCTGGAGACGCCGTCGATGACCTGGCGCCCGTCGTGCGTGGTGAAGTGCATGCCTTGCGCGCCGACGAAGATCCGCGGGTCCTTGCGGAAATGCCGATTCGGCGTGAACGGCAGCCAGTGGTTGTCCATCGAGAAATCGTTGTAGGCCATGGGTATCTCCAGAAGATGACTCATTGTGGCGCGGTTCAACGCAGCGCGCCGAACACCTTGCCCAGCAGGGCACTGCCGGTGCCGATCGGATCGCGGCGGATCTTGCGCTCCTCCTCGCCGATCATGAAGTACAGGCCGTCGAGCGCCTTGCGGGTGACGTAGTGGTCCACGCTCGGGTCCTCGGGCTTGTACAGGCCCATGCCCTGCGCCTTTTGCGCGAGGCGGTCGTACTTCTCAACGACACCGACCTTCGCCGTGGCCTCGTGCACCACCGGCAGGAACGTGCCCGTGAGCGGCTGGCGCGTCTTGCCGGCGAAGAAATCGGTCACCGAGGTGTCGCCGCCGGAAATGATCTTCTTGGCATCGGCGACGCTGATGTTTTTCACCGCGTCGATCAGCAGGTTCTTTGCCATGGGCACGGCCGCTTCGGCAGCCCGGTTCATCGCGACTTCCAGATCCTCCAGCTGTTTGTGCAGGCCCAATGCCGACAGCAGCTTGGCGGCGTCCTGCAAGGCCTTGGGTAGCGGAATCCGCACCTGGGGATTGCCGAGAAAGCCATCGGTCTTGCCCAGCAGGCCGACGGCCGCCAGCGCCCCGCTTTCCAGGGCGGACCGCAGGCCCTTGCCGGCCTCTAGGTCGGTGATGCCGGCCAGGGACTGCGCGCCACCGGCCACGGGCAGCAGAAGCCCTGTGGCGACGCACAGGACGAAACAACGACGGTTCATTCACTCCTCCTCAGGGCATCCATCATGCCTTGCGGCCCGGCCTGCGACAATGACGGCGTCATGGACCACGCTTACATCCTCACTCTTTCCTGCCCGGACCGACCGGGCATCGTGCACGCTGTTTCGGGTTTTCTGCTGGAGCGTGGCGGCAACATCGAGGAGGCGGCGCAGTACAACGACCACGCCACCGGCCTGTTCTTCATGCGGGTGCAATTCGCGTGTGACCAGCTCACCTTCGATGACCTGAAGGCCCAGCTCAAGTTCTTTGCCGATCCCTTCCAGATGGACTGGAAGCTGCATGCCACCAATGCGCCCATGCGCACCGTGATCCTGGTCAGCCGCGAAGGCCATTGCCTGAACGACTTGCTGTTCCGCTGGAAAAGCGGCCTGCTGCCGGTGGACGTGCGCGCGGTGATCTCGAACCACCGCGACTTCTACCAGCTGGCCGCCAGCTACAACGTGCCGTTCCACCACATTCCGGTGACGGCAGCGACCAAGGAACAGGCCGAGGCGCGGCAGTACGAGATCATCGAATCCGAGGGCGCCGAGCTGGTGGTGCTGGCGCGCTACATGCAGATCCTGTCGAACGACCTGTGCCGCAAGCTGGCGGGCCGCGCGATCAACATCCATCACAGCTTCCTGCCGAGCTTCAAGGGCGCCAAGCCCTACTACCAGGCGCACGATCGCGGCGTGAAACTCATCGGCGCGACCGCGCACTATGTGACGGCGGATCTGGACGAGGGCCCGATCATCGAGCAGGATGTGGCACGGGTGGACCATTCGCATTCGGTCGAGCACCTCACCTCCAGCGGCCGCGACACCGAAAGCCAGGTGCTGGCGCGCGCTGTCAAGTGGCACACCGAGCACCGGGTCTTGCTCGACGGGCACAAGACGGTGATCTTCAAGTAACGCAACGCGGACGGGCTTCATGAACGCACCTGCCGATACCGAAGCCCTGCAACGCGCCGAACGCCAGGCGCAGGTCGTCGCGGCGCTGCGTCCGCTGCTGCCGCCGGAAGCCCTGCTGTGGAGCGGCGAGGAAACCACGCCCTACGAATGCGATGGCCTCACCGCCTACCGCCAGCGCCCGCTGGTCGTGGCCTTGCCCGAGACCGAAGCGCAGGTGCAGGCGGTGCTGCAGGCCTGCCACGCGCTGGCCGTGCCGGTGGTGGCCCGCGGCGCGGGCACCGGCCTGTCGGGCGGGGCGATGCCGCATGCCGAAGGCCTGACGCTGTCGCTGGCCAGGTTCAATCGCATCCTCGCCATCGACCCGCTGGCGCGCGCCGCGCGCGTGCAGTGCGGCGTGCGCAACCTGGCCATCAGCGAGGCTGCCGCACCCTACGGCCTGTACTACGCACCCGATCCGTCCAGCCAGATCGCCTGCACCATCGGCGGCAACATCGCCGAGAACTCGGGCGGGGTGCATTGCCTGAAGTACGGGCTGACGCTGCACAACGTGCTGAAGGTGCGCGGCTTCACGGTGGCGGGTGAGCCGGTCGAATTCGGCAGCGAAGCGCTGGACGCCGCGGGCTATGACCTGCTCAGCGTCGTGGTCGGCAGCGAAGGCATGCTGGCCGTGGCCATGGAGATCACGGTGAAGCTGGTGCCCAGGCCGCAGCTGGCGCGCTGCATCATGGCCAGCTTCGACGAC
>Ga0306924_10005747_pt1 | contig 12261 bp, 9 predicted proteins | sample sta12Can44000111_FD_203756 | JGI IMG/M metagenome (GOLD analysis project Ga0306924, IMG submission 203756) | Lab enrichment of tropical soil microbial communities from Luquillo Experimental Forest, Puerto Rico - statanox.12C.anox.44.000.111 (v2)... | ecosystem: Environmental > Terrestrial > Soil... | reverse complement strand
TGCAGAGCCAGTACTGCGTTGGCGAGACCTACTCCTGTGTCAACACTGGCGGAACCCGGCTCAACGACGTGATGTTCAGTCTGTACAACCCAAACAAGATTGGGATCGGCTGGGCGGATGAGGCGTACTTTACCGGCCTTGGTGGCGCGGATAACGGTCTGCAACTGGCGACCATGTGGAACGTGTACACCGCCATCCAGCACTATTGGACGCCGGATGTTCGCACTTCGCTCTATGGTGGTTTCTTCAGCTACCAGGCCAATAGTACGGACGTCGATAATTTCGTCTGTGCGGTCCTCAACCACGGAGGCGTCGGCGGGCACACACCCGGCACCCTCGGCACCATTCATGGTTCGTTTGCAGTCTCAAATACTGGCTGCGCCGATTGGCAGGCGTGGCAAATCGGTTCCCGAACGCTGTGGAACCCGGTGAGGAACCTCGATGTCGGTGTGGATGTCCTCTACACCTCCATGGCCAAGTCGGCGTTCGAAGGCGCTACGGTGCAGCTCAATGTCCCGGCCAGCACCGCAGGGGTAGCCAACGTGGCGGTCGGGGACACCCATATTTGGTCCGGCATCCTGCGCATCCAGTACAACTTCTATCCATGACCGCGATCGGTTGATCGAGGGAAAGAATTCGAGAACCCCGGCGGGCAAACCTGCCGGGGTTTTCGTTCGCGATTGCGCAGCGTTTTTTGGCCGAAAGCGAATTACGGCACCTTGAGTAAGGCGCGCTCGCATTTCTCGACAAATGCGATAATGCGGCCAATCAACTCGGCGCCTTCGAGCAGTGGGACGTGACCTTGGTCGGGCACCTCAATGGATTCTAAACCGGGATGGCGTGCGCGCATTGCGTCGAGGGTTGCGGCTGAGAGAATGTCGGATCTGGCGCCGCGGATGACGAAGACCGGCACGCGCGCGAGCGCATCGAATTCGTTCCACAATGAAGGCAGCGGACGCTCGATGTCGAAATCGGCCAGTGTCTCGGCCAAAGCCGGATCATAAGTCGGGACCAGCCTCCCACTGTCCGCTTTCCATGTGCGTTGCGCCGCGCCGAGCCACTGCGCAGCGGTCAGTTTCGGAAACTGCACCACGAACAATCCCCGAAGAATTTCGGCCCCTTCCTCTAGACTCCGCGGCTGCGGCAACTTACCGACATACGATTTGATGCGGCTCACGCCCTCGGTCTCGATTACCGGGCCGATATCGTGCAGCACGGCGCCCGCGATCATCTCCGAGTGCGCCGCTGCGAGCACCATGGTCAGAATGCCGCCGCGGGAACTGCCGATAAAGACCGCTTGCTTGATTTCAAGCGCCACTAAAACCGCCAGCACGTCAGCCGACTCAACGGCTAAATTGTAGTGCTTTGCATTGGAATCATATTCGGAGAGCCCGCGACCGCGGGAGTCGATTGCGATCACACGCCGCTGTGGTTTGGCATTGGCGAGCGACGGCGCGAGGGCGGCGAAATCCGCGGTGGTTCTTGCGAGTCCCGGCAGGCACACGACAGCAAGAGTCGGGGCGACGGCTTGACCATATTCTCGGACGTGCAGACGCAAGCCGTCAGGTGCAGAGACAAAAATGCTCCGACCATCACGCTCGCCTACGGTTGGGCAAAGGTCGGTCACTGAGTTCATTGTAAAACGGATGGTTTCGCATTGAAGCGGGTTGCACTTGCGTCCGTCAAGTTGCGAAGGCCCTAGGATCCGCGGGAAGTGGCCGGCCTGTTGTCAAGCTCAGTGGTCGCGACGACCCCCGTCAAAGTCCGATTTGGGCTGCTAGTAGACCGTCGGTCAATTATTTTCCTTGTGTTGCGCATATGACACATCGCAAATTACTGTTTGACTTGCCCGATGATATCGTTTGGCTTGCCGCTTTCGGGCTGGCCTGAAAAAAACCAAAGCAGCAAACCCATTCGATCGCCCTCAATTCTATGAGCGGAACATCAAGGAACACCGTTATCGATCGTGACTTTCAGAGCGCGCTGGCGGCACTGCAAGCCCGCAAGCTTGCCGATGCCGTGCGTTTGTTCGACGCTGTCCTGCGCGCCGAGCCAAAGCACCTCGGGGCTGCCAACTTGATGGGGGTGGTGCTGATGCAGCTCGGCCGTTTTACCGAGGCTGAGGCCTATTTCCGTCGCGCCTTGCAATACCATCGGCCTTCCGAGGTGACGCTTCATAATTACGGAGTTGCGCTTAGGGCGTTGAACCGGCCCGCCGAGGCTTTGAAACGTTTTAGTAAGGGATTGAAGCTCAATCCCTCGGTTGCGGAAACTTGGCATCAACGCGGTACTACATTGCATGATCTCAACCGCTATGCAGAAGCGATCGCGGATTTTGATAAAGCTACTGCGCTGAATCCGCGCTTGGCCGAGGCGTTCCAGAACAAAGGAAAATCCCTCCTAGCGCTCGGCCGCGGCGATGAGGCCTTAGCTGCTTTCGAACGCGCGCTGGCCATAAACCCTAGTGTTGCTGAGGCCTGGCTCGGCCGCGGCCACGCCCTGGGTGGGCTTGGGAAGTATGAAGAGGCCCTTTCTGCCTATGAACGCGCGGTTGCGCTCAATTCCAGCTTCGCTGAGGCCTGGCTCGGCCGTGGGCACGTCTTTGTGAAATTGCAGCGATTCGGCGATGCGCTCGCTGCTTACAATCGAGCCGTGGCGCTGAACCCGCACCTCCCCGAGGCCTGGCTTGTCTGCGGCTTTGTGCTCGGTGTCTTCGGTCATCATCAGCGTGCGCTTTCGTCTTATGACCGTGCGCTTGCGCTCGCTCCCAACCTCGCCCAAGCTTGGATCGGCCGCGCTAGTGTCTTTTCGCGTTTGCAGCAATACGATGATGCACTCGCTGCTTATGGTCGGGCGCTAGCGCTCAATGGCAATTTCGCAGACGCCTGGTTGGGCCAGGCCGAAGTGTTTGTTCAACTCAAACAGCCGGATAAAGCGATTGCTGCTTTTGAGCGGGCATTGGCGCTTGATCGCGACATACACTTTGCTCAGGGCGGTAGACTGCATGCGAAGTTGATATTGAACCATTGGACGAATCTGGATGCAGAGCTTGCAGACCTCGTAGCTTCAGTAAGGACGGGAAATCTGGCTGTTAATCCGTTTGAATTTATCGGGATGTCAACCTCCGCCACCGATCAGCTGGCATGTGCCAAACGCTTCATGGCCGAGCAAGCGTCGTTTCCACGCGCTTGGCGCGGAGAGATTTATTCGCACGACCGCATTCGGCTCGGTTATTTGTCAGGCGATTTTCACAACCATCCTGTCGCGCAACTCATGATTGGTGTGTTCGAGCATCATCACAAATCGCGTTTCGAAATTACGGCCCTTTCTTGTGGTCCGGACGATGGTTCGGACTTGCGCAAGAGGATAAAATCTGCGGTCGAGAATTTTGTCGATGTTCACGCCATGATAGATGATGAAGTCGCCGAACTCATTGGCCGCCGTGAGCTCGATATCATCGTTGACCTGACGGGACTGACACAGCAGACTCGCTTCAGTGTCCTTTCGCGGCGGGTGGCGCCTGTCCAGGTCAATCTCCTCGGCTACCCCGGCACAATGGGTGCCGACTGGATTGACTATATCATCGCCGATCAGACGGTTATTCCCGAGGATGATTTCCAATTCTACGCCGAGAAGGTAGTGTGGCTGCCGGACACTTTCCAACCCAACTCTTATCAGCCCGACGAAAACTCGCCCCCTATTCCGGAGCGCCTGCCGACACGGGACGAATGTAACTTACCTGAAAGAGGTTTTGTCTTTTGTTGTTTCAATAGTACTTACAAGATCACGCCGCTGGTATTTGACGTGTGGATGCGGTTATTGAAAGCCGTACCCGACAGTGTGCTTTGGCTGACTAAGCCGAATCCGATAGCAGAAGCTAATCTGGGCAAAGAGGCAGAACTGCGCGGCGTCTCGCGGGAGCGAATCATATTCGCGCCCAGAGTTGATACGGTATCCGAGCATTTGGCACGCCAGCGCCAGGCCGATCTGTTTCTGGACACCTTGCCCTACAACGCTCATAAAACGGCGAGCGACGCATTATGGGCGGGTCTACCAGTTCTCACCTGTGCCGGCGCGACTTTCGCCGGGCGCGTTGCCGCGAGTCTGCTGAAGGCGATAGGACTTCCCGAACTGATCACGACTTCGCTCGAAGATTATGAAGCGCTGGCGCTTGAATTTGCGCGCGAGCTATCACGTCTGGCTTCAATCAAGGCCAAGCTGGCACGCAATCGCGACAAGTATCCGCTGTTTGATACCGTGCGGTTCACGCGTCACATCGAGGCTGCCTACACCGCGATGTGGGAGCGCTATCAAAGAGGTGAGGCGCCGCAAGCCCTCGCGAGAGCCATCGAGTGAGTTTCAGCGAAGGTCGATCTAACCGCCACGTCGCAGGTCGGCTTCGATCAGAAGCCTTGGATTGTTTTCCACGAGCGCGCGATAGACTTGCATATTTTCAAGCACGCGCTGCACATAATTGCGTGTTTCGGAGATAGGAATGCGTTCGATCCAATCGATCGGATCTATTCTGGGATCGCGCGGATCGCCGTATTGCTCGATCCATTCTTTTGCCCGCCGCGGACCGGCATTGTAGGCGACGAAAGCGAGAATATAAGAGCCGCGCCACGTCGCGATGTCGTTGCCCAGTTCCGCCGTGCCGAGCTGGGCGTTATAAGCAACATCTTGGCTGAGCCGCCGCTGATCGAAAGTGACATTGAAGCGCTTTGCGGTATCGCGGCCCGCGGCCGGCGTGACTTGCATCAGCCCGATCGCATTGGCGCTGGACACGACGCGCGGATTGAAAGCGCTTTCCTGACGAACAATTGCATAAACCACGCAGGCTTCGACTTCGGGTCCGATCTGCTGATATTCGGGAACGCCAAAATCAGGAAATGCGTAGCGCTCGAACGGCAACCCCCGGCGCAACACTGCCTTGCCGATCAGAAGCGTCGCCCGGGCGTCGTGATGGCGCACGGCAATATTGGCCAAGGCTGCGAGCGCGGCGGTGTCCTCGGCATTTTCGCCGAAGTCGGCCGCCATTGCGGCGACGAGATCGCGCTCATCGATTGCGTAGAGGATATCGAACACACGGGCGATTTCCAGAGGGCGATGCTCCGGCGTCGGCTCCGGCGGCGTGCGGAGCGTGATCTCGTTGAGGCCGAGCTTCGCCCGCGCGAGCTGACCATAATAGGCGGTCGGATAGTAAGCCGCCTGGCGGAAGAATGACCGCGCATCCTGTTCGCGGCCTAGCGCTTCGGCCGCTCGGCCCTGCCAGTAGAACGCGCGCGCCAAAGTGATCGGATTGGTCACGCCCTCGGCAATGTGGGCAAAATGCGATAGCGCTGCGCTCGGCTCGTGAAGAAATCGCAATGCGATCCAACCGGCCGTGAAATGCCGCTCGGCGCGATGATTCTCATCTTTCGGAAGCGCTGCCGCGTTGGCCACCTCGTAGGCGAGGCGGGCATTGCCCAGGTCGAGCAGTTTGCGGGCGACCAGCCGGCTCTCCACCCACCACAGATCCACGTCGCCAAGTCTCGCAGGATCATGCGGCGCCGCGATCAGCGATTGCGCCGCCTCGACGATCTTATCGGAGCGCCGCAACCACTGGATGCGGCTGAAGAGGTAGCCCGGCTCGTGCCGCGCACTTTCCGGAACTGCCTCGAGCAGGGATCTGGCATTCGCCGCCTGGTCGATCACCGCAACGCGTGCCTTGGCAAGCGCCATCGCGGCGGCGTCGAGGTGGCGCGCAGCCCGCATGGCCGCGTCCTCGTCCTCCGCATAAAGCCGGGCATCCAGGCGCGCCCAATCGTCGGCCGGCATGATCAAGCCGGCGAAGGTGTCGCGCGCCTGGCCTTCGAGATCGGCAGGAAAAGCGTCGTTGCGCCAGGCTTCGTGCAAAATCGCCGAGGCGCGCGCTGGGTCGCCTCGCATCAGTAGCGCGCGAGCGAGCGCAAAACTGCCCTTGGCTGAGCGCGGCGGATCATTGGCAAAAAAAGCGATCACCGCTTGCGGATCGGCATCGTCCTGCCACAGGGCGGCTTCGGCACGTCGGCGCAGGACAGTGATGCTCGGCCAGCCTGAATTGGCGGCGATAAAAGCGGTGTAGCGCGAGAAATCGCTCGATCCGTCCTCGCTGCGCAGGATCACCCATTCAACGAGCTTACGCGCCAGCGGATCGGTGATGGAACTCTCGACGGCCGTGGCTTCGTCCTGGCGATTCTTACGCACCAGATCGATCGCCTGCTTCACCGCCGCGAGATCGAGCGGCGATGTCGCCGTCGTCGCAGCCGTAGCGAAGGGCGGAGCATTTCGCGGCGGCACAATCGGCTTGGCCGAAGCCGCAATGGCGGGTGCAGCGGGAAGCACATTCGGTGAAGTCGCCGGCGCTGGAACTGTTTCCGGATCCGGCGCAAGCGATAGCGTTCCGGCGCGAGAAGCGCTCGACTGCGGCGCGCCGGTTTTGGATCGTGCAGCTTGGTCGGGTTTGATGACTTTGCTGGCCGGACGTTCGCGCGGCAGCGGGACGGGTTCGGTCGACCGCGCTGTTTGCACCTGAGCTGCTATCAGGGCCGTCACCAGGCCCAGGCCGAGCGCCATCACGACTGGCCGAAAAGGCTTCACATTCCCTCCCGAACGAGCATTGTCCCGATGGCGAATCTATTCGCGCGTCGAGGTTGAATAAATCCTAAAACGCCCCGTCACCGCGACAAGTTACCGCTTTGCGGCAAAACCGGGGCTCGGTTTTGGGGTCGTTTGCCATTAAGCTCTTTAAACCGAGCTGGGGAACCGATATTGATGGCGGTTCGCGGCTCGTCCCCGGGGCTGTGGCAGGACATGGCGCTGCCGGTGGATCGCTGCCGATTGAATCGAGCTGATTGGATCGTGATATGGCCGCCAAGACGAGATTTCGAGGCTCATTTACCGCGCTCGTGACGCCGTTCAAGAACGGTTCGGTCGACGAGAAAGCGTTCCGCGACCTCGTGGATTGGCAAATTGCTGAGGGCACCAACGGCCTGGTTCCGGTCGGCACGACCGGGGAAAGTCCGACGCTGTCGCACGACGAGCATAAAAAGGTGGTCGAATGGTGTGTCGCGCAGGCCCGCGGCCGAGTTCCGGTCATAGCTGGTGCGGGCTCGAATTCGACCGCCGAGGCGATTGAGCTTGCCCGCCACGCCGAAAGCGCTAGCGCCGACGCGGTGCTTGTTGTCACACCTTATTACAATAAGCCGACGCAGGAAGGCCTTTACCAACACTACAAGGCGATCAATGACGCGATCGGCATTCCGATCATTATCTACAACATTCCGTCGCGATCGGTGATCGATATGTCGGTCGATACGATGAAGCGCCTCTACGAGCTTAAGAACATCGCCGGCGTCAAGGACGCGACCGCGAACATGACCCGCGTGTCGCAGCAGCGCGCCGCGCTCGGTGAAGATTTCAATCAGCTATCGGGCGAGGACATCACCGCACTGGGGTTCATGGCGCATGGCGGCCACGGCTGCATCTCGGTCACATCCAACGTTGCGCCGCGGCTATGCGCCGAATTTCAGGCCGCATGCGGCAAGGGTGATTTTGCGTCGGCGCTGAAATTGCAGGACAAGCTCGCTCCGTTGCACATTAATCTCTTCGTGGAAACGAGCCCCGCGCCGGTCAAATACGCGTTGTCTCTGATCGGAAAATGCGCCAATGCGTTGCGGTTGCCGATGGTGCCGGCCAGCGAAAAGGCCCGGGCCGCAGTGCGCGAAGCCATGGTGCATGCCGGCTTGATCAACTGACTTTGCCATCTGCGGGGAGCGGTTTTTCCGTCGCACTTGTCGTCAGGCGACCGAGTGAGCTCTCAAGTTAGGGGAGGGGCCGATGCTTGAGGAATTCAAGAAATTCGCAATGCGCGGCAATGTCGTCGACCTTGCGGTCGGCGTGATCATCGGTGCGGCATTCGGCGCCATCGTCAATTCGCTGGTTGCGGACGTCGTCATGCCGCTCATTGGTTCCATTACTGGCGGGCTTGATTTTTCCAATTATTTCATCCCGCTGTCGTCGAAGGTGACGGCTACGTCTTTGGCTGAGGCGAGAAAGCAGGGCGCAGTGCTTGCCTGGGGCAATTTTCTCACACTAGTGATCAATTTCCTGATCATCGCTTGGGTGCTATTTATTTGCATTAAGAGCATCAATCGTTTGAAGGCTCCTGAAGCACCAGCGGCGCCGGCGCCGCCATCCAAGGAAGTACAGCTGCTTACTGAAATCCGCGACCTGCTCAAAGCGCGTTGAGCCGCATAATGGGCGAACGCAGATCGGCATGGCGGCGAAAGGCGCGGCGAGTTCGGAGAGGAAGCTTCGCGTGGTCGCCGACAATCGCAAAGCGCTGTTCAATTATTTTATTGATGAGACCTTTGAGGCTGGGCTTGCACTGACCGGCACCAAGCCCAATCGCTACGCCAGGGTAAGGTCACAATCGCCGAATCCTATGCCGATGCTTGCAGGCCAATCGCTTCAATCATGCGCCGAAGCGACCACGCAAGCTGCTGCTGCAGCATCCCCGCCAAATCAACAAGCTCGTGGGGGCGGTCGCGAGGGAATGACGCTCATTCCGCTGAAACTTTATTTCAATGAAAAAGGCCGTGCTGAAATCGAACTCGCCTTGGCGCGCGGCGACAAGCACGAGACGCTAAAAAACGTTCGTGGGAGCGTGACCACGGCCGCCTGATGCGGCAAAAGATGTAAGGCCGAAAGATTCATGTTCACTCGACCTTTGGATTCAATTCCATCGCGGCATGTCGTGTCTCTGATCGTTTCGAACAGTGATAGTGAGCGACCACTTCGTTCGAGCGTCGCGAAACGGTCGCCCAGGCATCGAAAACCCGCGAGTGCCGAACCCAGCCATGTTTACGGAACGGCGAGACCAAGTCCCGCGGTCAAGAGATTGATCTCGCGTTCGACCACGCGGTCAGCGGGCGGAAGCTACGAATCTGATTACCGTTGTCTAATCGGTGCCATAATCGTGTTACGAGCAACTCCGGAGGCATGCAGTGGCAAAAACGCTGATCGTCGAAGGCTGGCGCTTCCTGCCACACTCGTATGCCGTGGTGAATCAATGGCAATTGCTCGCGCTCAAGCGCCGAGGCGACGTCGAAATAAAGTTTGTCGATATGCCCTATTATAATCCTAAATGGCAGCGCCACGCCGGCTTGTTCGACAAGGTGGAAGAGGATCTTCTGAACTCAATTCCAACGGCCCGACCCGGGGAGTGCGCCGATGTTAGCTATCGCATAACCTTTCCTTACAGTTTCACGCCATCTTCCTCGACCCGAACTGTCGTATTTGGCACACTGGAATATCAAGTTGTTATTCCAGGAATGATTGCGACCGTTGAAGCCTATGAACAGGCAAGGCAAGGCAACACGGAGGTAAAGGTCATCACGCCGTCGCGCTGGTCGGCCGCTGGCTTCAAGACAGCAGGATTTGATAAAGAGCGAGTGTTCATAATTCCGCACGGCGTCGATACGGGAATTTTTCGCCCTAAGCCGGAGGAACGCGACGGCATTCGCCAACAGTTGTTGCTGGGGCCGGACGATTTCGTTTTCCTTGCGGTCGGGGCCATGACCGGAAACAAAGGGATGGACTTGCTGGCCCGCGCGTTCGGCGAGGTACACCGCAAATACCCCCATGCACGCCTCTTATTGAAAGGCATCGACACGCTTTACAACTCGAAGGCTATGCTATTCGGAACGCTAGAAGCACTGCTCGCGAGCGAGAAGCAGCGCATCGTGCAGAATACGCGGTATATTGGGGCACCGTTCTCCTTTAGGGGTATGGCGCTGCTTTATCAGGCCGCCGACGTCTTCGTGTCGCCGTACCGCGCGGAAGGCTTCAACATTCCTGCAGTGGAAGCTGCCGCGTGCGGCCTGCCCGTGATCTGCACGCGCGGCGGTCCAACCGACGATTTCGTGACTGACGCCTTCGCGCGCAAGATCAACAGCCGCAAGACCATGTTCATTTCCGAGGGGTGCGCATGTTATCGGCTCGATCCAGATGTCGAACATCTAACCGCTTTGATGATGTCGGCAATTGAAGACATCGCCTGGCGCAAACGCGCGCTGGCCGCCGGTCCAGCGCATGTGCGCGCCAACTACACCTGGGACATACTCGCTGACAGGCTTATCCATCGGCTGTGGGCGTGAGTGCGCCGCACCTCATTTTTAACTTCGATTAGGAGAACTGGGCGAGCACGAAGCAGTAATCTCAGCCGCTCATAATATTTCTGTTTCTGACCGAAACACAAAGCGCCCGCCGATCGGGGTGATCTCGTAAGTAGTGCCTCCTGGCAGCGTCCTCCTGCCCCGCTGCTGACGAACCTGGCAAAAAGCTCCAAAGGACAAGAGGACAGAAAAGCAACTTCCAATTATCCATAGTGATTTTTGGATACACTTAGACGCAAAGAGACGGAACCGGCCTTCGTGTAGACGTGCAGCAATAAATAAAGCTTCTGCACTTTCTATGTGACCACTCAGTACACCACAGTGGGTCTCATACGGTGGTTGATTAGCCCATGGATAAACTTCTCGGCACAGCACCTCTAACCAACTGGCTAACGCAACCCGATACGTCTAGAAAACCTCGACGGTCAACTTCTTGGAGCCGGATGTCGCCCACCTCACTGATCTGATGTTCGAGGTTATCGAAGATGACGCATGGCGACGCCCAGCTGCCATCGCAGGTCCACGTCATGGCATCAAATTATACTTGGGACACTGTCACGCAATTGCTCATCGATGCGCTATTTGGTAACGCGCGGACAGACGGAAGTGTAGGGGCGTGAAACGATCATTAAGTCGGATGGTGAAATTGTTGCGCGAATGCTGCAACCGCTCTCGAACCAGCCGAGACGCAACGAGCAGTGCCCATACGGTTCCGGGAAAAAATACAAGCATTGCTGCGGCTCATGCGAATAACCAATTCGGTGTTAGTGTCTGCTCATGGCACAAAGGTGAAGTCGCGTGATGTCCGAGTGGGGTCCGGAAAGCACAGCAAGAAAGAGCTGGCGCGCGGTCAGGACCGACTACTTGTTAAAATGAGGACGCCGGAGGGCAGATGGGTATGGCGAAGAGCACGGGAAAAGGGGAGCGAAAGCTGCGCGTCATCGCCGACAATCGCAAGGCCCGGTTCAATTATTTCATTGACGAGATCTTTGAGGTCGGCCTCGCCCTAACCGGCACCGAAGTCAAATCGCTGCGGCAGGGCAAAGCCACCATCGCAGAATCCTATGCCGATGCCCGCGGCGGTGAGATTTGGCTGATCAATTCCAACATTCCGGAATATCTGCAGGCCAACCGTTTCAATCACACGCCGAAGCGGCCACGAAAGCTGCTCCTACACCGGCGCCAGATCAGCAAGCTGGTTGGCGCAATCGAGCGCGAGGGTAGGACCTTGGTGCCGCTGAAGCTTTATTTCAATGAAAAGGGCCGAGCCAAGCTCGAATTGGCTCTGGCGCGCGGCAAGAAGCTCTACGATAAGCGCGAGGTGCAAAAGAAGCGTTCCTGGGAGCGTGAGCGTGGACGCCTCTTGCGGCAAAAGGACTAACGCATTCTTGCAAACGAAGCTTCTCGTCAGGATGATCGTGTTTTCCCTCGATAAATGTCGGTGGGAATATCAAGCTGTACGGGGAGGGCTTAAAAATGGTTGCAAAGCTTAGCCTGTTCATTCTTCTTGGTGCATTCGGGGTGCTCTCCGCGACCAGCACCGCTCATGCTGCACCGTCGTGGCCTTGGAGCCAGCAACACTTTCGGTAAGGGTCTCGCCAGATTCCCGCAATGAATCAACGCCCGATGGACAAATAAGGACCGGGCGTGTCACGGCAATGCGCGTCCCCGACGAATCGACGACCATGCGGGGCCTACTCATCTCGGGTGTTGCCGACGCCGTTCATCCGTCCTGCGAAGTCGATGGTTCCGTACGAGTTCAAGAGCGAACGGCGATTCCTATTACCCCGCGTTTAGTCCTGCACACATCGGCTAATGGGATGGTCCGGCCGTGCTCCTGCCCCGCCAGGGACGAATCTGGCAAGGGGCTCCAAAGGCAAAGGAGCATGTCATGTCCCGGAATCAAAACTGTCTCGTAGGAGACGCGCGGCTACATGCTGCATCCGGAAGCTGGACATTCAACATAGCTGATCTTGCCGCTCGGGTCCTTTTTCCAAATGTACATCACGTAATCAAGCTTGGTGATGTCGCCTTTTTTGTCATAGGCCATGTCGCCGAGCACGGT
>Ga0306924_10005744_pt1 | contig 12262 bp, 12 predicted proteins | sample sta12Can44000111_FD_203756 | JGI IMG/M metagenome (GOLD analysis project Ga0306924, IMG submission 203756) | Lab enrichment of tropical soil microbial communities from Luquillo Experimental Forest, Puerto Rico - statanox.12C.anox.44.000.111 (v2)... | ecosystem: Environmental > Terrestrial >... | reverse complement strand
ACCTGCTGATCGTGCGCGGTGTCAATTTCTCTCCGACCGCCGGTCGTCGCGCAGTTCGCGCCGCGGGGTCGGCGGCGTCATTTCCGTTCGCCCGGCCGCACGCGGCGCCGTCAGGAGCCGCTGCTCCCGATGGTGGTGGAGCTTGCAGACGGTGTCGAGGCGAGCGAGAGCCTTGCCCGCGAGATCGAGCAGGCCATCTGGGCAAACTTGCCGTCGGAGCGCGCGTCGAGCTGGTCGCCTACGGCGCTCTGCCGCGCAGAGAGCGCGCCTTATCTGGACCCAGGCGACTTGGACTGCAGTCATTTTGGTTTCACGGACGCGAGCTTGGGGGGAGACCCGCTTCTGGTCTTGGGGATAGCCGCCGTCGTATGGACGAGGATTGAGCAGAGATGTCAATTCGACTACCGGCGCAAATCGGCCTCCGCGTGGGCGGCGCTGGAAATCGCGCCGTGGCATGGCGGTGTCAAGGCTGATCCTGCCCGATCTAGGGGGAACCCCGGACTCCCCGCCGGACCCGCAGCGCCGCCCGCCGCGTGGCCGCCTGTGCGCGCGGCGAGGTGGGGTGCTACCTCGCACCGTTGCCAGCGGCGTTGCCGCGGGCTGCACGCCACGAGCTTGGCGGGGGCATATGTCCAGCTTTGGCTGGCTTAACCGCTCGATCCATGCCGTCATCCTCAATGACGTGCTCGGCACCAAGTTCAAGCTGGTGACCGGCTATGTGGGGAGCCAGGAAACGATTCTTGCGATCGAACGCGGCGAGGCGCACGGGCGCTGCGTGTTCAGTCAATCCGCGCTCAAGATCGCCAAGCCCGATTGGCTGCACGACAAGAAGATCAACGTGCTCGTTCTCACCGCGCTCGAAAAGAGCGCGGAGTTTCCCGGCGTGCCGGCGGTGGTCGATCTCGTCACCAAGCTGGAGGACCGCCAACTGCTCGAAGTTATGGCCATCGCCGGAATCACCTGATGAATCAAACCACTTTCAGATGGTGTCGGGACTTGTGTCGGGACTTCGCGACGCGCTCCATCGCCTCGGCGATCTCATGATCGAGAACATGGGCATATCTGGTCGTCGTCTTGATGCTGGCGTGCCCGAGCGCCTTCTGCACGAGCCGCAGGTTGCCCGTCTCGCGCAGGAGCCTGGTCGCGAAATCATGCCGCAGATCGTGAAAGCGTAACCCTTTCACACCGGAATGTTTTCGCAGCCGCTGCCAATAGGTCTGCACGCCGCCATAGGTCAGCGGATAACGCTCACCCCTCACCCGGCCGTGCTCGCCGCGCTCGCAGACATAGGTGAAGACGTGCTCGGGATGATGCCCGCGCAAGGACCGTAGGATGTCGGCGATCTCAGATGTGATGGGAACGGTGACCCGCTTACCGCCCTTGCCGAGCTTCACGATCTGCTTGCCCTCGACCTCGTTCCATTTCAGCAGGCATTCATTGAGCCGCAGGCCGGACGCGCGGGCGAAATTAAAGAATGGCCGATAGTCGTCACGCATGACGGCGTCCAGCTTGTCAGCCTCGTCGTCGGATAGCTCGCGCACGCGCTCGGTCGGCACCTTGAGCAGATGCTTCGTCCACTTCGGTTCATACTGAAAGCGAACGCCCCAAAGTTTCGCTCGCGTAAAAAGTTTGCGCAGCGTCGTGACGGTGTGGTTGACGGTGTGCGGGGAGATGAATTTAGAAGCCGCTTCTAGATTGCGCGTTCGATGCCCGCGCCGCCACGCCACGAAGCGCGCCACGTCATCGTCGGTGATGTCAGTGATCAGTTTGTCCTTGCCAAGATACTCGAGTACGACACCGACCAGCGTCCAGGTATTCGGCGCGCCCGCGAGATGCTGTCCGTGCTCGGTCCAATAGCGCGACGCGATGTCTTGCAGACGCAGGGAAGTCTTGGCTTGCTCGATCTGCGCGACGAGTCCCCTCACCCGCTCGCGCTCGGCGGCCTCTACTTTCTCGGCTTCGCGTCGCGTGGTGGCTTTCGTGGTCCCGTGAAATCGATGACCTCGCCAGTAAAAGTCGAAATGCCAGTAGGGCGAGCGCGGCCTGCGGTAGAGGGACACGGCGTTACCTTTCGAGTTTTGTTGGCGATGAATTCGTTGAGATCGGCGTCGCTGAACATGCGGCGCTGACGGCGTTTGCCGTGGCCGATGTCGACGTATTTCAGCGCGCCGGAAGCGACGTGAGCGTTGAGCGTCTTGATCGAGCAACCGAGCCTGGCAGCGGCTTGCGCGGCGCTCTTGAGCCCGTCCGCTGGGGGGTGGCGCGGCTTGCGCGGCCGCACGCCGCCGCGGCCGGGTACCGGAATGCGCGCGGGTTCGGCGGGCCTGCGCTGGCCATCAGGCGGCGGGAGAGATGCCTCCGTTTGCCGTCCGGGCACTGCTTCGACCATAAAGACCATGTCGTCGCGCGCGCGGGCTTCTTGGGCCAAAGCCCCTGGTTTCATAGAAGATGTCCTTAAAACCCAATCGGGGAGAGGCGCGCACCGGGCGGCGTTGATCATCGCGGCAACGCGCTCGTCCGGTGCGGATACAAGCCACTTCGTGGTTTTCGTGATATTAAAAAAGTGGGTCATGTGCCGCCGGCTCCAACGGCGTTGCATCGATCAAGTCGTCCCGGCTCGCTCGGCACAAGCGGGTCGGGGCGCTTCATTTTTGGCAGCGGCGCGGCTGGAAGGCAATGAATACTTTTTGTCTGCGGCGGGCGTTCGCCTGCGTCGACCCCTCAGAGGGCTTGGCTAAGGCCCCTGCCTTCTGGCCGCCAGGCGGGCTTCGCTACAGTCCAGCGCCGCTGCCATTTCCGCCGACATCAGCCCCTTCAGCGGCTTCGGCGGATACGTGCGCTGCAATTCAGGATCATTGCGCAAGTAGTCGGGAGTGCTCCGGTCAGCCATCATTCCTCGGCAGAAGCGATCGAATGACGGATGCGCCGCATCCCACTTCGAGCCCAGCAGCGAGGCGGCGTAATTCCCCAGCAGCTCCATCCTGCCGCCAGCGCCAGCTAACCTACAGCAGTCGTCCCAAGACAGCGGCAGCGGTTGCGCCCATGCCGGTCCGTCGGTCTTGAACCGCTCCCTTGCTGCCAATGCACGCCGGTCCAGTTCTTTGAGCGCCGCCATCGCCGCCTCATCCTGGAGGCGGTGAAACAAGCCGACGACCGGTGTTTCTACCCATTCCTCGCCGGGGCTGTAAGTCTCGATACGATTTTTCTGGAGCAGCTCGTCGATGTGGCGCGCGAACTCGCGAGCACACAGCTGAGTGAGATCATCGGGCACGGTGGTGGCCTCGTTAGCTCGCCCGCCTTCCTCCGCTTAAAACATTATAGGGTAACATGCGGTTTTCTTAAAGGTATATCGAGAGTATTTCGCCCAAGGCGCGGCTGCGCAATGGTGCTGACAATCCCGCAACAAGTAATCGTGTGAAAGCGCCAGGCGTCAGTTGAGCGCCGCGCGAACGACCTTGTGCAAAAGGTCGAGAACCTCGCTGACGAGCACGTCGGCGATCCGGGGGCTAACATCGGCCGCCCGCAATGCCGCCGTGCCGTGCTCGCGGGCCATGGCGTCGAAGTTGGGGAAGTCAGCGATGAGGAATTGCCGCAAGCGAAAAAGCTCGGCGATCAGGTTGCCGCCGCGCATCTTAGTTGTGGGGGTCAACCCACCGTCCGCGCGCTCGGCGAGCGCCTCGGCGATCGCGATGCCGGCGGCGGCAACAATCGCGCCGACACGATACTCGATGGTGTTGGGTGGAGCGGTGGAGGGAGATGAGGAGGGCGCAGAGGTAGTGACGGCGGGTGTGGGCTGCACGGCGGCGCTCTCGAGGACAGTGATTGGCATCAGGAAGGTTGCCGGTGAGCGTAGTCGAAGTCGACGGCGCCGGGTAGGGGATCGAACAGTGAACCCACAGGCAGGGCGGCGGGCGGCCCCCCGCGCGATAGAGGATCGGTTATTTTGAGGGCGCGACCACTTCAATCCGACCATCGAGATCAACAACCATGACACCGCCTTTGATCTTGTTAGCAACTTCTGTGAAGAATTCGCGCCTTGCTATGTTGTAGGCATCACGGAATTCGTGCCACTCGCGGGCGATCGAACTTCGGTATGCCCGGCTCCCACTCAAATTTCTGATCGAGCGCGGCTTTACCAACAACGCGGCAACTAAACGTCACGGTGTAGCCGCCCGGCATCTTTGTCACACGACAGAGACGTTCATCCGAAAACATCGCATCTCTCCTCCGGCACGATCCTCGATCGCGGCGATCCTCGCCTAATGAACATACAGGCTTCCGAGGCCGCACGGCGGACGTGGTCACCTCCGTCGAGCGGACACGCGCGAGAGCTTTGACATTGACGAAGACGGAAAATTGTTGCACTTCGCGCCACTCGGTGACATGTTCATTACACTGAACACTGACGAAGAGCACTGGCTCAAAAAATTTTTGCCCGCATGACCGAGAAATTGACCGAGGGCGTCATCAAGGCGCTCGCACCGCCCCGGCGCGGCTCGCGGCTGATCTGGGACACCGAGCTAACCGGCTTTGCGCTGCGATTGTTTGCACCGACCAAGATGCATCCTAAGGGCGCGCGGACGTTCGTGCTGTCCTATTGGCACGACGGCATCGAGCGCCGTGTTCGCATTGGCGCGTGGCCGGATTGGTCGGTCACGGCGGCGCGTGCGAAGGCAAGGAAGCTGCGGCAGCGCATCGACTGCAGCGAGGAGGTGGCCAGCGGTAGGCACGCGCGGCGTGAGGCTTCGACCTTGGCCGATCTCGGCGCGCACAAGCAGGAGCCGCGCAATCTGATTGCCCGCCACCACGCCATCACCGATAACGACCACCCCGTGCTCGCCAACCACACCGTGGGGTCCTTGCTTTCCCTGATGATGACGGGCGATTGGCAAAACCAGGCGCAGGGCAATCCTTATAAACGCGTCAAATTAAATCTCAGTGTCGAACAAGATCTCACCCGCGTCCTGAGCCCGGTCGAAATCGCGCTTGCTTGCGACCTGCAAATGCGCGGCGTTTGGGAGGAACTAACCCGGCAGCGTCGAGACGGAAGCTTTGTGTATCCGGCGAGAAGCACATGGTGGCAGCAACTCCTGCACCCGATAGGGGCATCATCTGCAGAGATCGCGAGGGAACGGCAAGGCGAAGCGATGCTCGAATTATTCGATGAGGCACTTGCATGCCAACTGCATCACCTCGCCACTACGACACGACGCCAGGCCGAGCAGCAGCGCGACCATTATCTTGAGAAAGCGCACGAACTGAAGCGTGACGCTCTAACGATGGTGGCAAACCCCGAGTGTGACGCTGCCAAGCGTGACGAGCGTTGGCGCCGGCTCCAGGAGGCAGCTGAGACCTACACAGACTATGCCCATGAAATCTCTACCGCCGCGATGCGGACGGCGCTCGATCGCAAACATGATGGACGCGCGCGCTGGGTCGCGCTCAGCATAGCCAACAAATCCCACGAGCTGTTCGGACGGGGCATGTACGGGCTGACCGCAATCATAGTGTCGGTTGTGCTCGGCCGAACCGTCACCCTGCGTCGGGTTCGTCAGTGGTGCCACCCTGCAGATAGTGGTCAAAAAAACGGCCCTTAACTGCACCCCCCTCCCTGCAGATAAGGCCCGAAAAAACAGCCCTTAACTGCATTCTACACAGGACTCCGCGAATCACCTTCCATGTCCGGCAGTAACAACTGACCGGAAGGGTGAGGCGTGCTCGACCATCTCGATGAATGGCTGTCGGAAGCTGAGGCAGCAGCAGCCGCCGGTAAGACTGTGCGCACCTTGCGACTAATGGCGCAGCAGGGGCGTAAGCCCGCCCTACACGCGCTTTGGCCGCACGATTAAGTACCGCAAGCCCGCGTTCGTCGCCCACTATCGACAGAGCGAGATCAAACCACATCGCAATCGCCTGAGTGTCACAAAATAGCGAGCCCGGCCGCCGCTATCGATCGGCGCCGGGCTCTTCGTACGTTTGGCCCCGTGGATACGGGTGCTCGCCGAGAACGCGAGCCTTGTAGCGCACCGGGCCACAATCGGCAACCGGATTGTCGCTATGACGGCGGTTACCTTCCGCGCGACCGAGCCGAGCTCCGCTACTGGCCCGGCGGCCATGCAGCCACCGTCGACGGATTGGCGGGCGCCGACTGAATTGCCCGACCTGCGCCGTGTCGGCCTCGTCGCGATCGATTCCGAAGAGAAGGACGACGGGATCACCGCCGACCGTGGTTCAGCGTGGCCATGGCACGGTGGCTACATCTGCGGCATCGGTGTTGCTTGGCGCAACGACAGCGGCATTTGCGGCAACTACTTCCCAATCCGCCATCCCGACACACAGAACTTTGATCCGAAGCAAGGGTTTCAGTGGCTGCGCGACCACATTGCTGCCGGCGTCCGCTTCGTCACACAAAACGGACTCTTTGATTGGGGTTGGTTACGCACCGACGCCGGCATCACCATGCCGCCGTCCGAGCGCCTCGAGGAAATCGGCGCGCTCGCGACTCTCGTTGACGAGAACCGCTACAGCTACAGTCTCGACGCGCTCTGTGCCTGGCGCGGCTTGCCCGGCAAAGATGAGATACTGCTGCGGGAAGGCTGTGCGGCGCTCGGTCTGATCCCCAAAGGCCGTAAGAAATTCAATCCACAAGCCTGCATCCACCAGCTACCGGCGCGTTTCGTTGGACGCTACGCCGAACAGGATCCTGTCAGCACATTGCTGCTGTATGAAAACCTCAATCCAATTCTCGATCAGGAAGGTACGCGCGCCGCCTATCGGCTCGAAGTTGACCTGCTGCCGATGTGCCTCGAGATGCGCCGGCGCGGCATCCGCGTCAATCAAAGTGCCGCCGAACAGGGGCGCGACTATTGCCTGCAGAAACGCGATCAAGCGCTCGCTGAGCTGTCGGAGCAGGCCGGTAGCCCTGTGAGCATGGACGAGATCGCGTCGCCGATATGGAAAGCGCGAACCTTCGACGCCCATGACGTCAATTATCCGCGCACGGAAAAAGGCAATCCGTCGTTCAAGGCCGGCAAACTTGGGTGGATGGCCACACATCCCCATTGGTTGCCGCGTTTGATCGCGACCGCAAACAAATACGAACACGCCGGAAGTACGTTTCTCGAAGGCCACATCCTGGGGCATCTGATCGGCGATCGAATTTACGGTGAAATTAATCCCCACCGCGCCGAGGTGGGCGGCACAAAGTCGTTCCGGTTCTCGTATTCCAATCCGCCGCTGCAACAAATGCCGTCGAGCGATGAGGAGCTCGCACCACTGATCCGGCGTGTGTTCCTGGCGGAAGAGGGCGAGCTGTGGTGCACGGTTGATTGCTCCCAACAGGAATTTCGCTTCGTGGTGCACCACGCCACCATCCGCAATCTGTCGGGGGCAAAAGAAGCGGTCGAGCGTTACCGCACCGATCCTGATACCGACTTTCATGCACTCGTGAGCGAGATCACCGGCTTGCAGCGGAAGGATGCGAAGAACGTCAACTTCGCCAAAATCTACGGCGCCAGCGTGGAGAAGTTTGCCGAGATGATCGGCAAGCGGCTGTCCGAGGCGCAAACCATCTACGCGCAGTATGACATCCGCCTGCCGTTCGTGTGGCAGCTGTCGCGCAGCGTGCAAGATGAGGCCGTGCGCTGCGGATACACTGTGCTCTACGACAACGCCCGCCGTCACTGGAATCTCTGGGCGGCGATTGGCGTCTACGTCAAAGGTGCCGGACCTTGCGCGCACGAAGAGGCCGTGCGACGTCAGCACGACCCCAAGCACCCTTGGTTTGCGACCGCGCTTCGCCGCGCCGATACTCACACTGCACTAAACGCGCTCATTCAAGGTTCAGCCGCGCGCCATACGAAACTGTGGATGCGCGCCTGCTGGCGCGAAGGCATCGTTCCCCTTCTGCAAATGCATGATGCGCTCGAACTCTCGGTTACACGACGAGAGCAGGGCGAGCTGGTCGCGCGGCTCGGCTGCGAAGCGGTGCAGCTCGAAGTGCCGATGCAGGTCAACCTGGAGTTTGGTCGGTCCTGGGGCGACGCCACGCACGCATGGGGCGCGCTCGGTAACGGCGCTGTCCATAAGCAGGAGGTCATAAAGATGTCTGCTGCCGAGACCATCGCTAAGGCCCTCGGAGGGCACAACACCGGCAATGGCTGGATCGCGCAATGTCCCCTGCACGATGATCAAAAACCAAGTCTTTCGATCAGTTCGGGCAAAGACAACAAGGTACTGGTGCATTGCCACGCTGGCTGCAATCAGCGTGACGTCTTTATTGCCATCCTGCGCAAATGCGGTCTTTTGGGGAAATCCAAAAGACACAATCGCGAGGATCGCGTCGCCGACGAAGAAGACGCTGACATCCGCAGACGTAGAGCGTTCGCGCTGATGATTTGGCGCGCATGCGAGCCGGCTACAGCAACGCTGGCGCAAACTTATCTCGCCACGCGCGGCATTAATCTGCCGTTGCCCGACGCACTGCGCTTTCATTTCCGCTTAAAGCATCCTGCCGGTGACGAGTGGCCGACGATGGTGGCACTAGTGACGCACGGCGTGGACGCAACACCGCTCGCGATTCACCGCACCTTCCTTGCCCGTGACGGCAGCAGCAAAGCCCCAGTCGAGCCGCAAAAAATGATGCTCGGATCCTGCCGTGGCGGAGTCGTGCGCCTCGCGGCCGCTGACCCCTCCGGCGACGTGCTGATGGTTGGCGAAGGCATCGAGACCTGTCTCGCCGCCATGCAGGCGACCGGACATCCGGCCTGGGCGGCGCTTTCGACCGCGGGGCTGCGCGCGCTCGATCTTCCTGAATACGTGCGCGACGTGATCGTACTCGCCGATGGCGATGCCGCCGGCGAGGCGGCAGCGCGCGACTGCGCATGGCGATGGAAACGGCAGGGCCGGCGCGTGCGCATCGCCCGTCCGCCGCAGGGAATGGATTTCAACGACATGCTGGTGCACCGCGAGGGAGCCGGGCGATGACCGACAACGAACACAACACAGCCGCGGAGATCATCACGGAGACCATCGACGGCGCCGAAGAGGTCCGCGATCCGCTGGAGGGACTGGTTGAGAAGACCAATCTCGACCCCGGTGCGCCGTTCACGCCAGAGGTGCTGGAGCGTCTGGCGGCGCTCGAGAAGGACGATCGCGCCGCGTTCGAGAAGCTGCGTGTACAGCTGAAGGGTGCCCGCTGCCGGGTGACGGCGCTCGACAAAGCGCTCGTCGCGGCAAGCGGCGGCGGCGACGGACGCGGACCACCACAGGCGGACATACTGATCGACATCGCGCAAGCCGCCGAGCTGTTTCACACACCCGACGGAACCGGTTTTGCCGACCTCGATATCGGCGGCCATCGCGAGACCTGGCCGATCCGTTCCAAGGGCTTCCGGCGCTGGCTCGCCCGCCGCTATTTCGAGCAGACCGATGGGGCGCCGAATTCCGAGTCGCTGCAAGCGGCACTCAACGTGATCGAAGCCAAAGCGCATTTCGACGCGCCCGAGCGCATCGTCCATGTTCGTGTCGGCGGACTGGACGACCGGATCTACCTCGACCTGTGCGACGAAACGTGGCGGGCGGTGGAGATTGCCGGCGACGGCTGGCGGGTGATCGACACCCCGCCTGTACGCTTCCGCCGTTCCGCCGGGATGCTGCCGCTGCCGATACCGGTGGCCGGCGGTTCGATCGAAGATCTCCGGCCCTACCTCAATGTGCGATCAAACACCGACTTCATTCTGATCGTGGCCTGGACGTTGGCGGCATTGCGCGATCGCGGCCCCTATCCGGTCCTTGCGCTGTTCGGCGAGCATGGAACGGCCAAGTCCACGGTTGCCAGGATTCTGCGGGCGCTGATCGATCCCAACACCGTGCCGTTACGGGCACTGCCGCGTGAGGACCGCGACCTGTACATCACCGCGACGAATGGGCGTGTTCTGGTCTTCGATAACGTGTCCTTCCTGGCCGACTGGATTTCCGACACGCTGTGCCGGCTGTCGACCGGCGGCGGCTTCGCCACGCGTCAGCTTTACACCGACCAGGACGAGGTGCTGCTCGACGCGATCCGGCCGGCGATCCTCAACGGCATCGAAGAAGTCGTGAACCGGCCTGACCTGGCCGATCGCACCATCTTCCTGACGCTGGAGCCGATCTCGGACGACAAGCGCCGGCTCGAGGCGGAGCTGTGGGCCGCATTTGAAGCCGATCGTCCGCGCATCCTGGGCGCGCTGCTCGATGCTGTGGTGATGGGGCTAGCGCGGCTGCCCGCGACCCAGCTGGAGCGGCTTCCGCGCATGGCCGATTTCGCGATCTGGGTGACGGCCTGCGAGACCGCGCTCCGGCATCAGGACGGCATGTTCTGGGAAGCTGGCACCTTCATGAAGGCCTATGCCGGCAACATCGACGAGGCGGTCGAGAGTGTTCTCAACGCCAACCTGGTTGCCACTGCGGTGCGGGCCTTCATGGCGATGCAGACGACGTGGACCGGAACGGCCACGGACCTGCTGGAGCTGCTCGGTCGAGTCGTAGGGGAAAAAGCCACCAGAGCCAAGACCTGGCCCGCCGATGCCACGCGGCTTAGTGGCAAGCTGCGCCGGGCGGCGACCTTCCTGCGCAAGGTCGGCATCGAGATCAACATCGCCAAACGGGGGCGATCTCGCGGGATCACTATCACCACTCTTTTTTCCAGAACCCCGGAGGAAGGAAATTTAGCGTCGACAGCGTCAACAGCGTCAATATCTAAGGATTTTAATCACTTAGCGCCGACGCTGGCGTCGACGCTAGCGCGCCATGCGGTGGGTCAGCGTCGACATGTCGACGCTAACGGCGCCGGTGGCAATGCCAGCGTCGACGCTAGCGTCAACAGTAACCCATTGAAAAATAAGGCTGTTGACGCTGTCGACGCTGGCGACGCTAAATCACATACTCTAGCGGGTCCAGAAAAAGCAGGGGTGCCCTGCCTGAGTGATGGGCGTATCCGCGAGCTGGCGGGTGACTACCTGGACGCGGCCGCCATGGAACTCGAAGAGACCGGCGACGTAGATCGTGCCGCCTTGGAGCGTCGGCTCCGCGAGAATCTGGCCACCGCAGGGATCCCTCCCGAATCCGTCGAAGTCGAGCTTGAGCGCATCATGGAGGTGTTGACGGCGTTCTGAGGCAGCTGTTTGCAAAAGGGCGCCCGTAGGGGGCCTGCTTTTTAGCGTCCGCAGCGTCAGCAGGCGTTGCGTGATTTTCCACGGCAAGGAAACCGTCGGCATGTCGGACCAATAGCCGGTTGGGCCATCGGGCTGATAGATTGTGGGGGAGGTGGCCCGAGAGCCCGGTTTTAGTGCAGGATTTTCAGCGCGTGCCTATCTTTGCGACGATTGCGACGGTTGCGACGATTTGGTGTCAGCAAAACGTGCGTCCGCCCCTGCAGCAGCGGCCACGGTTGAGACGGTTGCTAAGGTTGGATGCCCGCCTAGTCCTCGAACAACGCGCCATTCGAGCATGTTGCGCCGGCGTGTTTGGTTCGGGATCAACCAGCCATGCCCGACCAGAATTTTAGCCAGGTCGACCGCTCTTTTCCGGCCTCGGATGGAGTTGGGGCCGAGTCTGCAGATGTCTCGTGCGCGAATGGTTGGCTTGTTCCAGTCATTCTGCAGCCAGTCGTGCAGCTTCTGGAGATCCCGCGCCAGTTCGGAACTGGCCGTGTTTGCTTCAGGCTTGGGTCGATCCTCGGCCGGCGGTGGTCGTCCTTTGTTTAGGCGTTCAAACAGGTTCATCGTTTCCAGTCGTCCTCTGTTGTGCTTGCTGGAAGCGCCTTCTGCGGCGTGGCGTCGATGACCTCGCCGTCCTCGATGCCAGGCCTGATCGGCTTGTCAATTACCAGTTTTTCGTCGGCGCCCAGATCTATGGTGATGATAAATCTATCCGCCGCCGATGTTGCTTGTGGTCCATTCGCTGCGATCTGGCGTAGCTCGCGCGCGCTCTCGATTCGGTGTCGTGGTGACGCGCCGTCATCGTGCAAGATATTGCCGAGCACGGTGGGGGCTGTAGCAAACAGCTGTTGTGCCCGTTCTCTCGCACTGTCGCCGTTTCGTATTCGTCGTAGTTTCTCGGCCTCGATGGCCTCGACGAGCGCGTCGTCGTCGCCCAGGCGCGCCCAGGTATCGTCGTCAAAATGGTGTTTTTTCTTGACCTGTTGTTCGGTGAACAAGCCCTCAGCGTAGCGTGCGAGATCGGTGATGAACTCGAGGTTGTCGATGAGGGATTGCGGAAGGTT
>Ga0306924_10005736_pt1 | contig 12274 bp, 14 predicted proteins | sample sta12Can44000111_FD_203756 | JGI IMG/M metagenome (GOLD analysis project Ga0306924, IMG submission 203756) | Lab enrichment of tropical soil microbial communities from Luquillo Experimental Forest, Puerto Rico - statanox.12C.anox.44.000.111 (v2)... | ecosystem: Environmental > Terrestrial >... | reverse complement strand
TTTAAAGTACGGATCAACAAAGTCATCACGCCTTCCCTCGGGCGCATCCAGAATGGGCACGCCCCATTTCTGGCAACGGTTTTTGAGCCAGTTCTGGAATTGCTGAGCAATATCACCTAGGAGATTGCGAGTAACGCGCTGGCCCTCGCGGTAGGCATTAAAGAAACCGATCACTCGTTCGAGTTGTTGAAAAGGCTGAATCAATCCGTTCAAAAGAATCCGATCAAAACAACGGTAGGCAAATTTGATGCTATTCTTATGATGTTCGCAGAAGGTGTTCATCAGTTTGCTCCTGTGTGGTGAGATACCAGGAACATATCGCAGTGAACGCCTCTGCGACATTGAACAGCAGCAAGGCTTCAGAGGTTGCCGAACTAGAAGCAACCGGCAGCCGTGGCCAACTCCATCCGCCAACGCTCCATAGTCAAGTTGCCAATTTGCGGATCGCGGATTCGCAGAATCTTGCGAACGCAAATGATAGTAACCCTCCCGCCGCTCTGGCAGGCTGCGGTCAAGGACGCGCAGCGGCGAAACGGAATAAATGGAGGGGACCCGTGTAGCGGGGAGGAGGCCGTTTATGCCGGCTTCGCGTATCCTTGAGGGCAGCCTGCCAGAGCGGCACCCAAAGGCCCAGATTTTTTCTGGCGCCCAACCACAACCCAAAACGGAGCGAGAGCGGGATATCAAGGGCGAAGCCCTTGCCTAGTTAGAAGCTTTCACGTGGACAAACTGAGGCTCATTGAAGCTACAGTTTCCTCTTGGACGGCGACAAGAATTCGCCAGATCTGCCCGCGCAGCGTTCAGGGCCGCCTACAGCGGCAGGCGCAATTCCAGATAGACTTGGGCCAGAGCCGCTAGTTTTTCCTCGTCGATCAGCTGTGGTAAGGATAGTTCCATGGTTTTCACTCCCAGGTTACTACCGTCGAAGAATTGGGATTGGCGTTAGGCCGCTGGAGTTTTCGACAAGGGCCTGACCATCGGACCTCTTCTCGCTAAGGTTTTGATCCGGCATGTGGCTTTAGTAAGGCCTGGGCTGGCCGTGCACTAGTGATTCCGGGCAGACGCGTAATAAGCCGAACGAATGACGTAAGTGGAGCTTTGAGCGCGGAGGGTCGGGACTGGCGCCATCCCGGACGGATCGGAAGAACCTCCCTTTGCTGTCCGCCTAAGGCGGATCATCTCGCCGCGCTCGGTCCCTGTTTGGGAGCGTTGAACAAGCAATCTTGCGCGCTCGCGCGCAAAGGATTGATGCGCCGCGGCTCAGTTCTATTCTTGCCGGTCTTGCAACGTGTTATGAAAATCGAGAAAGAACCTCGTGAGTGTAATTGCTACCTCTTGTCCGGTAAGCGGCGCCGGCGGGTATTTCATTGGATATCCCGGCGGAAGCGGCGAGGCGGCGCGACAAATAATCGATTGAGCCAAGTTGTCATCTCTGCCTAATTGTTTTGCCGGAAAGCCAAGATGAAAAGATCCGTTAGAGAAGGACTCGATTTGTGACTCGTTCTCCTCCTCTCGTGTTATTGCTTGCTAATGTATCGAACACCGAATCGAGCATTATCGAACGATGCTCCCACTTTGGCATCGGAGCGGCGCTCTCTGCGCTTCTTCTGGTACTTGCCCTGCGCTCCAGCGGAGAGAATCGCACGGCTCGGCTCGGCTTCGCGGCGTGCGGGCTGACCTTTACATTGTTTTCCTGCGCTGCACTGATCGCCTTGAGCTTTGGTCAATCGGTTCGTTCACCGACGGTGGTTTTATCGGGTGACGTCGCATTCTGCGCGGCCGCTGCCTGGCCGTCGACAATTCTCGGGCTCTGGGCGCAGGGGAGCTTTTCCTCCAGCCAGCGACGGTTTGCCTGGCGATCTCGCCGGGTCCTGGTCGCTTGACCCTTTTCAATGCAGAGATCGATTTCCTGCGTGCGGTCTGTCTGGCCATCGGACGCCGTCTGGAGGCTATCGACCGCGAACAAGAGAATATCGAAAGGGCTCGCCGGGAGGCTCAGCTAGTGAAGCAACTTGTCGAGGCGGAGCTCCGGACACTCCGCGCTCAAATCAATCCACATTTTCTGTTTAACTCCTTGAATAGTATCGCGGCCCTCATTGCGGCGGAACCACAAGCCGCCGAGCAAATGATTGTCCGACTGGCGAAGATCTTCCGACACGTTCTGACCTATCACGACCGGCCTTTCAGCTCGGTCAAAGAGGAGATCTCGTTTCTAGAAACCTATCTGGTGATCGAAAAGGTCCGATTTGGTGAACGCTTGCAAGTTAACATTGACGTTCAAGAGTCGGTCGCCCAGCTCTCGTTGCCACGTTGATCCTTCAGCCGCTGGTGGAAAACTCCATCAAACACGGCTTAGGACCGAAGATTGGCGTAAACCAGTTGACCATACGTGCCTGTAAGCAAACGGACTATCTTGAGTTGACGGTAGAGGATAACGGCGTGGGCGCGAGCGGGCCAAAGAAGTTTTCAGCCCGCAACTGGACAGGCTTTGGGTTGCGCAATGTCGAAGAGCGGCTGCAAACGGTTTACCAGGGCAACGCACGGTTGTCTTTTGAAAGCCGGCCATCCGGCGGCTCTTGTGCCCGAGTCCTAATTCCGATCCCAGCGGCTGCTTGTGCGCCAACCGCCAACACAGAATCGCGATAGCGCACGACCCACTCACGCAGGGTCAAGGGTTTGCGCCCGGTAAGATCCTCAACCACGGTGGTTGTAGTTGCCCCAAAATCCATGCGACCGTCGTAAGTCTGCCGAACCCACTCCAGAATACTGGCGCCGTAAGTGGCTTCAACATACGAAGGCAATCGCATCGCACCGGAAGTAATCTGAGCGACCAAGTCATCCGGCGTTAGCACGACGCTTTCGACCGGCTGACCAAGGCCTTCGGCGATCTCGGCGGCAGCCTCGACACCGTTCATTACTTCCGTTGACAGCCAATACTGTTTCTTCGCGTGCTTCTGCGGACCCTCGGCCAAGACTTGCGCGGAAACGGCTGCAAGGTCATCCGCCGCAATCCATCCGACACGCTTATCTCCCATGAACCAGTTAAATCTCCCGTTCACGACCGGAACGGAGGTTAGCAAATTGTCCATGAAGAAGTGCGGATGGATGTGGCTCCACGCCACACCGCTGCCCTCGATATACCGCTCGACCATTTCATGCCAGGCGAAGTGTGGATCGGTCGTGCGGCCGTTGCCAAAGATGCCTAGATGCACGATAAATTGCAGACTGGCGTCGGCCGCGGCATCGACAATCGTCTTACTCTGATGGACCATCTCTACCGTATAGCCGGTTGTCAGGAAGAGGCGGTCGATCCCCGTCAAGGCGGCCGGAAAGGTTCTAGCATCATTTAGATCCAGAAAGACAGCGTTTTTGCCTTCTTGGCGCCATGCGTCGACCTGCGCCTGATTGCGCGAGGAATAAACTATCTGGACTGAATCAGACCGCTGCTTCAGTTCCCCGATTACCGCCTTACCAGTTCGTCCGGTGGAACCGAGGATGAGAATGCGTGGTTTTTTACTATTGGGACGCACGTCGACAAGCACCTGGCCATCGGGCGCCATCTCGCAAAGGTATTGGTTTGCCATATGGCCCTAATGAAAGACGTCAGAGATCCATAAACTAGTGATTCCGGGCTAACGCGGAAAAAGCCGGAACGAATGGCGGGGATCAGATGTTGAACGCGGCGATGGAGGTGGCGTGTGGGCGAAAGGGCGTGTCGGCGTGAATCGCCTACGATTAGTGAGGGAAAACCTCGGCACGATTTTAGCCCAGATTCCGAAATTGGAACCACAGATTCCACCGATTTCACAGATTTTGAGGAGGTTATTGGGGATGTGCCTGCCACACCCTCTGTCGCCCGCGTTCGGATTCTGTTTGGCCGCGATGAGCAACCAATCTTCCGCGCTTGCTGGAAAAGGATTGAAGCATCGCTGCTCAGACCTAGCTTGAGTCCTATCCCAATACGAAACGGCAGAACAAATGATCGTCCGGTTGGCAAAAATCTTCCACCATGTTCTAACTGATCACGATTGCCCTTTCAGCACGATCCCTGAGGAGATCTTTTTCTTACAAACCTATTTGGAAATCGAAAAAGTGCGATTTGGCGATCGGCTTCAAGTCAACTTTGATATTCAGTAGTCAGTGACACATTTATCGGCGCCTACATTGATTCTCCAGCCGCTGGTAGAGAACTCGACTGGGCTTGGGTTAGGACCTAAATTTGAAAATCAACCGGGCGCAGGATCACGCGCGCGGATTTTTAATTCCCATTCCACCGCTGCATGAAAAAGCTGCGCTCGTTGCTTATTGATGACGAACCCTATGCCCGAATGCGTCTTCGCCAGCTCCTAAACGACGAGCAACGAGTCGAAGTCATCGGTGAAGCAAAGGACGGTCTGGAAGCCGTCACAGAGATCCTGCGACTTCGGCCGGACTTGATATTTCTCGACGTCCGCGCGCGCACCATCAACGATACGGTCCGGGTCAATTACCAGATCGGCGACCTGGAACAGGGTCTGCAGGAGCTAAGTTTCTTTCGAGCTCATCGTGCCTCGCTGGTTAACCTCCGTCGAGTCAAAGAAATCAGACCGGTTGCTCGAAGCGCATTCGTGTTGATTATGGATGACCCGATCGGAACGCAGATCGAGGTGAGCGAACGCCAAGCCCGCGCGCTTCGAGCGATGATGCCGGGCTTTAGTAGACCAGGCGGGCAGCTCGGAGATCTGCCCCTGCCGGGGATTTATACACGAACCTGTCGCGGCCAAGTTTAGCGCCGCGTCTTTAACACCGAGGCCAGCCTGACAGCCCCTGCGCGTGAGGCCGTGATTTCGGTTGCGGCCCGGTCACGCAGCCGTACGCGGTAAAGTCGGTCGCCGTAATGAGTGAGGTATTCGATTGCTTGCAGATTCACCGCGGCGTGCCTGCCGATCTGGATAAAAGGATAGCCGCCTAGCCACCGCATGATATCAGCCAATGGATAATAAGTGGCAAACTCTTCGCGCACGGTATGGACCCAAGTGCGCCGTTCGCGTCGCAGCACCGCTGCAACCTCCCGCCGGGCAAGCAGCCGGATCTGGTCGCGGTCAACATCCCTGACCGGAAGCAGCTCATTTCGTATGCCAGCGAAACGCACTTTGTCCGGTATTGGAACTCCGTTAGCGTGATCGCCCGAGCTTGGGGAAGAACGAGCCTCAAAGGGCCGCAGATAGGCCATCAGGCGATTAACCGCCTCCGTGACCTGCTCCGGATCGAGCGGCTTGAGAAGATAATCGGCCGCCTCCAGCCGGAACGCTTCGGTTGCCCGGTTCCCGTTTCCCGTGGTAAAAACCAGACGTGGCGGCTGCGAAAGCATGGCGAGTTGCTTGGCCAGCGAAACACCGTCTTTGCCCGGTAGATTGATGTCGACAAAGACAGCGTCCGGCCGCAACTCGGCGCAAAGACGCAGGCCGGCCTCGCTCTCTGTGGCCGAGCCAACGACCTCGACCTGGCAGGTGTCGTCCAGCAGTGCCGCCAGGTACTGAGCGGCCAAGGGCTCGTCTTCGATAATGACAGCTCGGATCCGGATCCACATAAGAACAGAACTTAATGAGGCGCCAGTTCGGGGAGGTCGGCGGTGATAGGTCTCGGCGATTCTAGGCCACTTCTGAACACCTTTGGCAAAGGAATTCGCATGGTCACCGTAGTGCCCTCGCCGATTTGGCTACGCACCTCGAGCTCAAACGAGCGCCCGAACAATCCTCGTAGCCGCTGGCGTAACAGCGCCAGTGCATGGACCCGCTGGCGTTCTCCGAAGAAAACTTGTTCGACTTCACTCGCGGGCACACCTTGCCCGTCATCGCTAACGCTCATCTCCAGCCACGGTCCGGCCGGACGGATCGCCAGCTGCAGCCGCCCTGCCTGCGGCGAGGAATGGAGTCCGTGCTGGACCGCGTTCTCTACCAGCGGCTGGAAGGAAAAAGGCGGGATCAGAACCTTCAACAAACCCGGCTCGATTGTTTGCTCCACCTTCAATCGGTCACCGAGTCGCAGTGACTCGATGTCCAAATAAGCACGCACTACCGCCAACTCTTCCTCCAGGGGTACGAGTAGTCGCTCGTGTTGATCGAAACTAGCCCGCAGAAATTGGCGCAACAGTCCAGTCGCCCGAGGCACTTCCCTTGGCGCAACCTTTGACAGCGCCGCCACCGCATTTAAAGCGTTGAACAAAAAATGAGGATTCATGCGCGCTTGCAGGGCGCGTGCCTCGGCCGAAGCTACCGCTCGTGTTTGTTCGTCGCGGTTACGTACTTGCTCGACGATAGCCAGAATCAGCGCCGTGCCTAAACCTTGCAGCACAGAGGCCATTCCAATTTCCTCGACTCTATGGGGCGCCGGGTGAGAATCAGGAGCATAGAAAAAGACGAGGCCATTCCGCAGCAACGATACCCCAAAAGTCAGACAGAATCCCGTTAGCGGATGCTGCGCCAGCCTCGGGCGCCAGCGGTACAGCAACCCTCCGGCCAAACCGCCGCAGGACATGGAAATTGCGATGGAGCCCAAAGGCAAGCCGTCGTGCGCGACCGCCAGCCAGGTGACAAACACGCTGACAGCCAGTCCCACCCAAGGGCCTGCTACCAGACCGGCTGCGCACACCGCCACGATTCGTTCGTTGAGCCACCCGGCACGCGAAAGAGTGATTTCTTCGACAAGGCCGAGAACCAAAAAAACCAGCAGGGCCATTCCTTGATCGCGCCTCGAGGACGGAACGCCAGATTGCAGGAGAGAACGCTCTGGCTGCCTAAAACCCCGCACAAGCGTGAGCATGAATGCGGCGGTTACCAGTACGCAAACGTCATTACAAATAGTATCCATCGCCAAGCCCCGGGCATCGATCATCAAAACGAGACCTCTGGGGGGGCGGCGGCAGAACTGCGAAAGATCAGTTGCATAGTTTACTGAACGGTCAAATCTCCAAACTCAATTCAGCTAAAATATAGGATTAGTCAAGCGAAAGCGTTGACGCTTCAGTGAGCGGCAGCCCAACTCGTCCGGCGCAGCACACCATTAGGCCGACCGGTTCACCTTAACCGCTCGAGCGCGCTGTTGAATTAGTTTAACAATGCGTTGGTGCAGCAAATTGATCTGGCGACGATATGCTGCGAGCTGCTCCTGACTACCAGCATTTGTACTTGAAGTTGCGGGTTAGGGGTGTTGCCCGGCGCTGTGATCGATCTGCCACTGGTAAACTAAGAGCCCGACAGGCGTAAAAATGACCGAGACGCCAGGAGTCGGCTTTAGGTCTTGGTTTGAGGGCGTCGAAAACAAGTCCCAAAGCAATGCTCGCGCCTTGACCCATAGGCTACGGACTTTTGTTTTGTTCCACTGGCCAGCTTCGGCCAGCCAGGAGCGAGTGGCCGTAGATCGCCTCGGCGCAGCGTTTTGGAGACAGAGTCGCGCGAACAAGGGCGACGCCAGAACGCCATCGGTGGTCCGCCCTGCGATCGCCTCGGAATCTTTGTGATGTGCGATGTCCATAAGATAAATGTAAACTTGGTATTTTTCGTTTCGAACCGTTGACCTATTGCTATCTCCAGGCCAGGTTCACGTCGTCACTTGATGCAAAGAATAGACACCCGAATTTTGGAGACCGGCAGTTTTCTGTATTAGCTGCCGTAATCGTTGTCCCAATTGTCGCCGAACTGTAGCCCGCTCCAATTGGACATGTTCCGCGGGGTTTGATTTTTGCGGGCTAGAGACTCTGCAGATAAGCTGCACCGCAGAGTCTCCATCGAACCGTTAGCTAAGCCCTAAATTCTGGGCCGTGGTTAACTGATCCCCAGCGCTTTCAATGTCCGATCGTCGATCTGACCGGTAACGGGCAGCTTGTCGACCGATTAAAACCAGCGAATCGCCCCTTCCGTTTCTGGGCCGATCAAGCCATTGACGGGACCGTGATAATAGCCGAGTTGAGCTAGCTCCTTCTGCACGGCAATAATGACCCCGGAATAGTCGCCGGCATTGTCGTCATAATAGCCATAGTACGGATAGTCGTACCCGTATGGGTAATCATAAAAAAAGGGGTCTCCAAAAAAGAAATCTCCCCCGTGGCGGAAATGATCTCCATGCCGGAAATGATCTCCGTGGTGCGCAAAGCGCACTCCTCCGTGTTCTGCGAAGCCGTGGCCGACAAAACCGTGGCCCGCAAAGCTATGCCCGGCAAACCCGCCGAAACGGCCGCCACCAGCGAAATGCCCAGCGCCGCCGCCACCAAAATGGCCACCGCCGCCACTGAAATGGCCGCCGCCGCCTCCAAAGCCGCCGCCTCCTCCACCATGGCCACCGCCGCCTCCACCATGTGCGAACGCCGCGACGGGCACGAGCGCCAGAATGCCGGCCAGCATCAGACCGACAAGTGAACCCTTAATTGATCTCATATACTACCTTTCTTATCGGAAAATAGGGTTAACCGCCCTGCAGCGATAATTGGATGTTTTGATTCCATATCAAGCTGGCTGATGAGACGCTTTTCCGGCGTTTTTCGCGGCGTTGTCTTTGGTAGCGATTCATCTGCCGCTCATTCGGAGCGGGCCGCCTACTAACCTGACCTTCTCACAAATTTTGCTATTTGTGAGAAGGTCACCCGCCGCGAGCCCCCCGGAAGCAGCTAGCCGGGGATAGTAGTCGCGGATAGCTCGCTTCGGATCGAATTGGCAAATTGATAGAATGTGCTGGCAATGCCTGCTAGTTCACCACTGGGAAGAGCCCAGGAAAACATCCGCCGAATCCGGAGACCAGGAATCTCAACTGGTCGCATGAGCCCGATCGCAATTTCGTGTTGGATTTCCCAGCAGGAGAAGAAGCCCACGCCGAGACCGGCTATGACGAGCGATTTGATGGCTTCCGGGCTTCCTAATGCAAACCGCTGATCCAATTTCTTGTGGTTCACTCCACTCTCGGTTAATGCGCTTTCGACAACTCTCCGCGTACCCGCACCGGGTTCGCGCCAAATCAGCGGAAGCGCCTCAAGATCGCGAGCGGATTTCGCTCCCTCAATCGCCCGGCGGAGCCTTGGATCGGGAATTCGAGTCGCGCAAACCGGCACGATTTCATCGGGTAGGAACTCCTCGAGGCGCACACCCGGACTGTGTTGATGACCTTCGACCATTCCGAGTCCCACCCGGTGTTCTCGAAGATGCTCCAGTACTTGTTCGGTGTTTCCCATGACAAGATTGAGAGCGGCTGCCGGATGAAATTGATGGAAGCGAAGGAAAATCCTCGGCACGAAATACCTCGCCAAAGTTGTGCTGGCTGCCAGAGTGACAATTCCCGTGACTTCGCGGCTCAGATCCAGCTCGCCCAGGACCCGCTCGAGCTCGGTAAATACATGTTGCAGCCGCTCTCGCAGACGGGCCCCGAGCGGAGTCAAAGTCACGCCTCGGGCTGAACGGATGAACAGGGTTGTTTCCAAATTGGCTTCCAACCTGCGGATGTGGCCGGTTACCGCCGGTTGCGAAAGATGAAGGCGGCGGGCGGCTTCCGAAATTTGGCCAACCTCAGCGACTACGAAGAAGGTTTGTAATAAAATCGGTGGTACACGGTTGAGATCCACAGGTATCAATTGTAGCTGAAATCCGCTCGTTTTCAGAAACGGAAAATCGATCTCGATTCATGCGAGACCCTGGCGCACCGCCTCGCGAATCTTCATTATTGCTTGTTGGTTCTGCGCGAAACTAACTAACACGAAAACTTTGCTAAACGATAATTTTTCTTCCAATTGCCGTGTTCGTGCTCTCAACTGCCTCCATTTCGAATAGTGTCAAAGAGCGCCGGGCTGATCCTCAGAGTCGTCCGAAAGCAAAGATTTGTCGCAGGGAGCCGTTTTTGATCGGTTCGCTGATCTGCTTCGAAGCTTGGTGGCGCTCGTTGCTTCGTAGGGGGCCGTTTCGTTTCCCGCTCATGCCCGCCATCGAAGACTGAATAGGGTTTGATAGCCTTCGAGGACGAGGTCGGCGACGAGCACGAGTATCCAGGAAAGGGCGGCCTTTTTTGGGTGCGACATGAACACATTTTGCGTTGAAAACCGCTAAAATCGCAAATTTTACAACCCCCTCACTACCAGGGACATGCTACGAGTGTTCATGGGGAGGACGAAACGATCAAACCTTAAACAAGAGTGCGTCCGCCATCGACGACGATCATGGATCCGGTACTGAAGCGTTCGCGCATGAGATAGAGATAGGTTTCCGCAAGATCCTCAGGCTCCCCGACTCGGCCAAGCAGATTCCCGCTGCGATGACCCATCCTTTTTGCGGTCGCAACCCGATGATACCATTGGTCAGGATGATCGATCCGGTCGATTTGATTCGCTTGGCAGCATACTTTGCTGCCGTGACTGCACCCCAGAAACGGACTTCGAAAAATCGGCGGGCTTTTTCCAGATCGACTGCCGCAAACTCACCCAGATCCAATGCTTCACCGGCCGTAACCGCGAGATGATCAAATTCGCCAATGGTTGAAAAGAAATCCGTCACGGCAGATTCCTGTGTGATGTCGAGGACACGGCTTTCGGCACCGGCTGGGAGCTCGCCTAAAGCTCGATCGACATTGGCCTTTTTGCTTGACGCTACGATGACTGAAGCCCCTTCAGCTGAAGCCGCTTTAGCGGTCGCCAATCCAAATCCGGAAGTACCACCAATAATGACGACCCGTTGCCCTTCCAAGCTATGGTTGGGTGAGAAACGGGCGGGAGATTTCGTTTGTTGCATGACCATAATTGCAGGCGAAGCATAAACAGTTCGAATAGAATCGCGCGATCCAATGACACCTTTTTGCTATCACCCCTACTGGCCTCGACTGCGACTGGCGCGGTGGCAGAGACAACAAATACGGCAGTTTGGCCAAAGAACGGAGCGGCTCTCTTCTTCCGTTGTCTATTAGTTCCTATTTCGAAGGCGAGGCTAAGCCCGCTGGTAATTTGAGAGAGTTATTTTTGAATCGTCGAATATTTGAGCGCCATCTTTTGTTTGAAGTGGAAAATGAATAGGTTCCCTAAACATAGCGAATTCCTTAGCAGGCCCTCCCTACCCGAGAAGGTCAGTTTCAGCACGAATCCAGTATCGACAGACTCATCCGTACTTCGACAAGCGAAAGGGATACTTTCGGAGTCGCCGGTATTTAAGTAAACCAAACCAGGAGAATAGCGTGAAGACTCAGACACAGACCAATTCACTTACCGGGCGTGCCATGGAGGCCGGTGAAGCTTTGCACGAAATCGCCGACGCCTCGGCCACAGCCACCGCCGATCTGCATCCCAAAGATCGAGAACCGACGTGCAATTCTCTGCTGAAGATCCTCCATCGCCTTGGAACGGCCTACAGATTAGGCCGCGAGCGCCACCAGCAACGGAGACAGCTGATGGAGATGGATGATCGACAGCTCAAGGACATCGGAATTACCCGGGTAGAGGCGGAGCAGGAAGCGCGCAAGCCGCTTTGGGAAGACTAGCCAAGAACTGGCGCTGGAAGAAGCTTTCGGCCGAGGCGCACCTGTAAGATGCTGACCAATATAGGGAAAAAGAGGATCTAATGAATACTCGTACGACAACCGAATCATTTTCTCATATCGTTCCACGCAATCGCGAGGCCATCGAACTGTTTGGACCGAGCTTTCAATTTCTGGTTGCACCCCACCCAAACGGTGAGGCTCCGTGCGTCATAAAAGGGACAATTCCTCAGGGCGTTTCGGTACCGATACATCGCCATCCCAGTGTCGAGGCCTGCTTCGTTCTGTCGGGAAATGTTGAGGTGCTGAGCGACGAGGGTGGAGAGCCTCATTGGATCGCGGCCGGTACCGGGGATTTCATAGAAATTCCGAGTAACGCGAAGCACGGATTCAGGAATAGGTCGCAATGTCCGGTCGTGTTGCTGATAACCATCAACTCCGAGCTGGGACGTCTCTTCCAGGAGATCGGCAGGCCGATGATTCCAGGCGCAAGGCTCAGTCCACCGTCACCTGATGAACTGTACAGCATCGTAAAGACTTGCGAGCGCTACGGTTACTGGGTAGCCGCTCCCGAAGAGAACGCGTCAGCCGGCATTTCTCTGTTCATGTCAAACAATAAGGACACAAATTAAAATGGGCTGAATCGAGACCGGTTTCCTATCTCATAAAAAAGACGTTCGAAAAACTTGACGACATCTCTTTACTAGCGATGCCGGCGCGAGCGCAGGAGAAAAAAAAGATGCACACTGTTGATGAACTTTCTGTGGATGCAGAGCGGAACGACAACTTCAAGAAG
>Ga0306924_10005733_pt1 | contig 12278 bp, 10 predicted proteins | sample sta12Can44000111_FD_203756 | JGI IMG/M metagenome (GOLD analysis project Ga0306924, IMG submission 203756) | Lab enrichment of tropical soil microbial communities from Luquillo Experimental Forest, Puerto Rico - statanox.12C.anox.44.000.111 (v2)... | ecosystem: Environmental > Terrestrial >... | reverse complement strand
CATTTCTGTGGCGGACCAAGGCGACCGAGCAGAACGTATGCCGCGCCCTTTCCAGAACATTCCAAGAGGCCTGGTCAAGGGCCATTGGCATGCCGCCTGCGGTCCATGACATGCGGGCCTCAGCGAAAAGTCTAGGGCGCTGCGGCGGCGGGCTGAGTGGCCGATGCCAGCGCGCTCAGGGATTCGGTGTAGGGTGGTTTGGCCACGCCGCGTTCGGGTGATGTAGCGGCTCGGCGTGATGTCAAAAGCCGGATACGCAGCAGAGACATCCGGGGCGATTCGGACGCCTTGGATGTGGGTGACTTCCTCCTCGGGTCGCTCCTCGATGGAATGTGTTCACCATCGGGTATCGATAGGTCGAAGGTTTTCGACCACAAAATCATGGCGTTACAATAACTCGGCACTTATTTACATCTGCCGAGGACTTGATACACTAGTGCGCCGAGGTGCCGCTATGTCCAAATCGAAAGCCGACAAACTCCGCAACCTTGCCGCCAAACGTCAGGTCATCACCGCTGCTGATGCCGCGGAACTCGGTGTCCCGCGGACCTATCTGCCTCGGCTGGCTCGTCGGGGACAACTCGAAAAAATCGCACGTGGCCTATACACGTCACCCGGGTTTTCTCCCAGCGAACACGCTTCGCTTGTCGAAGCATCGTATCAGGTCCCTAAAGGCGTTCTCTGCCTGCTCTCCGCAGTTCGCTTTCACAACATCACCACCCAATCTCCACGCGAAGTGTGGATGGCCATCGGCCACAAGGCTTGGGCTCCCAAAATCTCATCCCCTTCGATCAGACTCGTACGCATGTCCGCCCCGGCGCTTCACTTCGGAGTCTCAGAACTTCACGAGTCAGGCGCGACTCTCCGCGTCTTTTCTCCCGCCAAGACTGTCGCCGACTGCTTCAAGTTCCGTCACAAGATCGGACTTGATGTCGCCATCGAAGCACTGAAAGAAAGCCGGCGGCTCAAAAAGGCTTCCATCAACGAACTCTGGGCCGCCGCAAAGGTGTGTCGCGTTTCGAACGTAATCCGCCCATACCTGGAGTCCCTCTAAGTGCCAACTCGTGAACCCAAAAACCTCGCAGCTTCTGTGCGCCAGAAGCTGTTTGGCCTGGCTCGTGCACGCAACGAGGACTTCGGGTTGATGCTCGGAGCAACGCACCTTTCAAGACGAACGCATCGCGATGCTTTGTGGCGATGTCATCACTCCCGCGCCAATCGAAACGACATACCCCACGTTACTACCGGGACCCAATCCTCACCTTCTCACCTATCCCAAAGAAACCGTTGTCTCCGAAAAATTTGAGGCCATGGTCAAGCTCGGTATCGCCAACAGCCGAATGAAGGACTTCTATGATGTCGACGCTCTTTCTCGCACTCTCGACTTCGACGGCAAAACGCTCCGCGAAGCGATCGGAAAAACATTCGAGCGACGTGGAAGTGAACTGCCCTCCAGCGGCACGCCGGTCGCCTTGACACCCGAGTTCTACGACGATGCCAACAAGAAGAAGCAATGGGCGGCTTTCTGCACCAGAAACGCAACATACGTCAAGAAGATCGAACTCAAGGAAGTAATTGAAAACATCCAGCGTTTCTTGGTGCCTGTCGCCGCAGCATTGCTCAACGACAATTCATTCACCAAACGATGGGAGCCGGGCGGACCTTGGCACTAGGTAATTCCCCACCATTCTGGAGACGGGAGAGCACCTGCTCACTAGGCAGGTGCACTCGTCAGGACAAAGGTTCCCCAGGCCGTTCAAATCGAGGCTGCAACGTTTGCAGAGACCGTTGTATATGCACGGCTTTTTTAGACAATTGCACATGATGAAAGCATCTTGCCGAACATATTGCGAAGGCCGCAATCCTGATAAGGGCGAGGTCGGTGGTTCAAGTCCACCCACGCCCACCATTTTTTTCAATGGCTTTCTCTTTCCCCTCCGGTATCGCCAACCGTCCATGCACAGAGTACATCCGATGGTGGAAGCGATTGATAATCCAAGCGAGGCCAAGCCCTGATTTGTCCCTCAAATCGGAAAGGCTCCTTCTAGTACCTACCCGGGCGGCTTCCCTGTTCTACACAGACTCGTGAACTGTAGCCTTTTTGCTTTTTTGGGCTGCCCGAAGAAGCATAATGGTTGATCCAGAGACTGCGGTGCCCGCAGCACGCTCACGGACATGCGCGAGGTTGCAGAATAACTGGTGGTCGTGGAGAACCGTTAAAATCAAAATTGTCCATCAGATCGCTGACCGCCGCGTCGCGCGACGTGAGCGCCGGCAATCCGTAACGGGTCTCCACGAACCTCAGTACTGAAGTGTGGTCGGAGAGATTGTGCGAAACGTAGCCCTTTTTGGCATAAGGAGAGATGATCAAGAGCGGCACACGAGGTCCAAGACCAAACTGATCGAGCTGTGGAGGCGTCACGTGGTCGTAAAAGCCTCCAAAGTCGTCCCAAGTCACAAACACTACGGTGGAATTCCACTCTGGTCCCTGCATTACGGCGTTCAACACGCTCACCGTCCAATTCTCTCCCTCACAGATACTATCGGGAGGGTGTTCAGCCTTGTATTCCGGTGGCAACAACCAACTTACGCTGGGTAAATGTCCGGTCTGGACATCGCTGACAAACTGCTCGGGTGACGCCACGTTCGTAGTCCACACAGTGCTGTTGTAGATGTGACCGACAACAGAAAGAAATCCGCCTTCCTCTGCGTAATATTTCCAACTTATGCCAGCCTCTCCCAAGGAATCCATCAGGGTTGGAAAGTCGAAGCATCGGGCCTGCTGAGAACGGTTACCTTGCGGGTCGATGACCGTAATGGTGCTGTTCGAGTCGGGGGCACAATCAGGCACCGTGCCGGGGCCACCGTTGTCAATCGCACCGCCGGACTGCGCCGCGATAGCGAAGAGATGGTTCGGCAAACTAGGCCCGTGAACCGAAGTGAAATAGTGGTCAGCGATGGCGAAACGTCGTGCATAGATCCAGTAATTCGGTATTTCCTGCTCTTTGGCTTGTGTATACGCGGCCCAAGTTCCGCCGCTGATCACGTCGAACCTGTCCATTTTTCCAACATCCATAGCCTGAAGCGCACAATCCCACCCGTTGCAGAGAGACGCACCCTCATAGGCGTCGGGCATGGGAGTTAGGGGGACCCATTGACCATCCGAGAGCAGGCCGGAGGTGGTGCCATCGACTCCGGGAAAAGTACCGAAATAATTATCGAAAGTGTGGTTTTCGCAGATGATGAAGACGATATGCTGAATTGTCGTGAGGTTGCCAGGCACCGGCGTGTTGGTGCGTCTTGCGCATGCGGCCAGTGAGGCCGAGCAAACCAGCAGGGTAACGAGAATCGGACGCGAACCGCCTCCGCGAGCCTCAACCCCACGCACAAGTGAAACAATCCTTAGCCAACAACCGAGCTGGGAGCGTGGCACGGACTCAGACCGGGATGCGCTTGGCGTGCAGCTCGGAACGGGTTTTCAAGCAAAACAGTACGTCTCGTTCGAGCGGAGCGGTCGCTCGTCGCATTGTCACCTCTTGTAGAAAAATCCCACCGTATTTAGGAGTGGGCTATGCAACTGCAATTTAATAACTACTTGCTTGACTTCGACTCGTCATGAGCAGCCCCAAGTTCTGGTTCTGCTATTCATGACTTCATTTATGCTGCGCGCTGTCTTCCCCCTAGAGCAATACCAATGTTTCTGCGCGTTGCTTGAACGGAAATTAGTCCTGATTAGTTCGGCAAATCGGAAATGTGGAGGCTAGTGCGAACTTCGGCGGTAACGTCGTTAGGACGTCCGATAAAGTGCTAGCGTTAATCAGGGGCTAGCTAATTCGCAACGCTATTCTCCCTGTAACTGCCGCCCGGACGCGGAGTCCTGCGAAGACCGCTGCGAGCACAATCAGAGTGAATGCAGAGAGCCGTGTTAGCTGATAAAGACCTCACCGCCTTTGCCGCCAAAAGCCCAAATTGGCTTGACAGGGTTCATCGTTCCTCTTATTGTCGGTCGCCATTGAGGACGACAAGAGCGAAATCTCGGTTGACCAGGACGAATCCGTGCGTCTAAAAGCGAAGATTCTCGCACTAGCGGTGGGAGTGATTTTCGTGGCCGCTAATGCCGCCGGGCAGCAATTTCAGCTCATGGAAGCTTCTGTCAGCGATATTCGCCGCGCAACGCAGAGCGGCAAGCTCACTTGCCACAGCCTGGTGCAGCAGTACTTGGATCGCATCGAGGCGTACGACCAGCAGGGACCCGCCATTAACGCCATGCTGTATGTCAATCCCAAGGCATTGGAACAGGCCGATGCCATGGATCAGGCGTTTAAGCGCGGTGCCAAGCTTAAGCCGCTGCAGTGCATTCCGCTGGTGCTGAAGGACGTCTTCGACACCGCTGACATGCCGACCACTGGCGGATCGCTTGCCTTGAAGTGGATGCAGCCGGCAAAGGATGGGTTCACCGTGGTGCGCTTCCGACAAGCTGGAGCGTTGATCCTGGGCAAGACTAACATGCACGAGCTGGCGCTGGCCGGAGTGACGGTGAGTTCGCTAGGCGGGCAGACGAAGAATCCGTACGAGCTGACGCGCACCCCGGGTGGCTCTTCGGGCGGTACCGGCGCCGCACTGGCAGCCAACTTCGCCACCGTCGGCACTGGCTCGGACACGGTGAACTCGATTCGCTCTCCATCCTCCGCCAATAGCCTGGTCGGTGTTCGCCCCACGCGTGGTTTGATCAGCCGCGCTGGAGTGATTCCCGTATCATTTACGCAGGACGCGGTCGGACCGATCACGCGGACCGTAGCCGACGCAGCCGTTATGCTCGACGTCATGGCTGGCTATGACCCGGATGATCCCGTTACCGCCGTCGGCATTGGCAAGGTTCCCGCAACCTACACCGCTTTTCTCGACCGCAACGGTCTGAAAGGCGTGCGAATCGGCGTGCTGCGAACATTATTCGGAAGCGGCCCAGACCACCAAGAAGTCAACCGTGTGATGGCTAGTGCCTTCGAGGTGCTGAAGAAGCACGGCGCACTCCTGGTAGAGGTAACCGATCCGGCGTTTGATACCGGCATGTTGGCTTCCGATCTCGATGTACAGAAGTGGGAATACAAATACGATCTCAACAACTACCTGAAGGCCCAGCCCAACCCTCCAGTGCACTCGCTAGCCGAGCTCATCGCCACGGGCAATTATTATAAGCGTTCGCTGGAGAAGTTCCTGGCTTCGGCGGAAGCCCAGCAAAATGGCCTCAACGAGCCCGACTACAAAGACCGACGCGTCAAGATCGACGATCTGAGAGTACGACTGGCGAACGCGCTGGCGAAGGACAACCTAGTTGCCTTGGTTTACCCGCATCAGAAGCGGTTGCCAGTGATGATCGGCGATCTGAATCAGGCGGAGCGCAACGGTATCCTGGCTTCGCTCACGGGATTTCCGGCAATTACGGTTCCGGCTGGATTCTCAGCACCGACTGCAAGCGCGCCCATTGGTGTCCCGGTTGGTATCGAGTTTCTTGGCCAGCCGTTCAGCGAGCCGCAGTTGCTGAAGCTCGCCTACGCCTTTGAGCAGGCGACGCATGCCCGCAAGCCACCACAGTCGACACCGCCGCTGGCGAGCCGGTGAATGGGGCGGAATTGATCAAGGTGCCAGCCGCCACTTCTGAACGCGCCCAGAGATCCCAGCTTCATTTCACTAATCCTCTCAGAATGCGCGTCCCGATAAAGCTCTAGCGTTTACCGGGACCTAAGCAACCTGTTGCACCCACAGTTTCATTTCGACCCTTCCAGGGCTAAAGTATCAGACCCGATTCGCTGCAGATTCCCAGTCATCGCAGGATTGTTGCGGAAGGAGTATCACAAGATGACAAGAACTCTAAAGTCGTCGTAGTGTTCACGCTGGTCGCCTTCGCCCCATTCGGCCGAACCCAGTCTCCTAACATTCCACCTGCAATTACCACGCTGGATAAATTGGAGCCTCGCCTTGGCACAATAGAGTTCAAAGACGGGATGCCGAGTGAAGGCACGAGGAGTGATCAAATGCTCTCCCCGCAGCTGGTTCATCATTCATTTCTTCCGAAAAACTGCGGTGTAACTGCGCTTGATGGTGGGGTGGCTTTGCAATTCAAAGCCAGCCTGGGACGCAGCTTGCAACTCGTTGGCAAAGTCAGTCTCTTTTACATGGCCCTTCGGTTCTGCCAGAAGAAGCAGCCCACCTGGCTTGGACGCCATCGCTGCTTCGTGGAAGAAGAGCGATGCGTCCGGCAGTTCATGGACCACAGCGAAGGCCAACGTAAAATCGACGGATCGGGACAAATCACGGACACCCAACGAGTTTGGCGCTACCAAGCGGGCGTCAATGCGGTCGAGTAAGCCTGCCTTGCGCGCTCGACGTTTCAAGGCCTTCAACATCTTTGGCTGAACGTCCAATGCAATAACCCGACCCGAAGGCCCCACGAGTCTCGCCAGCTCGAGAGTAAAGAATCCCATACCAGCACCCGGCTCGAGAACGGTATGTCCGTCATCAACATACGGCAGAAGAATGTTTCTAGGTTGCTGACCGATACGGCGGAGGGGAGAGATCAGGAAGTATCCCAACCACCACGGGCAAACGCGATGAGGCATTATTCCCTCGATGTGCATTGCAACACACACATTGCGACAATCGCAAGTGACGGGAGACACGCATGTTCGTGTCGGGGTGTCAGTGCCTGATTTGTTCTCTATAAAAAGGGAAGGCGAGAGAAAAACACGCTACTACCCCACCTAAAATGAACCAGCTTCCCGTGAAAAAGAACAGCATCAAATAGAACCCAGAAAAACCAAAACACTCCCATGACGAGGCCCGAAGAATTACGGGTCGGCTGTACTCAATGCGGCCGCGAATCAATTCCGTGTTGATGATTGCGCGAAAGAGAACAAGATTACGTGAGTGTGTAAGCGAGCCTTGCCAACAACACAGTTTCGCATGGTTCGACAGGGACTTTACATTCAGGAAAACCTAAGCGAGTGAAGTTGGTGCCGTGCGACGTGCCAGCTACACAACGCCTTTAGGTTTTGAACTTCGTCTTGTCGGCCCCGCCGCGTCGTATCTGCTTGGGCGCGTACAGACTCGTTTGATCGGTCCAATTGTGCAGACTCAGAGTGCGCGTAAAACATGGCCAAGCCTATCCCGTTTGGCAGTGAGGTAGCGCGCCGTCGAAGCTGACCCAGGAACCTCCAGAGGTAACCATTCGGTCACAGACAGTCCGTATCGTTTGATGGCGACGAGCTTACCTGGATTGTTGCTGAGCAGCCGTACAGAGCGTATCCCCAAAGCGCGGAGAATCTGCACACCAGTACCGTAATCCCGTTGATCGGCCTTGAACCCGAGGCGCTCATTTGCGTCCACGGTGTCAAGTCCCTGGTCCTGCAGGCCGTAAGCACGAATTTTGTTGGCTAGGCCAATCCCGCGTCCCTCTTGGTTCAGATATAACAAAACGCCGCGCCCTTCTGCTGCGATCCGACGCATCGCTTGGTCGAGTTGAGCGCCGCAGTCACAACGCACCGAGCCGAACGCATCCCCGGTCAGACATTGGGAATGAACGCGTACCAGAACGTGACACCCATCGGTTATGTCGCCGTGCACCAGCGCGACATGCGTTTGCGTGTCTATCTGGCTTTCAAACGCGTGAAGACAAAAATCTCCATATTCCGTCGGTAACTTCGCCGATGCAACATGGCGCACTAGCGACTCCGTGCGCATACGATAAGCAATCAGATCGGCGACCCTAATCATCAGCAGCCGATGCCGTCGAGCATAGCGTGCGAGCTCCGGTACCCGGGCCATGGTACCATCCTGGTTCATAATCTCGCAGATCACACCTGCCGGACGGAGCTTGGCCATTCGAGCCAGATCTACGGCAGCCTCCGTCTGACCGGCTCGTGCCAGCACGCCCGCCCCTCGCGCGCGCAATGGAAAGACATGGCCCGGGCGGACTAGATCAGAGGGTTTCGCTCCGGGATCAAGCGCTTTGAGCACCGTCACTGCACGGTCAGCGGCGGAAATCCCTGTGGTTGTACCCTCTTTCGCATCGATACTCACGCAAAATGCTGTCTCGAATCGCGAGCTATTGTTCGAAACCATCAGCGGGACCTCGAGTTCATCCAGTCGCTCGGGTGTCATCGCCAGGCAAATCAATCCCCGACCATACTGCGCCATGAAGTTAATAGCTTCCGGTGTGATCTTCTCAGCAGCGATGACCAGATCACCTTCATTCTCGCGATCTTCGTCATCGACGACGATAACCATTTCCCCCACACTTACGGCTGCAACGGCGTCCTCAATTTCGGCGAATCGTACGGCTTGCTTGGCACGAGCCGTAACGATTTGCAATAGTTGTGTCATAGGCATACCCAGTCAAAATGCTCAAGTCTTCGCACCTGGTGCGCGAAAAGATGACAGAGGCAACGCGGCGAAACCGCTTCTGGAACTACGAGTCGCCGAACTGCTGCAATAGTGGTGCTCTTAACAATATTCATAGGACTGAAGGGAAATGGTGCGAGAAAGACTGCGCTCATTCTACCAGCCCCCGAAAGCTTATCGTGGAAGAAGAACGCGGTCATCCACAGCGTGTCAAAAGGGTGTCAAGAATTTGTCAGGGGCTGATTGCTCTGACCCCGGCGCCCAAGCGTCGGATCGAACTAGCTCAAGGGCCTGGATTGTCGTGTAACTCTTTTTCCTAGAAGCCGAAATGGCACTACGAGTCAGGCCCGTGATGCTACCGAACTGCCCTATTCCGTTCTTCCTCATCATTAATCTGAAGACTGCCGCATCCTCATTCCTTGCAGACGCAGTCGTATCGGCGCATTAGTCTCCGGTATGTTCGCAATCCGTGCAACCAAAATGACTGGAATGAGACAGAATCTTGACCTTTGGTCCACAACTTGCCTGTCCATGGTTGCGTCTTATCGAGCGTGAGGTAAATAGAAATGAACCACACAGGACAATGCGCGTACTGTGGATTGCCAATCGAGGCAGATCAGAGATGGGTGCGGGAGAAAATCTACGAGCCTGCTCTCGTTGACGGCGCTCCGAATTACCGCCGGTACCACGTTGAGCTTTTCGACGGACAGGAACTGAGTTGCTGGGAACAATATCGGATGGAAACGGAACTTCACCGAATCGGCTACGCTGCTTGAAACTCGCGCAGTGCGATCGTCCCCTGTCAGTCCGTTGCCTGTATTTGTCTGTGCTGTGATCCAACAAACAGCGCACTCCTATACAAGACCCCGTTTCCTTCCTCGAATCAGACTACCGTGCGTGCGCGGTTCATTCACAGCAAGTTTCTTGGGCACTTTACTGGGCACGTCGAGGTCGAACGCGAATTCGGCATGAAGGATAGAGAAATTACATGATGACGCTTTATGTCGGCAACTGTGAAGACTACTGCGACTTCTTCTCCACGCCAACTCCGAAAATCGGAAAGCCTAAGGGGTTACTTCACGAAGAACTGACATCCCGCTTGACTCCCATCTTCCTTTTGATTTCCAGGCCCGCACCATTCCAAGGAACGGAGCAAAAGGAACTCGATGCGAATGAGCCTGTAACCTGCGCGGGGGCGAATCGGAAAACGGCGTGACTTCTCGATGCCCGGAACAGCGGCAACACAAATCCGAACTTCCCAGACACATTTGTGCTCGGCGACGTAACCATAACTTTTTTCGCAACGGAAACGCATCGCAAGGTAAGCTTGTCGCCCTCACCTTCAAGGAGTTTAGTGCTTTAGCCTATTTCATCAAGAATCCCAGTCTTCTCGCGCGGCGAACTACTCAACAAATGTGGGATACGAGTGCCACCTATGCACCTCACGGTGGACAAGCATATATTGCACTTACGCAGAAAACTCGAGACGGAACCCTCGTCCAAAACATTTTCAAACGGTGCATGACGCGGGATCCAGGTTCTTGAACAGACACCATGTGTGGAAGGCCGATTGCCCTTCGAATGTTTTCAGTCCTGTAAGAGCTTTTTGAAGGCTTTGTTGCATTGCGTCTTGGGCATCTTCGCGATTGCGCGTGATGCAAAATAGCACTCGAAAAACCTTTGCTTCGTGACGCTTTGCGAGAGCATCGAATGCCACACTGTTTCCCTGCTTGGCAGCGCCGACCAAAGTTGCGTCGGATGCTTGAATAAAGGCTGTATTTCTGGATTCACCTGTCATCATTTGATGTTGTCCCATCTTTCGGAGTGCCTGACCTTTTCCTGTTGGGAGGGAAACCACGATACACACGAAACACCAGCTCCCGGCCCAGGGGCCGCGCTGTAACGACGATCGGTCCGCCATTCTAATCAGCGGCTTTCCGTTCCCAGCTGATGAGGAAGATAAACGCGGCGGACTGCGGACTTGTCATGGAAGGGTCACCGAAGCGCAAATTAATTGTTGAGATTCGGATGAATTCGTGAGGACGCTTTTAGTACGCGTTTTTGTCGGTAAATCCACGGACCAGGGTAAGCAGAACAATTAACAAATCGAAGGAAAGGGTCCAGTGACGCACGTAATACAAGTCGTACTCAATACGTTTATCGATGGACGTGTTGCCTCGCCAGCCGTTCACCTGAGCCCATCCAGTGATCCCGACTTTCAGAAAATGGCGTCGATTGTAGCTCCCCACGGACTGCATGAAGCGCTGAACAAGCAAGGGCCGCTCCGGCCGTGGCCCGACCACACTCATGTCTCCCTTGAGCACGTTGAAGAATTGCGGCAGTTCGTCGAGGCCGGTGCGCCGCAGGATGCGGCCAAGGGGTGTGCATCGTGGATCATTTTTCACAGTCCAACGGGTATCACTATCGGATTGTAAGGAGACAGCCATGGTTCTGAATTTGAACATAGGGAATAATTTGCCGTTCAAGCCCACACGCTCTTGCACGAAGAACACGGGCCCGGGCGAACTGAGTCGGATGAGCAGAGCAATCAGGCCGAAAACGGGAGCGCCCAACAACAGAACCGCACAGGACAAAACCAGGTCAAAGGCACGCTTCAGGACAACATAGAGCGTGGACTCTGCGTAAGTCGTCTGAAGATCCAGCATCAGGAGTTCGCCAAAGGTGAACAGGCGTTGTCGACTGTCGACTTCCTCTCCGACGTCTATCACTAGACGCAACGGAGCACAAAGAGAGGAGAGCCGTTCCCGGAGCGTGGGCAAGTCTCCTAGAAGACGAGATGGCAACGCGATGACAACGTCGTCGATGCCATTGCCAATAGCCAATTCCTCGATATCGGAGAGTTCGTAGACATGTAGGTTTTCCGAGCACACCTGACCTGGAAGTCGCACATGGCCCTTGATGGAACAGGGCGCGATGGGATCTGAACTCAACGAACGGGCAACTTTCGCGGCAAAGTCGTCCGCACCGACAATCAACACTTGGAAACCAGGATTCTGACGAGATCTGTTTCGCACCCAAGCGCGCGCAAATATTGCCTGCACAAAAACCGTGAGAATGAAGAGATTCACGCCACTCATCCAAATGAACAGTCGGGAGAAAGTAATGTCCCGATAGAAAAAGGTTGTGGCAAGGACGCCAACTAAAGTAACGAGACAGGCATTCAACACACGGCGAGACTTCGGGCTGACAAGGAAATGATTCTCGATAGAAGTAAGCCCAAAATGCTCTGACACAATCGCCCACAAAATGGTGGTCAGAAGAAGCAAAGCGAAATAGGAGCGCGAATCCACGTCGGCGGAATAATGAGGAAGGAGGTGGGTGGCAAAGCGGAGATAACCCGCGACACCAAAAGCGGCGAGCGGCATCAGAAATACCGTGAGGCTGAGGTAAAAGTGCGCGCTTTTGAGCCGTCGACGAATCATTGAGTTTAGAAATCGCTGCGAAATTCTTCCCACTTATCGCTTAGGTACTTGCCAAGGTTCTGACGAAAGTAATGCGGTGCAAACCGGTCGGCCTGTTGTTTGATAAACGTAGGGCGGAATCTGTGCTCTGCGGCTTCAAACTTCTGAATGGCGGCTGCCAGGGACTCCCAAGATTGCTGAGCAAAAAACACTCCGGTGCAATTTTCGGGCGGAAGGTCTGACTCGTCAGAAAAGCTGGTAACGCTTTCTGTAACGCCGCCGCGGCCGTAGGCAATTACCGGACGCCCGAAAGATAGCGCTTCAACCGGCACAATTCCGAAATCTTCTTCGCCCGGAAACAGAAGAGCGCGGCAATGCGCATATTGTTCATGTAGGGCGTCATCGCTAAGCGCCCCGCAGAACTGAATGGTGGGGCCCGCCAGCTTTCGCAACCGGGTG
>Ga0306924_10005728_pt1 | contig 12283 bp, 14 predicted proteins | sample sta12Can44000111_FD_203756 | JGI IMG/M metagenome (GOLD analysis project Ga0306924, IMG submission 203756) | Lab enrichment of tropical soil microbial communities from Luquillo Experimental Forest, Puerto Rico - statanox.12C.anox.44.000.111 (v2)... | ecosystem: Environmental > Terrestrial >... | reverse complement strand
ATACCGTGGCACTGTTCCAGGCGCTCGGCGGCGGTGCATGGCCAGAGGGCGGGACAACTGCCGAGGGCGAGGCGGCTCAGTATTCGGCGTGGAAGCGCACCGAATAGATCTTCACCGGGCCGCGGTCCGCGTTGTACGCGGGATCGCGAATATGCTGCAGGTCCGCGGAGATCCAGACGCCCCGGACCACCGCCAGACTGTAGTACGCCTCGGTCACCTGCTCGCGCCGGTAGTTCAGGCGCCCATCGCCCACGAAGAAGCCGAGGCCGCCCTTGGCCAGGTAGTCGCGATGCACCGGCGACAGCCCGTTGGCGATGCGCAGCAACCCGAACGTGTCGTCCTGCCGGTTCCAGGGCGCGCCTTTGAACTGCGCGCCCAACTGCGCACTGCTGTCCACTTCCTCGAACGAGAACGCCTCGCTGCGGCCATCGCTGGCGCTGTAGCGGATGAACGCGCCCACGTTCTGCGTCAGCTGCTGCTCGAAGTGCAAGCCATAACCGGACTTGGACTGGCGATGCCGCACTCGCGCCACATCCGGCGTGCCGCCGCCAGCCCGCGCCAGGTCGATGGCCTCGGCAAAGCCGCCCATGTTTTCGACATTGCGCCAGAGCAGCACGCGCACCGCACCGGGAAGTTCCCCGAAGGCATGCCGGTGTTCCAGTTCCAGCTGATCGCCATGGAACTGGCCCAGCGCCAGCGTCAGGTTCGGCCCGTTGGACTCACTGGGCGCCGCGAAGCGGCCGGCGCGCAGGGCCCAGTCGCCGCGGTAGACCTCCACGGCCGCGCCAATCGTGTACCCCTGGGCGTCCGCGACATAGTCGAAGGCGCCCTGCGCCAGCGAAGCCCAGGTCAGGAACTGCGTTCGCGCATCGTGGCTGTAGGTGTTCTGGTCAAAGACATCGGTGATCGAGAACTTGCCGGCGGTCAGCACGATGCGATCGCGAGGCCGCGGTCCGGCAAGCTGGTTCTGCGCGCTTTCGACCTGTTCGCTGCCGGTCTGCCCCAGTGGCCAGGTCTGGCGCAGGAACAGACGCGGGAGGTACAAGGTCGGGTGGGGCCCGCTGGTCTTCTGGTTCTCGCCGTTGCTCAGGCTGCCCAGGCCCTGCAGGCCCGAGAGGGGAACGCCCTGTATGACCTCCGGATTGGCGTAGAACTCCCCGCCTTCCCAGAGCCGAGCCCCAAGGTAACCCGTCGCCGAAAACGAATAGGACTTCTCCGCTTCGGGCAAGAGGCTGCGTTCTCCGGAATAGCTCGCGGGGAAAGCCGGCTTGTGCTGCCAGATATAGGTGGCCTGCCAGTGCGCATCAAGAGCCGGCGGTTCGGCCTGCGCGCGCGCCTGTCCCGCCAGCAGCACGGTCACTGCGGCAAGCGCTACGGCAAACAAGGCTGCACATGAACGGACGGAGCCCCGCTTGGACATCGATGGCGTTCTGTTGCTGATCAACGGCGGTAGGTTCTAATTTTTCCGCGCCTTCGGCACATGGGCCGGCAGTTGCCGAGTTTCGATCGCATTCTCGCAGCGATCCAGATTGACCCATACGGCGTCTCCGGCCTGCAGGTGCTGGTCCGGCGGCACCGGAACCAGATGCTCGCGTTCGCTGCGCAACCTGTACCTCACCCGCGCGTAAGACGGCGCCCCGCGCTGCGAGACATTTTGTGTGCACGTCCAGAAGCCGGGATTCATCAGCTCTTCCCCGGGAAGGATCTGGACCACGCGCCCCTTTACCCAGCCAGCGTCGAAACCGTGCATTGGATCCTCTTGGTCGGGCGTGCTGCATCCAATCAGGACGCTCAAGGCAATTGTCACGAGCGCGTGTGTCATGCCCGTGACCACAATGGTTGACCTGCGAGCAATGGAGACTTCCGCGGCAATGTCCAGATAACGCATTGGCGCGAATTATTCGTTCGGCATACTTTCAACTTGTTTGCAGCGACGCGGATGCTTGGGCAGGCACTCCTTGCGACTTGCGATTTGCGGATTCAATTCCGCAAGCCATGAATCAAAAACCCGGCTTCAAGGCATTGGGACCCGCCGCGGACAGCGACGATATCAGCGTTTCGAGTTCGTTCGTGATATCGGCCTGCCGGATTCGCGCGACCCGGCTGCGCAGGAGGCTCCCCAGTTCCTCGAGGTGATCCTGGGCGCGCTGCATCTGGGCCAGTCGCCAACGATTCTCCTGCTGCAGCGACGCGACCAGCCCTGCCTGCAGGACAAGCCTGAGCAGTTGCCGCTCCAGCGCGCTGCGCAGCACGGGAATAGACAGGTAGTGAAGCGGCACGAGGTGATCGGCGCTCTGGTTCCCAACCCGCGGGTCTGGGGGCCACAGACGCTGCCGGGCGCACCCACCCTCCACTGCGTGCAGCACCCACGCCTGGGCGCCGCGCGTAACTTCGTGCGCCACGCGCTGAACCCAGGCATCCAGCACGTCATCCGCGTCCTCCAGCCCTGGGCAACCGGGCAAGCCCTCGGCGGCAATGTCCGCAGGCAGAAGTCCCCGAAGCCGGCGGCTTGCGACGAAAAGCCGCGCCTGCGGACTGTTTCGCCGCAAGTCGGACACTTCCTGGACCAGCTGTGCATTGAATGCGCCGCACAAGCCGCGCTCGGCCCCAATCACGAGCCACGCGCGAGGCCTCGAAGTTGCGGCTTCAACGCTGCCACCCAGTGTCGCTAGCGCGTGCCGGACCGCATCGCGCGCCTGCGCCTGCGCGGCTCGTACCCGGGCGACCCGCTGAAGCTCTGCGAATGCGAGGTTCTTCATCGCCTGGACGATCTGTTGCAGTTCGCCGAGCAGCTCACCGCGCTCGCGCAACTCATTCATTGCCGTCACGGCATCCGCCCCAGCCAGCGCCCGACCGCGGCGACCCAGTCGGAGCGCGGCGCATTCAGCGGCGGCGCGTCCTTGCAGCGCTCTTTGAGCTGTACCAGCGCGTCCGGCAGCGCCTGCAATCCGTCGAGCCAGCCCTCGTTCAACGCCACCAGCCAGCTCATTTGGTACGCGATCGGACGCGGCGCAAGCCTGCCCTGCCGGAACAACGCCCGCAGCAGCCGCCCCCGCACCATTCGGCCGGCCAACTGTTCGTCGAGCTGCGTGCCGAACCGTGTGAACAGTTCAAGCTCCAAGAATTGCAGGTAGTCCAGTCGAAGCTGCTTGCATTCGCGCGCCACGGCGCGGTCCTGCGCCTTGCCGCCGATGCGCGATACAGACGTGCCGATGTCGATCGCAGGAAATATCCCCTGGTCCACCAACTTTCGGCTCAGGTACACCTGGCCATCGGTAATCGAGATCAGGTTGGTCGGGATGTAGCTCGCCACCTCCCCGAGCTGGGTCGGCACGATCGGCAAAGCTGTCATGCTGCCCCCGCCGAGCGAGGCGCTTAGCTGTGTCGAACGTTCCAGCAGGCGCGAATGGAGATAGAAGATGTCGCCCGGATACGCCTCGCGTCCGGGCGGGCGACGCAGCAGGAGCGACAGCTCGCGGTAGGCCTGCGCATGCTTGCCGAGGTCATCGTAGACGATCAGCGTGTCGAAGCCCGCATGCATCCAGCCCTCGGCGATCGCGCAACCGGCAAAGGGCGCAAGGTACTGCAGGCCCGGCAGCGTCCCGGCCTCGGCCGCCACGATGGTCGTGTGCGCGAGCGCGTCGTGATCGGCGAGTAGCTGCAGCGTCTGTGCCAGTTCGGCGCGACGCTGGCCGATCAGCACCAGCACACAGCGCACCCCTTGGCCACGCTGGTGGATCACAGCGTCAAGCGCGAGTGCGCTCTTCCCCGTCCCCTCATCCCCTATCAGCAATTCGCGCTGGCCGCGGCCGATTGGCAAGAGCGTGTCGATGACGGTGTTGCCCGTGTGCAGTGGCCGATGCACCGGATCGCGTTCGACGATGGCCGGCGATCGCGCCTCCAGTGCCCGTTCACCGCGCAGTTGCGGCGCGGGGAGCTGGTCGAGCGGGCGCCCCAGTGGGTCGATCACGCGGCCCAGCAAGGCGTCGCTGCCGCCAATGCACAATGCGCGCCCGCTTCGGCGCAGCGTTTCCCCCGCCACAAGCTGCTCGGACTGGTCCAGAAGAATGCAGCCGGCCAACCGTTCGTCGAGCTGGAACACCCACGCGCGGCTGCCATCCGAGGACGTGAGGACCTCTCCCACCGGGACCGAAGGCAGTCCCTGTACCCACGCCACGCCGTCGGCAATGCCAACCACGGTGCCGATCTCCTCGATGGTGAGCCCGATGCCTTTCATGGATCGCCTTCCGCTACGAAAGCATCGACGCCGCGCTGAAGGCTGGCCTCCAGCCGATAGCCGGTGATCTGCACGCGCAGGCCCGCCAGCAGCGCTGGATCGCTCCGCCAGCAAAAGGCGGCGCCCCCGGTCATGGTGGCTAAGGCGCCCTCCACGCGCTGGCGCAACTGCGGCGCCACTTCAAAGGCGGTCGTGATGTCGATTGTTGGCGCGCCACTGGCGCCATGCTCGCGCAAGGCAAGCTGGGCTTGCGAAGCCTGGCTGAGCAGGTCCGCCAGAAACAGCTCGATGATGGCGGCTTCAAGCGCGGGCGAGGCCAGCCGTGTCAGATAGCGGGCGACGAACGAGGCAGCCTGCCTGAGCAACACGTCGTGCTCGCGGGCGGCGGCGCTGGCCTGTTCCTGGACGAGCCGGGCCCGGGCCTTGGTCGCTTCGGCCTCGATCTCGCGTGCGAGCGCCGCCAGGTCCTGATGCCGCTTCGCGGCGATCTCTTGTGCCAGCTCACGCTCGGCCGATTCGCGTTGCGCCTGAAGGACAGAACGTGCTGCCGCGAGCTGCTGAGCCTGCCTGTCGAGGTCGTTGTGCCGGGTCGTGAATTCAGAATCCTCGCGCACCCTGGCCTGGGTGCGGGCATCGAGTGCGTCCTGCACCGGGCGATACAGGAAGCGCGTCAGAAGCCAGAGAAGCGCGAGGAAATTGACGATCTCGAGGATGAAGGTAGTGGCGTCGAACTGCATCGCGTCCTCACTTCAGCAGGTACTCCAGCAACGGGTTGCGGAACAGGATGATCAGCGCCACCACCAGGCAGTAGATCGCCAGCGACTCGATCATCGCCAGCCCGATGAACAGCGTGCGACTGATCGCCCTCTCCGCCTCCGGCTGGCGCGCGAGCGCGTCCAGAGCCGCCGAGATCGCGCGGCCCATCGCCAGCGCGGGGAAGAACACGCCCAGAGCGATGACCAGGGCGGCGACCACGGTCGAGACAATGCTGAACAAATGCAGGTCGGTCATGTGGATTCCTTCTTGTTCGTGATGGCGGGCCCGGCGGGCGCGCGCGGTGTGGCGGCTTCAGAGGCTTGCGCGGCCTCGAGGCCGCCGCCGATGTAGATCAACGCCAGCATGCCGAAGATGTACGCCTGGACCAGCGCCTCGACCACGTGGAGCAGCAGCAGCGGCACCGGCACCAGAAGCCCCGCGACAAGCAGCAGCAGCAAGGCGGCCATCTCCAGGCTCATGATGTTCCCGAACAGTCGGATCGCGAGCGCCAGCGTGCGCGTGATCTCGCTGACGATGTGGAACGGCAGCAGGATGGGACCCGGCGACAGGTACTGGCGCAGGTAGGCGCGAAGGCCCGCGGCACGGATCCCGTAGGCGTGAACCGCAAAGAACACGAGTACGGCAAGTGCCGCCGTCACCGACAAGTCGCCGGTGGGCGAGGAAAGCCCGGGCACGAGGCCGGCCAGGTTGGCCACGAGAATGAAGAGCCAGAGCGTGGAGATGAAAGGCAGTACGCGCTGTATATGCGCCGGGGGCACCACCTCTGCGACCGCATCGCGCGCCAGCGTGTACAGAACTTCCACCAGGGTGCGCAGCCGGCTGTCGGCCTGGCCAGGACGGGCAATCAGGTGGCGTGCGCCGAGCGCCAGGACCACGAGCAGCAGACTGATCGCCAGCGAGAGCCCGAGCGACTCGCGCAAGACGAACCCATGCCAACGCAGCCAGACAATGCCGCCCGCGCCGTTCATTCGCCGTGTTTCCGGAAGAACAGGACCACGTTCACCACCCCCAGCGCGAGCCCCAGCAGGATCAGGTTGACCGTCCACCGGTAAGAGTAGCCGGCGGACTGTTCGTCGATCCAACGACCGAGATACGCTCCGAATACCAGCGGCACAACCAGAAGCAGTCCGGCCGTGCCACCCGTGACCAGCAGTCCCAGTACGCCGGCCGGGCGCGCCGCACGCCAGCGCCGCACTTGCCGCCCCAACGCGCTGCGCAGGCGCGCATCGTCGCTGCCATCGCCCCTGTCGCCGTCGCTTGCCGAGGAGTTCATCGGCGCTGCTCCGAGAGTTCTTGCAGGCGCCGCTGAAGTGTTTGCTCGATCCATTCGCGGCTCTCGCGCGTACTCAGGCGTAGAGCGCCCGCGGCGGCGAGCAGCGCGTCGAGCTGGCCTTGCAGCGCTTCGGGTTCGGCACCGAGCACGAACCGTCGGCTGACGACGGCAACCTGGGTGCCGCCAGCGTCGCGCGTGCAGTGCAGCATACCGCCTGCGGACGCTGCCCAAGTCCAGTCTCCGCCCTGTCGATAGCGAAACAGGCCCGGTTCGAGCACCGTGAGCAGTGGCGCGTGCCCCGGCTGAAGCCCGAACTGGCCGGTGGCATCGGTCGCGACCAGGCTCGCCACACCCTCGATGCGTAGCGCTGTCACGCCATCGAGCAACGTGAGCGTAAGCACCCCGCTCATGCCGGCATCGCTCCCCGCATGTAGCAGGCCTCCTCGGGCAAGTCGTCGTAGGCGCCGCCGAGGAACCGCTCGCAGTCGTCGAGCACCGTATCCAGCGCCACCGTCACGCCGGGCAGCCCCGTGTGCTCCGCGACGACCTGGAATGGTTGCGTGAGGTAGCGCTGCAAGCGGCGCGCACGCTGCACGATGTGCCGATCCTCCGGCGACAGCTCGTCCACGCCAAGCATCGCGATGACATCTTCCAGCTCCCTGTAACGTGCAAGGTGGCTGCGAACCGCACCTGCGACGGCGTAATGCCTCTGGCCGACGATCTCCACATCAAGCATTCGACTGCTGGAGGCGAGCGGGTCGACAGCGGGATAGATGCCGCGGGATGCCTGCTCGCGAGAGAGAATCAGGACTGAATCGAGGTGGGTCTGGATGGCGGCAATCGATGGGTCACTCATGTCATCCGCCGGCACGTAGACGGCCTGGACCGCGGTGATGGCGCCGTGCCGCGTGGACAGGATGCGCTCCTCCAAGCTGGCGACTTCCGTCAGTAGCGTCGGCTGGTAACCGACGCTGGAGGGCATGCGTCCCAGCAGGCCCGATATTTCGGTGCCGGCCTGCACGAAGCGAAACAGGTTGTCCATCAGGAACAGCACCTCGCCGCCGCCGGCATCGCGCAGCGCCTCTGCGCAGGCCAGCGCTGTGAAGCCGGTGTGGAAACGTACGCCGGGCGTCTCGTCCATCTGCCCGAAAACCATCACGGTGCGCTCCATCACGCCGGCCTCGCGCATCTCGTGCCACAGTTCGTGGCCTTCGCGGATGCGCTCGCCCACGCCCGCGAACACCGAGAGCCCCCGATGCATGCTGCTCACCGCATGCATGAATTCCATCATCAGCACGGTCTTGCCAACTCCGGCACCGCCGAACAGGCCGGTCTTGCCGCCACGGACGAAGGGACACAGCAGGTCGATCACCTTGATGCCGGTGGGCAGAAACTCCCGGCCAGGCACCGTGTCCGTGAGCGAGGGCGGTGACGCCATCACCGGCCGCCGCGGCGCGTCGTCCAGCGCGGCGCCGCCGTCCAGCGGACGACCGAGCACGTCGAGCAGGCGCCCCAAGGTGGCCACGCCGACCGGCACCGAAAGTGGCGAGCGGGTGTCCACCGCCGCCATCCCACGGGCCAGTCCCTCGGTCGATTGAAGAGCAATGGCGCGCACCATATCCTCTGCCACATGCTGCGCCACGACCAGCACGATGGTGCGGCCGTCGAGGCTGACGTCGAGCACGTGCCCAAGCTGCGGCAAGGGCATGCCGCGGATATCCACGACCGGACCATGCACTGCAACGACTCGGTGACGCGGCACTGCAGCGACTGCGGACGGGTCGCCGTGCCGCACATCTCCATCGGTGGCGACTTCGCCAGATGACCGACCGACGGCTCTCATGAGCTCTCCTTGTGGGATGGTCCGCTCAAAGTAGTTGGCCGCCAGCATCGACAAGTGTCAAGGCCGAGGCCGCGCAGACACTGCCGCTTACAGCGCTTGCAAAGCACGGCCGTGGCGAGTGACTGGTGCAGCCCTTGCTGCTGCGCAGTCGAGCGCGGCCAATGTCGCGGGCCACATCGGGCAATCGGACATCTGAACAGCGCAATCAGCGCGCTTGCTGCTGTTGCGCCAGAAGATCGAGCGGCGATACGACGCCCAGCAGCTTGCCCTGCGGCGAGACAACCAGAAGATGGTGCACGTGCGCGTCCCGCATGAGCCGCGCCGCTTCTGCCGCGGTGGTCTCCGGCGAAACGGTCAGCGGCTTGTATGAGCACGCCTGCCACGCCGGGGTGCGGCCCGGCCTGTCCTCGGCCTGCAGGTGTAGCAGGTCCCAGGCGCTGATCACACCGATCAGCGCCGCCGTTGAATCAAGCACGGGCGCCCAGGTGAGGCGACGGGCCACCATTTCCTCGCCGATGTCATCAATGGGGTCGTCTGGTTGAACGGACCAGATGTTCGGCTGGCAGAGTTCGATCACGGGTCTATCGTTCATTGAACCTCCAGTAAGCCGCGCGTGCGGCCCAACTGCGGACTCGATGCCAAGGCCGATATCGCCAGCCCTCTGCGGATGACGACGCTTATGTAGTCGACGCTCGGTAGATGCTGGCGATAGATGCGTCCAGGGCCCGGTTGAACTCCTGCTCGCTCTGCTGCGCGGTGAGCCCTTCGGTCAACGCCCGAGAAAAGCTCGCGATAACGCCATGGTTGCGCGCCAGCAACCTGTTCGCCTCGTCGCGGGAGTAGCCTCCAGAGAGGGCGAACGCGCGCAACACGTTCGGATGCTCGACAAGAGCGGCATAGAAATCGTCGACAGAAGGAATCGTGAGCTTCAGCAGGACTTGTTGCTCCGGCCCGAGTGTGCCGAGGTGGGCGAGGATGGCGGCCTTCAGCAGCCGCTCGGCGCCAGCCTTGTCCGTGGCGTGGATGTCGACTTCCGGTTCCAGGATGGGCATCAGGCCGGCGGCCAGGATCTGCTTGCCGATCGTGAACTGCTGGCTGACAACGTCCTCGATGCCCCTGGCGTCGGCGTGCTTCACGACCGAGCGCATCTTGGTCCCGAATACGCCTTTGCCTTTGGCTCGCGCAAGCAAGGCGTCGAGGTTGGGCATCGCCTTCATCACCTGCACACCGTCCGCCTCGTCCGCCAAACCCTTGTCGACCTTCAGGAAAGGCACGATCTGCTTGACGGACCAGAGGTAGTCGGCGCTTGTGCGTCCCTCGATTTCGCGGTCCATCGTTTGTTCGAACAGGATCACGCCGAGGATGCGATCGCCGTTGAAGGCGGGGCTCGTCATGATCCGGGTGCGCATCGCGTGCATCAGGTCGAACATCTGCGAGTCGCCTGAATAGGCCTCAGGTTTGATGCCGTACAGGCTCAGCGCCTTCGGCGAGCTGCCCCCGCTCTGGTCGAGCGCGGCGATAAAGCCCTTGCCTGACTTGACCTTTTCATACTGCTGAGGATTCATGATAGTTCCCCCGGAACGAGCGAAAAATCACCGGTGCATTTTAGAAGCGACGTCGCCCAGCAAGAAGATCACCGCGCGGCGACCGCGATCGTGGCCGGATCGAAAAGCCGCGGGCAGGTACGTTCGGTGGCACGAAGACTACCGCGACGGTGATGGCAGCACCACCACAGGGCCCGAAGTTTTGGGCACGACGCGCACTTCGGTCTGCCCCGGCGGCAGAACGACCGTCTCCACTTCGTACAGGACGCCACCGCCTTCGATGCTGCCCGTTGCCGTCCCATACCCCAGGACGCGTGCCTCGCAGGCGGCCTTGTCCTCCGCGGTGGGCTGCACGGCACAGCGGGCATGCGCGTTCGGACCGAACTCAGCGCCGGAGTTCGAGAGCCCGCCTCGTTTGCGTTCGACCCGTGCTGCCTGCGCTTCCCGGATGCAAAGGTCGCGGTCTTCAGCCGTCCTTCCCGTCTTGCAGGCCTGCAGCTCGCGCTGGTAGTCGCCGCTCGTGTCCATGTTCGTCGTCGCGCGGGTCAAGGGAGTCGCGCCACCGTCGGCGCCTTCCCTGAATGTGGTGGCGCCGACAGGGAGCGTCGGCGGCGCAATGGGCGTGATCGAGACCTGTGCCGAGCCGACGGAGCCGGCGAGAAGCGCGGCCACGCCGACCACCCGGCTGACCCCGGCTCGATTCAATGTGCTCATCGCGATCTCCTCATCGCTGGCAGGCAGGACGCCGGCAGGCACCCATCGGCTCTCGGCCAGGTCCGCTACCGGCCGCCCTTCTGTCCGTGGGAACCGGTTCCGCCTCGCTTTCCGGCTCGTGAATGCTGCGCCTGCGCGCTTTCCCTGGTCTGGTCGAGCTTCTGCTTAGGTTCCTGCGCCTTGGGATTCGAGGCAGGTTGGCTGGCGCGGCCCTTGTCGCCTTCCGTGGTACGGATCATCGAGAGCACTCCTTTGCCGGCACCAATTCCACGCCAGGGCTGGACCGGCGAGCCCCTGGCGGCTTGCACCCCGCCCGCCGGGGTTCGCGAAGGATGAAACGCTGCGCACCGGAGCCTGTCAAGCACAGCAGACGTCCTGCCGCTATCCTTGGAAGACGCTGTCGGGGGTCGTTATCTGATGGGCGTTGACTTCAAAGCGGCGATCTTCGACATGGACGGGGTGGTCACGCGCACCGCAGACCTGCACGCGGCCGCCTGGAAGGAGTTGTTCGACGACTTCCTGCAGAAGCGCGCAGCGCCCGGCCAGCCGTACCAGCCATTCGATTCGCGCGCCGAATACCTTGCCCACGTCGACGGCAAGCCGCGGTCCGATGGCGTACGCGCCTTTCTGCAAGCTCGCGGCATCACGGCCGGCAATGAGGAACTGGAAGACCTTGCCCAACGCAAGGACGTGCTGTTCGAGCGTCGACTGCACGAGCGAGGCGTTGAGCTCTTTGCTTCGACGGTGGCGCTCATTCAAGCGTTGAGAATAGTCGGCGTCAAGACCGGCGTGGTCACCTCCAGCCGCCACGGCCGCGAGATTCTCCGGACCGCGCGGATCGAAACGCTGTTCGACGCGAAGCTGGACGGAATCGATCTGAGGAAGCTCGCCCTCAAAGGCAAGCCCGACCCCGACATCTATGTCAAAGCGGCGCAGCTGCTCGAGGCGACACCGGGACGCGTGATCGTGTTCGAGGATGCGGTCGCGGGCGTGCGCGCCGGACGGCGCGGCGGCTTCGGCCTGGTTGTCGGTGTCGACCGGGGCGGCAACGCCGGCGCACTGGCGAGCGCGGGGGCCGACCTGGTCGTGCACGACCTCGCCGAGCTCGACGTGGAGCGGCTTGACCACGCGTTCGCAGCGCGCAGGGAGGAGAGGGCCTGGTGCATCGAGGCGGAAGGCTTCGAGGCCGCGCGCGAAAGCCAGATGGAAAGCCTGTTCGCAGTGGGCAACGGATATCTCGGGCTGCGCGGCGCACTCGATGTGCCGCCGCCGGGCGCCCAGCCGGATCTCTTCGTGGCCGGCATCTTCGGGCCCAAGTGCGCCGAGCTGCCGTATTCCGAGATTGAGTTTCTCACCCCCGAGCGCGGGAATGGCCGCCACACGGAACTGGTGCCACTGCCATTCCCGTTGCGGTTGGCCATTTCGATCCAGGGCGAGGCGCTCGGATTCGCGCGCCCCGAAGGCGGTGAATTGCGACGCACACTCGACCTGCGCAGCGGCTCGCTACGGATAGAAGCCACGGTGGAGTCGACAGACGGGCGCAGGACCACTTTCCGCACCCGGCGCTGTGCCTCGCTCGCCGACCCGCACCTGTTGCTCCAGGAGGTGGCCGTGGTCCGTGAGAACCATTGGGCTGATGTCGAGCTTCAGACTTCCCTGGAGGAACCGGACCTGCGCGGGCACCATCCGCACCTGGAGCAGGCAGAGCACCTGCTCACGCCTGACCTCGAGCTCGTGCGATACACGACAAGAGCATCGGGTTTCGAGGTCTGCATCGCGTCTCGCGAGTTACGTGAGCCGCTGAGACTGCGCCGGCTGGTCTGCATCTTCACCAACCGGGACGGGCAGGATCCGCGCGCCGCCGCGCTGCGGCATCTGCAGGAACTCGAGGGAAA
>Ga0306924_10005722_pt1 | contig 12288 bp, 11 predicted proteins | sample sta12Can44000111_FD_203756 | JGI IMG/M metagenome (GOLD analysis project Ga0306924, IMG submission 203756) | Lab enrichment of tropical soil microbial communities from Luquillo Experimental Forest, Puerto Rico - statanox.12C.anox.44.000.111 (v2)... | ecosystem: Environmental > Terrestrial >... | reverse complement strand
CAGAGATAGATAACGGGTGTCGTGAACAGGGTCAGCATCTGGCTGACAAGAAGGCCGCCCACAATCGAGATGCCGAGTGGATGCCGCAATTCCGAGCCCGCGCCCGAGCCGACCATCAATGGCAGCGCGCCCAGCACGGCGGCCATGGTCGTCATCACGATTGGCCTGAACCGAAGCAGGCAGGCCTGGTAAATGGCTTCACGCGGCGCCTTGCCTTCGTTGCGCTCGGCATCGAGGGCGAAGTCGATCATCATGATCGCGTTCTTCTTCACGATGCCGATGAGCAGAATGATGCCGATGATCGCGACGATGGTCAGGTCGTCGCCCGCAATCATCAGCGCAAGCAGCGCGCCGATGCCGGCGGATGGCAGCGTCGACAGGATGGTGATCGGGTGGATGAAACTCTCATAGAGCACGCCGAGCACGATGTAGACGACGACGATCGCGGCGAGGATCAGGAACAGCTGGTTGGACAGCGAGGACTGGAATGCAAGTGCTGCGCCCTGGAAGCTGGTGATCACGCCTAGCGGCTGGCCGATGTCGAGCTGCGCCTGAGTGATTGCGGCAACCGCTTCGCCGAGCGAGGTATTGGGTGCGAGGTTGAAAGAAATGGTCGTCGAAGGGAACTGGCCGAGATGCGAAACCAGCAGGGGCGCAGTCTCTTCGCGCATCTTGGCCATGACGGCGAGTGGAACCGGCGTCGAACCAACCGAGGAGGGCAGATAGATATCCTTAAGCGACTGCAGCGAGTTTTGTAAGCTCGGATCGGCTTCGAGAATCACGCGGTACTGGTTGGAGTTGGTGAAGATCGTAGACACGATACGCTGGCCGTAGGAATCGTAAAGCGCATTGTCGATGGTGGCCGGCGTGATGCCGAACCGCGCTGCTTGCTCGCGGTCAATCTCGATAAAAACGGAGAGGCCTTGCGCCGAAAGGTCGCTCGCCACCTCGTTGAACTGCGGCAGAGTCCGCAGCTTGTCGACCAGCTTCGGCGCCCACTCGGCAAGCTGAGCCGGGTCGGCGTCCTGCAGAATGAACTGGTATTGCGTCTTGCTGACTGTACCCTCGATCGTCAGATCCTGGACCGGCTGCATGTAAAGGGTGATGCCGGCCAGGGATGACGTGGCATTCTTGATCCGCTGCATGATGGTCGAAATGTCCGACTTGCGCTGATCATGCGGCTTGAGGTTGATCAGAATGCGTCCGGTGTTGAGCGTGGTGTTGGTGCCGTCCACGCCGATGAAGGAAGAGAGGCTCTCCACTTCGGGATCCCTCAGGATGACGCTGGCAAGTTGCTGCTGCCGTTCCGCCATCGCGGCGTAGGAAACAGATTGCGGGGCCTCCGAAATCGCCTGGATCACGCCGCTGTCCTGCAGCGGGAAAAATCCCTTGGGGATGGCGATGTAGAGGAAGGCGGTAAGGCCGAAGGTCGCAAGCGCGATCAGGAGCACAAAGGTCTGGCGGTCGAGGACCCAGTTCAGCATATGGCCGTAGATCTCGATGACCTTGTCGAAACCCTGGCGGCTGTAGCGTTGGAAAAAGTTTTCATCCGCGTCGGTTTCTGGTTTCAGTAGCTTGGCGCAGGCCATCGGCACCAGCGTCAGCGATACCACCGCCGAGATCAGGATCGTGACCGACAGCGTGATGGCGAATTCACGGAACAGGCGGCCGACCACGTCGCCCATGAACAGAAGCGGGATCAGCACCGCGATCAGCGATACCGTCAGCGAAATGATAGTGAAGCCGATCTGCTCGGAGCCGCGCAGCGCGGCTTGCAGCGGGCTATCGCCTTCCTCGATGTATCGGGAGATGTTTTCGATCACGACGATGGCATCGTCAACCACGAAGCCGGTGGCGATTGTCAGCGCCATCAAGGAAAGATTGTTGAGGCTGAAACCGAACAGATACATCGCCCCCAGTGTGCCGACCAGCGAGAGCGGCACGGAGAGGCTCGGGATCAAGGTGGCGCGACCGCTGCGCAGGAATACAAAGATCACCAGTACCACCAGGATGACGGCGAGCGACAATTCATACTCCACGTCGCGCACCGAGGCACGGATCGTGACGGTGCGGTCGGTCAGAACGGCAAGATCGATCGCGGCCGGCAGGGTCGCTTGCAACTGCGGTAACAGCGCCTTGATGCCGTCGACGACCGAAATGACGTTGGCGCCGGGTTGACGCTGGATGTTGAGGATGACAGCAGGCGTTTCGTTCATCCAGGCGCCGAGCTTGTCGTTCTGGGCACCATCGACGACGTCGCCGACATCGCTCAGGCGTACCGGCGAGCCGTTCTTGTAGGCGACGACCAGGGACTTGTAGTCGGCCGCGTTACGGATCTGGTCGTTGGCTTTGACGGTGTAGGAACGCATCGAGCCGTCGAAATTGCCTTTCGGCGTGTTGACATTGGCGTTGGCAAGGGTGGTGCGCAGGTCGTCGATGTTCAGCCCATATGCCGCGAGCTTGCGGATGTCGGCGCGAACGCGGACCGCCGGCCGCTGCCCGCCGGAAATGCTGACCAGGCCAACGCCGGGAAGCTGGGAGATTTTCTGCGCAAGGCGTGTATCGACGAAGTCCTCAACCTGCGTCAGCGGCATGGTCTTGGACGTCAGTCCGAGGGTGAGGATCGGCGCGTCGGCAGGGTTCACCTTGGCATAGATCGGCGGCGCCGGAAGGTCGGAAGGCAACAGATTGCCGGCGGCATTTATCGCGGCCTGAACTTCCTGCTCGGCGACATCGAGCGAGATACTCAGTCCGAACTGAAGCGTTATGACGGATGAACCGGCTGAACTCACCGAGCTCATCTGGTTCAGGTTCGGCATCTGGCCGAATTGCACCTCGAGCGGGGCTGTGACCGACGACGTCATCACGTCGGGACTTGCGCCCGGATAGAACGTTTGCACCTGGATCGTCGGGTAGTCGACCTCAGGAAGGGCTGCGACGGGAAGGAAGCGGAATGCCAGGATGCCGGACAGCATGATGGCGATCATGAGCAAGGTGGTTGCCACGGGCCGCAGGATAAACGGCTGTGACGGGTTCATGGCTGCTGTCCGCCTTGCGGGCGCTTCTTGCCGTCCGACTTATCCGGACCTCCGCGGCCCGCCTTGTCGTCCCCGTTACCTGCCGGCTTGGCCCCGCCGGCATCGGCTTCGGAACGTAAGACGATCTTGGCTCCGTCCCGCAGCTTGTCGGCGCCGTCGATGACGACGCGATCGCCCGGCTGCAGGCCAGACAGCACTTCAACGCGATCGCCATCGGTCACGCCGAGTTTGACCGGGCGGACCGACACCGCGTTGTCGGTGTTCACGAGATAGACAAATGTTCCGGGCACGCCGCGTTGAACGCCGGCGGTCGACATCGTCACCACGTCCTTGTGGGTATCGACCAGCAGGCGCACATTCACGAATTGGTTCGGAAAAAGCAGTTTGCTGTCGTTTGGAAACAAGGCCCGCAGCTTGATCGTGCCGGTCGTAGGGTCGATCTGGCTGTCGAAGGTTTGCAAGGTACCGTCGGCGATCTTGTTGATGCCGCCACGATCGTAGGCTGTAGCCGGCAAGGTCGCGCCCTCCCGCAGGCGGCTTGCGATGGCCCGCAGATTGTCCTCGGGTACGGTGAACAACACGCTGATCGGCTGAATCTGCGTAATTACCACGAGACCGCTAGCATCGCCCGGCGTTACGTAATTGCCCTGGTCGACCAGGCGCAGGCCCACCCGACCGTCGAGCGGGGAGAGGATACGGCAATAGTTCAGGTTCACCTCGGCTGCCTTGACCGCGGCACGATCGGCTTCCACGAGCCCCTGATCCTGCGCAACGAGCGCGATCTGGGTATCGAGTGTCTGATGCGGTACGGCGTTTTGCGCTGCTAATCCCTGGTAGCGCGTGAGGTCGACCTGCGCTCCCTTCAGAAGTGCTTCGTCGCGTGCGAGCTGGCCGCGTTGTTGGGCGAGCGCGGCTTCATACGGCCGCGGATCGATTTCCGCGAGCAGGTCGCCTTTCCTGACCTCATCACCTTCCTTGAAAACGACCTTGATCAGATAGCCGCTGATCTGGGTGCGGATGGTCACGGTGGCGAGCGATGTCACCGTTCCCAGGGCGTTGAGGTTGATTCCGATGTCACCCTTGCCAACCGTCTCCGGAACGATCGACATCGGCGCGCTGCCTGAGCGGCCGCCACCGGGGGATTGTTGGGGGGCGCTCTGGTGCTGGGCCCACCAGACGACGCCCGCAACCGCCAGGATCACCAGAAGGAAGGAAAGCAGGAAACCTCCGCGCGAGCGTGGGGAACTGGTCCGCGCCGGCTCCAGCGAGGGAATTTCCATCGGCGGCTTTAACGGTTTGTCCATGTACCCATCGTCTGGTCGGCTGAGAGGCGAAAACTGCGTCGCAGCAGCTTACCGCTTCCGATACCGTCGGAACATTCCCGTGGACAGTATTTTGACCGTTTTGGTCGGTTGCTGTGCATTAATATTCTGAAAGAATCCCCTTTCTTTGACGGTCATCTCAGGCGCGCGGCGGGTGAACCACCATGCGCGGAGCAATCTTCGCGGTTGAGTGCTGGCCTTGACGAAGCGTATAGCCAGCTGATGACGAGCGTCCCGGAAGTCGGCGATATGGCGGGGGCCACCGCGGATTGTCCGCGGTGCCTCAAACCGAAACCGCTCTGCATCTGCGACAGCGTCACTCCGATCGACAGCCGGATTTCGCTGTTGATCCTGCAGCATCCGCAGGAACAGGACAGGGCGCTGGGCACGGCTCGGCTGGCAGCGCTGCATTTTCGAAATGCGGTGGTGAAAATCGGCTTATCCTGGCCAAGCCTTTCGAAAGCGCTGGGGCGTCCGGTTGGCGATCCCTCACGCTGGGCGGTGCTCTATCTCGGTTCGGCCAGCGTTGCCGATCTCGAAACTGATGCCGACATTGTCGCTATCAACCGCAGGGGTGAATTGGCCGACAACCAGCGCGCCATCCTGCAGCGCATCGAGGGTATCGTGCTGCTTGACGGAACCTGGAGTCAGGCCAAGGCGCTGTGGTGGCGAAATCCCTGGATGTTGAAATGCCAGCGCGTGATTCTTGGGCGCCTCGCCCCCTCGCGATACGGTCGACTGCGCCGCGAGCCGCGCCGCGACGGGCTCTCGACGATCGAGGCCGCAGGCATGCTAATCGCGCACCTGGAACAGCGTCCGGATATCGGGGCAACCTTGAATCGCAGTTTCGAGCGGATGCTCACGCGTTATGGCGAGGTCCAGGAAACCATGCCGGAACTCGCGCCACGGCCAAAGCCGCGCCGCAAGCGGGGTTTTCAGCGCCGCAAACAGGCGTGAGGCGAACGTCAGTTTTGGCGCGTCGCTTCATCGGCAAAGCCGGTGAGCACCTGGTCCAGCGCGTTGGCGCCTGCTGTGGGTATCGAGAGTCCGTGGCGAGGATAGATTTGCGTCGCCAGGTAGTCAGCCGAGTTGTAGGTCAGCCAAATCTTGTCTTGATCGTCCTGCCAGACAATTGCTTTCATCGGCAGGTCGATTGCAAGCGTCGGTGCCTTCTGCATCGCGGGGGTACCGAGCTTCGGGTTGCCAAACACGATGACGGTTCGCGGCTTCAATGCGAGCCCGATCCCGGTTGCCGCGGCGGCGTGATCGAGTTCGGTGAATACGACCCAGCCGTCGGCACCTCTGGCTTTCACCGCGCGCTCAAACCGCGCGACCGTGTCCGGCACGGAATTGTTGCTCGCCTTTGAGATCAGCCCCGGCTCGGCTGCGTGAAGCGCGTGCGCAAGCGCGATCGAGATTGCCGCAAGCGCCAAAGCGCGGAGGATCAAGGCGCGGGCGAGGGCCATGTGCTTCTCCTTCTCCCTCTCCAAGAGATGAAACCGGAGGGCGAGGCAAACTGTTCAACCTGTGGGTGATGGCGGAAGGTGCCACATCAAAGAGCAGGAGACAAGGCAACCACCGGCTCGGGGCATTGGGTCGCCGTTGGACTTGGCGGTGAGGGTGGTTGCCTAAGCCGTTGATCCCCTATATTGATCTGGCCGCCTTGGGGCCACGTGGCGGAGTGGTTACGCAGCGGTCTGCAAAACCGTTTACACCAGTTCAATTCTGGTCGTGGCCTCCAATCTAACTGGCTGATTTTCCATAAAAACTTTATTCACTTTTCGGGCACCAGCCGATCGTGAGCCGGGACAGAATGATCGTGGCCGTGCTGACTGTGGTGGGTGCCCATGGGGTGTTGCTGCTGCCAAAGGGTGTTGCGCTTATGCACAACAAAACCCCTGCTGAAGCCGGTCTGGTGAGCGCCACAGCAGGGGCTGGCGGATAAGGGCGCGGGGACTGGGGTTGGGGCGCTGCGCCCGAATGATCCACCGAACTCCATCCAAGTGCCGTCCTTGGGTTCCAGCAAGTCAACTCATGGCACCTTGCTTCAAATCAGCGCGACTGACTGCACCTATCCCTTATCCTGCACCACTGACCTTTTTGCACTTCATGACCGCCAGCTCCACTCCAGACGCTGGATTGGCCAATTTCGCGCTCGTTACCTCAAGGGCGCTAAACAGTAGATCGTCGAAGTTCAGGATGTAGAGGAATAGGCCGCCCTTTCCATTGCTCTCGCGCCACCCCACAATTGAATGCTTGTTGTAGAAATCTTGCCTCATATCTTCGATGCGTACCTCATGCTCCTTCCGGAGGGCGGGCAAGGTAGGGTGCTCAATAACCTTCAGCACGGCCTGATCGACGACTTGCAGCCTATACCGCAACATGGGTGCTCCGGCGTTATCGTCGCCGGCGGCGACAAACAAGTGATCGCGGAAATTATCTTTGTCGCGCCAATATGGAGACTCTGGAAAGGCCGTGATCGTAATAAACGAATGATAGCAGTCAAGGACCAGGTCTGGCAGCGACAGGGGCCGAGTAGATTGAGCCGTTGCCGACGTAATCATTGCAAAGCTGACAATTAGACAGAGCTTCACCGATGTCATGGGCCGAACCTCGACAAAGTTGGTGTGCTGAGCTTAGCACCAGCACGCGCCTTGTCCCCGGTTTAATCGCCTTCAGCATGGCGATGCGAGCGCTACCGAGACATCCTTGCCAAAGCTTTCTGGAAATTGCGTCTTTCCATGCCAATCGCTAGAAAAACCTCCAGTGGCCGTAGCGATGACCATAGCGAACGTGCGCGCCGTACCCTCGAGGCAGGCTGCATCTATTAGCGTCCCCATCCTCGCAGTAGGGATAATATCCGCCCCTCCAGAATCTGGCCTCTGCAGGGCTCAAAGATACAATTGCTGGGAGAACCAGTGCACCTATTAGAACAAAGGCTGTCTTTCTCACGATACGATCTCCTCTCGCTGGGCTCCTGCCTCAACGCCGTTCATGCAACGCCGCTCATGCGGGAAGGTTTAATGTGTTGCACCGGTCATCTGAACGAATCCAAAACTCGTTCCATCGCGGGATGCTTGCGGTTCTTGACCTTGATCCGGTGCTTTTGCGGCATCTTATCCAGAGACCGCCTTTTGCCTGCGCAGGTGCGCCAGTTCCCAGCGCATGGCAAAGCGGAAGCCGCTAGCGGTGGTGGTTGCTGCCAGCCGGGACACCCAAAGGCGTTGGGCTAGTGAGCGGCCAAAGAAATCTCCGCGCGTTCATCCATCTTGCTAACACTGCACATCATCTGAAGTGCGGAGCCGGGCGATCGGAAAGAGGCTTCTCGGAGTCGTGCATTCTCCACGCAATTTCTGGCCTCCAGCGCTATGAGTACAGACCCAACCTTAGTCAGTATTGTGCCCGAGCGGCCCACGAACTCGAACCATTTCTGCCCGGGTGATGGTGGGCTCAGATAATGCAGGGTCATCCCCAGCGTCCCATTGCAGAGAAGATAGGCGCCATAGTCGTCATCCGCTTCCGTACGTGCGCTCAGGGGGATGGAATTGGTGAGAGTTCGCTGACCTGCGTCCAAACCCATGTCGCGAGCGATCTCCAGTGCTTTGGACTCGCACTCGCTTGCCCGGATTGGGCCGACCCATGACACGGTTAGCAGAAGTGCAATCCAAAGGCCGCGCATGGCGATTGGCCTTATGAGGCATTTATTTGGTTTTTCGCCTTCTCCCCACGCTTGGTGGGGCGGCCTCAATGCATCATCAGCACATAGGTGGCCGCCACCACCAGCAAGGCGAGCCACGCAAGGGAAATGCGCAGCAGCCAAGTATTGAGCATCATAACTCCATAACAAACACGAACGGGCGCGCCCGCGCTAGCTGTCCCAAGGGACATGTGGACTCGAGAACCAGGGCGCGGGCTTTCGGGTCGGCGCCTTTTTTTGGCATCAAATGACGCGCGGACGGCACCATTTGATTCAGGTCAAGGCTCAAGCGGGATTGTGGAAGTGCAATGCCAATCCGCTTGATCCAGTCGGCCACTTAGGGAGGACGATAATGGCAATCCAAATCGTGATGGACCACACCGGCGACAGTCGCCATCCTTTCAACCCAAATGACGCACTAGCACTGGCAAAGGCGGAAATGCGATTTCGGGAGCTAACGCGCCATGGCTTTACCGCTGCCGTCCGCACCGCTTCAGGCGAAGTTTCCCAGGTTAGGTCGTTCGATCCGACAGCTGAAGAAACTCTATTTTTTCCCCACCTCGTTGGCGGTTGAGGCATGTTCCTCGTTCGCCGATCCAGGTCGGAGGCAGTACGCAAGCTGTACGGGAACTTCTTTGCCGAAAATACCAAGGAAGCTCGCGGCAGGCGGCTTCTGCGAGAATGGCTCTCGCCAGATCAACGAGCCCAGTTTGATGATAAGGACTATTTTGAAGTCGTCGGTTGCGACAGCCGGAGACGATATCGGATATATAACCGCATGACTCACCGGGACGTGACGAATGTTTATGAGCTTGACGACGCAGGCCGACCCAAAGTGGGCTGGTGTTTCCTGCCGAACGCCCGGCTAGTAGCGGGTGATATCATGCTTGCTCAAAAGATTGCCCTGGAAACGAACGAGCACAACGCGCTAGCGGTAGCCAACGGATTTCCGCCGCGACCTGACACAATTCGGGATATGATAATTTCAGTTGGGTGAGTAGGCTTGGCAAAGTAGGACAGGCCACAGACAACAGGCCCGGGCTCATTGGGCTAGCGCTTGCGCAACTGCCCTGCGCAGGTATCCCCAATGATTGCGCCGGGCATGGCTGACATGAAGCCGCAAGGGGTTGGGCCCAGGGGCGTCTACGAATGTCCACTACTTGGGGTAACGCCCATTGTTTGGGTATCATTTAGGGCTGCATATACACCAGCCAGCCGATCAAGGCGCAAAGCAACGTGACTGCCAGGAGCAAGAGGGCTCGGGCAAAAACAATACGTGTGCTAAGCGGCCGGCCGCGAAAACGTCTCATCAAAGTCGCTCAAGGAAAGCTATTCAAACGCAGTCCATCGTGAACAGCTATCGACATACAAGAGCAAGAAGATGGGAACAGCGTCCTCCGAGAACAGACAACAAGCAGGACCATTTTCGCTCTCCGGTTTGGCGAGAAGGCATGAATGCCAACTGTGACGACCACAGCCAGCAAAATCGCAATCAGCGCCAACCTCATTTCTTCGCCCTCAGCCCAATCTCGACAAGGCGGCGGATGGCCTAAGCATGCCCCATGATTGCGCCGATCATGGCTGACGTGAAGCCGCTAGACGGGCGGCGAACAAAAAGTCGCCCCACGGGCGTTCGGAAGAAAATTTGACCCTAGCGGGATTTCCACTGGTATTGCCATAGCGACGAAAGGTCCCCGTCCTTGCATGCGCAAGTTCCAACACCTTGGGCCTCTCGTAAGTTATAATGCGGCACAGCCAAAGTGAGCTTCTGGTGAAGGTAGAAACCAAAGATGCCTTCCTTTGACATCGCAGTAATCGTTCTTGCCGGGATCGCTTTGTTTGCGGCCTTTGTAAACGGTGCCCTTGGCTACGGTTTTTCGTCGCTCACCGTTCCTATCGCACTCGTTTTTTATACTAATCGCATCCTGAATCCCGCCGTCGTTGTGATCGAAGTCTTCGTTAACTTCTACGTTCTGTTGATCAATCTGAGCGGCGTGCCGGCCGTGTGGAAACGGGTATTACCCATCCTGATTGGGTTGCTGCCCGGCATCGCAGTCGGAGCATTCGCTCTTACTTCGCTTCAACCCGACTGGATCAAATTCGCCACCTACACGGTTGTTCTGCCCCTTATCCTGCTCCAGGCAGCCGGTTGGCGGAGGCCAATCCAGTCAAGATGGCTGGTCGGTTTGCCTTTTGGAACGGCGCTCGGGGTCCTGTACTCGGTGACGACCATCTCGGGCCCCCCTTTAGCGATGCTGTTCAACAATCAAGGCTTGGTCAAAGATGAGTTCCGGGCCGGTCTGGCCCTGGTTCGTGTGGTTGAGTCGAGTGTGACCGCCATCGTGTATTACCAGCTTGGCTTCTTCATCACCGAAAGCATGAACCTTTTATCGGTGTTTATTCCCTGCGTTGCGGTCGGCATACCGCTCGGCGCCTATCTCATTCGACGGCTGGATGCCGAGACGTTTCGGCGGATATGCATGAGCTTTGACGGGTGGGTCGTGGGATTCGGTCTCTCTCGGGTGTTGATCGAACTGAACTTGATGGAAAGCCCGTGGGCCTACAGCGTGATGGTGGTCACGATCTTGATAGACGCCTATTTGTTGTACATCTTTTTCACAGCTCGCTCGACGCGTGTGAGAGCTGCTGACACTTTGGCGATCCAAGGTAGGCCATATAGCAACATTCCATCGTATGTGACAGATCCCCGCGACCTGTTCGGTCCCCTTAACATCTTCCTTGGCTACGTCATTGCCATCGCCGCTATTGCCATCCTGGCTTACGCTGTTTCTCCTGCAATCCACGGCTACATCGCGGCTCTGTATTAAGACGCTGCTCGCGATCTTCATTCCGCGCGCTGATTGCCGGGACCGCAGCATGTTGTCCGCTCGCTAAAGTAGGCGGGCCGAGGTAGGAGACAGGTCGACCCGGAACGCACGGCAGTCTTTCTATCGATCCGGCATCCAAAATTTTATTTTTTTACGCCACCTCGACCTTCTGTGCCGGTTCGATGGCGAGCTGCCTTAGCGCGCTTCGCCACATCAGGCGGGGCTGATGCACGAGCAACGGCTTCGCGATGTCAGTCGCGCTCAAACGCTGCGGGCAAGGAGTTCGGTACAAAATAAGGCCTCGAGGCGCTGAAGTTGCATCGAGGCCAAAGTACGTCACTCACCGGGTCAATCACAGATGCGGCGGCGAATCTCCACAACCTCACCGAACCGGTTGACCCGGTGCTCGATGATGGTTCGGCAGCCACCGTAGTACTCGTCACCGTAGTGACGGTAGTATGGACGATCTCGACCGACGTAAACGCCGCCAGGACCAACGCCGAACTCCACGGCGTTTGCTGTTGTTATCGCTCCCGCAGTCAATGCGAGCAGCGCGGCGAGCGCGAGGACAATTCGCTTCATTGTTACCTCCTCTTAGAAGTGACAGAGCTGGAGCCAACGATTGGAGCGAGCATTGGTTCGCTGACACAACGCAGAAAGCTGCCGTTCCATTGTGAATGCTCGTTCACAGAGGAACACGGCAAAACAAAAAGAGTCAGGAACTTCCGGGCGCGAGGCTACTTACCTTTCGCTAAGTCCTGCGGCGGATAAAGGAGGAGAGCCGATGAAACGCCCATTGATAGTACTTGCCGCGATCTGTGTTGTATCCATGAGCTTGCCCGCTTCTGCCATGCCAATCGCTCGTCTGGCAGCGCCCGACGTGACCGAATCCGGCGTCGTGCCCGTACACTATGGCCATCACTATGGTTGGTACCATGGTCGAGGCCATCATTATGGTTGGTACCATAGTCGAGGACATCACTATGGCTGGTGGCGGGGCCGACATCACGGATGGAGTTGAGCGCGAGTGCATTCCCGACGAATGTGAAACATCCGTGAGGCTCGCAAAATAATTGAGGAGTACGCAAACTCCCTTCGAGAACTCATCAAAGACATGCGCCAGCGTTTCAGTTAGAGGCCGCCCTGGCGGCCTCTTTTGTTTCGCGGACGCGCGTTCGATGGGGAATTCCTAGCCGTCACTAAATCTGCCGGTTCATCGCCGGATGCTTCCGGTTCTTCACCTTAACCCAATACTTCGACCTGCCGCCCCTGATATGGCCGGTTGCGGCGCTTCGACACCAGTCCCTCCAGTCCCATGCCGCAGACGGCACGAAATAGGTCAGGCCCGATACGGAACGGCGGAGCAAAGCCGATGCGTTTGTGTTGGCCATTGGCCGCTGATA
>Ga0306924_10005716_pt1 | contig 12294 bp, 9 predicted proteins | sample sta12Can44000111_FD_203756 | JGI IMG/M metagenome (GOLD analysis project Ga0306924, IMG submission 203756) | Lab enrichment of tropical soil microbial communities from Luquillo Experimental Forest, Puerto Rico - statanox.12C.anox.44.000.111 (v2)... | ecosystem: Environmental > Terrestrial > Soil... | reverse complement strand
CGCCGTGACCCCGATGGCAGTGAAATCGCGCGGCAGCTCGACCGGAAGATTGGGCGCCTTGCCGGGTATTGTCAGAAAGACCGACAAGGCCGGCGCATAGATTGTGTAGCCATCCGGTGTTGCCTCGGCTGCAGCGGTAGCCGAAATCGCTCCACCAGCACCAGGCCGGTTATCGATCACGACCTGCTGACCCCATTTCCTGCTCAGACCTTCGGCGATGATCCGAAGGTTGGTGTCTATCGCGCCCCCCGGGGCAGCATCCGAAATAAACCGTACCGACTTGTCCGGATAGTTCGCTGGTTGAGCCGACGCATCACCAGCCAGCACGATCGCTGGCAACAGCAGGCATAAGTTCTTCAGGCGTCTCGAACGCAGTGTAGCTCGCGAACTCATGATGTTGCCCTGCAATGTGCGAATAACGGCGCGTTGCATGCACGCAGCGCAGCCTTTGTCCGGTGAATGCTCGGAGCGCCGGAAAAAAGCACCGACGCCAGCGCAGGATTACAGCGTCTGCCGATGGCACGCGCGCTGCCCATTCTCCCCCACGCGGAGACCTCGGCCTGTCCCGTGATCGGGCAGCTTGCGAACAGACTAGACGATCTGCTTAGAAAATGCGCTTGGACCTTTTGCCACTGTGGCATCGCGGGCGAATCTGGACCCCCGTCCCGAGAAGCTAGACATCGCGGGCCAAAGTCAGCACAGCGGCATGTCCGTAGCTGGCGGAAGCTGACATAAGCCCGAAAAAGGCTAATTCTCGTTTTGACCCAAAGCGGTCCAAGCCCGGATTGACATCCCGCATCGCAGCAAGCCCCTAACCTGACCCTCGCCAATCCGTTATGCTGCCGCCCTAGCCAAGGGCAGCAGATGAAATCGGGCCAACTACGACGGCGCAAGTTCATAACGCTTATCGGCGGAGCGGCAGCATGGCCGCTCGCGGCACGCGCGCAGCAGCTCGGTCCAATGCGGCGGATCGGCGCTCTCATGCCCACACGCGAAGGTGACCCGATCATACGGACGCGCGTCGCGGCATTCCGGCAGGCGCTCGTGGAGTTCGGCTGGAGCGAGGGGCGTAGCGTCTCGATCGAGTGGCGCTGGACCGGTGGCGATATCGAGCGCGTGCGCGAATATGCGGCGGAGCTGGTGCGGCTTGCCCCCGATGTCGTTCTGTCCGCCGGGACGCCGAATCTTGCAGCCCTCAAGCAGGCGACCATCTCGATCCCGATCGTGTTCGTGGTGGTCAACGACCCGGTGGCTCAGGGCTTCATCGCCAGCATGGCCCATCCAGGCGGCAATATCACCGGCTTTTCCTTCCTCGAATATTCAATGGTGGGAAAGTCTCTCAACATGCTCAAAGAGATTGCGCCCGCCATCGATCGGGTCGCGATCACGTTCAATCCGGAGACCTACCCCTACTACCAAATCCACCTTCGCTCGTTTGAAGCGGTCGCAATAAGGTTGGGGCTGGAGCTGCCGGCAGTTCCGGTCCGCAGCCCGGCTGAAATCGACGACGCGATCGCAAAGCTGGGGCAGCGGCCCGGCGGCGGGCTGCTGGTGACGCCCGGCCCATTCCTGGTTGTCCATCGCGGCGCCGCCATCCGAGCGGCCGCACAGCATCGCGTTCCCGCAAGTTACTCATGGCGACAACACGTGCAGGAGGGCGGCTTGATGTCGTACGGAGCCGACACGGTCGACATATTCCGTCGCTCGGCCGGGTATGTGGATCGCATCCTCAAAGGAGCGAAGCCCGCCGATTTGCCGGCGCAGGCACCGGTCAAGTACGAACTCGCAATCAACCTTCGGACTGCGAAGGCACTCGGCCTCGATGTGCCCCCGACATTGCTGGCGACCGCCGACGAGGCGATTGAATAGTTGCTGCGGTGCATTCGGTCGCAATTGGCACCAAGTGTGAGAACTGATGGAAACGACGCCATGCGCACGATGCGATTGAAATCATTTGGATTGGCGATGATGGCTGCCATAATGTCCGGCGTTGGGCCGGCAGCCGCGCGGGACAAAGTCAAAGTCGGCGTGTTTCCGACTGCTTCATCGGTTCCGTATTTCGCCGCCCTCGAACGCGGATATTTCAAGGAACAGAATATTGAGCCGGAGACGATGCGGCTTATCGGCGGACCGGCCAACATCGCCGCGATGATCAGCGATCAGATCGAGGCCGCTATCGTACTCGTCACCATCGAGGCAATGAATGCCAATCTCAAGAAGCCCGGTGTTGCCATGTATATCGGCGTGCACAGCCAGAACAAAAGCTACCAGATGGAGCAGTTCGTTGTTCGCAAGGACTACGCGGCGAATTCCATCAAGGACCTCAGGGGAGCGCGGATCATGTCGGCACCGGGGCCAGCCAATGTCGTTGCCGCGAAAGCGGTGCTCGCGAAAGTGGGACTCAAGGAAGGCGACTACACCATCGATCAGCTCGACATGAGCCAACATGTCAATGTCATGGTTTCCGGTGCCTTCGATGCGGGCTACACGCTCGAGCCGCAGGCCTCGACCATGCGAAAGCTCGGCGTCGCTCGCACCCTCGAGTCCGGTGTTATCGCGAAATACATTCTGGGCGACGAGAATGGCGACGCATTCGCAGCCGGTTGCGCTGTCACGACCGCCTTCATCAAAAGCCGTCCCGATGTCGCGAGACGCTTTGCCGCTGTCTGGAAAAAAGCCATCCACTTCGTGAACGACAATCCGCAGGAAGCACGCAAATACCTCGTCAAGAACACGCTCACTCCCGAGGACGTGGTCGATACGGTGCCCATGGTGCGTTACTATGCGGCCGACGAGTTGACCGCGAGGCATAAGACCGAGTTTCAGCAATTCATCGACTTCTTCACAGCGGCGGGCACGCTTCCGGAGGAAGTGGACGTCACGAAATACCTGCTGGTGTATTAGATTGTTAAATATGCTGTGATCCGATATTGGCTGGCAGCGACCCAAATGCAGCTCGATTATCTGAGACGCCGCAAGTTCATCACGCTTATCGGCGGCGCCAGCGCGTGGCCGATCGTGGCGCGCGCGCAGCAGCCGGAGCGCATGCGGCTGATCGGTGCGCTGATGGGCTATGCAGAGAGCGATCCGGCTGGGCAGTCTGTGGTTGCGGTGTTACGGAGTGCTCTCACGAAGCTAGGGTGGACGGAAGGCAGTAATCTCCGGATCGAACTTCGCTGGGGCGGTGGCGATCCGGATATGTTGAGGACGTTTGCAAAAGAGCTGGTCGATTTGCGGCCCGACGCGCTCCTCGGTGGGAGCACTGCCGTTACTGGCGCCCTTGCCCGCGAGACGCGGACAATTCCGATCGTATTCGGATTCGTAGCCGATCCGATCGGCAGCGGCTTCGCAGCCAGCCTCGCACACCCAGGCGGCAACATCACCGGCTTCACGGCAGTCGATCCCGCAATGGGCGGCAAATGGTTGGGACTATTGAAGGAGATCGCGCCGAGCACCGTGCGCGCGGCACTCCTGTTCAACCCGTCAACAGCCGTCCCAATCCAAGTATTCATGCCCTCCATTCAGGCCGCCGCGCCATCCCTTGCCGTGCAGCCGAGTGCGGCTCCGGTTCACGCGAAGGATGAGATCGAAGACGTGATCGCCGCACAAGCGCGCAATCCGGGTGGCGGCCTCATCGTGATGCCGGACTCATTCAACACGAATAATCGTGAACTAATTGTTGCGCTGGCGGCCCGCTACGGCGTGCCGGCAAGCTATGCCCAGAACATTTTTGCGCAATCAGGCGGCCTGATCGCTTATGGTTCTGTTTTCCCCCAATCGTACGTCCAGGCCGCAGGGTACATCGACCGCATCCTCAAAGGCGCGAATCGCCACAGATGCCGGCGATCCCGGTCGGAGGCGACACAGTATCCGGTAGAATGGAAATACGTGAGTTCACCACCAAAAGTATTTCGGTCAGATTGACTGCCTAAAACATATTCGCGTGCCATGCGAATATGAGTCTCGAGGATACTCCTGATTACAGCCTCTAACTTGCTGACCAGCGGTGATTGCGAATTTACCGTCCGCAACAACCTCCGCGAATCACAGACGTCGACCCTGTCTCCGAACATACAGGTTGGTGCTTCGGTATCCAGTATCGCAAGAAATTCGACCGATTCTCCCATAGCCTGCAGCTGCAAGGCCATCTCAAACACAACGAGCCCGCCGAAGCCGTGGCCTAGCAGGCGATAGGGTCCGTGCGGCTGCACCGTTTTGACTTCGTTGATGTAATACGCTGCAATTTGCGGGATAGTGGCGCATTCGGTGCCAGTCCAGTCCATTCCCGGCGGTTGCAGCCAGTAGCATGGCTGATCGGGGCCAAGGGAGCGCAGGATGGGCAATAGCGCCAAGGCATGGCCGCCGGCGTTATAAACTGCAAATAGCGGACGGCGCGTACCGGCGGTGTGGATGCGGATCACGCTGCCGATCGCGCCAAGCGTCATCGTTTCAAGGCGACATGCGAGTTGGCTGACGGTTGGTGCTTCTGCCAGCACTGTAAGCGGTGCTGTCTGCTGAAACTCCTTCTCGATGCGAAGCATGAGGTCTAAGGCGGACACGGAGTCGCCGCCGCAAAGAAAAAAATCGTCATCATAACCAATATCGTGGCGATTAAGCACTTTGCGCCACAACTCCAGTAACAGTTCTTCAGTCTTCGTGCGCACCCCTTCGGAGCGTGGTGTCAGAGTGGTGAGCCGGCGTGCTGTCTCCCGCTGGTCATGTCGGCGCAGCTCTTCGCGATCGATTTTTAGGTTCGCCAGCCGTGGCAGACTGTCCATTACGACAATCTTCCCCGGGATCATGTAGCCGGGAAGACGGGGCTTCAGGACCGCAGCCACTTTGTGCGGCGTCAAATCATCGAAGCCCCGTTTAGGTTCTACATAGGCTGCCAGCGAACGCGGCTCACCGGCCTCGTTCCGGCGCACCACGACGGCAGCCTCATTGACCTCCTGCAGAACCGCCAAGGCCGCTTCCACCTCAGCCAGCTCGATGCGATGACCGTGCAGCTTGATCTGCTGATCATATCGCCCAATTAGCTCGATAAGTCCGTCCGGCCGGCGACGGCCGTAATCTCCGGTATTGAAGACGCGTTTACTGGGATCGCCGGGATCCTTCGGGAAGGCGCGCACCTGAAGTCTCGCTCCCTCCCAGTATCCAAGTGCTATGTAGCGGCTCGATATGACCATCTCGCCAATTTCGCCGTCGGCAACGGGATTGCCGTCGTTATCAACGATTTGTACCTCCCGATTGTGCAACGGGCTCCCCACCGGCGGCACCGTTGTCGTCGATCGCAATACTTCATCAACGCGCCAGTAAAGAATTGGTCCGCACTCCGTGCTTGCCAATTCAATCGCCAAATGCACGTCGCGCGAAAATCCGCGCCTTGCGATGGCCACGTCGCTCCATTGAACGCGTTCACCACCAAGGCTAACGATCCGCAGACTGTCGAGGCAATCGCCGCGACGCAAGCCCTCGACCAAGCGGCGCATCAGGGTTGGAACCGACCTGAAGTATGTGATGCCTCGCAAACGTATTTGCTCCAGCAGAGTGGCGATCCCGATCTCGCGCGTTTCGAGCATATGGAGTGAAGCGCCATTAAGGAGCGCGTAGAAGAGCATGCGAGAAATACTCGCACTCGGGGAAATCAGCAGTAGCATGCGATCGACCCAAGAAATCTGAGCCGCATTGGTATGAACCAGGACACACTGCAGCAGGCTGCGATGGTTCCAAGCGACGCCTTTAGGCCGTCCGCTGGATCCGGACGTATAGTAGATGGCGGCAACATCGTCTGGGCTAATCCGCGTTACGTCAGGTATTTCCGCGTGCTTGGGCAGGTCGTCGATGTCAATGAGGGGGAGTTCACGCGGAAGCCACTGGCGGGCCTCTCTAAGCAAAGGGTCGCTGGAAATGATTGCGCAGGCGGCGGCATCGCTAATGATCGCTCCGTTGTGTTCGATCGGAAATCCGGCATCCAAGGGAACATAGGCGCGACCCGCGGCCAGCACGCCGAGCATTGCCGCAGGAAAACACGCATCGGACCGCAGCAGGATGGCGACAGGACCGGGGCGCCCTTGCGCCGCAGCGATGGTCGCAGCCGCGATCCTGTCGACCAATACCGCTAGCTGGGCATAGGTCATGGCGGTCGCGGCATCTTGAATGGCAACTTCGGAAGCGAAACAGCGCGCAATCGTGCCAAAACGATCGATTATTGATCCTTCGAGTACAAACTCGGCAAATGGCTCAAACGGCCGGTCCGTGCGGCCTTCGCAATCCGGTGGCCAACATTCGGGAGTTTGGGCATCGGTTTCAGTGACGCGCGTCATACGGTCATTTAAGGAGTTTTCTAATGAAAGCCAAGCTGCGACGATTACGGTGAGAACTCCGATTCACTTGATGCGCTTGTCGGCTCCTGCAGCAGCCCTCGCATTTCGGAACACAAACCGTGGAACGTCCAGCCGGCGAGACGTGATCACTCGGTCTTGATGTTCGCTGCCCGGATCACCTTACCCCACTTCTCGGTATATTCGACGACGAGCTTGTCGAGATCGGCGGGCGAAGCAACAAACGCATTGCTCGCCAAATCGGCGATCCGCGCGGCGATCTTAGGGTCGGCGAGGCCCACATTTATCTCCCTATTCAACTGGTCGATGATCTCAACAGGAGTCTTCTTCGGAGCTCCGATGCCAATCCAAGCATTGGCTTCGTAGCCGGGCAGAAAGTCGGCAAGCGCCGGTACATCCGGCAGCGCCGGGGAGCGCGTCGCAGTCGTGACCGCGAGCGCTCGCAATTTCCCTATCCTTATGTATCCGAAGGATGACGGCAGATTATCGAAGGCAGACTGTACCTGTCCGGCAAGCAGATCGACGACCAAGGGAGCGGAGCCGCGATATGGCACGTGTGTCATTTCAATGCCGGCCTCCGTCATGAATAGTATGCCGGCTACGTCAGAAACCGTGCCGGTTCCAAAAGAGGCCAGGCTGATTTTGCCCGGATCGGCCTTGACGTAGGCGATCAGCTCGGGAACCGAACTAACCGGAACCGCGGGATGCACCTCTAGTACCAACGGCGAGCGGCTCAGGCCGGCGACCATTGCAATATCGCGAATAAAATTGTTATTGAGATTGGGGTAGAGCGCCGGATTGACGGTGTTGGTGGAAACGGCGGCGAGCAGCGTATATCCATCGGGCGCCGAGCGGATAACCGCTTCTGTCGCGATGTTCGTAGCGGCGCCCGGCCGGTTCTCGATGACGAACTGCTGACCAAGCCGTTCCGAGAGCCATTGTCCGATCAGCCGCGCAAGGATGTCGGTCGGGCCGCCAGGGGCAAATCCGACAAGGATGTGTACCGGCCGCGACGGATAGCCTTGCGCCCACGCGAACCGAGAGGAGGCCGGCAGGGCAGCGGCGCTCGTTGCCAGATGCAGAAATCGCCTACGGGGAAGTTTCATGGTGGCCGCCAGGGTGTGCGGACAGTCCCGTCGTTATGGTAGCTCGACCCGCGCTGGGGTGAAACAGGCGAAGGTCGCTGGCAATGGGCCTGCTAGGCCGGGATGTGGCGTTATGTCCGCAGCTGGCCAGAGCTGACATAATGGCCGAAAGGGTGACTTCGGGATTTAACCCGACTCGGACATTAACCGCATTGCATCGATTGCGCTGCATCATATCACGTAGCCCCCTTCTCCAACGGCGCGAACCATGCCCAATGCGCCGGATAGTGGATCGGGCGGCGAATTCCCGAAAGCGCTCGGTGCGGACCAACCAAAAGCCAGGTCTTCATCTCGTATAGCCGCAACGACATAAGCGAAGGGAGGTCAATGACGGCTACGGCGGTCGCCGGGTTTGTTAGTGTTGTTGGGCGCGCTCGCCGCCAATTTACAGTTGAGAATGACAGTTCCCGATAATCTGAAGGGCGAGCCATTCTTTAGGACGTCCTCGAGACCCGCCTCCCGAGATATTGCTTCAAGACCTCCGCGTTGCTCCGCTCTCCATCATGAGCGGCGAAGAGCAGCGTTACAGGCCCTTTGCGGGCGAGAGCAATCAGTTGCTTCAGTTCGTCCGTGTGATCGGCGAGCTCCGTTTCGTATCGCTTCTTGAATTCCGCCCACCGTTCCGGATTGTGCCCATACCATTTTCGTAACTCCGTACTCGGCGCAATCTCTTTGAGCCACAGGTCGACCGACGCGGACTCTTTGCGGAGCCCACGTGGCCAAATCCGATCAACCAGCACGCGCGTTCCATCCCTCGGGGAAGCGTCTTCATAGACGCGCTTAGTGCGTACCTTGCCGCTCATCCTGACCTCCGTCTCCAGTTGGTCACCGGCCGCGATGCCCCGCAGGCCCTGCAAGGCAAGGTTGACGAGTTCGTCGTCGGCTTGCGCCGAACACACGGCATAGATCGGGTAAAAGAAGCTTGGTGCGCCCGCGACAAGATGCAGCTTCCCAGCGGCAATGTGGGGCGCAACGACGCGTTGGCGAAAATATCCTGATCCTCCGGCCTCGAGAATGTAGGTCAACGCCAGCGGGCCAAGGCCGACGAACAGACCGGGATTGGTATCCTCGGGGAAACTGAGCTCGTGCTGGTGGGCGAAGCCCGGCCCCCAGTCGACATAGACATAGCGATCCGGGTCGATCGCCTTGGCATCGGCGTCGGTCGTGACGAGGACGAGTTTTTCCTCCAGCAGCCGTTCAACCCGTGCGCCTGGCCGGTACTGCGGCGCATACATGATCGCGACATCGAGTGCGCCCATTGACACCTGAGTGGTCAGAGTCTCCGGCACGCCGACTTGGACCCGCAGCGCAACATCAGGCGCGGACCGGCGCATCCAGTGCAGCCATTCGACCAACCAGGGATGCCAAAGGCTCAGTTCGCCGCCGATGGAGAGAACAGCCCGGCGTCCCGGCGGCACGGCGACCTGATGGCGGGCGCGTTGCCAGAGCTGTACGAACATCGGGGCATAGCGCAGGAATTGTTCGCCAGCCGGGGTGAGTGACGCTCCATTCTTGTTGCGGATGAACAAGGTCCGGCCGAGGCGGTCCTCGAGGGCGCAGATACGGGCACTCACGGTCGTTTGGCTGACGTTGAGCTGTTCGGCGGCGCGCACGAAGCTGCGCGTTCTGACGATCTCCAGGAAGGTTCGCGCGAGTTCGATGTTCACGACCAGAGCACCTCCGGTACCATCCTAGCAATTTTTTTGCATTTAAAAAACCATTAAATTCGTTTGATTGCATCAATCAAACGCGCCAAATGACAAGCGGCTGTCCGAGGCCACGGCCGCTGCGGCGGTCGCAGGGATATTGTTCAACAAAGAGGAGTGCACGCATGACGTCCGTCCGCACCATCTGTTTCTACGACGAAACGCTCAAGAAACAGATAGAGGGTTTCTACAAATACGATGGCAAGGCGATCCATGTTAGTACCTACGGATACGGCGCCAGGAGCACCCCCCCCTTGTTTTCCGTTCTTGGGCGCTTTCCGGATCACAATGCACTGCAGCTGTTTGCAAAACAGGTAGCGAGCGAGTTGGCGCGTGATGTGGAACAAAAGGTATTGAGCGAAAAGGTTGAGGTATTGAGCGAGTTGGCGCGTCATGCAGAAAAGGACTCGGCCACATCACATAGCCTCAAAAAGGCCGCTTGAGCGCATTTGCGCGGAGCGTATGCTTTATGGTCCGCACTGGTGGTGAAGGAGCGCAAAGCTTCGCTGCCGGTTTGGACAGCCCACCGATGCCGTGTGCCCACGCGACACTTACTGGAAAGTGCAAAGCCGTCGGTTCGATCCATGGCCGACGGCTTTGCTGTGCTTCAGGAGACGAAAATTTGAGCTCGCGACCAATAATAAGATAGCAAAGTTTGCTTGGCATCAACATTTCCGGCCATGTGCTTTCGCTCGCCGACGCCCGCTTTCCGCCGGTCGCATTCGCGCCAAGGCTGGTTGAGCGTGTCGAAGCAATCGCCGGTGAGCTCGGCTTTTCGGTCAGACGCCTGCCCAGCGGTGCCGGACATGATGCACAGGTCATGGCTGCGGTCTGTCCGGCCTGCATGATCTTCGTTCCGAGCGTCGGCGGGATCAGCCACAACGTCGAAGAATATACCGCACCGTCGGATCTCGTCGCTGGAGCGGACGTGCTGCTGCGCCTTGTCCTCGAACTGGCGGAGTGACGCGCCAATACATTCGCCTTGCGCATTGCGCCCGAGCGTCCTGAGGCGGCCGATCAGGCAGTCGCTATCGATTGGCGGCTTGCCCATATCGGCTGTCCGCCGTCGACCACAAGGTCTTGCCCGGTGATCTGCCGCCCGCCTTCGCCGCTGAGGAAGACGACCATCGCCGCAATGTCGTCGGGCGTCGAGACGCGGTGTAGCGCGTAGCCTGAGGCGATGTTCGCCTTCGCCTCCGCAAGGGACAAGCTTTTGCGATTAGCCATTTCCTGTGCGGCTTTCTCGAATTGCGCGCCCGCCACCATGCCGGGACACACGCAGTTGACCGTGATGTTGTGCGGGCCCGCTTCCAGCGCCGCGGATTTGGTCAGGCCGCGCAGACCCCACTTGGCGGCGCTGTAGGCCGCGCGCCCGGCGCGACCGCGCAGACCATAGGTGCCGCCGATATTGACGATGCGCCCGCAGCGCCGTGCGATCATTTTCGGCAACACCGCGGCCATCGTCAAAAATGCGGTTGTGAGGTTGAGGGTGACAATATTGGTGAAATCGCGCTCGGAGACTTCCCAGAGCGGCACGCCGAGCGAACCGGTGCCGCCCGCGACGTTCACCAGGATGTCGATGCGGTCGTCGAATGCAGCCGCGGCTTCGGCGACCGTCTTTTGCACCTCCTCGCCTCGCGTGACGTCGCAAGCGGAAACCAGCGACTGCCGCTTCCCGGCACGCAAGGACGCGGCAATGTCCTCGAGTGCCTTTGCATTGCGACCGATCAGCACCGTGTGCGCGCCTTGCACACTAAGCGCCGCGGCGATCGCGCGGCCGATATCGCTCGTCGCGCCGGTGACGATCGCGACCTGTCCGGCAAACGGCGCGTTCAGCGCGCTGGTGGTCACGGCACATTCTCTAGCTGACGTCGCACCTTGGTGCGGCACCCGCAGGCGAGACTATGGCAGAAGCGGCCGATAAAAGGCGCAAGGCGTTCCGCGGCCGCGCGTGTAGCGGCATTGGCCTCGCGCAGCCGCTCGGCAGCCACTGCAGCCTGCCGCCCAAGCACCGCCATATTGACCTTCACCAACTGGCGGTCCTTCACCACCATCTCGCTGCCAACCATGACGTGCGTGACTGCGTTGCCGTCCTCGACATGCACGACCTGATTGATGAGCCTGTTGAGCGGCGTATAGTTGATGTGGCCGAGATCGAGAAACACCAGATCGGCTTTGAATCCCGGCGCGATGCGGCCAATGCTGTCGTGCGTGCCCAGCACCCTGGCACTGCCCTCGGTCGCCAGACGAATGGCATCCTTGGCTCCGAGCCAATCCTGCGGCGCACGGCCCTGGATGCGCGACAGATTGCAGGCAAGACGCATCGCTTCGAACATGTTCTGGCCGTCAGCCGATGCGGCGCCGTCCGTGCCGACCCCGACATTGACGCCGTTGTGGAGCAGCGCTCGCACGTCGGCAATGCCCGAGCCGAGCCTGAGGTTCGAACCCGGGTTGTGGGCGATCGATCCGCCACGGTCGCCGATCAGCCGCATATCGTCTTCGTCGAGCCAGACGCCATGCGCGCCGCTAAATCTTTCGTTGATGAGGCCGAGTGCGGCGAGGTGCGCAGTGACCGAACGTGTGTAGCGCCGCTGCGCCGCAGCGGCCTGTACCGGTGACTCGGCCAGATGAGTCTGAAGCGCGAGACCGCGGTCACGCGCAATCGCGTCGCAGCCAAGCAGGAATTCATCAGTCGAATGCAAGGGAATCGTGGGCGCGATGCCGAGACGTACACGATCGGCCGGAAACGACCACTCCTTGGCAATGACCGCAAGTGCCGGCAGGATCGACGCTCCGGCGGTGACGGCGGCGCGCTCCATGTCCTGACGCAAGCCATCGGGCGCGGCCTCAATCAGTCCCGGCAGCGCTCGATAAAAATGAATATCCCCGATCATCGGCGCGACCACCGCGCGCATTCCCGCATCAAAATAGGCCTGCGCCGCCGCGGCCATGGCGCCATAGGTTGGCAACGGCACCGCGAGCGACAGGTCGAAACAAGCGGTGCAGCCTTTGAGCAGCATTTCGCAGGCTGCCAGCAGGGTCGCCAGATGACGGTCCTCGTCGCTGCGATTGCCGCCGACCCAGCCGCCAGCGTAGAGGAAC
>Ga0306924_10005711_pt1 | contig 12300 bp, 9 predicted proteins | sample sta12Can44000111_FD_203756 | JGI IMG/M metagenome (GOLD analysis project Ga0306924, IMG submission 203756) | Lab enrichment of tropical soil microbial communities from Luquillo Experimental Forest, Puerto Rico - statanox.12C.anox.44.000.111 (v2)... | ecosystem: Environmental > Terrestrial > Soil... | reverse complement strand
ATTGCGCTGCTCTGGAGCCCGACCCTGCAGAATCCTGCCAACCAGGTCTTCATGAAGCTCGCCACGGCCAAGGTGGGACGGACACCCGCCTACTTCACCGCCATCATGTACAGCTCGGGACGCTGGATCGCCGAGGCCGCGCAATCGCTGAACGGCCAAGTCGAGGACCGGGAGAAGCTCGTGGCGGCCATCCGCCGCGCCATCGAGACGGTGCCGGATCCGCGCGGCCCCATCAAGCTCGACGAGTACGGCAATCCCACCGAGAACGTCTACATCGTTCGCGTGGAGAAATCCGGCGGCAAGCTCGTCAACACCGTCATCTACACGTATCCGTCGGTGTCGCAGTTCTGGACCTACAAGTCCGAGGAGTTCCTGAAGAGTCCCGCCTACTCGCGCGACTATCCGCCCGCCAAACCCTGAGCGGGGACGTATGCGCGTCGGGTTCTTCTTCTGGCCGTACACTCGCGAGTACACGGAGCGCATGGCGCGCCTCGGCGAGGCGCACGGCTTCGACATGGTCGGCATCGCGGACACCCCGGGCAATGCCATGGATCCGTGGGTCGCCATGACCCTGGCCGCTGCCGTCACCTCGCGCGTCCGCCTCGCCACGTGCGTGACCAACCTCGTTACCCGTCATCCCTCCATCACGGCCTCGGCGGCGGCGTCGGTGGACGCCGTCTCTGAGGGACGGAGCGTGCTCGGCATCGGGGCAGGTCATAGCGGCGTGGCGAACGTGGGCGGCGTGCCTGCGGGCCCCTCGTCGCTCCGCGAGGGCCTCACCTTTCTCCGCACCGCGCTCGCCGGCCAGCCCGCCTCGTGGCGGGGCGCCGCCACGCATCTGCCATGGGTGCGGCGGCCCGTGCCCGTCTACGCCGCCGCTTCCGGCCCGCAGGCGCTCCGGGTGGCGGGCGCCGCGGCGGATGGCGCCTTCGTGAACTATGGCCTCGGTGCCGAGGAGATGGGTCACGCGCGCCGGCTCATCGAGGCGGGGGCGAGGGAAGCGAGACGCTCGCCCGCCGAGATCGACGTGTGGTCCATCGCTTGCCTCGACGTGAGCGCGCGTGGTGACACCGCCTTGGAGAAGCTCGGCAATATCCTGGGCTTCGTCGCCGCCTACATCCTCGGCCCCGACCCGGAAGGGCGCGGAGTGCCCGTGGAGCTCGTGCCCGCCGTGCGGGAGCTGCGCGCGAGCTACACCACGCGCCAGCGCGAGATGGATCCCAACCTGGTGAAGCGCCTGGGTCTCTTCGACTATCTCCGCGCGCGGCTCGCCGTGGCGGGGACGCCGGAGGACTGCCTCGAGCAGGTTCGTCGGGCGGAAGAGGCGGGCGCCAACCAGCTCATGTTCACGGTGAGCCTCGCGGCCGATCCCGTGGGTACCGTAGACCTCTTCGGCCGCGAGGTCTTGCCCGCGCTGCGCCGCTGAGCGCGCGACGAGCGCCTTGACGCTCCGGCGTCCGCTGGGGCACTCTTGTCGGCGCACCACCGGACGCGCGCAACTCCCACATCCAGGAAGGAGCCTCTCGTGGACACGTCACTGCTGAAGCCCGTTCCCGTCGGCCGACCCTCACTGTTCGATGTGTCGCGCTGTAGCGATCTCGACATCCTCGATGCCGATCTCGCCGTGCTCGGCGTCCCGTTCAGCGTTCCCTACGATCTGCTTCGCTCCACCATCTGTAGCACCGCGCCCCAGACCATTCGCGAGCAGTCGATGCGCTTCACCCCGCGCTATCAATCCCACTACGATTTTGACTTCGGCGGCGATCTCCTCGCCGGACGCCGAGTGGAGATCGTGGATTGCGGCGACGTGGCCACGAGCCCGGCCACCATCCCGGAGAACCCGAGCCGGACCACCGCGGTGGTCCGGAAGATCCTGGAGCGCCGGGCCATCCCCATCGTGCTGGGCGGCGAGCACTCCATTCCCATTCCCGTGATGCGGGCCTACGAAGGCTACGGGCCCATCCACATCGTTCACGTCGATGCCCATCTCGACTGGCGGGACGAGATCAACGGGATCAAGGACGGCCTGAGCAGCCCGCTGCGCCGGGCCTCCGAGATGCCCTGGTTCTCCGGCATGACCCAGATCGGCCTCCGCGGCTTCGGCAGCGCCCGCAAGGAGGAGTTCGACGCCGCCCGCAAGTACGGCAGCATCCTCGTGGGCGCGGAGGAGCTGCACCGGGTGGGCATCGACGAGATCCTCCGACGCATCCCGGCCGCCGAGCGCTACTACATCACCATCGATGCCGACGGCCTCGATCCCACCATCGCCCCGGGCGTGGCCGGCCCCGCCCCGGGCGGCGTGACCTATTCGCAGGTGACCAACCTCATCCGCGGGGTGGCGGCCAAGGGGCGCATCGTCGGCTACGACTTCGTGGAGGTGGTCCCCAGCGTCGATGTCAACAACATCACGAGCTACCTCGCGTGCCGGCTGATCCTCACCCTGCTCGGCGCGCTCTGCCACACGGGGCAGATCGGGAAATGAGCAACCGGACACCAGGATCTCGGACGACGCGCCGCCGGTTCCTCTACGGCGCCGGCGTGACCACGGGTGCCCTGGCCCTGGGACGGCACGCGGCGGCCCAGAGCACGAAGAAGACCGATCTCGTCATGGCCCAGAGTGGCGACATCTCCAAGCTCGATCCGCATCTGAGCACCGCAGGCTTCGACGTGACGGTGACCTTCAACCTCTACGACCATCTCGTGAGCCGGCGCCGGGACAACAAGCTCTATCCGTCGCTGGCCACGAGCTGGGCCTCGCTCGCCCCCACCACCTGGCAGTTCAAGCTGCGCCCGGGCGTGAAGTTTCACAACGGCGATCCCTTCACCTCCGCCGACGTGAAGTTCAGCATCGAGCGCACCTACGACCCGCAGGCCAAGACCAACGTGTCGACGATCTTCACCAGCGTCGATCGCGTCGACACTCCGGATGCGCTCACTGTCAACTTCATCACCAAGAAGCCGGATCCGCTCCTCCCCGCCCGCCTCGCCTTCTACGGCGGCCAGATCATCCCCAAGAAGTACTTCGAGGCGGTGGGCGCGGACGAGTTCAACGCCAAGCCCATCGGGACGGGGCCCGTGAAGTTCGTGTCCTGGCGCAAGGACGACCAGTTGGTGTTCGACGCCGTGCCCGACTACTGGGGCGGCCGGGTGAACTTCAACCGGCTCGTCTTCCGGCCCATCCCGGAGACGTCGGCCCGCGTGGCTGCGCTGCTCAAGGGCGAGGTCGACATGATCTCGAAGCTGCCCCCGGACCAGATCGAGCAGGTTCGGAATCATCCCTCGACCAAGGTCGAGTCCGCGCTCTTCGCGGGGCAGTACGTGCTCGCGGTGAACTCGAAGCGGCCGCCGCTGGACAATCCGCTCGTCAAGCAGGCGCTGTCGATCGCGAGGTGATCGTGAAGGAGCTGTGGCACGGCCAGGCCATCGTGCCCAATGGCCCGATCGCCAAGGGCGACAACCACTACAACGACAAGCTGCCGCCCCTCAAGCACGACCCGGCGGCGGCCCGGCAGCGCCTTCAGGCCGCCGGCTACAAGGGCGAGGAGATCGTGCTGGAGACCACCTCCGGCGTGGTGTCCAACGACAAGGCCATGTCGGAGGCCGTCATGGCCATGTGGCGCGACGTAGGGATCAACGCCAAGGTCGAGCTGATCGAGGCGAGCGTGCGAGCGCAGAAGATCCGCGAGCGAAGCCTCAAAGGACTGCTCTGGATCGAGCCCGCCTCCACCCTGGGCGATCCCGACGGCATGATGTGGCGGCTCCTCGCCCCCGGCGCCGTCTACGAGTATTGGCGCCAGCCGCGCTTCGAGGAGCTGGGTAACGCCGCGCGCTTCAGCCTCGACGAGAATTTCCGCGGCAAGGCCTACGCGGAGATGAGCCAGATCATCCTGGAGAACTTTCCCTGGATCCCCGTCATCCAGGCGAACGACCACTACGGGCTGCAGCGCTACGTGGAGTGGAAGCCGTACTCGAACCAGCAGATCGAGCTGCGCGCGTTCAACTTCCGCTTCCGTCAGGCCTGAGGGGGCGCGTCAGCTCGCCAGGGCGGCTACCGACAGGAGCTCGAAGACGAGGTTGGCCGCGAGTACGCCGGTGATGGCGCCCGGTCCGTCGTAGGGTGGGGACACTTCCACCAGGTCCGCGCCGACCAGCCGCAGGTGGCGGAGCCCGCGCACCAGCACGAGCGCCTCGTACGAGGTGAGCCCGCCCGCCTCCGGCGTGCCGGTGCCCGGGGCGTACGCGGGATCCACCGCGTCGATGTCGAACGAGCAGTAGACCGGCCCGCCCGCGAGCCGTTTGAGCCGCTCCACGACCGCGGCGGTGCCGCGCTCTTTGACGTCTTCGATGCGAATCACCTCGAAGCCGTGGGTGGCGTGGAAGTCGAAGTCCTCGGGGCCGTAGAGCGGGCCGCGGATGCCCACCTGGATCGAGCGGCTCCCGTCGATGAGCCCTTCCTCCATCGCGCGCCGGAAGATGCTGCCGTGGTAATAGGGCAGCCCGAAGTAACGGTCCCACGTGTCGGGATGCGCGTCGAAGTGGACGAGGCCGAGGCGCCCGTGCTTGCGCGCGAGCACGCGGAGCACGGCCAGTGTCACCGTGTGGTCGCCGCCCACGCACAGGGGGATGGCCCCCCCGTCGACCACGGGCCCCAGCGTGCGCTTGATGGCCGCGAACGTCGCCTCGATGGAGACGGGCACCGCGTCCACGTCGCCGCAGTCGGCTACGCGCAGCCGGTCGAAGGGATGGACTCGGAGACTCGAGTTCCACGGCCGGATGAGCGAGGACTGGTCGCGCACGTGCCGGGGGCCGAAGCGCGCCCCCGAGCGATACGAGCAGCCGCCGTCGAAGGGGATTCCGACCAGCGCCACGTCGAGACCGACGGACGAGGTGACGTAGGGCAACCGCATGAAAGTCGCGGGCTGGGCGAAGCGGGGCGAGGCGAAGCCGTCGCGCGGCTGGGGATGATCGGGAGTGGGCATGACGTGACGGATTATACGGAGTTTCGCGCGGCCGGCGGCTCCAGATCGGGAACGGCGGCGAGGAGCTCCCTCGTGTAGGGATGCGACGGGCTGCCGAAGATCCGCTCGGCGGGTCCAATCTCGCAGACCTCGCCGTTCCGCATGACCAGGACCTCGTCTGCGACCTGGCGCACCACCGCCAGATCGTGGGAGATCAGGAGATAGGCGCAGCCCGTACGCTCCTTCTGCTCGAGGAGCAGCTCGAGGATGGTCGCCTGCACGGAGACGTCGAGGGCGGTGGTTGGCTCGTCGAGCACGACGAGGAGCGGCTCCGTCACGAAGGCGCGGGCGAGGGCGACGCGCTGTTTCTCGCCGCCGCTCAGCTGCGCCGGGTGCCGGTCGAGGTACGCCTCCGTGAGCCCCACCGCGCGTAGGGTGGCGAGGACTCGAGAGCGGCGGTCCTCGCGAGGTACGCCCTCGAGCACCAGCGGGCGGGCCACGATGTCGGCCACCGTCTTGTGCGGGTTGAGGGAGCTGGTTGGGTTCTGGAACACGATCTGCGCCCGCCGGCGGTAAGCGCGCAGGTGGCCGGCATCGAAGGCGCGAACGTCCGCTCCGTCGAACACGATCCGGCCCTGGGCGGCGGGGGTGAGGCGTAGGAGGGCGCGGGCCAGCGTCGACTTGCCGCTGCCGCTCTCGCCCACCACGGCGAGGACACGCCGCCTCGGCAGGCGGAACGATACGTCGCGCACCGCGCGCACGGCATGCGCCCGCCCGAGCCCGAGGAAACCGGCGCCGCGCCGATACTCGACGGAGAGCCGCGAGACCTCGAGGAGAGGACTGGTCTCATGCATTCGGTCGTGGGTCGCGCGCGTTGCGCGCTCGCCTGGGACGGCGCCGATGCGCGAAGGCTCCCCGGCAAAATGGCAGCGGGAGAGGTGGCCGCCCGATGACGGCACCAGCAGCGCCGGCCTGCTCGAGCGACAGATGTCGGCCGTGAAGGCGCAGCGGTCGGCGAAGACACAGTGAGTGAAGCGCTGCGGATCTCGGGACGCCGTCCCGGGAATGCCCTGAGGCAGCCGGCGCGCGCCGATCCGGGGCACGGCGGCGATGAGTCCGCGCGTGTAGGGATGGCTCGGCTCCTCCAAAACCCGGGCGGCGGGACCCAGCTCCATCAACTCTCCCGCGTAGAGCACGCCGATGCGATCGGCGAGCTGCGCCACCGCGGCTAGATTGTGCGAGACGAATACGATGGCCGAGCGGATCTGGCGGTGCAGCGTGCGCACGAGGTCGAGGACGCGGGCCTGCACGATCACGTCGAGCGCGGTGGTGGGCTCGTCCATGAGGAGCACGTCCGGTTCGCCCGCCAGGGCCATGGCGATCATCACCCGCTGCTGCATCCCCCCGCTGAGCTGGTGCGGATGGGCGGCGGCCACACGCGGCGGGTCGTCGAGCTGGACCAGCCGCAGCAGCTCGTGGGTGCGCTCACGGGCCCGCGCGCCTTCCATGCTGAGATGGCGAGCCAGCACCTCAGCGATCTGAGCGCCCACTGTCATGGCCGGGTTCAGCGCGGTGGTCGGGTCCTGGTAGATCATGGCGATGCGCCGGCCCCGGACGTCGTCGAGCGTCTCCCGGCTCGCCCGCAGGAGATCTACCCCGCCGTGGAGGACGCGGCCGGCCTCGACCACGGCATTGCCGGGGAGGTAGCTCATCACGGCGAGGAGCGCGGTCGACTTGCCCGAGCCAGACTCGCCGACCAGCCCCACGACCTCGCTCGCATGCAGGGTCAGGCTGAGGTCCTTCACCGCGGGGTGGAGGACGCCTCCCACCGCGAAGCTCACGGTGAGGTTCTCGATCGCGATCAGCGGATCAGTCATCGCGGAATGAGCGCTGTACGTGAAGGCGATCGCGAAGCCCCTCGCCGAGGAGATTGAAGCCGATGACGGAGGCGCAGATGGCCAGGGCAGGGCCGAGGAGCGGCCAGAAGGAGACGCTGATGTACTTCTGCGCCTCGTTGATCATGACTCCCCAGTCCGCGTGGGGTGGCTGGGTGCCGAGGCCGAGATAGCTGAGCGCGGCCCCGCCCACCAGGGCGAAGCCGACATTGATGCTGCCCTCCACGATGATGGGGGCCCACACGCTGGGGAGGATCTCGCCGTACTGAATGTACAGCCCGCTCTCCCCGCGGGCGCGAGCCGCGGTGACGTAGTCATGGCTCGCGGCGTCGAGCACGGCGCTGCGCACGATGCGGACGAACTTCGGCGAGGCGGCGATCCCGAGGGCGAGCACCGCCTGCACCAGACCAGGGCCGAGTCCGACGATGACGAGCAAGGCGAAGACGAGGGTGGGGATGGAGAGGAGCGCGTCGACGAAGCGCATGACGATCTGGTCGAGCCGGCCGCGATGGAAGCCGGTGGCGAGCGCGACGGGCAGGCCGATGGCGAGACCGAGCGCGGTCGCGCCGAAACCGAGGGTGATGGAGCGCCAGCCTCCCGCGAGCACCCGGCTCAGCACGTCGCGCCCGAACCGATCGGTGCCGAGGAGGTGCGCGGGACTGGGCGCGGCGAGCCGGTGGAGCAGGTCGACCTTCGACGGGGCGTACGGGCTGTACGCGAGCCCGACGAGAGCGACGGCGAGGGCGAGCACGGTCAAGCCTGCGCCGAACGCGAGATAGCGATTGACTCGCGGCAGTCGTGGGACGGGGGCGGCGACGAGCTGGTTCACGGACGGGCCATGCGCGGATTGAGCGCGGCCTGCGCGAGATCGGCGAGGAGGTTGGCCACCACGTAGACGGCGCCGATGACCAGTGCGGTGCCCTGCACGAGCGGGATGTCGCGGTTGGCCACGGCGTACACCATGAGCCGGCCCAGTCCCGGATACGCGAAGATCTCCTCCACGATCACGATGCTGCCCATGAGATAGCCGATGTCGAGGGCGAGCACGGCCACGGTGGTGCTGAGGCCGTTGCGCACGCCGTGCCGCCACAGCACCACGCGCTCGCGCAGCCCCTTCAGACGCGCGGTGCGGATGTAGTCGCTCGACAGCACCTCGAGCATGCCGGAGCGCGTCTGGCGCAGGAGATGGGCGATGAGTAGGAAGGCGAGCACCACGACGGGCAGCACGATGTGCGCGAGCCATCCCGCGAACGACTTCGCCAGCGGTTCGTAGCCGCTCGAGGGGAGGAGAGCGAGGGGCGGGCTCGCGAGGAGGATGATGAGGATCGGCGCCACTACGAAGTCGGGGATGGAGATACCGAGGTAGCTCGCGGTGAGGATCGAGACATCGAGCCGGCTGCCCCGCCGCGACGCCGCGGTCACGCCCAGGGGAATGGCCAGGGCGCCCGCGACCACGATGGTGATCAGGGCGAGAGCGAGGGAGTGACCGAAGCGCTCGGCGATGATCGGGCCCGCCGGCTGATTCAAGGTGGTCGAGGTGCCGAAGGCGCCGCGCGGGATCCCGGCCAGCCAGTCCAGGTACTGAAGGGCGAACGGGCGATCGAGGCCGAGGCGCGTGCGCAGGGCGGCCAGCGCGTCGGGGGTCGCGCCCTCGCCCAGGATGGTGACGGCTGCGTCTCCGGGCAGGAGGTGCGTGCAGGCGAAGATGATCGCCGAGAGGATCAGGAGCGAGATCAGGCCATAGAGCACCCGGCGGGCGAGGAAGGCGGCACCCATGCCATCTCAGGCTTTGCGGCCAGGCGCCTCCGGCGAGAGCCAGCAGTTCTCCGCGCGCATCTCGGTGGTGATGGCGCGGGTCGGCCAGTCGTTCACGTAGCTCTGCGTCGCGTAGAGTGAGTTGAAGAAGTTGGGAATGATGAAGGGGCCTTCGTCCCGGCAGAGGCGCTGGAGGTCGGCGTACACCTTCCGGCGCTCGCCGCGGTCGGACACCTGGCGTCCCTGCACGATGAGCTGCTCCGCCTTCTTGCCGGGCTCCGTCTTCACCCAGCGTCCCTCGTCGATGCCATAGACGGCTGAATAGAGCTTGCTCAGGATGGCATCCTCCGTGGGTCGAGTGCCATAGTTGCCCACGTAGGAGGCCACGCCCTTGTTCCAGATGGTGCTGCCGTAGCGCGCGTTGTCCATGAGCTCGATGTTGAAGCGAATGCCGATCTGCTCCGCCATGGCCTGCACCACCACCGCCGTCTTCTCGCGCGAGGCGGGGCTGTTCGACACGACCAGTCGATGCTCGAAGCCGCTGCCGTGCCCCGCTTCCTTCAGGAGCTGGCGTGCCTGCGCGAGGTCCGGCTTGCGCAGGGGGATGGTCTTGTCGAAGTACTCATAGGCGGGGGAGATGGGCTGGTCGTCAGCGGGCGTGCCTACGCCCCCGGTGATGGCCTCGCTCATCTGCGGTCGGTCCATGGCCAGGCGCAGCGCCTTGCGCACGCGCGGGTCGTCGAAGGGCGGCCGATCGGCATAGAGCACGACGTTGTTGAAGGTGCCGCCCGTGACCTGCACCGCCTTCACGCCCTTGATGCCGCCGACCCGCTTGAAGGCGTCCGACTCCACCTCGCCGATCACGTCGACCTCGCGGTTCTCGAGAGCGGCGATCTGAGACGTCGTGTCGGGGAGCACGCGCAGCACGAGACGATCGAGATAGGGCCGGCCCGACCGGAAGTAGCGCGGGTTCCGCTCCATCACCACGCGTTCGTTGGCCACGAACTCCTTCAGCACGAAGGGGCCGGTGCCGTACACCGTGGTGTCGAGCTTGCCGAAGTCGGCGACGCCGCGCTCGGACACGATGCGCGCCATGGAGCTGGCCAGCGCCTTGGGCAGGTCGGCATAGGGGGAGGAGAGATCGACCCGCACAGTGCGGCGATCCACCGCACGCACGGAGGCGATGGGGCCCAGCTCCGCCTTGTAGGGCGCGGCCGTCTTCGGGTCGAGGATCTTCTCGATGGTGGCGACCACGTCCCCGGCGCCGAGGGCGGAGCCGTCGTGGAAGCGCACGCCGTCTCGGAGCACGAAGGTCCACGTGGCGCTGTTGGCCCCTGCCGTGTACGACTCCGCGAGATCGCCTTCGACCCCGCCGGTGGCGGTGAGGCGGGTCAGGTTGTTGTACAGATTCACCGTGCTTCGCCACTCGTTGCCGAAGATGCCCATGATGGGATTGAGAGTGCGCAGGTCCTTGTAGAGCGCCACGGTAAGCTGCCCGCCCGGCTTGGCCTGGCCGTGCGCCGTGCCGCGGAGGACGTTGGGAAGGAGGAGGGCGCCGGCGCCGGAGGTGACGAGGTTGCGGGTGAAGCGGCGTCGGGTCACGCCTACCGATCGATCGGTCTCTCCGCTCATGGCTCGCCTCCTCCACTCACGCCACACACGTCGAGCATGCACAGCATGTAGACCTTGATCATGTCGATGTAGTCGGCGACGTCGACCCGCTCGTCGGGCATGGTGTTGTATCTTCCGCCGGGGCCGCACACGATGCCCTGCATGTGCGCGCGATGCAACAGGTGGGCCGCGTCCGTGCCGTAGAAGCAGTAGGGGCGCACGGCGCCCAGCGGCTGCGGTGTCCCGCGCACCTCCTGATAGGCGCGGCTGATGACGCCCACGATCGAGGCGTCCCGCGGCACCTCGAAGGGCAGCATCTTCGGGCGCGGACCGGCCTGCCCGCCGGGGTCGCGCAGCACCTTCGACTTCAGGCCGGGCATGGCACGCTCCAGCTCGTCGAGTACACTCCGGATGTCGCGCAGCACGCTCTCCTCGGACTGGCTCGGGGCATAGCGCGCGGTGCCGGCCAGGCGGAGATAGTCGGCGATCTGGGGCGGGCGCCAGTCATGGAATTCCGGGGTGAGCGAGCCGCGAACCACCCCCACGTTGCAGCGGTTGACGGAGAGATGATCGGGATTGCTGGCGCCGCTGAACGTCATCTCGTTGAGGTGTGGAATGAGGCGGCAGGCGGCCATGATGGCGTCCACCGCCTCCTCGCGCTTGGAGACGTGCCGGGTGATGCCCGTCAGCTCCACCGCGAAGTTGAAAGCGCCCGCGTGCAGGGTGAGCCCGGCGAGATCGGTGGGCTCGGAGTTGATGAAGTAATCCGCGCGGATGCCCTTGTCGATCATGGTGACGGTGCCGATGCCGCCTTGCAGCTCGCCTACCACGAAGGTGAGGATGACGTCGCCGCGGAGGCGCACGCCGCTGTCCATGAGGGTGCGGAGCGCGCAGAAGTAGGCGGCGTCACCTGCCTTCATGTTGGACACGCCGATGCCGTAGATGAAGTCCTTGTCGTAGAGCCCGCCCCACGGATCGACCGTCCAGCCCTCGGTCACCGGATTGGTGTCTAGATGGCCGTTGAAGAGAAGCGAGGCGCCGCCCCCTGTGCCCTTGAGCCGGCCAATGGCGTTGAAGCGGTTGTCGGGCACCGGCTGCAGCTCGGCCTCGAGCCCGAGCTCCTTGAGGCGCTCGACCATGAAGCGGGAGAGCTCGCTCTCCTCCGCAGTGCCGCTGTAGCTCTTGTGGCGGATCATCGCGGCGAGAAAGTCGAGGGACTTCGTCTCGTCGATCCGGGACAGCAGGCTCGTTCGATCCATGGTTTCCGTCGGCTCCGTCGTGGGAAGCGGGTCGCTCGGGATGTGGCCGAGTGATGAGTCTATCTCACCGCCGAGAGCTCGGGAAGGCGTTCCTGGCCTCCACTACGGGCCGTGAAGCTCGTGACGTAGCGCGACGGCGCGCGCGACCTGATCCGTGATGACGGCGTGGGCGCCGATCCCAAGAGCGACACGGAGCTCAGCGACGAGGTTGGGCGTGAACACGTAGACGGGGCGCGCCGTCTCGGCCGCGGCCACCAGCAAGGCGGCGGAGACCGCGCGCATGCTCGTGGCCAGCCCCGCGCCGGGCGGAAGCTCGCGCAGCCGTTGGACATCCTCGTCGGTGGGAGGGGGACGGCGGAAGGTGAGGAGCGCGGTGGCGCCAGGCACGCGGGAGGCCAGGTCGAGGGCGAAGGTGTGCTGGATCGACAGCACGGCGAAGCGGGAGCCGAGCGGGCGGACAACCTCCGCCACGCGGTCCGCGAAGCCGGGGAAGCGCTCATCGCCGTGCTTGAAGTCGCAGACGAGCTGCATGTGCGACGGCAGTGCCGTCGCCACCTCCTCGAGGCTCGGCAGGCGCTCGCCCGCGAAGGCCGGGGCGAACCAGCGGCCCACCTCGAGTCGGCGAAGCTCGGCGAGCTCGAGGTCCCACACCAGGGCGTCCACACCCGCCGTGCGCGCGAGCCGGTCGTCGTGGTGCACGACGGGATGTCCGTCACGGCTCGGCAGCACGTCCACCTCGACGGCGTCGGCGCCCTCCCGCACGGCGGTGCGCAGGGCCGTGAGGGTGTTCTCGGGCGCCACGCCACTGCCGCATCGATGCGC
>Ga0306924_10005710_pt1 | contig 12303 bp, 8 predicted proteins | sample sta12Can44000111_FD_203756 | JGI IMG/M metagenome (GOLD analysis project Ga0306924, IMG submission 203756) | Lab enrichment of tropical soil microbial communities from Luquillo Experimental Forest, Puerto Rico - statanox.12C.anox.44.000.111 (v2)... | ecosystem: Environmental > Terrestrial > Soil... | reverse complement strand
CTGGCCGCCGTGGTCGCCATCACGGTGGCGGCCACCGGCAACAGCCCGCCCAAGCCCGCCACGGTGCCGTCGCTGGCCTCGCTGGCGATCAAGATCGCGCTCGGCGCCGTCCTGGTCCGGATCGCGGTCCGGCACATCCGGGCCAGGAACCAGCCCAAGCCGCCCAAGAAACCGCCCAAGTGGCAAGAGCACGTGGACGCCATGTCGCCGTGGTTCGCGATGATCCTGGCCCCCACGCTGCAGCCGTGGGTGCTGATCGGCGCGGGCGCGGCCACCGTGGTGCAGGCCAAGCTGGACAGCTGGCAGAGCTTCCTGGTGCTGTTCGGGTACTGCGTGCTGGCCTCCTCGACCTACCTGGCCATGGAGATCTACGCGGTGGCCCGGCCCGGCCCGGCCCAGGACATGCTGGCCCGGTTCCGGGCCCGGATCGACACCCATACCGACCAGGTGATCATCGCCGGGAGCCTGCTCATCGGCCTGTGGCTCATCGCCAACAGCATCTATCTCATCGTCTCCCAGACAGCGTCAACCTGACCGACGGCTGAATACCTGTCACCCTCGACCTCGGAAAGACCGGCCGTCCGGTTACACCAGGTGGGGTAGGGTGCGGGCGTCTTTAGGTTGATTCCTGGCCACCGGAGGAACCATGACTGCCGCAGTATCGGATCAGCCCGGCTGGATGGATCCGGAGCTGGCTACGCTCACCCAGGACCGGTTCTCCGATCCGGCGTGGATCTTCGAGCGCAAGCTCGACGGCGAGCGATGCCTGGCGTTCAGATCCGGGAAAGGCATGCGGCTGATGACCCGCAACCAGAAGGAGGACACCAGCACGTACCCCGAGATCACCCAGGCCCTGGCCGCCCAGAAAGCCGACGACTTCATCATCGACGGGGAGATCGTCGCCTTCGACGGCAGCCAGACCAGGTTCGCCCGCCTGCAGCAGCGACTGGGGGTCCGCCATCCCGGACCGGACCTGCTCGCCGAGGTACCGGTCTGCTTCTACATCTTCGACGTGCTGTGGGCCGATGGCCGCGACCTGCGCCCGCTGCCGCTACGGGAGCGCAAGCGGATCCTGAACGACCTGCTGAGCTTCGACGGCCCGCTGCGCTTCACCGAGCACAAGGACACCGAGGGCGAGGCCTATTTCCGCCAGGCGTGCGCCAGCGGCTGGGAAGGGGTCATCGCCAAGCGCGCCGACGCGCCCTACCACGCCGGCCGGAGCCGGGACTGGCTGAAGTTCAAGTGCGAGAGCGGCCAGGAATTCGTCATCGGCGGCTTCACCGACCCGCAAGGCTCCCGCACCGGGTTCGGCGCGCTGCTGCTGGGCTACTACGACCCGGGTCACCAGCTCGTCTACGCCGGCAAGGTCGGCACCGGCTTTACCCAGCGAACGCTGGACAGCCTGCACGCGACGCTGGCCGGCCTGGAGCAAGACCGGCCCCCGTTCGACCGCGGCAGGCTGCCCCGGTCCGGTGTGCACTGGGTCCAGCCACGCCTGGTCGCCGAGGTGGGCTTCAGCGAATGGACGACCGACGGAGAACTGCGCCACCCGCGGTTCCAGGGCCTGCGGGACGACAAAGATCCCTCCGAGGTCGTCCGCGAGATGCCGCAGAACACCACCTGACAGGGACGGTGCGGTTACCTGGCTACCGGATCCCAGCCGCGCAGGTGCTTGACGGACTGGCGGTACTCCCACTCGATGGCGTCCTTGAGCAGGTGGGCCAGCCGCCCGCCGGTGGTCATGCCGGCGATGTCGGCGACCCCGCGGCGGGTCCCGACCGAGACGACGAACCCCTTGTCGTGAAAGGTGAACGCCGCCAGCGGCCTGCCCTTCAGCTCCGCGTCCAGGTTGCGGGCCACCGTCTCGCCCTCCTCCAGCGCCACCTGCGCCAGCGAGGGCAGCACGTGCCCGGTGCTCGGATCGGTCACCGAGGCCAGGTCGCCCGCGACGTAGATCTCCGGATGGTCCAGCACGCGCAGGTACCGGTCGACCTTGACACGGCCGTTGTGGCCGGTCGGCAGCTCCGAATCGGCCACCAGCTCGGGTGCTTTCACCCCGCCCGCCCAGACGAATACGCCGCCCTCCACCAGCTGGCCGTCCGTGAGCCGGAAGCCTTCCTCGGTCGCGGCCGCGATCATCGCGTTGGTACGGACCTGGACCCCCAGGTCAGTAAGGATTCTGGCGGCCTTGTCGATCAGCTGCGGTGAGGAGCCGGCCAGGATGGTGGGGCCCGCCTCGACAAGCTGCACGGCGGGCCGGTCGGGCGCCAGGCCGTGGCTCTTGGCCACCTCGGGCAGCACCTCGGCCAGCTCGCCCGCCAGCTCGACTCCGGTGGCGCCGCCGCCGCCGACCACCACGGTCGCCAGGCGGCGCCGCCGCTCGGGGTCGGCCTCGGCCGCGGCCGCCGTGAGCGCTTGCCCGGCCGCGGCCCACACTCGCTCGGCGTCGCTGGCCGAGTACAACGACAGCGTGCGCTCGGCCAGGCCAGGGATGGCGAAGTCGTTGGGCCGGCTGCCGAGCGCCAGCACCAGCCGCCCCCAGCCGATCGGCCCAGCTCCGGTGAGGAGCCGCCGGCCGGCCAGGTCGAAACCATTGATCTCGGTCTGGACGAAGCGGACCCGCGCGGCCAGCACGTCCTGGAGCGGGATGCGTACCGCGTCGGCGGCGCGCGTGCCACCGGCGACCCGGGGCAGTTCGGTGAGTGCCTGGTGGTAGTCGTGCTGGTCGACCAGGGTCAGCTCAACCGCCGGGTTGTTGCGAAGACTGGCCGTCAGGCGCAACGCGACATGCAGCCCGGCGTACCCCGCGCCGGCGATCACGATCTGACCGCCGTTCCCGGCGGCGGATGCATTCACGGCGTTCTCCATGGGAATTGTCCTCCTTTCCGGGCAGATAGCCGCTGGCTAGTCAAACACGTCAAGATTGAGGGTCAAAACTCCCCTCATGAGGGGTATAACGTCACCCAATCATCGGGATCGGATGCGCGACAGAGCCCCCTCCAGGGGCGCTGTGAAAGCTGTGGCACCTGATGCGGGCACTGGCCCGGAAAGATGCGGTTATTTCCCTGTGTGTCCGAGCGTGATCCAGTAACGGGCGGGTGAGGCCGAGTTCGGTCTCGCGCACGCCGCCGGCCTGTACCTGGCCACGTGCCAGGCGGGCTGATGCCACCCCGTGCGCGCCAGCTCGGCCTGATCGACTGAGACAATGGAAAGCGTGACCGGGCAGCAGCAGCGTAGGCATGTCCACCTCACGCATTGGGGTGCGGCGGAGATCGAGAGCGACGGACGGCAGCTGACGTCGGTGCGCCCCTGGCGGGAGGACCCGGCGCCCAGCCGGATCCTGGAGAACCTGGCCGCGGCGCATCGTCACCCGGCGCGGGTGGCCCAGCCGCACATCCGCAAGGGGTGGCTGGAGCACGGCCCGGGCGCGGCCGCCCGCGGGAGCGACGTGTTCGTGCCCGTGTCCTGGGAGCTAGCGCTGGACCTGCTGGCCGGGGAGCTGCGCCGGGTGTACGGCGGCTATGGCCCGGACGGCGTGTTCGGCGGGTCTTACGGCTGGGCCAGCGCGGGCCGGTTCCACCATGCCCAGAGCCAGCTGCACCGCTTCCTGAACTGCCTGGGCGGCTACGTCCGCTCGGTGAACAGCTACAGCTTCGGCACCTCGCAGGTGCTGCTGCCGCACGTGGTCGGGGACGTGAACCTGGTCATGACGGGCGCCACGGCGTGGCCCGTCATCGCGGAGCACACCGACCTGCTCGTGGCGTTCGGCGGGCTGTCCCCGAAGAACTCCGCCGTGGCCTCGGGCGGCATCGGCCGGCACACCATGGCCCCGGCGCTGGCATCCGCCGTGGCGCGCGGGTGCCGGGTGGTCTCGGTCAGCCCGCTGCGCACCGACACCGACGCCAGCCTGGGCGCGGAATGGATCGCTCCGGTGCCCGGCACCGACGCCGCGCTGATGCTGGCGCTCTGCCACGTCCTGGACTCCGAGGGGCTCGCCGATCGGAGCTTCCTGGACCGGTACACGGTGGGCTACCCGCGGTTCGCGGCCTACGTCCGCGGTGATGCCGACGGCGTGCCGAAGACCCCGGAGTGGGCCGCCGCCCTGACCGGCATCGCGGCGGAGCGGATCCGCGCGCTGGCCCGCGAGATGGCGGCCGCGCGCACGCTGGTCACGGTCAGCTGGTCGCTGCAGCGCGCCCAGCACGGGGAACAGCCGGTCTGGCTGGGCCTGGTGCTGGCCGCGATGCTCGGCCAGATCGGCTTGCCGGGCGGCGGCTTCGGGCACGGGTACGGGTCGAGCGGCGATACCGGAAATCCCCGCCGGCTGTTCGCGCCGCGCCTGCCCCAGGGCGCCAACGGCATCGACTCCTACATCCCGGTGGCCAGGATCGCGGACATGCTGCTGCATCCCGGCGCCGAATACGACTACGACGGGCAGCGCCGCCGCTACCCGGATGTCAAGCTCGTCTACTGGTGCGGCGGGAACCCGTTCCACCATCATCAGGACCTCGCCCGCCTGCGCGAGGCGTTCGCCCGGCCGCAGACCGTGGTGGTGCACGACCCGTTCTGGACCGCCACCGCGCGGCACGCGGACATCGTCCTACCCTCGACGATGTCGGTCGAACGCGACGACATGGGTGTCGGCAGCGGCGACTCCACCCTGTTCGCCATGCCGCAGCTGGCCGAGCCATACGCGCAAGCGCGCGATGACTACGTCACGTTCGGTGCCCTGGCGGACCGGCTGCGGGTAGGAAAGGTTTTCACCGAGGGCCGAACGGCCGGTGAGTGGCTGCGTCACCTCTACGGCCAGTGGCGCTCCGACCTGAAGGCCGCGGGCCACGAGATGCCCCCGTTCGAGGAGTTCTGGGCGAGCGAATCGCTGCAGATCCCGGTGCCCGACCCTCGCCAGGTGCTGCTGTCCGCCTTCCGGAGCGATCCCGGGCGGCACGCGCTCGGCACCCCCAGCGGGAAGATCGAGATCTTCTCGGCGACCATCGACGGCTTCGGCTACCCCGACTGCCCCGGGCACCCGGTCTGGATCGAGCCGGCCGAATGGCTTGGCGGCCACCCCGGTCGCTACCCTCTCCAGCTGGTGGCCAACCAGCCCCGCCGCCGGCTCCACAGCCAGCTCGACGTCGGCGCCTACAGCCAGGAGGGCAAGATCCGCGGACGCGAGCCGGTCGCGATGCACCCCGGCGACGCGGCCGCGCGGGGCATCACCGACCGCTCCTGCGTCCGCTTGTTCAACGACCGCGGCAGCTGCCTGGCCGGGGTCACGATCACCGAGGACGTTCGGCCCGGTGTCGTCCAGCTGTCTACCGGCGCCTGGTACGACCCGGACCCCGGCGACCCGTCCTTCTGCCGCCACGGCAACCCGAACGTACTCACCGCCGACCGGCCCAGCTCCGCGCTCTCCCAGGGCAACACCGGCCAGCTCGCCATGGTCGAGATCGAACCCTACGCCGCCACGCCGCCCGAGGTCGCGGTCCACCGCCCGCCGGTGATTAATTCGAACGCATGAGTGGCGCAAGAAGTCATGCGCGTTATATCTGTTTTTACATCTGACCTGACGTCGGCGTCATCGATTTCCAACGGCCGTGAACCGGGATTCCCGCAATTTCGTGATACCAACGGCGGACAGCGCTTGAGCTGGCGCTTGTCTCTCTGACGGGGAAGGCCATCTGGCCTTAATGAGGGAGCGGGGGCGTGGTTGCGGCATGGCCACAGAAACTGAGACGACGCCGGCGCGCGAGCCTGGCCAGGGCCAGGCACCGGTCCTGGTCACGCGGTTCGGCGGTCAGCAGCGCATATTCCCGGTGGGGGCGCAGGTCCGGGTGGGCCGTGACCCGACGCTCGAGCTGGTGTCGGTGAACCCGCTGGTGTCCAGGCAATGCCACGGCGTGATCACCTCGGACCAGGGCGGGGCCACCTACGTCGACCAGTCCAGGCGGGGGACGTTCCTCGACGGCAAGCAGCTGAGCGGGCCGCTGCGCATCACCGAGTCGGTGGTGCTGCGCCTCGGCGATCCGGCCACCGGCGAGGAACTCGGCATCACCCCGCCGCTGACCAGCACCCAGATAGCGCGCAACCACGGCCGGCGGGTCCTGGTCGGCCGGATGCGCCGAGGTGCCCTGGTGGGCGTGGCCGTCGCGGCGGTGGCCGGGCTGGCGGCGTACGGGTTCTTCGCCCTGCGTTCCGGGTCGCCGGCCGACGGCCCGGCCGCATCGGTGCTGCGGCACGCGCAGGCGGCGACCGTCCGGCTGCTGATGGGCTCGCCGACCGAGGCGACCACCGGCGGGTCTGGCACGCTGATCAGCCCGACCGGGCTGATCCTCACCAACTCCCACATCGCGGAGCCGAACGCGCCCGGGCTCGCGGTGGCCTACTGGGACCCGGGCACCCGGTCCGAGACCAACCCGTCCTACCTGACGGTGATGATGACCACGGGTCCGTCCTCGCCGGCGGTCGCCAAGTACCGCGCCAGGCCGGTGGCGGTGGACGGGTACCTCGACCTGTCGGTGGTCCAGATCTACGCCACGATCGACGGGAAGCCGGTCAGCCCGGGCTCGCTGCACCTGCCCTACCTCACGATCGGCAACGTGGCCAAGCTTCAGCTCGACCAGCCGGTGACCGTGCTCGGGTTCCCGAGCGTGGCCGATTCGAAGTCGATCACCGTCACAAGCGGGGTCCTGTCCACGTTCGTGCCCGACCCGTCGGCGCACGTCAAGGACCCCCGGTTCGAGCTGGAGACCACGGCCCGGGTCGCGCACGGCAACTCGGGCGGCGCCGCCATCGACAACGCCGGCCACCTCATCGGCGTGCCGAGCGCGGTCATCCCGGGAGAGGGCAGCGACACCTCGTGGCGGCTCCGTTCGGTCGCCGAGGCCGCGCCGCTGGTCGCCGCGGCCCGCGGCCACGCCGGGTACCACAGCAAGATCCTGGTCCAGATGACCGGCAACGAATCGGTGCCCCAGATCGGCATAGGCGCTACGAAGCAGGAGGGCTGTTCGGGCCGCCCGACGATGGCGGCGTCGGCGTCGGCGGTGATCGGCTTCCGCTATTCGGGGTTCCCGAAGGGCCTGGACGTCGCGCTGGAGATCGTCAAGCCCGATGGCACCCCGGTGATGGACGATAGCCAGTTCCCGCCGCACGGACCCATACCTGACAGCAGCGGCTGCCTCGGCTTCACGCTGACGGCCGATCAGGCGACGCTGCCCGTCGGCACCTATCACGTCCAGATGTTCGCGGGTCCCAGCCTGATGCCGGTCGGCCAGGCGGTCACCCTGACCATCACCGCCCCGCCGGGCGGCGGCTCCTCAACCGGGACCGGCAACTAGCAACACAGCGAGCGTGGGAGGAAGCCACATGAGCCAGCAGCTCGATACACAAGGAGAGGCCCACGAGGCGCTGGGCACCGCCGTCGCCAGCTACGGTCAGCGGGTGCTGAACGACCCGCACACCCTCGGCAACCTCGTCGCCGACCTGCTCCCCGACCTGCCGCGCGAGCGGAGCCTGCTGGTCACCGCGGCCGAGGCGGGCATCGCGGCCGAGATGAGGCAGCACGTCGAGGACCAGCACGTCGACCCGGACACCGCCGCGCAGCTGGTGGCCAGGGCGCTGTCGGAGCGCCGGGCGATCGACCCCGCGGCCAGCCTGTGGGTGGCCTCGGAGTACGCCCAAGCCCTGGGATACCAGGTCCGGCCGTACACCGCGGCCATCCCGCCCGGACAGCCGCAGCAGGTGAGCACGGCTGTGCCGTCGGCGATGACCGCCGCCACCAGCCCGCCGGCCACCGAGGCACCAACCGTCCAGGTGCCGATCCCGGAGTCCTGGCCCCCGGCCGGGCCGGTGCCGCAGAGCCCGCCGTCGCAGTCCTGGCCGCCCGCCGGGCCGGTGCCGCAGAGGCCCCCGGGCCAGTTCTGGCAGCCGCCGCCCCAGCCGCTGCCGACGCCGCAGTCCTGGCCGCCCGCCGGGCCGCCGCCGCAGTCCTGGCCGCCCGCCGGGCCGCCGCCTGGGCAGTCCTGGCCGCCGCCCCAGCCGTCTTCCGGCGACCCCGAGAACTCGTGGTCCGGCCGGAAACGCGGGCTGATCGCGACCGCCGCCGCGGTCACGCTGATCGGCGGGTACCTGATCGCCGCCGCGTTCGCGCACACGTTCCCGTTCACCAAGTCCCGCCCGGTCGCGGCCTCGTCCCCGGCCCGCTCGGCCCGGCCCACGCCGAAGCCGACACCGACCGCGACGGGCCCCAGGCTGGCGGCCGGGGTGGCCCCTCTCATCCAGCTGCTGCCCGGGGACATCGACGACCCCGCGACGCAGTGCCAGCCCGACCCCCCGCCCTACGGCTTTGACATGCGAGGCCGCGTCGAGGCTCTGACCTGCACCGATCCCGGCCTGCCCAAGGGCAGCCACGTCTACGCATACCAGCTGGACAACCACGCCGACTACGAGGCCACCTGGCAGAGCTTCAACAAGGTGATCGGCTTCACCAGCGCCAACGCGGGACCGAACTGCCCGCCGGCCAAGGGCGGCATGGGGACCGCCCCCATGCACGCTAGATGGTTCCCGCCGCGGTCCGGCCAGCTGCTCGAGTGCGTGACAGTGCGGGACAACAACGGCCCGCCCCAGCCCGTCTACACCTGGACGCTCCCGACGGAGGACGCGTTCCTCGTCGCCGTGGGCCCGCCGAACTCGTCGTTCGCCGCCCTGGACTCCTGGTTTGCCAGCGCCTCGATGCCGCTGGCCTCGCCGAGCCCGTCGGCGTCATGACCGGCCCCGATTCCCGCTGGCTGCGGGTGCCCGCGCCGGACGACCAAGGGACCGCCGCGGAGGGTGCGCAGGTCGCTCCGTATCCGCGGATGCCCGGGGGCGGCATCTCCCGGCGCCCGCTGCACTTCATCATCCTGGCCGACTGCTCGGGCGGGATGAAGGGCGAGAAGATCCAGGCGCTGAACTTCGCGATCGCGGACATGCTGCCGCGCCTGGCGGCCTGGGAGCGCGACCAGGAGCAGGCCCAGGTGTTCATCCGGGCGATCGCGTTCGCCACCGAGCCGTGGTGGCACATCGCCGAACCCCAGCCGGTAGCCCAGCTCGGCTGGAAGCCACTGCATCCGGTTCCCAAGGGGCTGACCAACATGGGACCGGCGTTCGCGCTGGCAGCGCAGGCGCTGACGCCCGGCCAGATCGAGCGCCGCGCGCTGCGCCCGGCCATGCTGCTGATCACCGACGGGCTGGCCACCGACCCGCCCGGAGGGTTCGAAGCCGGCTTGTCCGCCCTGATGGCCGAGCCCGCGGGCCAGGCGGCGCTGCGGCTGGCCATCGCGATCGGCCGCGACGCCAAGTCCGCGGCGCTCGACAGGTTCATCGGCGACCCGGGCGTCCCGGTGCTGGTGGCGGACAGCAGCGAGGACATCGCCGACCGCCTGGTGGCCGCGTCGCTGGCGGTATCGAGGATGTCGGAGGCTGGCGCGGACCGCGGCGCGGTGGCCCGCCGGCTGTTCGGCGTGCCAGGCGACGTGCCGTCGAAGATCTTCGACCAGGACACGATCGTCTGACGGTCATGACCACAGACAGCACCACGGACGAGATCGCCACCTGGCAGGTGATCACCGGCAGCACCCGGGGAGCGGCCCACCGGACCAGCGGCCTGCCCAACCAGGACGCGGTGGCCAATCAGGACGGGCCCGGCGGCGCGGTCGTCGTCGCGATCGCCGACGGGCACGGCCACATCCGCCATTTCCGCAGCGCCGAGGGCGCCGGGCTGGCCGTCGAGGTCGCGTGCCGGGTGGCGTCCCAGGCGGCCGCCGGGCTGGCCGCGGGCGCTTGCGGAGCCGAGGAGGCCGCGCTGGCCGGGCAGGAGCTGGCCCGGGCCGTGGTCGCTGGCTGGCGTTCCGCGGTCGCCGCTCAGCTCGAGGTACGGCCCTACACGATCGAGGAGCAGTTCGTTCTCACCCTCGCGGCCGACACGCCATTGGTCCCCTACGGGTCCACCCTGCTCGTCGCCGTGATCGCCGCCGGGTGGCTGGTGTGCGCGCAGATCGGCGACGGCGACATGCTCGCCGTGCGTCCCGACGGCAGTTCCTTCTCCCCGGTGGCCGGCGATGACCGGCTCGACGGGCATCGGACGACCAGCCTGTGCCAGCCGGACGCGCTGGCGTCGTTCCGGACCGGCGCGCACGACCTGCGCCAGGTGCCGCTGGCGGCGCTGCTCCTCGCCACCGACGGATACGGCAACGCCCAGGCCGACGAGCCGTGGCAGCCCGGCGTGGGCCGGGACCTGGCCGAACTCGCCGCCTGTCACGACCGTCACTGGTTCGAGCAGGAGGTACCGGGCTGGGCGCAGCGCTGCGCCTCCGCCGAGGGCAGCGGGGACGACGCCACGATCGCGCTGCTGCTGCCCGGTGCGGCCCGGGACGCGGAAGAGGGCGGCTGACGTGGACGGGCTGATCCAGCCCGGAGACATGCTGCGGATGGAGCGGGCCGGCGCGGTGCTCGCCGTGGAGAAGCGGATCGGCGAGGGCGGCCAGGGGGTCGTCCACGTGGCCAGGCTCAACGGCGCGCCGTTCGCGGTGAAATGGTTCCGCCCCGGCCTGGGCGGCGCCGAGATGCGCACGTCGATCACCGGGCTCATCCAGCGCGGCCGGCCGCCGCATCCCGCCTTCGTCTGGCCGATCGACCTGGTCAGCTCCGGGCAAATGCCCGGATTCGGCTACGTGATGCCGCTGCTCGAGCCGCGTTTCGTCTCGCTGGCCCAGCTGCTCAACCAGGAAAGGCAGCCCTCGTTCCGGGTCATCACCACCATCGGCCGCGAGCTGGTCGGCGCGTTCGCCGCGCTGCACTCGGCCGGGCTGTGCTACCGGGACATCAGCTTCGGGAACCTGCGGGTCGACCCGGCCGGGTGCGAGGCGGCGATCCTCGACGTGGACAACGTCGGCGTCGACGGAGGCAACGCCCTGGTCAAGGGCACCGGGCCGTTCATGGCCCCGGAACTCCTGCGCGACGAGGCGGTCCCGTCGACCGTCACCGACCTGCATTCGCTGGCCGTGCTGCTGTTCTACCTGCTGATGCACGGCCACCCGCTGTTCGGCGTGCGGGCCGATGCCTCCTACTCCTGGGAGCGCGGCGCCCACAGGTCGGAGGCCGAGCTGCTCATGCGCAACTTCGGGATCGAGCCGGTGTTCATCTTCGACCCCGACGACCCGTCGAACCGGCCGGTACCCGGCGATCGGGCGCTGACCTGGTGGCCCATCTACCCGGAGCAATGCCGCCGGGTGTTCACCCGGGCCTTTACCGCGGGCCTGCATGACGCGTCGCTGAACAGCCGGGTCACCGAGGGAACCTGGCGGCGCGTGCTGCTCGGCCTGCACGACTGCGTGTCCGGCTGCCCGGCCTGCCGTGCGGCGCTGTTCTACGATCCGGAGCAGGCCGGGCAGTGCTGCTGGAACTGCTCCGCTCGGCTGCCGGTCCCCGTCACGCTCAAGCTCCGGGGTAGCCTTCTCGTGCTGTCCGAAGGCGCCGTACTGACCAGCCACCACCTCAACAGGGACCGCGACTACCGCACGGCCTGCGCGGTGGTCGAGCCGAATCCCCGCCGGCCCGGCCTGGTGCTGCGCAACCTCACCGACAGGATCTGGACGGTGGTTCCCGACGGCGAGGAGCCCAAGCGGGTAGCCCCGAACCAGCGGCTGGGCGTGCGGCCGATGCGCATCGATTTCGGCCCGGCCAGGGGACAGATCCTCAGTTTGTCGGTGCCAGGTCGTACGGTCGGAACGTGAACCGGACCGACCGGCTGTACGCGCTCGTGGAGGAGCTTCGGGCCTGTGCGCCGCGCCGTCGCAGCGCGCGGGAGCTGGCATTGCTGTACGAGGTCAGCGCGCGGACCATCGAGCGCGATATCGGGGCGCTGCAGCAGGCCGGGGTGCCGATCTACGCCGATGCCGGGCGGTCCGGCGGTTACACCGTGGACAAGTCGCTGACGCTCCCGCCGCTGAACTTCACCCCGGGCGAGGCCGTCGCCCTGGCGGTGGCGCTGGGGCGGGTCAACGTCGGCCCGTTCGAGGGAGCGGCCCGCAGCGCCGTTCGGAAGATCGTTGCCGCCATGTCCGAACGGAACGTGATCGCCGCCCGCGACCTGGCCGGCCGGGTCCGGCTGCTGGAGCCGGTGATGGTACCGGAGACCGTCCCGGTGCCCTCGATCATCGAGCAGGCGATCGTCGCGCGCCGGGTGCTGTGGATCTGCTACCTGGACCGTGACGGTAATCTCACCGAACGAGACGTCGAGCCGATCGTCTTCATGGCCGGGCCCAG
>Ga0306924_10005708_pt1 | contig 12303 bp, 17 predicted proteins | sample sta12Can44000111_FD_203756 | JGI IMG/M metagenome (GOLD analysis project Ga0306924, IMG submission 203756) | Lab enrichment of tropical soil microbial communities from Luquillo Experimental Forest, Puerto Rico - statanox.12C.anox.44.000.111 (v2)... | ecosystem: Environmental > Terrestrial >... | reverse complement strand
AAGGCCCGAATCGCCTGGGTTTCTGGTTCTGACTGGTCCTGACTGACGATGACTGAGGATGACTGGGATAAGCACTTGCGTGACGACTAAAAAAGACTAAAATCCCTACCTGTCAATGCAAAATGTCGGGGGGTGGGAATGGCAGTCGGCAAGCTCACGGTCTCAGCAATTGCCAAGCTCAAAGGCTACTTGTGGGATACGCATGTCACTGGGTTTGGGGCGCGGCGTCAAACCAATGGCGTGTTCTATTACGTTCGCTATCGGCACAACGGCACGCAGACTGTTCGGTCGATTGGGCGGCATGGACCGCTGACACCGGACACCGCACGCGCCAAGGCCAAGCAGCTCTTAGGTGTTGTTGCTGGCGGGATTGATCCGTTTGCGCAGGTTCTGTCGGGGGAAGGCTTTCCGGCGGCCATTGAGCGTTATCTGGAACGCAAGCGCGTTTCGTTAAAGCCGGGCTTCTTCATCGAGACCGGACGCTATCTGCGCAGTTATGCTGCGCCGTTGCATTCGCTACGCCTGAGCCAGATCGACCGGCGCAAGGTGGCGGCGCTGCTGGGCGAGATTGAAACCTCATCTGGCCCAGTATCGCGTAATCGGTTGCGAAGCGCACTGAGTGCGTTCTTTAACTGGTGCATCACTGAGGGATTGCTGGAAACCAATCCAGTGGCGGGCACCGCCAAGGCCGACGAGAATGGAAGTCGAGAGCGGGTGCTAACGCAGGGCGAGCTTCGCCAACTCTGGCAGGCGCTACCGCAGATCAACGACGGCTTTGCCGACATCATCCGCCTGCTCTTGCTTACTGGGCAGCGACGGAACGAGATTGGTTATTTGGTCTGGCGTGAGGTTGACTTAAAGCGTGGGATAATTGTCTTTGGACCGGAGCGGACAAAAAATCGTAAAGCACATGAACTACCGTTGTCGCGGCAAGCCGTGACAATCCTGGCGCGCCAACCGCGACGCAATTCCACGGAGTTCGTGTTCAGCGAAAAAGGATTTCGGGATTGGGATCGGGCCAAGAAGCGGCTGGATAGGCGCTTGGGCATCGCCGATTGGCACCTGCACGATCTGCGTCGGACTTGCGCGACGCAGCTCGGCGAACTCGGCATCCAGCCTCACCACATCGAAGCGATCCTCAATCACTATTCGGGCCATCGGGCCGGGGTCGCGGGCGTCTATCAGCGGGCGAGGTACGAGCCAGAAATGCGCGCGGCCTTGCAGCGCTGGGCCGATTGGATTGAGCGGGTCACAACATGAGGGCGCCTTCTGAGCCTCCTGGGGGCCCTCGTGTCCGGATCGATCGCGACAAGCTTTGGCAATTCGAGATTGTCTTCTACGTCGAGTGTCTGGGCATGGAGCCGGAGTGGGCCCTGTCCCGGACCATCATGCGCTGGGCGGATGCGGGGAATCTGCAGCCGCTCCGAGCCATCATCGCCAAGGCACAGCCCCTGAGTGCCAAGACGGTTGCGCTCGATGCCGTAAGCTTTTTCTGCCTGCAAGAGTTGCTCAGGCGCGAACGCTTGCTGGTCAAACGTGCGGCTAACCGGCCGGTAGCACCTGAACGGTTCGCTCAAGCTGTTATCGGTGCGCTTGCCTACGATCAGAGCGACAAAAAATCTGGCTCTGATACTGCATTTAAGAAAATTGCCGACGAGCTTGGCATGGCCGAGAGCGCGCTGCGTGAAGCAGTGACGCGATTGCATAACGTGCGTAAGGGCAAAAGGCGCACGGTGCGTAAGGCTAAGCGGTCGTAAAGCCAGCACCGATTTACCCCACCCCTTATACTGCGTGACTGCAGTCACAAACAGTGATCCTCTGTCAGTATCAGTCAGGATCACTGACTCCTAACAATCGAGGACACGATGCTCGCATTGCTGACGCAGCGCGAGGCCGCCGAACTCTTGCGCCTCCATGAATTCACTTTGATGCGACTGCGCATCAGTGGCGGTGGCCCGAAATACATAAGGTTCGGCAAGACTAGGGCGGTGCGCTACCGACCGGCCGATTTGGAGGCTTGGCTAGCAACCAAGCTCGTCGGCTCGACCAGCGAGGAGCCGGAGCTGCCCAGGCCCCGGCGCGCCCCAATCCGCAAAATACCGGATGTAGCGAGCGAGCCGCACCAAAAAGGTGCCGATGATTAGGAGCGTTAAAAACTAATAGCGGGGCGCGCGTGAGAACACCCCGCCTTTAGATTTCACCAGGCCCGGCAAAGGGCCAGGAGGATCAACAAGGTGACGTTGTCATATCTCAGATTGCCGCGGCCGCGCAAGCACCGGGTGGCGCCATGAGAGAACGCCTCGACAATCGGCGCGCCTCTGTGCTTTTCGATTTCGAGTCGATGGGGATGCGCTTCACCGCAAGCGTGAGCCGCGACTCGACCGGGAAAATTCTGGAGCTGTTCTGCGACAATCATAAAGCTGGATCCGCGATCGGCACGTTGGTCCGCGATGCCGCGATCATTTTTAGTTTTGCCGTTCAGCACGGCGCCGACGCAGATGCAATCCGCCGCGCGTTGGGCCGCGATAGCAACGGTCACGCACTCGGACCGATTGCCGAGGCCCTCGACCGGATCATTACGGAGCGCGGGACATGAGCAGCATCGAGGCCGCGCTATTCGGGACCCTTGGCCGCGACGGCGAGCGCAAGACATCAAAAAACGGAAAGCCCTACCTGCGCCTGAACATTGCCTGCGGCGAAGGCGAAGCGACGCAATGGGTCAGCGCGACGGTGTTCGATGAGCGCGCGATCGCGGTCGCCGACAAGCTTGTCAAAGGTGCGCGCGTCTATCTCGAAGGCAAACTTTCGCTGAACGAATGGACCGCTCAAGATGGCACCACGCGCACCGGCCTGTCAGTTTTGAGTTGGCATTGCCGTTTTTCTCAGATCGGCCGCGCCAAAATCAAATCTGAAAAGCCGAAGCCTGCGGTCGAGTCTGTGCCCGCGAGTGCCGACGTCGAACTCGACGATGAAATTCCGTTCTGAGGCTGTCATGACCGGCGATCACTCTCCTGCTCTTGAACGTTGGATTGAGCAGGCGCGCGCCGTTCACATCGAAGACGAGCTTGCGCGCCGCAACATCAAGCTGTCCGGCAAAATCGAACGCGATGGTCCATGCCCGAAATGCGGCGGCGATGATCGGTTTGCCATCAACATCAAAAAACAGCTTTTCAATTGCCGCAACTGCAAGACCGGCGGCGACGTAATTGATTTTGTGCAGTGGCTCGACGGCGTGGAGTTTCTCGAAGCCTGCACCACACTGGCCGGGCCGCCGCCGGAGATCAACGGCAAGGACACAACCGCAGCGGCGCCGCGCGAGATATTGATAGATAAATACATCTACCGTGATGAAAGTGGCGCGGTGCTGTTCGCCGTTGGCCGATATGAATATCAATATCCCGACGGTTCGTTTGTTCTGAAAAATGGCAAGCACAAAAAAGAATTCAGACAGAAACGGCCTGATCCGGATCGCCCCGGCAAATGGATTGATAACGTCAAGGACGTTCGGATTGTGCCATACAGATTGCCCGATCTGATCGAAGCCATTGCCAATGATTATTCCGTTGCCATCGTCGAAGGCGAAGCCAAAGCGGATTTGCTGTGGTCGTGGAATATTCCGGCGACATGCAACGCAATGGGCGCCGGGAAATGGAAATCGGAACATAGCGAATTTCTGCGCGGCGCTGATGTGGTGATCTTGCCGGACAATGACGATGCCGGATTAAACCACGCCGATGTCGTCGGCCAATCGCTGCAAGGCATCGCCAAATCGGTACGCGTGCTTGAATTGTCCGGGCTCGGGCCGAAGGGTGACATTATTGATTGGGCCAAGCAGGGCGGCACAGTCGAGCAACTTTATGATTTGAGCGAGCGCCAATCCAAGCCGTGGACACCGCGCGCTAAGGCACCCGAGCTTGAGACAAAAGACGCGGGCGATGATACTGAAAAACCGCCGCCGCTGCCGTTTATCAACATGTCGAATTGGGACTATGAGCCCGTGCCCGAACAGCAATGGGCCGTGCCGGATCGTATCCCGCTCGAACAAACCGCACTGTTCTCCGGTGAAGGCGGCTACGGCAAAAGCACGATCCTCGAACATCTCTGCGCAGCTCACGCACTCGGGCGCGATTGGCTCGGGTCATTGCCCGAACCCGGACCGGCAATTTTCCTTGAAGCCGAAGATGGCGAGAAGCCGATTCATAGGCGCCTAGCTTCGATCTCGAGACTCTACGGCGTCACGTTTCAAGAAATGATCGAGGGTGGGTTGCATCTCGTTTCATTGTTCGGTGACGATACCGTGCTCGCAGGCGTGAGCCGCAGCGGCAAGGTCGAGCCGACGTCGCGCTATGCACAGCTCTTGCAAGCCGCCGGCGACATCAAGCCGAAAATGATCGGCATTGCCTCGTCCGCCAACGTCTTCGCCGGTAGCGAAAACGATCGGACGCAAACCCAGCAATTCGTCAACCTGCTTAACCGCGTCGCAATGGTTGCACACGGATCCGTCGTGCTCATCAGTCACCCGAGCCTCACCGGCATCAGCACCGACAGCGGATTGAGCGGCACCACACAATGGCACAACGCAATGCGCGCGCGGTTCTACCTTAAAGGCATCAACCCGGAACCCGGTGAACAGCCCGACGACGATCTGCGCGAGCTGATTTTCAAAAAAAATCAATACGGCCGAAAGTCTGCCGCGATCGTGCTGCGGTATCGCGACGGGCTGTTCCTGCCCGAAAGGAACATGTCTGGTCTCGATAAGGTCGCACACGACGCCAAGGCCGAAGAAATCTTCCTTGATCTCCTCAAACGTCTCGCCAGCGAAGGGCGCAACGTGAGCCACCACGCAACATCGAAGACATATGCACCCACAGCCTTCGCGAAGGAAACCGAGGCCAAAAAGCACCGCATCCGCAAAGCGGATTTCGAAGACGCCATGCGGCGGCTGTTTGAGGCCGAGAAAATCCACGTCGAAAATTACGGCCGACCGTCGCGGCCATATTCCCGCATCGCCATAAAGGACTAGTGTGAGAAATCTCGGGGTCGGTGGGTGATAAGGTGGCCATCCGAAAGCATAGGAGGCCGCGTGTGCCTGATTATAGCACTTGGTCGAATTGGCGAAATCGCCCCTCCGCCCTGGGCGGCGGCGCCGTTTACATCGTGCGCATTGCTACGGTGCATCTTATAGGGGGGCTAGTTTTCATGACCGCGTTGATCGGAACGGCGTTGAGCACGAGCGACTCCGTAAAACAAAAGTTTAGGGACGCGGAAGAACAATTGCATCTCTGTTATAACGCGGGCGCGATCAAATATGCAGCGCAAACCTGCGAACCGGCAGCGTCCATAGTCAGGGCAGTTTACGGACGCTGTGCCAGCCTTGAGACAGATTACAAGCACGTAGTTGAACTTGATGATAAAACCCCGGAGTTTTCAGAAGCCGTTCTAAACGTGTTCCGAAAGCGCGTGGAACCTGAACTTTATTCACTTATTTTAGATACTCGCGCGAATTCGGCGAACAAATGTCAATAGATTGTGCCCCGTGCTTGCCCCGTGCATCATGCGTGCATCCCCCGTGCATCCCCGTGCGTGCCACCGTGCATCCCTATAGGGATGGGGGGATGCACGGATGCACGGGAGCATGCACGCACACCATCCGGAAAAGAGGTGGCGCACCGCGCGGCGCAGGCCTCATTAAAGCAACTTTGTGACCTTGCCGCTCCTGAGTTCCAGTCCGCTGATTTTTGTTGCAGCGGCAAACTTCGATCGACGGTCGATTTGATGTAGTATTCTGCGCCTTATTGGTGTTTCGAGGTCAGAATGTCAGCGAGCGGTTTAGCGAAACGCATGGCGAATTTGGAGCCACATCGCTTTCAACCGGGCGAAAACTTCCATATCCGGAAAGCGGCCGAGCGGGCCCGGCTTGAAAGCGAGATTAGCGCCGAGCTTGGCGCCGATCTCACCGCCAGCGATAGGCTCGAGCTGCGTCATGCGATTGAGCTTTTGACGCGCAGGCCCCGCGATCACGTTGATGCGGTCCGCTGTTCGAATGCCGGATCACGTATCATTGCGAAGGTTAGGACGCGCATCAAACAGCGCGAGGCCAATAAGCTGCCATCTGCGCCCCTAGAGACCGCCAGGGCGATGTTAGAGCGACTGAAGCCATGACTGATGCAGAGAAAGCTGAATACGAGGACGTTGTCCGACAGTTGATGCTGAAGCTCGAGCAATTAGCTGCTGAGAATGCAAGGCTGCGCTCGGAGAAGAGCGACGCATTGTCGGTGTTGAAAGAAATTTATAGCGATCGGGAAGCGTCGCAGGCCCATCGAATCAAGGCGGCGGGATTGGCTTTGCCGCACGAAGTGCCGCGACTGATGCCGGAAAGAGCACCCCTGGATCTGGTCGGTGAGGAAATCGTCGAACCTCTCGCAGCAGTCGTGGAGCGGCAGCGTGCGCGGGCGGATGCGATGATGCCTGAGGCGCGTAATATCGAGGTTTCGCCTTCCGGCGCCGTTCGGCTCTTGCCCAAGCCTGGTGGCAACGGCAGCAGCGAATAGCTGAACTGTCCGGAAAATGATTATTGGACCGCCCTTGTGGTGCGGTTAATTCGCGAATCTTTTCAGCGCCCCTGTACTAGCGACTGTCCGTAAACGGAGCATTTTTCGGACAGTTGCAAACTATCCTTCCGGGCCTGTTGAAGCGGGCGATCATCCCCATGTTAGTAATGCCTTCCGAAACATCGCAGACCTGAGCGCACCGCACCCCGCGGTGCGCCCCGGCTGCGCCCGGGACGGCGAAAGGGGGAAATCAGATGGCAATGACCGCTTCTTCTTCCGCTCCTCGGCCCGGCGGAAGGCTGCGATCTGCAACTCGCTTTCGAGATCGTCCCATTCGGCTTCTGTCAGCCAGCCGCGTTCCTGCTTCAGTTGGCGCAACCTCGCACAGTGGCGAGCGAACTCCGCATCATCCCAAGAACGACGGGTCCTGAAGGATTTCTGGAAGTCGCCACCCCCACCCCCAAAATTCGTCAACGCTCGCTCGATCTCTCAATCCCGACAATTCTTGGAAGCCGCCTCCCGTATCCGTTGGAGAGCAGCTGGAGATGGCAAAGCGGAATAATGACCGGTTGGAGTACTTGGTGGACTTGCAAGCAGGACAGCTTGAGGGGTTGCAGGGCGAGGTGGAGTGTCTCCGCGATTGGAGTAGCGGCAATGCTAACGGGATAGCGGTATCGAACTTGGCCCAAATCGTGAGTGACAGCACCGCCAGCTTGCGTCAGCGTCTCCGAGCGGCCGCAGTCGTCCTTGGCTATAAAGTACAAGATACTGCTGTGACCGAGTTCGCTAAGCGATTCTTGGAGTCCTTGTGTGCCAATGCTGATATTCCTACCGATTATAGGATCGAGGCGGGTGAGCTATTGCGCCGCTCTGAGGATGTAATGATCAGGCCTCCGATCGAACGCCCCCCGGCTCGCACTGACAATGCCGATCCCGCGGAGCCGCCAGAGGATTTGGCAACCTTGGTGGCGCGGCAGCGGGCGCGGGCTGATCGAATGTTACTGGAGGACCCTCAATTCCAGGCGTTGCGCAGCCGCCAAGTTATCCCGCTTAAGCCGAACGGCAATAGCGGCAACGGCAGCACCGGCGACGACCATTCCTAGCGAATCAGTCGCGCCAGAAATCCTTGAACTTGACCGGCGACAGTTCGGTGTAGCGCACCGTGTGCTGGATTGCCTTGTGTCCGAGGTAGTCCTGGATCGATCGTGTATCGTGCCCCTTGTTGGCTAGGGCATAGCCACAGGCATGGCGCAGCATGTGAACGTGAACCGGAAAGCCGATCTTGGTCTTGGCTGCCATGCGCTTAATGTGGCGGTTCAAGGCGTCGGTGGTGAACGGCGTACCCCGCTCGGACGTGAACACATATGGTCCGGTCGTATCGCGCCGCAGTTGGCGCAGAGCTCGCAATTCGTCGCCGCGGATTGGATGTACGGCCGGCTTGCCGTTCTTGGCTCGCCGCACATGCAGCGATGCCGAATCGAGATCGACCTGTGACCATTCCAAATCGCAGGCTTCGGTCGCCCGTAAGCCATGCCTATAGATTACTAGGATCATCGTGGCGTCGCGTTGCGGGTATCGGTTGGTCTTGGCAGCCGCGATCAGCTTGTCGATCTCAGCGGGCGTCAGGTACTCGCGGCTTCGCTGATCGCCATTTGGCGGCCTGGTCGGAGCTACTGACCGGTTTTGGTGTTTTGGCGATACGACGCGCAGGTGTGATTTCGTCAACATTGGCAATCCCCCGATTGAATGACTTACCGTACAATACGCCATTTCCGGTCAGTTGACAAGCCGGCGATCGTGCGGTGCGTGCGGCCAGCGGCCACGAGCGGCCGTAGCGCACCGCGCCTGATCGCCCGGGGTGGCACCCCCAAAATCTGGCAGCGCGAGTTTCGATATGACCCCTCGCAAATCTGTGAGGTATTTCTAGAACGGGTCCTCTTTCCCTAATGGGCTTATGAGCTGGTGGTCGGACGTCTCTTTAGTTTCTCGCCTATATACGCGCCCTGTTGGGCCCACCTCAGGTACTTCCAGTCCATTGTACGTCGCGAGAGGCGATGGCCCTGCGGGGGAGAAATAAGGGCCTTTTGCAAGCCCCAAAGAAGGCCGCTGGTGCCATCTTTTCTGAGACCGACACTCTCGCTTGCCGGTTAGTGATGCCTTCCCCATCATCAAGCGGGCGAGTTCTCCACCAGGCTCAGCTTGGGCCATTCAAGATCCCGCCTGTTACGCCAGATGCCGTCGGCACCTTCGACGATGCTGAGATTGGCATCGGGATCCTCTGTGCCGTTGAACAGCCCTAGCGTTGCCAGCACCACGGCGTCATCGGGCAAATCATATTCCTGCGCCAATTCCAGCATCTGCGTTGCCGCCCGGAATTGCAGCAGCGTGTGTTTGGCGTCGTCCGTTGTCCCCACCTGTTGAGCCTTTCGCCACGCCGCCACGGTTGCCCGTGTAGCTATGCACCACCTGTCACCATCAACCCGGATGAAATCCGGGATGGAATACTGCCCCGGTTCTAGTTTCCGTCTTGCCATTTCCAATTCTCCGTTCATCGGCATCATTGCCGTGGTCGAATCATTGAACGGGGTGCCGGTGCTGGTCCAGCAACCGATGCGATAGGTTGTCACATCATCAGGGGTTGAAGGGCATTAAGCGACGCGAATGCGACGCGAAGTTTGTGCGAGCGTTGAGCGGCGCGGAAAAGAGTCACGATGCTTTTGACTGTTGCTTCGCCTGCTCCAGTTTCGCCAAGCACTCCCGGTTGCAAATCTTCTCGGCCCTCATGACGAAGCGTCGGCCGCACACCTGGCAGCTTTGAGTGGCTTCCCTGGCGAGCCATTTCTGCTCGTGTCTCCGGGAATTTCTAGCGTCGCTCCCCATGCCTTTTCTCCTTGGCTGCGTTCGCGCCAGCAGCAGCGGCGGGAGCCTAGCACGCGTACGGAAGTAGGCCGTACGGGGGCCAAAATTCGCTCGCGCCGTGAAATGCTCACCCCCTTCGCACATTTGCATGCAATTTTTAGAAGGGTCCTACTTTTCTCTAATACAGTTCTTCCAGGGGCCCCAAGTACCTTTCCTTCGGTAAGGGCTGACTAGTTTCGCTCAGGTTGGACCCTTCGTCGCAGCAGGCAGGCCCGCCTTTCGATCAGAGTAATCGATCCGCAAATTCCAAAGACTTCTCCACTGATCCGAAAGTTTCTTCAAAAGTTCGTTGAATTGCTCCTCGAAATCGCGGCGCAAACTTTTGTGCGACGGCACCTGCCGATGAGCCAAAATCTTGCCAGCGGGCAAATCGATGGCCCAATAGGTATGTATGGTAGCGTTTCGATCTTGCGCTAAGTCATCGATCGCTGCGAGCGTCTTTTCCAGTCGCTCGTACAGATCAGGATATTCTTGCAGGGCAAAGGTACCTTCAGACAGAAGCCTTCGCCGTTGTCTGCTGTCATTTTGAATATCCCAATATTGGTCCCGCGCTTCCGCAGACGCACAAAAATCCTCGAACAACTGACCGACCTGCCGGTGCACGTCGTTCCACACCACTGTAACGCGGCCGATTAACTCGGCATGGCTCGCTACCAATTCCTCGCCGCTTTTGTCGTTGGGAGGCGGGTTGTTCACTTGCCCACCTGACATTGTGAGGTATGCGTCGCAGGCTAGCACGAAGACGGACTTTTTTGGTAGAATCTGACTGCTGGACTGGCTGGACCGATTGGCAAGCCGCCGCTCATCATCGCTCCAGCTTCATCTGCCGCACCACCGGGAGGGCCTGCGCCCTCGTAGCTGAGCGCGCGTGGACTCCAACTATGAGGTGCTGTGATGACGACCTACGACCCCGAAGACCAGGCCGAGCGCCGGCGTGTCCTGCAGAATGACACGCGTGTTCGCGATCAATCCCGCAACGGCTATACCAGCTCCCCAAAACTTCGGACCGCCGGCGCGCGCAAACCGGCCGCATCACGAGTCATTTTTGCTGACTAGGGGGTGCCGGAGGGAGGGGGCCAAAACGAGTTTGCCTGGCGAGCGCGCGAGTCCGCTCGCAAAATTTTTGTGGTTTTCTAAACCTTTCCTGGCGGACTCCCAGCAATGATCAGGAGGACGGGTGTAACGGCGGAGTCGATGTGAAGGTAGGTCGGAGACAATGTCCGCTTTACCCCCGAAAGCCGATATTGAGCGAGTGTGCCGGGATGTCCGCTTTGTGCCATAAGCAGACTCATGCATTGCACAAATTTCGAGAAGAATAATGGTATCCACCTCCAGGGCACTCACGTGCCGGTGGAGGGCGGCGCCACCCGGCATATCGCATCGATGCGGTTTGTCCGATCTAATTTTCGGAGCCTGCAATGATTACGGCACATACCGATGTTGTTGGCAGTCTTCTTCGGCCGGGCGCGTTGCGCAAAGCGAGGGACGAGTGGAAGACCGGGCGTCTCAGTCACGCCCAATTCAAGTCCATAGAGGACGGGGCCGTCGATGAGGCCGTCTCCCTTCAGGAGGCAGCGGGGCTCGACATCGTGACCGACGGCGAAATGCGGCGGCTTTCCTTCCAGAGCCAGATGATCGAGGCTGTCGACGGCTTCGGCACCTGGGATATCGATGCATTCTTGTGGGGCCATTGGCATGGCCACGGGGCCGTAGGGGAGCGACGCCGCGACCGGCCACTGAATCTCGGCGTGGTCAGCACGCTCGTGCGAAAACGGCATCTTGTCGCCGAGGAGTTCGTCTATCTACGCGGCCGCACAAACCGCATCGCAAAGGTAACCCTGCCCAGCCCCAGCCTGTTCGTGAATTTCTGGTCGCCCGAACGTTCCAAATCCGCGTATGCAAGTCTGGAGCATTTCCTTGCCGATGTCGCCGCGATCCTCCGTGATGAGGTTGCGGAACTAGTTCGCCTCGGTGCCACCTATATACAGATCGACGCGCCTCACTACGCGCTGCTCCTCGCGGCTGAGACCAGGGCCTTTTATGAATTGCAAGGTTGGACGCTCGATCAGTGGTTGAGCCGGGGAATTGAACTCGACAACGCCGTCATGGCGGGTTTTGCCGACGTGACCTTCGCCATCCACCTCTGTCGTGGCAACCAAGAGGGCCGTTGGCTCGTCGAAGGCGACTATGAGCCAATCGCCCGACCGATTTTCCAGCGCATCGGTGCAACGCGGCTTCTCCTCGAATACGACGACGATCGGTCGGGCTCGTTTGCACCGCTCCGGCACGTTCCAGATGATAAGATAGTGGTCCTCGGATTGATCAGCACTAAGCGGCCGCAAATGGAAGCGCCCGAAGACCTCATTCGTCGCATCATGCAAGCAAACCGCTTTGTGCCGCTGGAACGGTTGGCGCTCAGCCCGCAGTGCGGCTTTGCCTCTTCGATCGTTGGAAACGGCCTTTCCATCGACGACGAAAGACGTAAGCTCGAGAGGGTGTGCGAGATAGCACGACGGATATGGACATAGCTTCCTCCTCCCGTCCGCACAGGCGCTCGTCGAACGAAATCGCCGATACGAGCGTCGACTTCATCGTAGCGGAAGCGGAATGTGAGCCCGAGCGCCTTAGCGGTTTTAAGATTGAGAGCCATCTCAAGTCTTGTAGCCTGCTGCACTCGCAGATCTGTGGGCTTATCACCTTCCAGAATTCGCCCCCTCGGCAATATCGGGCGGCCCTGGGGCTTGAGCATCCATCCAGGTCTGTTACACCTCCATAAATCTGTAACAGTACGAACAGGCGGGAGGGCTGTTTCCATGGAAAACTCGCGGCTTCG